>Ga0065721_10050234_pt1 | contig 21945 bp, 17 predicted proteins | sample Mesricmetagenome_FD_59108 | JGI IMG/M metagenome (GOLD analysis project Ga0065721, IMG submission 59108) | Mesophilic microbial community from rice straw/compost enrichment Sample: eDNA_1 v2 (version 2) | ecosystem: Engineered > Solid waste > Grass > Composting > Bioreactor | place: USA: Davis...
CCATTCCTGCTTGCCGGTCTTGGACGGCATCACCGGGCGGACGCGGTTGATGCGGCGCTCGGCGTTGGTGAAGGTGCCGTCCTTCTCCAGGAAGGAGGTGCCGGGCAGGAACACATGGGCGAAGGCCGCGGTCTCGTTCAGGAACAGGTCCTGCACGACGACGATCTCCATGGCCTTCAGCGCGGCGGTGACGTGGTTGGTGTTCGGGTCGGACTGGGCGATGTCCTCGCCCTGGACGAACAGGCCCTTGAAGCTGCCGCCGACCGCCGCGTCGAACATGTTGGGGATGCGCAGGCCGGGCTCGGAGTCGAGCTGGGCGTTCCACACCGTCTCGAACTGCTGGCGCACCACGTCGTCGGACACGTGGCGGTAGCCGGTCAGCTCGTGCGGGAAGCTGCCCATGTCGCACGAGCCCTGCACGTTGTTCTGGCCGCGCAGGGGGTTCACGCCGACGCCGTCGCGCCCGATGTTGCCGGTCGCCATGGCGAGGTTCGCCATGCCCATCACGGCGGTGGAGCCCTGGCTGTGCTCCGTCACGCCCAGGCCGTAGTAGATCGCCGCGTTGCTGCCGGTGGCGTAGAGCCGCGCCGCGGCGCGCATGTCAGCCGCCGGGATGCCGGTGTGCTCCTCGACCGCTTCCGGGCTGTGGCGCGGGTCGCGGATGAAGGCTTCCCAACGGGCGAACTCGAACGGGTCGCAACGCTCCTCGACGAAGGCGCGGTCCACCAGATTCTCGGTCACGATCACATGGGCCAGCGCGTTCAGCGCCGCGACGTTGCCGCCGGGCCGGATTTGCAGGTGGTGCGTGGCCGACACGTGCGGGCTGCGCACCAGATCGATGCGGCGCGGATCCATGACGATCAGCTTCGCCCCCTGGCGCAGCCGCTTCTTCATGCGCGATCCGAAGACCGGATGGCCGTCCGTCGGGTTGGCGCCGATGACCAGGATGACGTCGGACTTGTCGACGCTCTTGAAATCCTGCGTACCGGCTGAGGTGCCGAAGGTCTGCTTCAGGCCGTAGCCGGTGGGCGAGTGGCAAACGCGGGCGCAGGTGTCGACGTTGTTGTTGCCGAAGGCCGCGCGGATCATCTTCTGCACCACATACACTTCCTCGTTCGTGCAACGCGAGGAGGTGATGCCGCCGATGGAGCCGCGGCCGTACTTCGCCTGCACCGTCTTCAGGCGCTGGGCGGCGTAGGTGATGGCCTCGTCCCACGACACGACGCGCCACGGATCGTCGATGGTCTCGCGGATCATCGGCTTCGTCTGGCGGTCCTGGTGCGTGGCGTAGCCCCAGGCGAAGCGGCCCTTGACGCAGGAATGGCCCTCGTTGGCGCCGCCGTCCTTGTGGGGAACCATGCGGACCACGGTGGTGCCCTTCATCTCCGCCTTGAAGGAGCAGCCAACGCCGCAATAGGCGCAGGTGGTGATGACGCTGTGCTCCGGCTGGCCCAGCTCGATCAGCGACTTCTCGGACAGGGTGGCAGTCGGGCAGGCCTGGACGCAGGCGCCGCAGGACACGCACTCGCTGTCCATGAACGGCTCAAGCGCGCCCGGAGACACCTTCGAATCGAAGCCGCGCCCGTCGATGGTCAGCGCGAAGGTGCCCTGCACCTCGCCGCAGGCCCGCACGCAGCGGGAGCAGACGATGCACTTCGACGGGTCGAAGGTGAAATAGGGGTTGCTCTCGTCCTTCTGCGCGGACAGGTGGTTCTCGCCGCTGAAGCCGTAACGCACGTCGCGCAGACCCACGGCGCCGGCCATGTCCTGAAGCTCGCAATTGCCGTTGGCCGGGCAGGTCAGGCAGTCCAGCGGGTGGTCGGAGATGTACAGCTCCATCACGCCGCGGCGCAGGCGGCCCAGCCGCTCATTCTGGGTGTGCACCTTCATGCCCGGCGCGACCGGCGTGGTGCAGCTGGCCGGCGTGCCGCGCCGCCCTTCGATCTCCACCATGCACAGGCGGCAGGAGCCGAAGGCTTCCAGGTGGTCGGTCGCGCACAGCTTCGGCACGGTGATGCCGGCCTCCATGGCCGCGCGCATCACCGACGTGCCTTCGGGAACGGTGACGGTCCGCCCGTCGATGTCCAGCGTCACCAGGGTGGCGGAGTCGCGGGCCGGGGTGCCGTAATCGATGTCCTTGATCGACATGGTCTCAATCCTTTTGGGGAAGTGCCGGTCAAGGCCCCCTCCCTAACCCTCCCCCGCCTTTGGCGAGGGAGGGGACTCAGCTCCCTCCACCGCGGAGCGGGGGAGGGTTGGGGAGGGGGCAAGAGGTCACTCGGCCGCCACGGCAGCGGGGCTGCGGGCGAAATCTTCCGGGAAGTGCTTCAGCGCGCTGCGCACCGGGATCGGCGTCATGCCGCCCATGGCACAGAGCGAGCCGTCAGTCATCACCTCGCACAGGTCCTGGAGCAGCGTGACGTTGGCCGCCACGTTCTGGCCGGCGATGATGCGGTCCATCACCTCCACCCCGCGCACGGCGCCGATGCGGCAGGGCGTGCACTTGCCGCAGGACTCCGCGGCGCAGAACTCCATGGCGAAGCGGGCTTGGCGGGCCATGTCCACGCTGTCGTCGAACACGACGATGCCGCCGTGGCCGACCATCGCCTCCTGCGCCGCGAAGGCCTCGTAATCCTTCGGCAGATCGAACAGGGACGGCGGCAGGTAGGCGCCCAGCGGGCCGCCGGCCTGCACCGCGCGGATCGGACGGCCGGTCAGCGTGCCGCCGCCGAAGTCGTACAGCAGCTCGTGCAGCGTGATGCCGAACGCCTTCTCCACGATGCCGCCGTGCCTGATGTTGCCGGCCAGCTGGAAGGCCAGCGTGCCGCGCGAGCGGCCGACGCCGAAGTCGCGGTAGTAGGCGGCGCCCTTGTCCAGGATCACCGGCACGGAGGTCAGCGACAGCACGTTGTTGACCACGGTCGGCTTGCCGAACAGGCCCTCCAGCGCCGGCAGCGGCGGCTTGGCCCGGACCACGCCGCGCTTGCCCTCCAGGCTTTCCAGCATGGAGGTTTCCTCGCCGCAAATGTAGGCGCCGGCCCCGACGCGGACGTCCAGATGGAAGCGGTGCCCTGTGCCGTGGATCGCGTCGCCCAGCCATTTCTCGTCATAGGCCAGCCGGATCGCCTCGCGCATCGTGGCGATGGCGTGCGGGTATTCGGACCGGATGTAGATGTAGCCCTCGGTGGCGCCCACCGCGATGGCGGCGATGGTCATGCCCTCGATCAGGCAGAACGGGTCGCCTTCCATGATCATGCGGTCGGCGAAGGTGCCGCTGTCGCCCTCGTCGGCGTTGCAGCAGATGTACTTCTGGTCCGCCGGGGCGTTCAGCACCGTGTTCCACTTGATGCCGGTGGGGAAGCCGGCGCCGCCGCGCCCGCGCAGGCCGGACTCCGTGACCTCCGCGACGATCTCCGCGGGCGTCATGGCGAGCGCCCGCTCCAGCCCGCGGAATCCGCCGTGCAGGCGGTAGTCCTCGACCGACAGCGGGTCGATGATGCCGCAGCGGGCGAAGGTCAGCCGCTCCTGCTTCGCGAAATAGGGGATTTGCTCGGTCAGGCCGTGGCCCAGCACGTGCTCCGCTCCGGTCAGGAAACCGGCGTCGAACAGGCCCGGCACGTCCTCGGCGGTCACGGGACCATAGGCGACGCGGCCCTGCGGGGTTTCCACCTCGACCAGCGGTTCCAGCCACAGCATGCCGCGCGAGCCGTTGCGGACGATGCGCACAGGCGCGCCGCGCTTCGCCGCCTCAGCCCGGATCGCCGCCGCAACCGCGTCGGCGCCCACGGACAGGGCGGCGGCGTCGCGCGGGACATAGACGGTGTAGAGGGGCGTGCTCATCGGGCGGCCTCCAGGGCCAGGGTGGAGGCGGCGATGGCGTCGAACCGGCTGGGGCTGACCCGGCCGTGCAGCGTGTCGTCCACCATCACGGCCGGCGCCAGCGCGCAATTGCCCAGGCAGAAGACCGGCTCCAGCGTGAAGGCGTCGTCGGCCGTGGTCTCGTGGAAGTCCACCTTCAGCCGGCGGCGGATGTGGTCGATCAGCCCGTCGGCGTTCATCGACTGGCAGGCCTCCGCCCGGCAGACCTTGATCGTGTGCCGGCCCGGACGGCTGCGGCGGAACTCGTGGTAGAAGGACACCACCCCGTGCACGTCGGCGCGCGACAGGTTCAGCTCATGCGCCAGCAGCGGAATGGCGTCTTCGTCGATGCAGCCGAACTCTTCCTGCAAGGCGTGCAGGATCGGCAGCAGGGCGCCGCGCAGATGCCGGTTGGCCGCGACAATCGCCCTGGCGCGCTCCTCGCTCCATGGAGATCGAGCGTTCATGGTCTCCTCCCCCGCGCACGCCTCGACCGGCGGCGCTTGATTCGTGTCTCGACGATCAGGGTGTCGGACGTTGGGGGAACCCGCAAATTTGATTTTTCAATCCGGTGATAGGGTTTCCCTATCGTGGGCCGGCACCCCGTCATCGGGGCGGGGATCCACCACCAAGACACCAAGGCACCAAGATTTTTCAGGCGCGGTTCGGCGACGACGGCTGTCCGCGTCCAGCCCGCCGCATTCAAGCCCGGCGCGCCAATCCTTGGTGTCTTGGTGCCTTGGTGGTGAAAACCCTCTTGCCCGCTACAGCCCCCACGGCGCCAGCGCTTCGTCCGTCATGGTGCGGACGCGCTGGGACAGGGCCGGCTCCGCCGCCATGGTGGCGAGGGCCTTGGCGATGGGGGCGGGCGGTTCGCGGTCGGCGCAGACGAGGCCCACGGCGTAGGTCAGGTCCGGCTCCGTCAGCGGCAGGGCTACGATGTCGGGGTGCAGCGCCACCAGCGTCAGCAACTGGCTTGGCACGACGCTGGCGCCCAGTCCGCTGCGCACGATGGTGTAGAGCGTGACGATGGAGTTGGTCTCCATCAGCGGGATCACCGGGCGGTCGGCCATGCGGAAGGCAGCGTCGGCGATGCGGCGGTTCTGCATGTCCGGCGTCAGCAGGCACAGCGGCAACGTCGCCGCGTCGGCCCAGCGCATGCTGGTCGCCCCCTCCGGCACCCGCGCGCGCGGCGCCAGCAGGAAGTAGCGTTCCGAATACAGCGGCACCGTGCGGACGTTGCTCAGCGGCTCGTTGTCCAGGTAGGTCACCGCGGCGTCCAGCTCGAACGCGTCCAGATCGCGCTGGATGTCGCGTGAGCTGAGCGAGGTGACGGAGGAGCGGATTTGCGGATACCGCTCCGCGAAGCCGGCCAGCAGGTGGGGCAGCGCCGGCAGGGCGGTGGGGATGGCGCCGATGCGCAGGTGGCCCGACAGGCCCTGGGTCAGGCTGGACAGTTCCTGGTACATCCCGTCGCGCTCCGCCACGATGCGCCGGGCATATTCCAGCACCTTCAGCCCTTCCGGGGTGAAGCCGGAGAACTTCTGCCCGCGCTCCACGATGGGGACGCGCAGTTCCTCCTCCAGCTGGCGGATCGCGTTGGACAGGGTTGGCTGCGAGACGTGGCAGGATTCCGCCGCACGCCCGAAATGCTGCTCACGCGCCAGGGCCAGCAGGTAGACGAACTTGCGGAACAGGGTATCCTCCCGTAATTGGGCCCGTGATTCGGCCTGTGAATTGGGGATTGGCCGCTGGTGCCGGCCTTGCAGAAACTCCCGCTTTGCGGAAATTATGCATGGTCATGCCGAAAACGACAGCGTGCATATAATGGGACGAGGCAAACCCGATGAAAAGCAAGGCGGCACGCCTGGGCGGAGCGGTGGTGGCGATGGCCTTTCTGGCGCTGGGAACGGGTGGGGCAGCGGCGGACGACACCGTGCGGCTGTTCGCCGCGGGCAGCCTGAAACCCGCCTTGTCGGAGATCGCGCGCGACTACGAGGCCATCACCGGCGTCCGTGTCGAAGCGACCTTCGGCCCACCCGGCGCGCTGAAGGAGCGGCTTGAGAAAGGGGAGGCGGCGGAGGTCTTCGCGTCCGCCAACATGGAACACCCACGCGCCCTCAGCACCGCCGGGCGCGCCCTGCCGGTGCAGGCCTTCGCCCGCAACCAGCTCTGCGCGCTGGCCCGCCCGCCGCTTGCGGTGACGACGGACACGCTGCTGGACCGGCTGCTCGACCCCAAGGTGCGCGTCGGCACCTCCACCCCAAAGGCCGACCCGGCCGGCGACCACGCGTGGGAGCTGTTCGCCAAGGCCGACGCCCTGCGCCCCGGCAGCGCCATGAAGCTGCGCACCAAGGCCATGCAGCTGACCGGCGCGCCGGATTCGTCCAGGCCGCCGGATGATCGCAGCGTCTACGGCTGGCTGATGGAGCAGGACCGCGCCGACGTCTTCCTGACCTACTGCACCAACGCCAAGCTGGCAGTGGAGGAGGAACCGGTCCTGAAGATCGTCGCGATCCCGGACGCGCTGGCGGTCGGCGCCACCTACGGCCTTGCCGTGCTGAAGAAGGGCGACATCGCCAAGGGCAACGGGCTGGCGGAGCACATCCTATCCCCTGCCGGCCAGATGGTTCTGGAACGCTACGGCTTCGTGAAGCCTTGACGGGGGCGTCGTCGGGATAATCGCCCCCGCTGGAGCGGTGACCCTTACTCCCCCGCCAGCGGCTGCGCGGCGGGAAGGTGGCGTGACCGCATCAGCTTGCCGCGTTCCGTCACCAGCACCGTGACCAGCGCCATCAGGCCCAGCACGGCGAAGCCGATGGTCAGCGGACGGACCGTCCCGTCGAAGGCCTGCCCGATGATCCAGCCGACGAAGGCCGCGGCCCCCGTGCTGTAGAAGCCGATGAAGGACGATCCCATGCCCGCCACATGGCCCAGCGGCTCCATGGCCATGGCGTTGAAATTCGGGGCGATCAGGCCGAAGCAGAAGAAGATCACGGCCATGAAGACGCCCAGCGCCAGCAGGGGCGGATGCTCCGGAAAGCCCAGCAGCGCCATCACGCCGCCGGCCGCGGCGTAGGCGATCAGCGCCATGTGCGACACCCGGTGCATGCCCATCCGCCCGACCAGCCGCGCGTTGGTCAGCGAGGCCAGCGCCATCACGCCGGCAATGGCCCCGAAGGCGAAGGGGAACATCGCCCCCAGCCCATAGACGTCCACGAAAATCTGCTGGGCGCTGCCGACGTAGCTCAGCAGCCCGCCGAACAGGAAGCCCATGGCGGTCGTGTAGCCGACCGTCGCGCGCGTCGTCACCACCTTGCCGAAGGCGTGGCCCAGCGCCGCGGCGGACAGCGGCATGCGGTCCTCGGCGTGGCGGGTCTCGGCCAGGCGCAGCATCGACCATGCGAAGGCCGCCGCCGCCGCCAGGAACAGCGCGCCGAACACCCACGGCCACGTCCCCAGCCGCAGGATGCCCTCGCCCAGCGCCGGGGCGATGACCGGCACGATGATGAAGATCATCATGACGAAGGACATCACCCGCGCCATGTCGCGGCCGACGAACCGGTCGCGCACGATGGCGATGGCCACCACGCGCGGGGCCGCGGCCCCGAATCCCTGCAAAGCGCGGGCGGCCAGCAGCGTGGCGAAGCTGGGGGCCAGCGCTGCGCCCAGCGACCCGATGGCGAAGATCACCAGCCCGACCGCCAGGATCGGCTTGCGCCCGAACCGGTCGGACAGCGGGCCGTGGAACGGCTGACCGACCGCGAAGCCGACCATGTAGGCGGTGATGACCAGCTGCTGGTCGTTCGGGCTGGCGACCGCGAAGGAATGGGCGATCTCCGGCAGGGCGACCAGCATGATGTCGATGGACAGCGCGGTCAGCGCCATCAGCAGGGCCATCAGGGCGACGAATTCCGCGAAGCGGACCTCTTTGCCCCGTGCGGGGGCATGCGGGGCGGGGGAGTGCGTGGAATGTGGCATTCAGCCAGTGTGGCCCCATGACGCGGATGCAGCAAATCGAAATACCGCAGCCCCGCCATCGCGAAATTTATGGTTGCCCAGGTGGTTCTGTCCGGAACTAATCGGCTCGGAACACCAGCGTGCAGGTCGTGCCGCTGCCGCTTTCCATGCGGAAGTCCCCGTCCAGCTGCGTGGCGAGCGCCTGGACCAGCTGAAGGCCGAGGCTGGCCGGTTCGTCCAGCCGGAACCCGTCCGGCAGGCCGGCACCGTCGTCGCAGACCGTCAGAACCATGGCGCCATCCCGGTCGCCATCAAGGTCGCCGTGCCGCAGCTCGACCCGGACCGTGCCGCCGCGCCCGCCGGCGAAGCCGTGCTCCAGCGCGTTGCTGACCAGTTCGGTGACGATCAGCGCCAGCGGAATCAGCTTGTCCTGCGGGACGTCCATCTCCACGGCCGTGACCCGGCACAGGATGTGGCGGGCGCCGGAGCTGTCCAGCACGTCGTGGCACAGCTCGGTCAGGAACTGCGCCATGGAAATTTCGCGGCGGTTGGGGTCGTGCAGCTTGCGGTGCAGGCGGCCAAGCGTCGCCAGCCGTCCCGACGCCTCCTCCAGCGCCCGGCGGGCCGCCGGGTCCTTCACCTGCGCCTGCTGGATCAGGATGAGCGAGGAGACGAGCTGCAGGTTGTTCGACACGCGGTGCTGCAGTTCGGAGAACATCACCTGCGTCTGGCGCGTCAGCCTGGCGCTGCGGTTGCGTTCCGCCGCCAACCGTTCCAATGCCACGGTCATGATGTGGATGACGGCGATGTCCACGGCCACCACCGCCGTGAAGAAGCCCAGCGCCAGGGTGCCGCCCGGGCCGACCGTGAAGGTGTAGGGGTCGCCGATGAAGAAGTACCAGGCGGCGCCCCCGCTCAGCAGGGCGGTCAGGATGCCCGGCCACAGGCCCGCCAGGACGGTGGTGATGATGACGGCGGGAAAGAAGGTCAGGAAGGGAAAGCCCGGGGGAAGGTGCGCGTCGATCGCCATGCGCGCCATCAGCGCGACGAGAACGGACAGCACGCCGAATAAAAAGCCAAGCCCCGGGTTCCTGCGCAATTGGGACAGCTTGGAAAGGCTTACGGGCATGGCGTGTCCGGGCATCGGGCTCGTTCTTTATTCAACGCGAGCCGATGATCAAACGCAATCCGGTAAGAAAAAGTTACCGTTTCTTGGACGTATTTCCCAAAATCGAAATGCAATTTTGGAGAGCGCCGGGGTGGGGGAGGAAGGTCGCTTGAAAGCAGACGCAACATCCTGCGCTCTGCTTGCATTCGCCGCCTCCGTGCGCGGCTCCGGCCCATGTGTGTTTCCGAATCGGCGAAACGGGATGGAAAAACCGTTTGAATGCGGTTAGTTTATATTATGAGTACGAACGAATAAGGAATTTGGGGAGAAAGCGGGATCGGGCGGGACCGTGGCAGGCCGGCCGGATAGGCGCCGGTCGCCACGGCCCGAAGATGCAGGGTTAACCCGCCGATCAGAGGCCCGGAGTGATCGTGAAGCGGCCAGCCTGGTGATCGTCGTTGTTGAAGCCGCGGCGGTCGCCGATGCGGGCGGAGGCGCTCAGGGTGGCGGCCTGATCGGCGACTTCGGTCACGCCCTGGGCGGACACGGAGAAGAGACGGCCGTCGGCGCCACGGATCAGGGCGGTCTGGTTGATGGCGGTGGTCATGGACGTTGCTCCTTGCCTTCGGGTTTTTGGGGGCCGCGAATACTGCGGTATGCCCAAACCTTCGGGCGGAAGGGGCTGTCCGGACTGTGAAAAACTTCACACGCCGGACGGCGCGTCAGGCGCTACAAGGCGCACATCCGCGCGCACCGGCGCCACGCTCAGACCAGGATCGCTTCGATGAAAATGGATCGCCGCATTCCCCGCAGTCTCGACGAGATGGCCGACCTCAGCTCCCTCATCGCCCCGCCGGCCGTGGTGTCACGGTCGGTGATGGTGAACGGGCGGCGCGCCAGCCTCCGCCTGGAAGCGACGATCTGGGAAGGGCTGAAGGAGATCGCACGGAACCAGCACAAGTCGCTGGATGCGCTGTGCACGGAAATCCATGACCAGCGCACGGATGGGATTCCCTTCGCCACCAGCGTCCGTGTGTATGTGCTGAACCACTTCCGCGAGGGTGCGGCGGGCTGTCCGGCGTTTGTGCGCTGAGCCGATTACGGAGTGTATACGGCCGCGATCGATCGGCGGCACTCCGCGCAGCGCTGAAGCAAGGGAGCCATCGCGAGCTGGCCGCCCAGCTCTTCCGCTATGCCCAGTGCCGATTCCGCGTCGACAATGCGGGATGCCTTGATGAAGGCGCGGCTCAATGCCACAAGAGCCGCGGCCCTGTCCGAAAGCTGGCCGGCTTGTTCGGCCACTGCGGCTGCGTCTTCGGCATACCGGATTGCGTTGCCGACGTCACCTGTCGCGAACGCGATGTCCGCCATCCAAACCAGGATTTGTGGTTCGTGGCGCACCTGTCTCAGCATCCGTGCGTGCTGGTGGCTCGCGGTCAGAAGCGCCAATCCCTCCGCCAAACTCCCCGTGCTGGACAGGGCATAGCCGAGCGCACCGAGCGTCAAAGGCTGATAGATGTGCAGCCGGGTCGCTTCAGTGATCGTCAGTGCCGTTTTCAAAAGGGGAATGGCCGACGCGAACTGGCCTGCGACGATGTGCGCCAGCCCAAGATAGAGATTTGCGACGGCCATGCTGAAGGCGTGCCCGCTCTCCTGCGCCGTGTCGAGCGCCTGTTCCGCCTTGCGAACGGCGTCTGCGTAGGCGCCGAGTTCGGCAAGGCAGCGTGACTGATAGGCCGCCGTGCTTGCCGCAGCCACCGTGGTAAGGCCATAGCGTCCGAACATTTCCTTGGACAAGGCCAGTGCGCGGGCCTCGTCGAGTATGACACAGGCTTCGCGGAAAAAGCCCTTTTCGGACAGTGGGCCGCCAAGCCGTACGAGGATCTGCACGCGTGCCGTGACGTCCGGTTCATCGCCGATATTGTCCAACGCCTCGCGGCAGAGTTTGATGGCCAAATCCAGGTTGCCGTAGGCCCATTGGAACGAGGCAAGCAGCGACGCCGCGCGTGCGTGCCGTCCCCGATCCCCCAGGGTCAGGGCCAGTTCGCGGGCCTTGTCCAGCAGGTCCCCGGCGCCGCGGCCACCCTGGGGCAGCAGGATGCGGGGAACGGCGATCCACAGGTCGATCCGGCGCTGCTGGTTGCGCCGGGTCTCCGGCAGGTGGTCCAGCGCCTTCAGCGCGTTGCCGTAGAACCGGCCGGCGTCGGCGTGCTTGCAGCGCCCCTCCGCCCGCTGCCCGGCCCGGCGGCCATAGGCGCAGGCCGCCACCCATTCCTCTGCGAAGAAGGCGTGGTGGGCCATCAGCTCCACGCGGCTCGGCAGCTCATGCTCGCGCCGCCGGCGCAGCCCGCGCAGGACGCGGCCGTGCAGCGGCTGGCGTTCCCGCTTGGTCAGGGTCGCGTAGGCGACTTCCTGCACCAGCGCGTGCCGGAAGGTGACCTCCATGTTCGGCAGGGTGCGCGACCGCGCGAAGAAGCCACCCTCCTCCAAATGCGCCAGGATCCCCGGCAAGTCGGTGGAGGGCACCGGGGCGATCAGGCGCAGCAGATCCAGGTCGACGGACGTGCCGATCACCGCGGCGTGCAGCAGCGTGCGGCGCGCGACCGGGGCCAGCGCGTCGATGCGCGCGGCCAGCAGCCCGTGCACCGTCGCTGGCAGCACCAGCGCGGTGTCGGCGTTGCCCGCCTCGTACTGGCCGGGGCTGCCGACGATCCTGCCCGCCGATTCCAGCGCGCGCATCGATTCTTCCAGATAGAGCGGCACGCCCTGGCTCTGCGCCGCCAGCCGCACCTTCAGGTCGGCCAGCGAGGGGTGGTGGCCCAGCCAGTGGTCCAGGAACTCGTCGATCTGCACCGCTTCCAGCGGCTCCAGCGGGATATGGCGGACGTCGTCGGGGGCGGTCCAGCCACCGGGCGTATCCGGGCGGGCGGTGACCAGCACGAAGACCCGCGCATCCTCCACCGCGCCGGCCAGCGCGTCGAGCAGCCGGGGGGTCAGGCCGCGCGTCCAGTGCGCGTCCTCCACCAGGATCAGCAGCGGCCGTTCGTAGGACAGATCGAGGATGGCGGCGACCAGCCCTTCGATGCTGAACTCCACCTTCTGCGCGGGGTCCAGGCCCTGCCACAGCGGGTGGAAGGACGGCACGCCGAACAGTTCGCGCACGGCCTCGCCGGCCAGTTCGCCGCCGGCCCGCTCCGCGGCGGCGGCCACCAGGGTGGCAGCGCTGCCGGTCGTGTTCCCGGAGACCAGCAGGGCGAGGCTGCGCGCCACGGCCTCCAGGTCGTCGGGCTCGCCCAGGCGGCGGATCGGGAATTGCGGCCAGTGCAGCACGCCGAAGCCGCACGCGGCGGGGCTGCGCGTCAACTCGCTGGTCAGGCGCGACTTGCCGATGCCGGCCTCGCCGGTCAGCAGAATCAGGGAGCCGGCCCCGTCCTCCGCCCGGTGCAGAGCGTCGGTCAGCGTGGCCAGTTCGTGGCGGCGGCCGACGAACAGGCTGCTGTCGGACGACAGCAGGTCCATGGCCGTGCGCCGCATGGCGCGTGCCGCTTCCAGGGCGAAGACGGTCACCGGTTCCGCCGTGGCGGACAGGCGCAGGGCACCCGCCGGGCGCACGGTCAGGCCGGTGGGGACGAGGTCCACCGTCTCCCGGCTCAACAGCACGCTGTTGGGCTCGGCGCGTTGCTGGAGCTTGGCGGCGATGTGCACGGTTTCGCCCACCGTGCGGTAGTCGGTCCACACGCCGCTTTCCACGACCTGGGCGACCACCTCACCGGAGCTGATGCCGACGCGCATCTTGAACTCGGCGGAATCGATGGCCGCACGGGCGATGTCCTGGGCGGCGAGGCAAGCGCGGAGCGCGTGGTCTTCCAGCGCGGACGGGGCGCCGAACACGGCCATGATGCCGTCGCCCAACACCTGCGCCACGGTGCCGCCGTAGCGGCCGACCCCGTCGGTGAGGATTTGCAGGATGGAGAGCAGCGTCTGGTCGGCTTCCTCCGGATCTCGCCCGGACACCATGCTGGACGATTCGACGATGTCGGCGAACAGCACGGTAACGACCTTGCGCTCGGCCGGCGCCCGGCGGATCGCGGCGTCGCGGTTCGGCTCAAGGCCGGTGGCCCCCCCATTGGTGCTTCCAGCGGCGTTCCCGGTGGCGGCGCCGAGGCGCGCGGGCGCACAATGCGCCGCCTGAGCGGTCGGCGCTGCCCGTAGTTCCTGTGCGTCCAAACGTGCGTCTGCCATGAAGCCCCCCGCGGGCCCTCTCTGACATATTAGAGCATGCAATTCCACATTTGTGGAATTCAAACCATTCTGTTTGCGGATCTTCTTCAATCCATCCAGCTAAATCATACACCCGTATGCGCTGCGTTGTCCCAAAACGAAGAAACGGCGCCGCATTTGATTGCGGCGCCGCATTTCTGCATCGGATTTTAACAAATTATGACAAAAGGCGTAGGCCGTGTCGGCGACTCGGGCGTTCCGAGTCACGGACCGGCCCGCCCGCCCCCGTCAGCGCGTGACGGCGATGCCTTCCACCTGGGACACGTCGCGCACCGCACCCCGGTCGGCGCTGGTGGTCAGCGCGGCGTAGGCGCGCAACGCGGGGGAGACCACGCGGTTGCGGCCGGCCGGCTTCCAGGCGGCGGTTCCCTTGGCGTTCATGGCGTCGCGGCGGCGCTGCATCTCCTCGTCCGAAACCGCCAGGTTGATCTTGCGGTTGGGGATGTCGATCTCGATTCGGTCGCCCTCCTCGACAAGGCCGATGGCGCCGCCCTGCGCCGCTTCCGGCGAGGCGTGGCCGATCGACAGGCCCGAGGTGCCGCCGGAGAAGCGGCCGTCCGTGACCAGGGCGCAGGCCTTGCCCAGCCCCTTCGACTTCAGGTAGCTGGTCGGGTACAGCATCTCCTGCATGCCGGGGCCGCCGCGCGGACCCTCGTAGCGGATGACGACCACGTCGCCGGCCTGGATCTTGTCGCCCAGGATGGCTTCCACCGCCGCGTCCTGGCTTTCGAACACGCGCGCCGGGCCGGAGAAGGTGAGGATGGAGGCGTCGACGCCCGCCGTCTTCACGATGCAGCCCTTCTCCGCGATATTGCCGAACAGCACGGCGAGACCGCCGTCCTTGCTGAAGGCGTTGTCGACGGCGCGGATGACGCCCTTTTCACGGTCGAGGTCGAGCGCCGGCCAGCGCTTCTCCTGGCTGAAGGCGATGGTGGTCGGGATGCCGCCGGGGGCGGCCTTGTACATGGTGTGCACGCCCTCGTCCTGCGTGCGCTTCACGTCCCAGCGGTCCAGCGCCTCGCCCAGCGTCTTGGCGTGGACGGTGGCGACGTCGCGGTGCAGCAGGCCGGCGCGGTCAAGCTCGCCCAGGATGCCGAAGATGCCGCCGGCGCGGTGCACGTCCTCGATGTGGACGTCCGACACGGCCGGGGCGACCTTGCAGACGTTCGGCACGCGGCGCGACAGCCGGTCGATGTCGGCCATGGTGAAGGGCACCTGCCCCTCCTGCGCGGCGGCCAGCAGGTGCAGCACCGTGTTGGTGGAGCCGCCCATGGCGATGTCCAGCGTCATGGCGTTCTCGAACGCCTCGAACGTGGCGATGCCGCGGGGCAGCGCCGTCGCATCCTCCTCCTGGTACCAGCGGCGGCACAGTTCGACGGCCATGCGGCCGGCGGCCAGGAACAGCTCCTTGCGGTCGGCGTGGGTTGCCAGGATGGTGCCGTTGCCGGGCAGGGCGAGGCCCAGCGCCTCGGTCAGGCAGTTCATGGAGTTGGCGGTGAACATGCCGGAGCAGGAACCGCAGGTCGGGCAGGAACCGCGCTCCATCTCCGCCGCTTCCTCGTCGGTCACGGTCGGGTCGGCGGCGGCGACCATGGCGTCGATCAGGTCCACGGACTTGGTCTTGCCGCGCCAGTTGACCTTGCCGGCCTCCATCGGGCCGCCGGACACGAAGACGACCGGGATGTTCAGCCGCATGGCGGCCATCAGCATGCCCGGCGTGATCTTGTCGCAGTTGGAGATGCACACCAGCGCGTCGGCGCAGTGGGCGTTCACCATGTACTCCACGGCGTCCGCGATCAGCTCGCGCGAGGGCAGGCTGTACAGCATGCCGTCATGGCCCATCGCGATGCCGTCGTCGACGGCGATCGTGTTGAACTCCTTGGCGACGCCGCCCGCCTTCTCGATCTCGCGCGCGACGAGCTGGCCCAGATCCTTGAGGTGTACGTGGCCCGGCACGAACTGCGTGAAGGAATTGGCGATGGCGATGATCGGCTTGCCGAAATCGCCGTCCTTCATGCCCGTCGCGCGCCACAGGCCGCGGGCGCCCGCCATATTGCGGCCATGCGTGGAAGTGCGGGAGCGATAGTGCGGCATTGGTCCACCTCAGGGATCGAACATTGCGTGCGGATGCATAGGGGCCGCAACACTAGCAATCCCGAAAGGCAGAAACCAGACTTCTCGTTGTCCGGCATAGGTGGCCTGCGGAGGGTGGGGGCTCAACGGCAATCCCCTCCCCCGCGAAGTGGGGGAGGGTTAGGGTGGGAGTCCAACGCGACAACCAACCAAAGCGCCATCACCCCTGACCGCTCACCCCGGCGAGGCGTCCTTGCGGGAGGCCTTGGCGGACTTGCCGCGGGATGCGCCGCCGCGCGAGATCTGGCCGCCGGTCTTGGTGGTGCCGGTCTGCTCGGTTCGTCCGGCGGCCACGGCCGACAGGTTTTCCGCCGCGGCGCGGGTGCCGGAGCCCTTGGCGCGCGGCGCTGCGGTCCGGGCGGCCTTGGCTTTGGGCTTCGCCCCAGTGTCCTTAGTCTCAGTATCCTTCGCTTTGCCTGTCGCCTTGCCCGTCCCGCCGCCCGCCGCGGTCTTCGTCCGCCGCCGCGTCGTCTTTTCGGTACCGCCGGCTTTGCCGGCTTGGCTCCCGGCCTGTTCCTCGGCGCGGATTTCCTCCTCCGCCCTGGACCAGTGCTCGTCGTGGCGGCCGTGGGGGCGGCCTTCGCGTTCCCAGATGTCGTGGGCGCGGCGCTGGATGCGTTCGTTTCGGTCGGTCATGGGGTCTGCCTCCTCACCACAGCCATTCCGCAACCCATTTCTGGTGCGCGCACAGCCCCGGCAGGTCTGGGAACAGCTTTCCCGTTTCAACGCCCAAGCGGTTCAGGTGTTTCAAGATGTCCAGGCGCGCGGATCCCGGCACCGTGATGCGCGTCAACGGCAGCCCGATGCTTTCGGCGTGGTCGGGAAAGGATGTTTCCGACAACTGCTCCTCGAAACTGAACAGCCCTTCCTGCGAGGCGATGCGGGAGGCGAGGTTGGGCGGACTGAACAGATGGACGCCATCGGCACCCGGCACCTCCCCGTCGTCGGCGGCGATCAGCCCGCGGCCCTGCGGCCGCATGAGCGGCAGCCGGTCGAGCGGCAGCATGTGGCGGTGGCTGTCCAGGCGGTTGGCGACCTCCCACTGGAAGACGTAGACGTCCTGCCACTGTTCCGGCCGCGTGTAGCGGTCGCGGTTGTTGGCGGCAAAATACAGCGCGATCAGCGGGTTCCGGGTCCAGTCCAGCAGCCGGGTCGGCAACTGGTGGTGCTGGGCCACCGCCAGCCAGTTCAGATGACAGCCGGGCGGCTTTTCCAGGAAGGGGAGCGACTGCCGCTGGAAATTCTCGATCAGCCGCTCCTCGTACTCCCACAGGTCCAATGACGGTTCGTCGGCGCGCCCGGTGTCGGCGCGGATCATCCGGTTGCGCTGCCAGCTCCGCACCACGGTCGGCTTCATGTCCTCCACCGGATTCTTGGCGCCGCGGTAGCAGACCATGTGCTCCGTCTGGCCGGAGATGAAGTCGATGTAGTCCAGAAGCGTTCCGATCCGCACCTCGCGCATGAACACGTCCGCCGCGGATCAGCCGGCGAACTGGTTTTCGAAGCGCGCCACGTCAGCGGGGTCCAGCGCAACCCGCAGGTGGGCGAGGCCGTCCTCGTCGCGGCGGTCCAGCACCTGCCCGTGTTCGTACAGCCACGCCAGGGCCCGGCCGTCGGCGAGATCGACGTCGAGGTCCACAATCCGTCGCCCGGCGGACAGACGCCGGTCCAGCAACTCCATCAATTCGTCCATGCCCATGCCGGTCAGGGCGGAGACGGCGACCGCGCGTTCCGCGCCCTCCATCATCCGCTGGTTGGCGAGCCGCACGCCCAGGGCGCCACGGGCCGTGGCCGGCATCTGGTCGATCTTGTTCAGCACCTCCACCACCCGGTCGTCAGTGGCGGCGTCGATGCCCAGTTCGGACAGCACCCGCTCCACATCCTCCTTCTGCGCCTCCGTGTCGGGGTGCGAGACGTCGCGGACGTGCAGGATCAGGTCGGCGGCCTGTACCTCCTCCAGCGTGGCGCGGAAGGCGGCGACGAGCTGCGTCGGCAGGTCGGAGACGAATCCCACCGTGTCCGACAGCGCGATGGTGCGGCCCGACGGCAGGGCGACCTGCCGCACGGTCGGGTCCAGCGTGGCGAACAGCATGTCCTCCGCCGACACGTCGGCTCCGGACAGGCGGTTGAACAGGGTGGACTTTCCGGCGTTGGTGTAGCCGACCAGCGCCACCAGCGGCGTGTCGCCGCGCTGGCGGGCGGCGCGGTGCAGGGTTCGGGTGCGCCGCACCTCCTCAAGCTCCCGCTTCAGGCGGGTGATGCGCTCGGCGATCAGGCGCCGGTCCAACTCCAGCTGGCTTTCGCCGGGGCCGCCCAGGAAGCCGAAGCCGCCGCGCTGCCGTTCCAGGTGCGTCCAGGACCGCACCAGCCGGGACCGCTGGTAGGTCAGCGCGGCCAGTTCCACCTGCAACTGGCCCTCGCGGGTGCGGGCGCGCTCTCCGAAGATTTCCAAGATCAGGCCGGTGCGGTCGATGACCTTGGCCATGCAGGTCCGTTCCAGGTTGCGCTGCTGCACCGGGCTCAGCGCGTGGTCGATGATGACGAGATCCGCGTGGAAGGCCTCGGCCATGCCGCCGATGCGCTCCGCCGTGCCCCGGCCGAACAGGGTCGCCGGGTCGGGACGCATCACCTTGATCGCCTCCGCGTGCGGCACTTCCAGCCGTATCGCCTCGGCGAGCGCGATAGCCTCTGCCAGCCGGGCGTCCGGCTGGCGCGCCGTGGCGGGGTCGTTGGGAAGCAGCGGCAGGATGACCAGCGCGCGCCCTGTGGAGGTCGCGGCGCCGTCGCCGTCCCGTGCGGAAGCGGCGGATTCGGGTGAGCGGACTGGGACGCGATCGTCGGGATCGGGCATCGGGATGGCGCAGCTCCTTCGATCCTGAGTTGTACTTCGCTTCCAACAGCCGGGCACCGTCGCGGTTCCCAAACCGCCCGGATTCGTGCACATAGCGGGGGCACGTCCGTGCCTCGGAACGAGGGCACGGACGTGCCCTGGACAATGACCCGTTGCCGAGCGCCTTCATGACCCCCATCGACCGCACAGCATCCCTGTCCCGGAGCGCCGCAGAAGCCCGGGCCAAATCCTGGGCCGACCGCTGGCCATGGTGGGCGCTGTGCGCGGGGCTGGCGGCGCTGATGATCCTGTCGCCGCTGGCGGTCGGGTTCCGGCTGCCCTACTGGGTTCACGCGGACCAGGACCTCGTGCTGGCCTATCACGGGCTGCTCTTCAACCAGGGCCTTCCCCAGGAGTATTTCGACCATCCAGGCTACACCTATTTCCTGGTGATCGCGGGCTGGTATCGGCTGCTGCACGCGCTGGGGCTGATGCCGGTCATCACCCTGACGGGCCTGCCGCCGGCCGCCGATCCCGCGGTCTACGACGCCGCGTGGCAGGGGCTGATCGAGGCCGGGCGGGCGCTGTCCATCGTCATCACCACGGCCTTCGTCCTGGTCTACGCCACGCTGATGCGCGCGCTGGTCGGCGACCGGCGCATCGCGCTGCTCTCTGCCGTCGTGCTGGCCTTCGGAATCGGGGTGAGTACGCAGGCGCGGCAGATGCGCACCGACCTGCTGTCGGCCTCCTTCGTCGTCACGGCGCTTCTTCTCGTATTGGTTGCGATCCGCACGGCGCCCGGCTGGCGACCCGTGCTGCTGCTAGGGCTGGCCGGGCTGCTCGCCTCGCTGGCGGTTGTGACGAAGATCCAGGCGATCTTCCTGGCGCTCGGCATCCCGGTCATCGCGCTGGTCTTCGGCCGGCGGTTCGCGGGGCAGGGCGGCTCATGGTTCGGCACGGGGCTCGCCGCGGGGGTCCTGCTGGTCGCCGCGGGCGCGGCGGCGGTACCGGCCGTGGCCCTGATCCAGCACGGCATCGCCAACGCCGGGCATGCGCTTTATCCCTACCGCAGCGTCGGGGGCGGGCTGTCCGGAGTCTACCAGGGCGTCATCGTCGGCTGGGTGTTCCTGGGCATGGCGGTCTATGCGACGGTGTGGCGGGTGCGGCCTGCCTACGCGCTGTCCTGCATGGCGGCGGTCGCCCTGGGTCTGGCGCTCGGCGTGCTGGCTCTGGATATCCGCTACCACGAGCAGAACGTCATCGCCGTCTCGAACCTGATCGAGCACATGTTCGTCTTCACCACCTGGAAGCACCAGGCGCTGGAAGGGCAGGGGCAGGTTCTGTCCGACGGGCTGTTCACGCTGCTGGCCAAGGGGGTGTGGCGCACGCTGGCGATCCGCACCATCGTCTTCCACCCCGACAACATCCCGCAGACCGTCGTGGTGGAGTGGTTCGTCATCGCCGGAGTGGTGATCCTGTGGCGCCGGGGCGAGCGTCCGGCGGCGTTTCAGGCAGCCCTGCTGCTGCTGGTCGCCTGGGGGCTGGAGTCGCTGTTCGCGCTGCGCGGATTCCAGCGCGCCTACGCGGCCTACACCGACCCGTTGGTGGCGCTGGCCGCTGCCTGGGTGCTGATGCACATGCCCGGTCTGCTGGACCGCGCGAAGACGCGCCGCTGGATTTACGGGTTGGTGGTCCTGGTCGTGGTCGCCGCCCACGCCTGGCCGATCATCGAGACCCGCCGGCTGCCGAACCCGGCCACCCATTGCGACTGGATCCCCATCTACATGCCGAAGGGCGAGCCCTTCCCCTTCTGCAAGGCGCTGCCGAAGTAAGGGGGCGGCTCCAGCGTCGCGTTGGGCTGTGCGGCGGGGCCGGTCCTCCCCACATATTCCCTCGGCAGACGACGAGATATTCCCTCGACGAGGCATGGACCGACCGATGGACGACACCGCCGATTCCCCGCTGAACGCCGCTCCCGAGTCTCCGGATCCGTCCGACGCGGACGCCCTCGACCACCGCGTTGCCGCGGCCGCGATGCGGCTGGCGGCGGAGCGGGGGTGGCGCCACACCGGCCTGCTGGAGATCGCACGGGCGGCGGGCGTGCCGCTCGACACCTTCTACCGCCGCTATCCCGACCGCGCCGACGTGCTGGCCGCCGTCTCGCGAGTCGCCGACACCGCGGTGCTGGCTGACGACATGCCGGTGGACGAGGACGAGCCTGCCCGCGATCGGCTGTTCGACGTGATGATGCGTCGTTATGACGCGCTGCTCCCTTACCGCGACGGGCTGCGCGCCGTGATGCGCGATCTGCGCGCGGAACCGCTGACCGCGCTGGCCTTTTCCCGGCAGTTCGGGCGCTCCATGGCCTGGATGCTGCGCGCCGCCGGGGTGGAGGCCGACCGGATGGGCGGCGCCGTGCTCACCGCCGGGCTGGGGGCCGTCCAGGCCCGCGTGATGCGCGTGTTCCTGCACGACGACACCGCCGACCTCGCCCGCACCATGGCCGCGCTGGATTCCGAACTGCGCCGGGCCGAGCGCTGGGCCGCGGCGCTGCGCCGCCGGTCCCTCCGCCGCCGCCCGAAACCGTCCGCCGCCCCGCAGGACCAGCCGCCCCCGGACCGGTTCCCGGAAGACCCATCCATCTGAGGATCCGCTCCCTCCCCAAGGAACCGGAATCGCGTCCGTCGGTTGAAAGAGAGTCGTGCCCGGCTAACGCTTGGTGCGATGCACAAACGCGTTGACTATCTTTTTGGCACTCTGCATAGTCGCGCTACAGTTTGCTGCGCCGCAGCATACCATCAAAACCTTTCGTCGGGGGTGCACACCATGGCCAAGCAATCGTCCGGTAACCCGTTCCTCGAATTCGACGTCACCAAGGTTCTGGGCGATTTCAAGGTGCCCGGTGTGGACGTCGACGCCATCCTGGCCAGCCAGCGCAAGAACATCGAAGCCGTGACCGCCGCCAACCAGTTGGCGATCGAGGGCCTGCAGGCCGTGATGCGCCGCCAGGCCGAGATCGTTCGCGCCTCGGTGGAAGAGGCCGGTACCTACGTGAACCAGGTCGTCGCTGCCGGCTCCCCGGAAGAGAAGGCCGCCAAGCAGGCCGAACTGGTGAAGATCGCCTTCGAGAAGTCGCTCGCCAACATCAAGGAACTGGCCGAGCTGGTCGCCAAGTCCAACACCGAGGCCGCCGACGTGCTGTCCAAGCGCGTGTCGGAGAGCCTGGACGAGGTCAAGGCCGCCATCGCCAAGGCGAAGAAGTAAGCGCCAAGGCGAAGAAGTAAGCGTCCGGGGCGTCACGCTTCGGAACGCCGGTTTTCCATCGGAAAACTGCGCAAGGGGCTGCCCGCCGGGCGGCCCTTTCGCGTTTCCGGCGCCGGTGCTAGCCTCGCCCGCAAGAATTCAACAGGGCAGGGAAGCACCGTGACCATTTCCTACGACGATTTCCTCAAGGTGGACATCCGCGTCGGCACCGTCATCGCGGCGGAGCCGTTCCCGGAGGCGCGCAAGCCGGCCTACAAGCTGACCGTCGATTTCGGGCCGGAGATCGGCACGAAGCGCAGCTCCGCCCAGATCACCCGCCATTACACGCCGGACCAGCTGGTCGGCCGCCAGATCCTCGCCGTCGTGAACTTCCCGCCCAAGCGCATCGGCCCATTCACCAGCGAGGTGCTGTGCCTCGGCCTGCCTGATGCCGACGACGCCGTGGTGCTGATCGCCCCGACGCAGCCCGTCCCCAACGGCGGCCGCCTTTACTGAGGGCGTGACCGGCAGG
>Ga0065721_10050236_pt1 | contig 21914 bp, 20 predicted proteins | sample Mesricmetagenome_FD_59108 | JGI IMG/M metagenome (GOLD analysis project Ga0065721, IMG submission 59108) | Mesophilic microbial community from rice straw/compost enrichment Sample: eDNA_1 v2 (version 2) | ecosystem: Engineered > Solid waste > Grass > Composting > Bioreactor | place: USA: Davis...
ATAACACTTCATTGCAACAGCAGTTACTGGACGCCGGTGTACACTTTGGTCACCTGCGTAAGAAGTGGAACCCTAAAATGTTGCCTTACATCTTTGCTGAGAAAAAAGGCATACATATCATCGATCTCAATAAAACTACCGAGCATCTGCAGGAAGCTGCAGCTGCCCTGAAACAAATAGCCCGCAGCGGCAAGAAGATCATGTTCGTTGGCACTAAAAAACAGGCCAAGGAAATAGTTACCGAATGCGCCCGCAAAGTAAACATGCCCTATGTTACCGAGCGCTGGCTGGGTGGCATGCTCACCAACTTCAACACCGTTCGCAAGAGCGTGAAGAAAATGCAAAGCATTGATAAAATGCTGGGCGACGGAAGCGCTGAAAGCCTCACCAAAAAAGAAAGGCTGACACTGGGCCGCGACCGCGATAAAATGGATAAAGTGCTGGGTGGTATCAGCCAGCTGGGCCGTGTACCCGCCGCTTTGTTCATCATCGACATAGGTCATGAGCACATTGCACTGGCCGAAGCAAAACGCCTGGGCATCACCACTTTTGGTATGGTAGATACCAACTGCGATCCCAACAAGGTCGATTTTGCCATCCCTGCCAATGACGACGCTACCAAGTCTATCGCCATCATTACACAATACATTACAGCAGCCATCGCCGAAGGCCTGGCTGAAAGACAAGCCGCCAAAGACGAAGAAACCGAAGAGCAAACAGACGACGAAAAGGAAAAGAAAGCACAACGCCTGCTGGCTGAGGCCGAAGCCGAAGCTGGTCGCGGACGTGGCGCTGGCAGAGGTCGTGGTACCGGTGGTGCACAAGGCCAGGGTGGCGGTCATGGACATGGCGGTGGTCAAAGACGCCGTACCGGTCCTGGCGGCGGTGGAAATCGCAGACCCGGCGGCAGATAAACAGTTTATGTGGCCCCGGTCACAGCCTGTTTATTGTACTGACGTTGCGCCGCATTCGTTCAAACCCGGTAAAGGCGCCTCGCAGCCTGTACGCCCGGAATGCTATCCGAACACCGATACAGCACTTCCTGCGGGCACAGCTCCCGGGATGGGTTGAATTAATAAAATGACAATGCCAGTCAAAACGAGCGGTTGAACAAACTGCACTTATTTGCACCGGTATTTTCAAATTCTAAAAACTAAAATATTCTACTGATATGTCTAGTGTTGCTATTACTGCCGCTGATATTAATAAACTGCGCCAGATGACCGGTGCAGGTATGATGGATTGCCGCAAAGCGCTGACAGAAACCAATGGCGATTTTGAAGCCGCCATCGACTGGCTGCGTAAAAAAGGCGCTAAAGTAGCTGCCCTGCGCGGCGACCGCGAAGCCAAGGAAGGTGTGGTACTGGCAAAAACAACCGCCGACAACAAAACCGGTATTGCCATTTGCCTGAGCTGCGAAACCGACTTTGTAAGCAAAAACGCCGATTTCGTGGCCTTCGCACAAAGCATCGTAGATGCCGCCATTGCCAACAACGTAAAAAGCATCGACGAACTGAATGCCATCAGCATCAACGGCAGCAAAGTGGCCGACCTGGTAAACGATAAACTGGCCAGCATTGGCGAAAAAATTGGTATCACCAAATTTGAACGTATAGATGCTGATTATGTAGCTTCTTATATTCATGGCGCCAACCGCATTGGTGTACTGGTAGGCCTGAACAAGGCAGCCGCCGAGGCCGGTAAAGATGTGGCTATGCAAATTGCCGCCATGAATCCCGTGGCTGTTGATCCCAGTGCCGTTCCTGCCGCTACCGTTGAGCGCGAGCGCGCCATCGTAACCGAGCAAATCAAAACCGACCCCAAGATGGCAGGCAAACCCGAGGACATGATCGCCAAGATAGCCGAGGGTAAACTGAACGCCTTCTTCAAGGAAAGCACCCTGCTGAACCAGGCTTTTGTGAAAGACAGTTCAAAATCGGTGGGCGACTACCTGAAGAGCGTGGACGGCGATTTGAAAGTAACTGAATTCAAGCGCGTGGCTTTAGGATAATAAATTATGACACAGATCATATAAAAAAGGGGGAACTGTTACGGTTTCCCCTTTTTATTTTTCAAACCAACATTAATAAAAAAATCTTTTCCTTTGCACAGCCTTCGCTGGTTAAACCAATGAAACCAATTCTTTATTAGATAAAAAGGTATTCTTGCATGCTACCAAAGTATAAGCGTATTTTATTAAAACTGTCGGGCGAATCATTGATGGGGGATAAGAGTTTTGGCATGGACCCCGTGGTATTGGAACAATATGCCCGCGATATCAAGGAAGTGGCCGACCTGGGCGTTCAGGTAGCCATTGTGATTGGCGGGGGAAATATTTACCGGGGTATGAACGAAGCTGAAACCGGTATTGAGCGCGCCCATGGGGACTATATGGGCATGCTGGCCACAGTAATCAATGGTATGGCTATGCAGGCCATGCTGGAGAAGATAGGCGTATTTACCCGCCTGCAAAGCGCTATAAAGATGGAACAGATAGCCGAGCCCTATATTCGCCGTCGCGCCATTCGACACGTAGAGAAAGGCCGTGTGGTGATCTTTGGGGCAGGCACCGGTAACCCTTATTTCACTACCGATACTGCCGGCTCGTTAAGGGCCATCGAAATACAGGCCGATGTGATATTGAAAGGTACCCGGGTTGATGGTATTTATACGGCCGACCCCGAAAAGGATCCCAACGCCAAAAAATACGATACCATCACCTTCCAGGAATGTATATCCAGAAACCTGCGGGTAATGGATATGACCGCCTTTACCCTGTGTATGGAAAACAAATTACCCATCATCGTATTCGATATGAACAAGCCCGGCAACCTGCGCAAAGTGGCCTGCGGTGAGAAGGTGGGAACTCTTGTAAAGGGATGATTGACAGCTAGTTAAAAATAATATACAGCTCGTTTGTATATGTGGAATTAACGCGCTAAATTTCAAGTGCGAAAAACCACCAGCATGGTGGTTTTTTCGTTGCCGCCCATAAGGAATATCCCATGGAGAAGGAACGCGCAGTATGCTGTTAAAACAGGATCGATGAATAGCTCATCCTAATTCCAGAACCGTTTATGAAGCCTTTTTTGCAGGTAATTCTGCTGTACCAGGTCAATGTAGGCGTTATCGAGATTGTTATTTTCTTGATGGCGGGCCTTGTGCTGGGATTTTTTATTCACTTCTTCCTGGTGAGCCGCAGAACCATGAGCATCAAACTGCCCAAGCCACCTCCCATACACGATAGCAGTTTACGACAGATAGACGAATGGCGCCTGAAATACCAGGAAGAAATGGAGGTGCAGGAAAAAATTCAAATGCAGTTGCGCCGTCAGATAGACGAAGCCCGGGAAAACGAAGAACTGCTTTCCATTGAAATTGAAGAGCTGCACAAGGAAATAGACAAGCTGCGTAACCAGCCGCCACCCGAGCCCGAGCCCGCGCCCGCACCGGTGCCCCATGTTACCTCGCAGGAAATGCAGTCGGAAGAATACCTGCAGCGCCTGCAAAAAGCCCAGGAAAGTCTTACCGAACAAAACCAGAATATTGCCCGCCTGCTCGACCAGATTGAACTGCTGAAACAAACCGAGTTCCGGCACATCGATACCATGAAGGCCAAGGAAGAACTGGAATCCAAACTGAGCGAGGCGGAAAAACTGCTGAGTGAAAAAGACAACCGCATATTACAATTGCAACAGCAACTGATGCTGGCCGGTGAAATGGAAGAACGCCTGCAAAAAGCCTACGAAGAATTCAATGCGCTGCGCGAAACCCTTTCGAAATTGGAAACTATGACCCAGCCGCAAAACCGCCAGTTCGAGTTTGACGAACTGCAACAAAGCCACCAGAAACTGGTACGTGAATTCGACGAGTCCAAGCAAAAACAAATGGAGCTGCTGGAAGAAAACCAGCGCCTGAGCCGCTTATTGACCGATACCGAGGAAAAACTGCGCGAATCGAATTTTCAGCGCCAGCAATTACAGAAAAAGATCGGCTTCCTGGAAGATCTGAACCACGAACTGCAACGCATGTCGGAGCATAATAAAAAACTGGAAAGCCAGTTGCGCCGTATGAGCGAGATAGAGACCATGCTGGCGCGCGTATCGGGTAAAACCCCCGGTCAGCAAGGCGGTAGTAAGGAAATCCCGGAGTAACACAGCATCAGCGTCCCACCAGCTTTTTGAACGCCGGTTTCAAATACACGTCAATGTCTTTGTAAGCTATAAACAGTGCAATATTTCCCATCACATAAGGCCCTATTTCGTAAGGCAGATAACTGAAGGTAATGCCCTTGCCGGTAACCAGGAAATTGTTAGAAATGGGAATGGTATCGTTGAACAGGTAATCGGTAATCTTCTCTTCTTTTTTAAGATGGTAGGCTCTGCGAAACTCGTTTTGCAATAAGCGGTTGAGTGCGTGGCCGGCTGCTGCCGTATCCATCACATCTATGATATCCAGCCTGCGTTGCTGTTCCAGGTCGATATTGGTATAACTAACGGCATACAAACCATGGGCGCCGCCCTGGTCGGTATAGGTTTGTAATTCCAAACCCAGCAACCGTGGGTTGCGGTATAGTACCTGCAGTTTATTGCTGAGCGAATACAGTTCGTACATACCTTCACTGGCCTTTGCATTCAGCACTTCGTTTTTTTGGCGCAGCATGATCTGGCTAATGTCTTCACTGCTTTTTTTCTCGCCCATTTCTTCCCTGATCACCTGTTTCAGGAAGGCCGTGGCAGCATGTATGCTTTGCGGCGCAGGCCATACAGCAGCCGCATCGAACCATAGCTTGTCACGGTGGTTCAAGTGCGTTTGTATTTTTTTACTGCCTTCCGAAACGACATAATCCAGTATCAGGCCATTGCTGTGGGGCTGCTTCGTGATTCGGAAGGCCAGCATTTTGCCATTCGACGACCAGGTGCCGGAAAACAGGGAATCTTTGAAGGTGCCCTCGAATGTTTCACTTGTCTTACTCCCGTCATCGAGGTGAGCCAATTTGAGAAAGTCTTTATTGTCTAACTTGCCGTGCAGGCGGATGGCTTTTTCGGTGCTGTTGTAGTAATAATGGCCGGTAAATTCGTTGTTTACGCGGTACAGATGGCATGTAACGGGGTATTTATCAATTTTACCGGTAAACCAGTAATAACGGTTAATTACAGGGTTGGCCTTTTGGGCAAAAACAGGGCCGCCAAGACACCCTATACATAATAGTAACAGAATTTTCATACCTGCCATTAACTTTGTACTGTAAAATTAGGGCTATGCTATCAACTATCGCCGATATACGTAAAGATTACCGCCTGCAATCCCTGCACGAAAAAGATGTGGACCCGGATGCCTTTAAACAATTCGACAAATGGTGGCGCGAAGCCATACACAGCGAAATAGACGAAGTGAATGCCATGACCCTGGCAACGGCTTCGGCCGACGGCGTTCCCAGTGCACGCATTGTGTTATTGAAGGGATACGATGAAAAAGGCTTTGTTTTCTTTACCAACTATGAAAGTTTTAAAGGAAAAGAGCTGGCCCAAAACCCCAGGGCTTGCCTGGTATTTTTTTGGAAGGAACTGGAACGGCAGGTGCGCATAACCGGACTGGTAGAAAAGGTAAGCGCCGAAGAAAGCGATGTCTATTTCAACAGCCGTCCGCAGGGCAGCCGTATCGGCGCCTGGGTATCGCCTCAAAGCCAGGTAATCAAAAACAGGGAATGGCTGGATGAAAAGGCAAAGGAACTAACGGAAAAATATGCCACTGAGCCGTTAACACGACCGCCGCACTGGGGTGGCTACCGAGTAAAACCTATTTGTATAGAATTCTGGCAGGGACGCGCAAGCCGTTTACACGACCGAATCCGGTATACATTGGGGGAAGACGGGAGGTGGACGATAGAGCGGTTGGCACCATAGAAGGAAGTAGGAGGTAAGAAGCAGGAAATAGGATTGAACATGTATTTCATACTTCCTGCTTCTTACCTCCTACTTCATATCAATCTTTCTTCTTGGCAGCCGTTTTCTTCGCCGGTCTTGCAGGACGGCTTTTGCCGAATGATCCTTTGAAAGTTTTTCCTTTTTTGGTTTTTTTATCTCCTCTGCCCATTTGATTAATTTATTTATGTTAATTATTGTGGTGTGCAAAAATAAAAAAAGCTCCGATACGATTGTACCGGAGCTGAATAAAGTTCAGTAATGCAGCATTATAATTTAGCCTGCAATTCTTTACCTGCTTTGAAACGGGCAACTTTCTTCGCTTTGATCTTAATCACAGCGCCGGTTTGAGGATTGCGGCCATTGCGGGCAGCTCTTTTGGAAACTGAGAAGGTGCCAAAACCAACGAGGGTTACTTTACCGCCACCTTTTAATGTCTTGGTAACTGCTTCAACAAAAGAATCCAGTGCAGCATTGGCCTGTGTCTTTGTGATGCCAGAATCATCGGCAATTTTAGCAATTAATTCAGCTTTGTTCATAGTGTGATTTTTTAAGAATTTATGCTGAGACAAATTTAGCCGCTTTTTGCATCCAACAAAATTTTTCTAAGTTAAAATTACCAAATGGTAAACCGGCTACAACCCGCTTCGGGTAAGGATTTTAGCAGAATGAGCTCGTGTTTTTACGTAATCGTGAATTTATGTTACACGCTGAAAATCAAGCCCCGCCTATGTTTCATGCAACGCCCGCTGAAATGCAGCCCTGTAAAGGGTTTCGGGGAAATATACAATAATTACTACACCGCCAGCCATTAAAATATTGTTATCCACAATCAGTTCACAATCTCCATAACCGTGCGAAAAGCTATGAACTGGTTGCCCCATTTATCGAAGGAAAGCTGCCTGAGCGTAGCTGCATATTCATCGATGTAGCGCTGGTAGTGCGTTTTATCGGGCGCAAATAATTGTACTATAAATGTGCTGCCCTCACTATCGTCCTGTTCCAGCAAACGGAACATTTTCCATTCTGTGAACTGTCCCGATGCCATGATCTGCGGAATATGCTCCTGTTGTTGCCATTGTATCCAGGCTTCCTCTATTTCAGGCAATACCTTGATGGTGATATTGTATACTATCATAAGTTAATTTCCAGGTAAACGGGGCAATGATCGCTGTGTTTGATATCGGGGAATATGTCGGCAGTTTTTAACTGGCTGCGCAGGGGCTCGGTTGCATTGATATAGTCAATACGCCATCCCTTATTTTGTGCTCTTACAGTGGGAAAACGCTGCGACCACCAGCTGTACCTGTGTGGTTCGGGGTGAAATTCACGGAAAGTATCTATCCAGCCCATCTTAAAAAATTTGTCCATCCAGGCCCTTTCTTTGGGTAAAAAGCCGGAAGAGTTTTTATTGCCTTTGGGATCGTGTATATCTATCTCCTTGTGCGCAATATTGTAATCACCGCATAAAATCAGTTTAGGGCGTTTCTTTTTGAGTTTAACCAGGTATTTGTACAGTTCATCCAGCCATTGATATTTGAAGTTTTGCCGCTCGTCGCCTGAGGTGCCCGAGGGGAAATAGGCGTTTATCAGTCGCACATCGCCAAAATCCATTTGAATGATCCTGCCTTCATCGTCACTTACCTGGTGGCCATTGCCGTATTCAACATGGTTGGGCTTTATTTTGGTAAGAACCGCCACGCCGCTATAGCCCTTCTTTTGCGCGCTGAACCAGTAATCCTCGTAACCGCAATCGGCAAAAGGCTGGCAGTTTACGTTGTCCTTTGTGGCTTTTGTTTCCTGCAAACAAATAATATCTGCCGGATCGGTCTTTAACCAGTCGCAAAAGCCCTTATTCATGGCGGCACGTATGCCATTAACATTATAACTGATAATGCGCATGAGATTATTCTTTAATTTGGCCGGCAATTTACTTACATTATCGCTATGGAAGCAGCATCTGCCAAGAAGAAGATCAAACCCATCATTCCGCCCAAGGAACATGTATTTTTAGAGGGTCCCAAAAGCCGTGGTTATGAACTGTCATTTGCCTGGCGTGTGTTTAAACAATTTATCAGGGGTTTTCGTACCCTGCATTTTGTAGGTCCCTGTATAACTGTATTTGGATCAGCACGTTTTAAGGAAGATCATTTTTATTACGGCCAGGCCCGCGAGTTCGGTAAACGCATATCCGAAATCGGGTTTACCACCCTCACCGGCGGCGGTCCCGGCATTATGGAAGCCGCCAACCGCGGGGCTTTTGAAAACGGCGGCAAATCGGTAGGCATCAATATACAGCTGCCCTTTGAACAACAGGCCAATCCTTACCTGCATACCTCCATTACCTTTGAACATTTTTTTGTAAGAAAGGTGCTGCTGGTGAAATATTCCTATGCATTCATCATCATGCCCGGTGGTTTTGGTACCATGGATGAATTTTTTGAAACACTTACACTGGTACAAACCAATTCCATTAACCAATTTCCCATTGTTTTGTTTGGTAAGGAATATTACAGCGGATTATGGAACTATGCCGAATACATGGCACAGCAGGGAACCATTAGCAGGGAGGATATGAAACTGGTATTGATCACCGACAGCATTGATGAGGCCATGGAGCATATTCAACATTACATTACGAAGAATTACAAGATACGGCCCCGGAGATTGTGGTTGCCTTTCTTTGAAAAGAGATAAGGAACAGCGGCAGCCCTCTGTTCCTTATCTTTCTTAAGCATCATATTCCAATACAGGCCGCAACCATTTCTCTGCTTCCTGTACGCTCATGCCCTTGCGTTTGGCATAATCCTCTACCTGGTCTTTCTGTATTTTGCCAAGACCAAAATACTGGCTTTGCGGATGAGCAAAATACCAGCCGCAGATAGAAGAGGCGGGATACATGGCCAGCGATTCGGTAAGGGTAATGCCCGTTACGGGTTTACCACCCAGCAAATCGAATAATTTGAATTTCTCTGTATGATCGGGGCAGGCGGGATAGCCGGGCGCCGGGCGAATACCGGAATAAGCTTCTTTGATGAGCTCTTCATTGGTGAACTGCTCATCTTTTGCATAGCCCCAAAATTCTTTACGCACCCGTTCGTGCAACAGTTCGGCAAAGGCTTCGGCTAAACGATCGGCCAGCACCTGCAGCATGATTTTGTTATAATCGTCGTGGTTGTTTATAAATCTTTGAATATGGGGTTCTATACCCTGTATGGTAACGGTAAAGGCGCCTATATAATCTTCCGGTTTCTCCGAGGGTTTGATAAAATCGGCCAGGGAGAAATTGGGCTGACCGGCGGCTTTTTTGTTTTGCTGGCGCAGGAATTCCAGTTTGGTGAGTTGTTTACCATCGGCATCGTATACCGTGGCAGAATCCTTTCCATTGCCGGCCACCGGCCAGAAACCGGCTACACCCCTTGCGGTTAACCATTTTTCATCGATGATGGTCTTTAACAGGGCATTGGCTTCGTTGTACAGTTTGGTGGCTTCTTTACCCACCTTTTCATCTGATAAGATGGCGGGGAACTTGCCGTGCAATTCCCAGGCAATAAAGAAGGGACCCCAGTCTATATAACGGCTGATCTCGTTCAGATCGTAATTATCGAACACTTTGGCGCCGGTGAACTGCGGTTTGGGCGCGGTATAATTACTCCAGTCGATGGGTACCTTGTTTTGCTGCGCCTGCTTCAGCGACAGGTATTGTTTGGCGGTTTTTTTATTGCCGAAATCTTCCCGCAGTTTATGGTATTCCTTGTATATGCTTTCCAGGAATTCTTTCTTATTGTCTTTGTTTAACAACGAGCCGGCTACGGTTACGCTGCGCGAAGCATCCAGCACATGCACCACTCCGTTGTCGTATTGGGGTGCAATTTTAACAGCCGTATGCATACGCGATGTGGTGGCGCCGCCAATAAGCAGGGGTTGTTTCATGTTGCGACGTTTCATTTCATGGGCCACATGCACCATTTCGTCCAGCGAAGGAGTGATAAGGCCGCTTAAACCAATAATATCTACATTTTCTTTTTCGGCAGTATCCAATATCTTGTCGGCGGGCACCATTACACCCAGGTCTATCACATCGTAACCGTTACAACCCAGTACCACACCCACAATGTTCTTACCAATATCATGCACATCGCCCTTTACAGTGGCCATCAGTATTTTGGCAGCCCCGGAGCTTTGGCCCTGGCCATTGGCGCCGGCGGCGGCACGTAGCTTTTCTTTTTCTGCCTCGATATAAGGGGTAAGAATGGCCACTGATTTTTTCATAACACGGGCGCTTTTTACCACCTGCGGTAAAAACATCTTGCCGCTGCCAAACAGGTCGCCCACTACGTTCATACCATCCATTAAAGGCCCTTCTATCACGTCCAGTGGTTTGGGATATTTCTGGCGTGCTTCTTCTGTATCCTGCTCTATATAATCGGTAATGCCGTTTACCAGGGCATATGTTAACCGTTCTTCCACCGTACCATTGCGCCAGGCTTCGTTTTTTACTTCTCCTTTTTCTTTGGCTTTTACGGTTTCGGCAAATTGAATGAGGCGGTCGGTAGCATCGGGTCGGCGGTTTTGTATCACATCTTCGCAAAGCTCACGCAATTGCGGTTCTATCTGGTCGTACACCACCAACTGGCCGGCGTTTACAATGCCCATATCCATACCCGCTTTAATGGCATGGTACAGGAATACCGAGTGCATGGCCTCGCGCACCACATCGTTGCCCCGGAACGAGAAAGAGATATTGCTCACCCCACCGCTTACTTTCACCAGCGGCATTTTTTGTTTGATGATACGGGTGGCTTCAATAAAATCGAGGGCATAGTTATTATGTTCCTCTATGCCGGTGGCTATGGCAAATATGTTGGGGTCGAAAATAATATCCTGCGGGTCGTAGCCTACCTGTTCGGTGAGTATCTTGTAAGCGCGTTCGCAAATATCCACACGGCGTTGCAGGGTATCGGCCTGGCCGTTTTCATCGAAGGCCATTACCACTACCGAGGCGCCAAACAGTTTACAGATATGTGCTTCGCGAATGAACTTTTCTTCTCCTTCTTTCATGGAAATGGAGTTCACGATACATTTTCCCTGCACGCATTTCAAACCGGCTTCAATGATCTCGAACTTCGAGCTGTCGATCATGATGGGGATTTTGGCTATATCGGGTTCGCTTTGCAACAGGTTGAGGAAGGTGGTCATGGCTTTTACACCATCCAGCAACGCATCGTCCATGTTTACATCCAGTACCTGTGCGCCGTTTTCCACCTGCTGGCGGGCAACGCTTAACGCCTCTTCGTATTTGTTTTCCCTGATTAACCGGGCAAATTTCTTGGAGCCGGTCACATTGGTACGTTCACCCACATTCACAAAATTGGTTTCGGGGCGAATGGTCAAAGGCTCCAGGCCGCTTAATCGTAAATAGGGTTTTATAGTTGTTGCTGACATAGTTGTTTAAATAGGTTAACTAAAACTTAGAGGGCTGATTCCAGTACCGGCTTTTGCCTGGGTGCAAAATGCTTTACGTGCCGGGCAATATGCCTGATATGATCCGGCGTGGTGCCACAACATCCGCCCACAATATTTACAAATCCCTCTTGGGCCCATTCTTCTATAAAATGCGCTGTTTGTTCGGGCGATTCATCGTATTCACCCATGGCATTGGGTAAACCGGCATTGGGATAGGCTGAGGTATAGCAGGCTGCTATCTGGCTCAGTTCCTCAATATGCGGCCGCATTTCGGCGGCGCCCAGGGCGCAGTTCAAACCAATTGATATGGGTTTGGCGTGCATCACCGAGGTATAAAAAGCTTCCAGCGTTTGTCCGCTCAGCGTACGGCCCGATGCATCGGTTATAGTGCCGCTGATCATGATGGGCAGTTCCTGCTGGTTGGTATCGCGAAAATATTTTTTGATGGCATAAATGGCTGCCTTGGCGTTCAGGGTATCGAAGATGGTTTCAATCAGCAGCAGGTCAACACCGCCATCTACCAGGCCTTTTACCTGGGTATAATAAGCTTCCATGGCTTCGTCGAATGTAAGGGCCCGAAAACCGGGATTGTTTACATCGGGCGATAAAGACAGTGTTTTATTCAAAGGACCTATGGCGCCGGCCACAAACTTGCAGGCATCGGGTGCGTTTTGTGTATATTCTGCAATGGCCTGTCTGGCAACTTTAGCAGCAGCCACATTAATCTCGTAAGCCAGATCCTGCATATTGTAATCGGCCAGCGAAATAGCCTGCGAGTTGAAGGTATTGGTTTCGATGATGTCTGCGCCTGCTTCGAGGTATTGTTTATGAATCCCCTTGATAATATCAGGTTGTGTAAGGCACAACAGGTCGTTATTGCCTTTGATGTCGCTGGGCCAGTCTTTAAAACGTTCACCGCGATAATCGGCTTCGGTTAATTTGTGCCGTTGTATCATGGTGCCCATAGCGCCATCGATCACCAGGATGCGCTCCTGTAAACATTCTTGAATGGTCTTCATAATACCTCCTTTGTTTTTCAGGCTGTTTAAGTAATAAATGACCGGTATGCTGTTTATACATGCATACAGTATAAAGAGGCTGAACCTGTAAACGTTGGGAAACCGTAAAGTGGGAGTTTCTTGGCGTTTATTAGTTCAGTTTGGCCGGCAGCCGGCATTGTTCGCTGCTACCCCCGGGGTGGTTACACCGCAGGACCACAGGCCGAACAATAAACAAATCCGCCTGTAGCGTGCACAAAGTTATAAAAGCCTGGGTTAATTGCAAACTTTCATATATTAAGGCTGTGCAGGGGTTAGTGCTGCATATACTTTTCAACCGGCAGGCGGTTGGTGATGCTCCTGGCCAGGGTCATTTCATCGGCATATTCCAGTTCACCGCCAAAGGCTATGCCGCGGGCAATGGTGGTGATTTTAACAGGCAGCGATTGCAGCTTTTTTTGAATATAGTAGATGGTGGTGTCGCCTTGTATATTGGGGTTCAGGGCAAATATCAGCTCTTCGGTTTTTTCTTTATGAATGCGTTGAACCAGCGACTCGATATTCAACTGGTCGGGACCAATGCCATCCAGCGGCGAAATGATGCCTCCCAGTATATGGTATAAACCATTGTATTGTTGGGTGCTTTCAATGGCTATCACATCGCGGATATTCTCCACCACGCATATGATCTCCTGCTTGCGCATGGTATTGGCGCAGATGGAGCAGGTATCGGAATCGGCTACATTGAAGCAACGGTGGCAGAATTTGATCTCGTGACGCATTTTAACGATGGCTTCCCCAAATTCCTCCACCCGGGCAGGTTCCTGCTTTAGCAAATGCAGTACCAGCCGCAAAGCCGTTTTTTTACCAATACCGGGCAATTTGGCAAATTCACTTACGGCATTCTCCAACAAAGCGGATGAAAATTGCATCCTGCAAATATACGACTAGTTTAGGGTTGGACTTTGACCCCCACTTCCTGATTTCTTATTCCTTATTTCCCATTCTCCAGCGTTATATCCACTATATTATCCCAATTCGCTTTCACATTCAGTTTTCGATTGATGGGCTGAACCTTTTCGGGCTGCCGGTGTTTACCAAAGAATTCCCCCGCATCCCAGATCCCATTTTTATTTTCATCATATAATATCCGCAGGTCATATTCGCCCGGTTGGAATAGCTGGGCATAAAATTCCCGGGAGTTCATGGGATGGGAAAATTTCACCTGGTCGCCCTGTACAAACTGCAGTACCGGGTTCCGGCCCAGGTCAAGGTTCATGATGCGTAAACGCACCAGCCCGTATTCGCTGGTTTTTTTGGTGCGGAATGCCAGGGTATCGGGCTGCAACAGTTTGCGGCCCGCAGTATCTTCAGCAAAAGTGGTGTCGAGTATGAGGTTATACGCCGTATTGGGAGCCCAGGCATATTCCAGGGTGATTAACTTGTTGCTGGTATCGCGCCTGAAATGAAAATTGGTCAGGGTATCGAAATCTTCGTTAGTAAAACGAACTTGGGTACTGTCGAACGATTTGAGGGGTGTATTGAAACGCAGTTCCAGGTGGCTCAGCAGGTCCAGTTCGCTGCCGCTGAGGTTGGTTTCTATCCGCAGGCGTTTTTCGGCTTCTTCATTTTTCTTACCCTCGCCGCCCCGGTTTCGGCCGCCGGGGCCGGGCAGTGCCGGCGTTTTGGCTTTGGCCGTATCGGGTTCCGGTTCCACATAGGCATACAGCGTAATGGGTTCTGGTGCTACTGATGTTTGCACCGGTTCATCGGCAAAGGCAAACAGTTGGGTTTTACTCAGGTAGCGGCGTTGCCCGCCCTCGTCTTTCAGTGCATATAAATAAAAGGTATCGCTGGGCAGGTTATAGAAATGAAAGCTGCCATCGGCATTTACCCGGGCTACATAGCGGGGCTTTTCCTTGATCACCGCCGAATCGTCGGCGCTGGTATGCAGCATTACGATCATGGTAGAGTCGGTTTTGCCACTTTCTGCAATGATCACCCGGCCCGCAATCTGCATGGAATCGATGGCCGGACCCGTACTGAACAAATAGGTGAAGTTTTTATAAATATTGCCCTCGTTGATGTCTCTCAGGGCATTGCCAAAATCGATGGTATAGGTGGTATTGGGCTCCAGGGTATCCTTGATGGTAATGGTTACCGTGCGCAGTTTGCTTTCAATAAAGGGCGGCACCTTTGGTACCGGCGACACCAGCAGGTTTTCCTGGATATTGTCTATCTGCACAAATTCATCGAATTCGGCAACAATTTTTTTGCCCGTGAAATTACGCGTTGAATCCCCCGGGCGCAGGTTGACCAGCCGTGGTGGCAGGGAATCGCGCGGACCTCCCGAAGGAGGCACTATATTGGCACAACCTGTTTGCACCAGGGTGGGGGGAAGTAAAGCAATCAGCAAAACTAATGACGACACTATCTTTAACATCGAAGTATGCTTCATAAGGGCGCAAACTTAAGTGGTTTATTGGCAAAGATTGCGTTAAATCTGAACTAGGAGGTATGAAGTAAGAAGTAGGACAGAGCTGGTTCCTGTATTTTCCTACTTCTTACCTCCTACTTCATTCTTCTTCTAACTCGTGCAACGCAACCGCCAGTTTATTGGTTTTAACAAAATTGCACCAGTGGCATTCTTCCTTGCCACAGCCAGTATAAAATTCGCGGTTCTGGATCTTTTGCCAAACGGTAACAATTTGTTCTGTAACGGTAGTGATATCGGGAGGTGTAATCACCACTTTTTCCTTGCGATATTGTTTCTTTTTATCGGGTTCAATAAAGTCGAATTCGGTGCTGATTACCTGCCAGTCGCGGTTATTGTTATCCACCAGTATCTTGTAAAATACCGCCTGCCGCCAGTAGTCGCCTCCATTGGGTTCCTTTTCGTTGGGCGGCATCAGTTTGGGTTTGGCCTTTTCCGGATCGCCGGTTTTATAATCCACGATGTTTACCTGTTTGCCGTCGAATTCCAGCTTATCCAGCTTGCCTTTCAGGGGCACGCCATGCACCACCACATTGCGTATATTTCTTTCCACTACCACTATCTTGTTCCAGCTATTGAAATAATTATCGTAGTAATTGGATAGCACTTCGTTGCCATATTCCAGGCGCCGCTCGAATTGCTCCCGGGTAAAGCTTTCGCGGTGGCGATGCATATACCAGGTGAATTCGGCAATAAAATCTTCTTTAGAGGGGAATATATCTTTTTGTGCCCGCATTTTTTCAAACAGGCGTTGCAGAGCATGGTGTACGGCCGAGCCAAATTCGGTGGCCTCGTTTTTGGGCGATGGAATACGCAGCAGGTTCCTGAAATAAAACTCCAGTGGACATTTCAGGTAATTGTTCAGGGCTGTTACGTTCATCACAAAACGGTCAAGCAGGCCGGTAACAAAATCTTCTTCAATACGGCCGATCTCCGGGGCATGTTCCTGGGCAAACTGCAATGCCTGGAAATCGGTCAGTACTTCTTCACCAATAAATACTTTCTCTACCGGTAATTGGTGCTGCTCCTGTATTTCGGCAATAAACATGGAGGGTTCCAGTTCCTTGCCATCTTTTTTAAAACGGCTGTAAGATATAAACAGGTGGCGTTCGGCGCGGGTAAGGGCTACATAAAAGAGGCGGCGCAGCTCTTCCGCTTCGCCTGCATTGGCTGCAGCGGAAAAGATGGTATCGGGTATCTTGTACCCGCCGCCCGGTTTTCTTTTCTTTTCCCAGAACGATGCATTACAACCGGCCATGAACACGTATTCAAATTCCAGTCCTTTAGAGCCATGGGCTGTAAGCAGGTTGACGCCTTTGTCGCTCCCGCTCACCTGCACCAGCGGCAGGGGCAGCCCTTCTTTTTCCATGAGGTCGAACACGCTTACCAGTCCGTTCAGCGTGAGCAGCGGGTTGCGATGGGTTTCTTCTTTTACAAAATCAAACAAGGCTGTAAGCACCTGCATGAGCCAGGGCTTTTCGGGGCTTTGCATCACCGTATTCAACACGCCCGCCTCACGAATGATGCGTTCCAAAAGTACCGGCAGCGTAACATTCGGTACCGAACCTATAAGCTTTTCAAGTGCTTTGGAAGCCTGTATCAAACCCGGGTGCAATCCCTGGCTGAACAGGTCGGCCGGTGGTTTATTGGCCTTTTCATGTATATAGCGGCGCAGGGAAGTTTTTTGTTCGCTGAATTGTTTCTCGGCTACTTCAATGCTTAGTTTGGCTATTTCGATGGGTGGAATATTGAACCAGTCGAAATGCAGTATCTCGAACAGCATTTCATCGCCACCATAGGGCACATCGTGTTCGGCTGCCAGGTAGCGTATCAACATTATGATCTTTCGGGCCAATACATCTTCCAGCAGGTTCAGGTGGCGTTTGCTGAATACGGGTATGCCGCGCAGTTTGAAATAATGGCTCAGTTCTTCACCGTATTTGTTTTCGCGGTATATGATACCAATGCGGCCGGGTTGAACATCCTGCGCAATGAGTTTTTGTACCTGCAGCGTGATATCGATCATTTCCTGGCGTTGCGATTCATATTCTTTGATCACCGGCCAGGCCTCCATTTCGGCCAGGTTGTGAAAGCGCGGGTGCGACGACTTAAGGTTTTTGCTAAGCCCCTCCAGTTGTTTCACCAGCCTTTCTTCATTATTATTGATGAGTGTTATAGATACATCAAGGATGGGCTGGGCGCTGCGGTAATTATTGGTGAGCACTACTTTTACCAGGTCGTTTTTATAGGTATCTGCAAACAGCAGCATATTTTCTACGTTGGCGCCCTGGAAGCGGTAGATGCTTTGGTCGTCGTCGCCCACTACGAATACATTAGGTTTATCCCAATAGCTGATGAGCAGTTTTACCAGTTGGTTTTGGGTGCCGCTGGTATCCTGGTATTCATCTACCAGTATGTACAGGAATTGTTCCTGGTAGCGGCTTAACAGGCTGGGGTTTTCTTCAAAGGCTTTGATCACCCAGTTAATCATATCATCGAAGTCGTAGCGGTTGCGGCTGCGCATCAATTGCTGAAAGCGGTCGAATTCGTTTACGGCCGCCCGCAGCTTTTCCATCTTTTCTTTTTCTTCTTCTATTTTATCCAGTTTAAGGTCGCCCGCCTTGAATTGTTTGTAGGCTCTTTTGTAAACAAATTCCGGGCGTGTGGGCAGGTCGGCCAGGTAGGCATCGATGCGTTGATTGATGAATTCGGGCTTCCAGCCTTCGCGTTTCATGGTGCTGAACAGGGACTGCAGGTTGTGTATCTCAAAATACACATCGCCGCGGTATCTTTTCAGCGGGTGGTTTTTGGGGAAGCCGTCGATGAGCTGTTTGAATAATTCAATCTTTTCCAGGTCGGAAATGGGGTCGAGCGCTGTTTTTTCAAAGAGCGACAGGTTTTCCTGGATGATATCGTTGCAAAAGGCGTGGAAAGTATAAATGTTCACCTTATAGGCATCGGGCCCGATAAACTGCAGCAGGCGTTTGCGCATGGCCACCACGCCCGCATCGGTATAGGTGAGGCAGAGGATATTTTTGGGTTGTGAATCGGTTTCTAGCAATATTTTGCCGATGCGGCTGGCCAGTATCTGGGTTTTACCCGTGCCCGGGCCGGCAATGACCATCACCGGGCCTTCTATGGTATCTACCGCCAGCTTTTGCTGTTCATTTAATCGTTGGTATTCTTCAAGGAATTTTTGGTGTAGCCGTTGCCTGTTTACGCTCATGGTGTAAAGATAACAAACGTAGTCGGGGGACGCGGGATTGGGGAGTTGGAGGTTTACTTTTCATTCAGGCCCTATACGCATTATAATTTTTCTCAATTTGGTTGTCCCAAACTTATCCACAAAATAAGTGTAAACTATTACTCCCTGATAATACGTAACTTAGACCCCAAAAAAGAACCCCCCATTCCTTTCAGGAAAGATTCTTTTTTTGGGAATAAAATTGAAAAAGTTTCGTTTGAATACGATAGATTTCCTAATACAATGAACAACCAGCACCCCCTAAAGATTTTCATACTCGAAGATGATGTTTGGTACGGCACCATGCTGCAACATTATCTTTCATTAAATCCAGACTACGAAGTAAAGCGGTTTCACAACTGCAAGGATTTTTTTAACCAGTTGCACGAAAGGCCTGAAGTGGTCACCCTTGATTATTCCATGCCCGATATGGATGGCAGCGAAGTATTGAAAAAAATCAAGGAAATAGACCCCGACATACAGGTGATTGTGATCTCCGGCCAGGAAGACATCAAAACAGCCATCAACCTCCTGAAAAACGGCGCCTTCGACTACATTGTAAAAGACGAAGATGCCAAAGACCGTTTATGGAATACCCTGCTGCACTTGCGGGAAATTGACGGCCTGCGTAAGGAAGTGGAGCAACTGAAAGAGCAGGTGGCCAAAAAATACGATTACTCCCGGTTCCTGATTGGCAAAAGTGCGGCCATGGATAAGGTTTTTAGTTTGATTGAAAAAGCGTCCAAATCCAACATTACCGTATCTATCACCGGCGAAACCGGTACCGGTAAGGAAATGGTGGCCAAGGCCATTCATTATAATTCCGATAAAAGCAAAAAGCCTTTTGTAGCCGTAAACGTGGCTGCCATTCCCCGGGAGCTGATCGAAAGCGAGCTTTTTGGTCATGAAAAAGGCGCATTCACCGGCGCCATCACCCGTCGCATAGGCAAATTTGAGGAGGCGCACAACGGCACCCTGTTCCTGGACGAGATTGGCGAACTGGACATCAACCTGCAGGCCAAGCTGTTACGTGTATTACAGGAGCGTGAAATTACCCGGGTAGGTGGTAATGAAATAGTACCCATCAATGTACGCATCATAGTTGCCACGCATAAGAACCTGCTGGAGGAAGTGCAAAACAAAAATTTCCGGGAAGACCTGTATTATCGTTTGATCGGGTTGCCCATACAGTTGCCGCCCCTGCGCGAACGCGGTAACGATATTATTATGCTGGCGAAACATTTTATGGATCAGTTTTCGCGGGAAAATAATACCGAAAAGAAAATACTCTCGCCCGAGGCGCAGCAAAAACTGCTGAACTATGCTTTCCCCGGTAATGTACGTGAACTGCGTTCGGTGATGGAACTGGCCGTGGTAATGGCCGATACCGATACCATATTGCCCGAGCACATTACCGTGAACGTGAATGCCACCGTGAACGACCTCATGAGTAAGGAAAGAACCTTGAAGGAATACGAATTACAGATCATACAGCATTACCTCGACAAATACGACAAAGACGTATTGCTGGTGGCCAAAAAACTCGATATTGGTAAATCTACCATTTATCGTATGATACAGGCCGGTGAACTGAGCAATCGGTAATGCGCCTCCATGCCACCCAACGCCTGCAAATGTGAGGGACATTTCAGTACTACCACCCTTTGAAAATAATTCAACCAAACTCAATCTTACTGCATTGCCACAAGAAGTAAACAACCAGAGTCTGGGCCGCAGACATATATTGGTAGCCGAAGATGTTGAAATGAATCAATATCTTGTCAGGCATATTCTGGAATCGTGGGGCTTTATTGTAGATGTAGTTTCCAATGGGCTGGAGGCCATTTCGATGGTGAAGCAAAACAAGTACGACCTGGTACTGATGGATATACAGATGCCCGAGATGGATGGTATAGAAGCTACCTTGCAGATACGACAGCTGCATGATCCTGTAAAAGCCTCGGTTCCTGTTATTGCGCTTACCGCCAATTTACTGAAGGGCGATAGCGACAAATACCTGGCCGCCGGTATGAACGATTACCTGGCCAAACCGCTCAACGAACAAAGGTTATTTCAAATTATCTCAAACAATTTAATGTCCGCCGTTGTGCCGGCGGTTGATACTGTTATGAATTGCAAAGAGACCTTCTACCCTGCCTGCCGGGAAAAACTCTATGACCTTGCCATGGTGGAATCTTTATCTGGTGGCGACACCGGGTTTATTAAACGTATGGTGCAATTGTTTATTGATACCATGCCTGCATCGCTTAAAGAATTGCATACTGCCACCGGGCAGCAACAATGGGAAACCGTAAGCAAACTGGCCCATAAAATGAAAGCTACTATCGATAGCATGGGTATTGTGATATTGAAGGAAGTGATACGTACTATTGAATTGAACGGTAAAAAAGGGGAACATGTAGAGGCCATTCCAAAGATGGTGGCCCAGGTAGATGTCATGGTGAACCAGTGTATAGCACAGTTAAAAAATGACTTCGACCTGTGAACATAAGCTGTAAGCCGGTGGTTGAATAAAGTGATGGGAGTTCATGTGCTCAGGTTTGTTCAACAGATGCCGGTATCCATTCAGGAGGCCTGGGCGTTTTTTTCCAATCCTTCCAACCTGCAACAAATTACGCCACCTTATATGAAGATGCGTGTTATTTCAACGCATCATGGTGCTACTATGTACACCGGGCAAATTATTGAATACCGGGTAAGACCTTTATGGAATATTCCCTGGTATTGGATGACCGAAATTACGCATGTGCGGGAGGGTGTATATTTTGTGGATGAGCAGCGGTATGGGCCGTATAGTTTCTGGCATCACCAGCATCATTTCAGGCCGGTGGCGGGTGGTGTTGAAATGACCGATATTGTGCATTACAAGTTGCCGTTGGGGTTTTTGGGTGATGTGGTGAATGGGTGGTGGGTGCTGAGACAGTTGGAGGGAATTTTTGAGTACAGGAGGGAGAAGGTGGGGAGCTTGTTTGGGTGTTGAGGGGGCCAGGTGGCGGTGTTGTTCGTGGCTTTCAGTTGATGGTAATAATACGTTCCCCGTGGGTTAGCGTTTTTAAGCCTAACCCGGCTGCACTGCTATCATAAAAAACTTAGTCTAGTTTATCCCGGAATACGCGAAATATACTTCTCTATTTCCTTCACCTGTTTTACAATCTCCGGGTTAGTAGGTTTCAGCGCTTTTGTTTTGCGGAAAAACTCTTTCGCCGCCCTGAACTCCCTTTTATTCATCATAATATTACACATCTGCAGGTAAGCTGCTGCCTCATTCTCCTTATCCGGCAACCCTTCCCGAATAGCCTGACGAATATATTTCTCAGCCTGTTTGAAGTCGTTTTTCTGCAGTGCAATCATCCCCATTTGCAATAAACTGGCTCCCTTTACCTCTTTCATGGGCGTGCCCAGGTCGAGGCCTTTTTTCATATTTTTTTCAGCCGTATCAAAATCCTGTTCCATCATAGCCAGCTGGCCTTTGAAAGTAAAATAGGCCGAGCGGATGGGTTTATACAACAGGTTGGGATATTTTATGGAGTCGAGCACTTTTTTAGCCCCTTCCAGGTCGCCCGTTTCCATATGCTCCTGGATGAGCCGCAGGGGTCCGATAAAAAAATGACCGAATATAAAAATGGCGCCTATTAAATAGAGGGGGAAAGCCGGCCAGAAACCGCTGTAGATATTGGCTACCACACCCAGGACGATCAGCACGATTCCCAACGGAAGGCGGTAGCGTATGATCCACGTATAAAACTTCATAAACCTTGCAATTTTAG
>Ga0065721_10005851_pt1 | contig 21906 bp, 20 predicted proteins | sample Mesricmetagenome_FD_59108 | JGI IMG/M metagenome (GOLD analysis project Ga0065721, IMG submission 59108) | Mesophilic microbial community from rice straw/compost enrichment Sample: eDNA_1 v2 (version 2) | ecosystem: Engineered > Solid waste > Grass > Composting > Bioreactor | place: USA: Davis...
CTGGACAATCCGCTTGTCATCCACGGACTCCGATTCGGTCTTTATCGCCGCGATAACGAACGGGAGACGTACCGAGCCCCGTCGCCATTTTATTGCTATGTCAAGGTGCCCGACCATCGTTATTACGATACGCTGACTTATCACATTCATGGCCTCTATCATGGAGATTACGAGCCGGACATCAAGCTGACGGCTTCGGTCAGCGTGCAGCAGATTCTGAATGAATTGTATCTGATGCTGCTGCGCAAGAACGTCGGTTCGGAGAAGTCCGAGTCCAAGGTGCAGCTGGCCAAGCAGTATATCGAAGAGCGATTGGACGAGAAAATCAGCATTCGCGACGTCGCCGACCACGTCGGCATGTCCGTTCGTTATTTGCAGAAGCTGTTCAAGTCCGAGGTCGGCTATTCGCCTAAGGAATATCATCTGTCCGCGCAGATGGACAAAGCCCATCGGGATCTGGAACAGTCGGGCCTAACCGTCTCTCAAGTCGCGGAACGCCTTGGCTACAGCGATGCGTTCGCCTTCTCCCATCAATTCAAAAAACACTTCGGCTTTCCGCCGCTAGCCGTCATAAATAGGAGTCCAAAAGGGGGAGGAGGAGCTTAGGCTAGAGGATTGAGAAATGGAAGAAGAAGGCTAGTCGTCTCGACAATGCCTTCTTCCGCGACCTTCTATTTAAACCAACCCTTCTCCTTAAACCTCGTGATCGCTTCGATCCGGTTGCTGACGTTCAGCTTATCGAGGATGACGGAGATGTAGTTGCGGACCGTGCCCGTCGTGATGTAGAGCTTGCTCGCGATTTCCTTGGTGTTCTTGCCGTCGGCGATAAGGCCGAGAACCTCTACCTCGCGATCGGTTAAGGGATTGTCCGTGCCGTAGGCTTCGTCGACGAGCTCCGGCGCGTAGATCCGCCTTCCGGCCATGACGCTGCGGATGGAGTCGGCCAGCTCTTCGCTGGGGCTGTCCTTCAGCATATAGCCGCTCACGCCGGCTTTGAGTGCCCTTTCGAAATAGCCGGACCGGGCGAACGTGGTCAGAATGATGACCTTGCAGCCGCATCCTTTGATTTCCTCCGCGACGTCCAAGCCGCTCTTGCCGGGCATCTCGATATCCATGATGCAGACGTCCGGTTTGTGGAGATGGATAAGCGACAACGCCTCTTCGCCGTTGCTCGCCCGGCCGACGACCTGCATATCCACTTCCAGATCCAACAAGGAGGCGAGCGCGCCCAGCAGCATCCGTTGGTCTTCCGCGATGACGATTCGAATCATCCTTGTTCGCCTCCCGCTTGGCTTTGATTAAATACGATCGGCACCTGCATGATGAGCGTCAAGCCCTGGCCGGATTGAAGCTCCAAGGTCCCGTTCACGAACTCCAGCCGCTCCCTTATGCCGCGAATCCCGCTGCCCCTGAAGGCGAAGAGGTTCCCTTGGACGCCGGAGCCGTTATCTTGGACGAAGATCGTCAGATGATTGGCGCTCCGCTCGATGCGAATCCGGCACCACGTCGCCTTGCTGTGCTTCACCACATTGGTCACCGCTTCTTTGAGACACATGCTCAACACGTTTTCCGTCAGCAACGGTACGGCCGCAATGTCGACGTCGCTCTCGATGCGGGCTTCGATTCGGGCGGCGTTCAAGATCTGCCTGACATGATGAATCTCATCCTCCAGCTTGGTTCCCCGCATCTCGGTGACGAGCTCCCGGACCTCCTTCAGCGCGACCCGGGCCGTCTGCTGGACCTCTTTCATTTCCATTCTGGCCTGTTCCGGGTTGGAGTGGGCGAGCTTGCCCGCGAGATCGCTCTTGAGCCCGATGAGAGACAGCTTCTGCCCGAGGGTGTCGTGCAAGTCCCGCGCGATCCGCTGCCGCTCCTCCATGACCATCAGCTCGGAGATTCTTTTGTTCGCATCCTCCAGCTGATCTTCCAGCTTGCCCTGCTTGTTGCGGTTATAGATGTTGAACGGAAGCAGGATGACGACCAGAAGGTTGATAAAAATAAACGGGAACTGCGTGATAAACACCGGCTTGGAGGAGGCGAGACCGTAATTCATCGTGACGAAGGTGCTCACCAAGTGGATGACGTACATCGTCAGGAATCCGGCGCGATTCTCGATGTTGCCGATAAAGTATGCGAGAAACAGCCCGAAATATACATAATCGAACCATAAGGACATGATGATGGTAATCAAGAGCTGCACGCTGGTCCAGAAATAAACCTTCCATCCCTTGGAGACGAAGGCGAGCCGATAACAGGTAAAAAACAGAACCACCAGAACGATGCCGGTTACGACCTGGGGAGTGTGGGAAGAGCGGAAAATAAAATAGAACGGCAGGATGCAGAAAACGAGCCAAACGTAAGGATTAAGGCCCGTATTCCTCTGAAAAATGTGGTACCACTTGTTCAACTTCGTCCTCCTGCGTCACTCCGACTTCCTTCTATCATAGCATACCGGCTTAGCCGGCTCGAGCGTCCTTGAAGCGAACGAATCGCCGGTTTCTCTCGTCCCACAACTTGAAGCGAAGCGATTCCAGGCTCGTGCGCAGGGTAATCGTCGTGGCCCTCTGAAGCGGAGGAGTCGCGTTATGCGCTTCTTCGAGACGATAGTTCGGCACCTTGGGGCTCAGGTGATGGACGTGATGGAAGCCGATGTTGCCCGTCAACCATTGCAGAAGCTTCGGAAGCTTGTAGTAGGAACTGCCTTCTATCGCCGCTTGGACGTAGCTCCACTCGTCCTCCTTCTCGAAATACGATTCCTCGAATTGATGCTGCACGTAAAACAGCCAGATGCCCATCGCGCCGGACAACCAGAAGACCGGGACTTGAACCAGAAGGAAAGCCTGCCAGCCGACGAGCCAGATCAGCAAGGCGTACAAGGCGGCGATCAAGAGATTGGTGACGTGCGTATTGATTCTTTCTTTGCGCTTCGCCCCGCGACGATTGAACCGATAGAGCAGCAGGAAAACATAAACGGGACCAAGGCCGAACATGACGACGGGATTGCGATAGATGCGGTATTGAAGCTTCTTCCAGAAGGAAGCGGCGTTGTATTCTTCTACGGTAAGAATCCAAATGTCCCCTATGCCTCGTTTGTCGAGATTGCTGCTCGTGGCGTGATGAACGGAATGGCTGTATTTCCACTGTTCGTAGGGAGTAAGGGTGATAGCCCCGGCGATGGTTCCGATGATTTTGTTCGCTTTGCGATTCTTGAAGAACGATTGATGGCAGCAGTCGTGGAAAATGATAAAGGTGCGGATCACGAAGCCGGCGGCGACCGCTCCTAGCGCCAAGGAGAGAACGTAAGAGACGGACAGGCTCAAGTAGGAGCCGTACCAGAGCAAAACCAGCGGCACAAAGGAGGTAAACAGCTGCTTGACGCTTTTTTTCGCATCGATTTTTTCAAAAGGGGTAACGTCCTTCTTTAATTGCATTTGCTTCGTTATGCTCATCCTTCGGGCCCTCCAATGGCAACATGGCTAGCGTTTATACCATTGTAGGCAATGGAGGCGGAGGGGCGTAGTCATAAGTGTCATGTGGGGATATGACAAATGTCATGTCCATTCTCCGTTGAACTGCTTGCGGTAACGGAGCGGGGACACCCCCAGCTTGCGCTTGAAGCACGCCGAGAAATAGGGAGCGTAACGGAATCCGACCTCGTCGGCGATTCGTTCGATCGGCCATTCGGTAGAGAGGAGAAGCCTCTTCGCCCGTTCCAGGCGGAATTCGAGCAAGTAATGGCTGGGCGTCGCTCCGTATTTCTTCTTCATGCTGCGAACGATATAGTTCGGGTGAAAATGCAATGCTTCCGCCAGCGTCTCGTTCGTGATGTCCTCCCGGTAATGGTGCTGGATGTAAGCGGCCGCCCTCTCGGCCAAGCGGTTGCCCGGCTTGCCGTTGTCGCCCGATCTTGCCTTCTCCAGCAAGGCGAGGAGCTGCGCGAGCAGGCTCTGCTCCTGCCAGAAAGAATCGCCGACGGGCAGCTCCAAGAGCTGCCGCATCACATCGAACGCGATGTCGGGAGCGGGAAGCGCGATCTGTTTGGGGACGCGAATCGCATGCGGGTTGGCGAAGGGGGAATTCACGACGCTTCCTTCCGCTCTTGGGAAGCGAGCTCCCTGCTGCCAGGCGGAATGCTCGAAGTGAACCCAATAGAACGTCGTCCGCGACTCGCAGGGCTTGACCGAATAATGCTCCCCGTCCGGCATCAGCAATAAGGTGTCTCCAAGGCCAAGCGTCCATTCCCGTCCGTTCTCCCCGATATGCAGCTCGCCCTCGGCCACGATCAACAAATCGAACAGGCCGAGGTTTCTCCGGTTCGGATGGCGGTCGCCGGCTTGGAAGTCCGAGCGGCCGGATTCCCAGTAGTAGGGAAGGGGCGGCGTCTGCAGTTCGATGATGGTATCTTCGCTCATGATTTTCTCACGTCCAACTGTGTTGTTTTTTATAGAAAAAAGTTCAATCCGTTTCTGTCCGGCCTTGCAGAAAAAGCATATACTCGAACGTGATGAGAGTCAATTTTTATCGTTTCGAGGGGGATTATTATGCGGAATACGCAGATTCATATTCAAGACGACTTCTGGAACGAATACTCGGAGCTCGTCCGCCGAACGGTTATCCCTTATCAATGGGAAGCCCTGAACGACCGGATCGAGGATGCCGAGCCGAGCCGCTCCATCAAGAATTTCCGGATTGCCGCCGGCTTGGAGGAAGGGGAGTTCGGGGGTTGGATTTTCCAGGACAGCGATCTCTACAAGTGGTTGGAGGCAGTCGCCTATTCGCTGCGCCGTCACCCGGATCCGAGCCTTGAGAAAATCGCCGACGAAGCGATCGACCTGATCGGGCAAGCTCAGCATGAGAACGGGTATCTGAATACCTACTTTACGATCCGGGAGCCCGGCAAGGAATGGACGAATCTCTATGAAGCCCATGAGCTCTATTGCGCCGGCCATTTATTCGAGGCGGCCGTGGCTTACTACGAAGCGACGGGTAAGCGCAAACTGCTTGATATCTCCTGCCGTTTCGCCGATCTGATCGATAGCTTGTTTGGAACGAAGCCTGGGCAGATGAAGGCGTATTGCGGCCATCCGGAGGTCGAATTGGCGCTGATCAAGCTGTACTCGGTGACCGGGGAAGAGCGTTATCTGAACCTGAGCCTATACTTCATCGACGAGCGCGGAAGCCGTCCTAATTATTATTTCGAGGAATGGGAACGCCGCGGCCGGACGAATATCTGGGCTCAGGGAGAACCTAATCTCGAGGTTTACCAGAGCCATCTTCCCGTACGGGAGCAGCCGGTCGCCGTCGGGCATTCCGTTCGGGCCGTCTATCTGTACACGGCGATGGCCGATCTCGCCAGGCTGACCGGGGACGCCAAGCTGCGCGAAGCCTGCGAGCGGCTATGGGCGAATACGACCGGCAAGCAGATGTACATTACCGGGGGAATCGGCGCGACGCACTCGGGGGAAGCGTTCACCTTCGATTACGATCTTCCCAACGACACCGTTTACGCGGAGACGTGCGCCTCGATCGGCCTGATTTTCTGGGCGCGGCGGATGCTTCGGCTGGAAGCGAAGAGCGAATACGCGGACGTGATGGAGCGGGCTCTGTACAACAACGTGCTCGGAAGCATGGCGAAGGACGGGAAGCACTTCTTCTACGTGAACCCGCTCGAGGTGTGGCCGGAGGCCAGCGCCAAGAATCCGGACAGGTTCCACGTCAAGCCGGTGCGGCAGAAGTGGTTCGGCTGCTCCTGCTGCCCGCCGAACGTCGCTCGCTTGATCGGCTCGCTGAACGACTACATTTACGACGTCTCCGAGGACGGTCGGACGGTGTACGCCCATCTGTTCATCGGGAGCGAAGTTTCGTTCGAGTCGGCCGGCCGGGCGGTCAAGCTAAGCCAGAAGTCGGGGCTTCCGTGGAACGGCCGCGTGGAATTCTCCGTATCGGTTCCCGAGGGCGGCGATGGGGTCTCGTTCGAGCTGGCCCTGCGGGTGCCGGATTGGTTCCAGGAGGGACGTCCGGTGTTGAAGGTGAACGGAGAGACCATGGATTACCGGGCGGTAAAAGGGTATGCGAAGGTAGAACGCCTCTGGAGAGACGGCGATACGGCCGAATGGCTTCTGCCGATCGAGACGAAGCTGATCGCGGCCCATCCTCAGATTCGCGCGGACGCGGGCAGAGCCGCGATTCAGCGCGGGCCGCTCGTCTACTGCGTGGAGGAGGCCGATAACGGCAAGCCGCTCTCCTCGCTCTCCTTGGCGGAGGAGCCGCGCTTGGCCGAACGGACGGTCTCCGATCTTCTCGGAGGCTGCGTCGTTATCGAAGGAAACGGAGTCGTCGCCCAGAATTCCGGATGGGAAGAAGACCGTCCGTACCGTCCTTTGAACAAGCAGAGCAAAGAGGTTCGCTTCAAGGCGATTCCGTATTACCTGTGGGGCAACCGCGAGCCTGGCGAAATGAGCGTTTGGCTAAGGTATTGATTCGAGGGGAGGACGCAGCCTTGCAGGCTCGTCGTCGGAGGCACCGATCAAGTCGATGACCCTGTAATTTGCGCAAAAACGATTGAAATTTGCGGACGAGAAATGGCCGATCAGCCAAAGCTGATCGGCTATTTTGCGTTCATTTTTATGGGAAGCGAACATGGCGAATGAGAAGAAGTAAAAAAAGGCTCTCTAAGGAGTCGTTTGGAATAGCGACTGTGAAAAATCACTGAAATATTCAAGATTCATGTAGATATTTGGCGCAAATATATGTTTGGACAACACAAGGTAAAGGCTTTCATGTCCAAAGGGTCTTCCAGGTTACATGGCGTGTAAACTTCGAAACCCCTATGTATTATTGCGGTTTTTACAGGACAAATATTTGGCGCAAACAAAACGATATTTTTACCCAAATATATTGACTTGTATTAGGCCGTGGGTTATTATCAGAACGTAATAAGTGTTTGCTCTATGTTAAATGTAAATATTTGGGCTGATTTGGCGCAAAATTCAGATGGAGAGTGCAGAAATGAACAAACTTAGAATGGCATTCATCGGCGTAGGGGATATGGGTTCTCATCATTGCATCGGCTTCGATCTGTTGCCGGAGTGCGAAGTGAAATACATCTGCGACATGAATCGGGCGAACGTGGACCGCACGCTGGCGGAGCTTACGAACGGCAAACCCGAGATCGTGACCGATTATAAGGAGCTTCTACATAAAGACGACATCGACGCCGTCGTCGTCAGCGTTCCGAACTATCTCCACCGGGAAGTGGCGGTCTCCTTCCTCGAGGCAGGCAAGCACGTGTTCCTCGAGAAGCCAGTCGCTCATACGATCGAGGATTGCGATGCGATCATCGCCGCGGCGGAAGCGAACGACCGCATTCTCCAGATCGGACTCGTTTATCGCTATTCGAACGTTTATCGCCGAATGGCGGAGGAGCTGGAGAGAGGCCGTCTCGGCGAGGTGAAGCTGATGTGGTGCAAGGAGTTCCGCGATCCTTTTCCTCCGGCCGATTGGTTCTACGACAAGAACAAGTCCGGCGGCGCGCTGGTCGAGAAGGACTGCCATCACTTCGACATCTTCAACTGGATGATCGGCTCGAAGCCGGTAAGGGTATTCGCGACGGGCGGCCAGCATGTCATGAAGCAGGGGCAGCCGAACCTGATTACGAACTCTTACAGCCACTATCCGGCGAAGCCGATCGAAGACGTCTCCATCGTAGACCACGCTTGGGTGACGATCGAATACGAGAACGGCAGCAAAGCGAACCTGGGCTTGTGCATGTACCTGAAGCCCCGCAACTTGACGGGGGACGGCCTGGAGATCGGCTTGATCGGCCAGAACGGCGCGCAGATGGTCGCGAAGAACGACAAGACGATCGACATCGTCGGAGGCAGCGACTTCACCCGGGATCATCTGGATATCGACGTGACTTCAGATTCGATCATGGGCGGGCATACCGGCGGGCAGACGCAGAGAATCGAATTCGTCCGCAGCGTTCGGGAAGGCACGAAGCCGTTCGCTTCCGCGCAAGTCGGACGGGATGCGCTTCTGATCGCGCTGGCGGCCGAGAAATCGATCGTGGAAGAACGTTATGTGTACCTGCATGAATTCTCCAAGTAAGGGGTGTCCGAATGAAGAACCGTCTGAGGAGATATGACACGTCCGTATTCTTTCTGTTCATTGCCCCTTGGATCATCGGCTTTACGCTCTTTTTTCTCATTCCTTTCGGCACTTCCGTGTTCTACGCCTTCACCGACGCGCGGCTGCCGGGAGCCGTCGATTATAACTTCATAGGCTTCTCCAATTTCCAAGAGATGCTGAACAATCCGACCTTCGGCAAAAGCTTGCTGAACACGCTCTACTTCGTCGGGGTGGGCGTTCCGGTCGTGACGGCGGGCATGCTGCTGCTAGGGCTTCTTCTGAACATGAACGTCAAGGGGATCGCTCTTTATCGCACGTTCTATTATTTGCCAACGCTCGTTCCGATCGTAGCGACGGTCATTATCTGGAGGCTCGTCTTCAACTCGGAGTTCGGCATCCTGAACGCGGGCTTGTCCGTATTCGGCATCGGCAAGACCGATTGGCTCGGGAGCGAGGGGCTGATCAAGCCCGTGATCATTCTGCTTCAAGTCTGGATATCGGGAAGCGGCGTGCTGATCTTCCTGGCCGCGCTGAAGAACGTGCCGAAGCACCTGTACGAAGCGGTTCGCATCGATGGGGCGAGTCGGCTTAGAGCCTTCTTCACCATCACGCTGCCGATGATCAGCCCGTCGATCCTGTTCGTCGTGATCATCCAGACGATGTACAACTTCCAGATGTTCACGGAAGCGCTTCTCCTCACCAAGGGCGGTCCGAACTATGCCGCTTACACCTTCGTCTACAACATTTACAAGTCGGCCTTTACGGATTTGCAATTCAGCATGGCCATGGCGCAATCGATCTTCTTGTTCGCAATCATCTCGCTCGTTACCTTCGTTCTGATGAAGCTGTCCAACCGTTTCGTCTATTACGAAGGAGAGAAATAAGGGGGTTAAGGCATGAGCGCATCTACGAAACGATTGTTCTCGCAAACGGGCAAGTACGCGTTGCTGACAGTCGTCCTGGCTCTGTTCGCCGGACCTCTGGCCTGGATGCTGTCGACGATGCTGAAGACGAAGGCGGAGACGTACAAAGCTCCTCCCTCGCTGCTTCCGGAATCCTTGAATTTCGAATCTTTTAACCGGCTCTTCGAAGTCCAGCCGTTGATGTGGAGATGGATCGGGAACTCGTTCATTATCTCGATCCTCGTGGTCATCGGGGTCATCCTCTCCAGTTCCATTGTCGCGTACGGCTTCTCCCGGTTCTCGAACAAATACAAAAACCGGCTGTTCCCGATCGTTCTGATGACGATGATGATCCCGCCTTCCGTCATGATGATTCCGTCCTACGTGCTGTTCACGAAGCTGCATTGGGTCGATACCTGGCTGCCGCTTATCGTGCCGGCCTGGCTGGGAGGCGCCTACTACATCTTCCTGTTCCGGCAATTTTTCATGTCGATTCCCCATGAGCTGGACGAAGCGACGTACCTGGACGGCGGCAATCGCTGGACGGTATTCTCCAGGGTCATCCTGCCGTTGTCGAAGCCGATCGTCATGACGACCGTTATTTTCGCCTTCGTGAACACTTGGCTCGATTTTCTCGGACCGTTCCTTTATATCAAGAACAACGAGATGTTCACGCTGAGCGTCGGCTTGCAACTGTTGATCGGACAGACGAGCCAGGACTTTCCGGCGCTTGCCGCCGGCGCGTTCATCAGCATCGTTCCGATCGGCCTCTTATTCCTGTTCGCGCAGCGCTACATCGTCGAGGGGGTGATGCTGACAGGTTCGAAGGGGTAACCGGCAAGGCGTACGAACGATCCAAATCTGACGTTTTCAAAAAAATTCCAAAGGGGAACTGAACATGGAGACAAACAGAAAGCGATTATTGAGTTTGTTTACGCTGACCTTATCGATGGGGATTGTCTTGGCGGGCTGCGGAGGCGGCAACAACAATTCGGGCGAAGCGTCGAGCCCGGCTCCGAGCGGAAGCGGCCAAGCCGCTCCATCGGGCGGTTCCGACGAGAAGGCGACCATTACGTATTCCCAATGGGGAACGGCCGAAGAGCTGCAGAGAACCCAAGAGCTTCTGAACAAATTCATGGAAGCCAATCCGAACATTACGGTCAAGCTGGAAGGCAAGGATTGGGGAAGCTACTGGGACGGCCTGACCGCCAACGCCGCGGGCGGAACCCTTCCGGATGTCTTCAAGACCAGCTATGCCTACATCGATAAGTACGCCGAGCTGGGGATCTTCAAGGAGCTGGACGGCCCGCTCGCGGACAACGGCTTCGACTTGACCAATATTGACGAGAGCTTGCTCGGATTACATAAATACGACGGCAAACAAGTATCTCTTCCGATCGACGCCAACGTCATTGTCTGGTACTACAACAAAGCGATCTTCTCCGATCCGGCCAAGAATCCGAAGGGAGCGAAGGTCCCTTCCCTGGAACCGACGTGGGACGAGATTCTCGACATCGCGACGAAGATGACGCTCGATAAGAACGGGAAGAACCCGGGCGAAGACGGCTTCGACGGCAACAACATCGTTCAATGGGGAATGTCGGTATCCCCGGGATCCACGATGGATTGGTTCCTCGAGCCGGAGCTCTGGTCCAACGGGGCGAAGCTCGTCAACGACGACGATTCGCTTGCGCTGGATACGCCGGAGGCGCGCGAGGTGCTGAACTTCTTCATCGACGCGACCAAGAAGCAGATCAACACGACCCCGGCTCAAATCGAAGGTCTCGGCGGTCAAGTCAACCTGGCTCTCACGACCGGCAAGGTCGCGATGAACCCGGGCGGCAACTGGAACACGACGAACTTCAAGGAAGCGAACATCGATTACGGCACCACTTATCTGCCGAAATTCAAAGAAACCAAGACGGTCGTGCAGCCGGCGGGCATCGCCATCTCGAGCAACACCAAGCATGAAGCCGCCGCTTATAAGCTGCTCTCGTGGCTGGCCGGTCCGGAAGGCCAAACGGAATTGGCCAAGCAAGGATATTCGATTCCGGCCAACAAGGCGGCATCCGCGGCCTATCTCGAGACGGCGGGCGAAGAAAACAAGATCTTCCTTGACGCGCAGAAGTTCGGCATCATCTCTCCGTTCACGGCGAAGAAGACCGATCTGGTCTGGACGTATGGCGAGCAATCGCTTAAGAACCCGCTCGCGGGCGACGGGGACCTGGATGCGGCCATCAAGGACTTGCAATCGAAGCTGCAATAATTCGGCTTGATTCGATAAGGGGGAAGGAGCGTTCGATCGCTTCTTTCCCTTTTATTTGCTTATGTTAGGGGGCCTGATGTGACGGGGTTTATTGACTATTGCGGGATAGAACTATACAATAAATTTGGCGCAATCGATCGATAGTTGCCGCAATTTTATTTACTTTCATTCGAAACGGGAATAGAGAGGAATGTCACATGGCTAAGTTGAAGGACATTGCGGAGCAGGTGGGCGTCTCGATCTCGACGGTATCGAGAGTCATGAAGAACGATTCGACCCGATCCGTGAGCGAAGAAACCCGCAAGAGAATATGGGAGACCGCGGAGAAGCTCGGCTACAAGGCGAGCCGTTCGGACAAGGGCGGAAGATCCGAATCCAAGGCTGCGGCCCATATCGGCTGCGTCGTTGCCATTCCTCAGAACAAATACAACAATCCTTATTTCTCCGTCATCCTGGAAGGCATCGAGAAGGAATTGGGCGAGATCGGCCTGCGGCTGGAATTCGTCTACAGCATCGAGAATCAGGGAGACATCCAGCAGCTGCAATCGCTCGTGAAGGAGCACCGGATCGACGGCATGATCATCGTCGAACGGATCGACTCGGACGCGTATCAATGGATTAAATCGAACGTGAAGGTCGTCGTCGGCGTCGATCTGTCGGACAAGAGCATCCCGGTCGTCTGCTACGACCGCGAAGGCGCGGCCAAGGAAGCCGTGGCCCACCTCATCAAGCAAGGACATAAGCGGATCGGATATATCGGGGGGCCGGAGCTAAGCGATCCGTTCCGGCAGGAGAAGCGGTTTCTTGGTTACCAGAGCGCGATGCGGGAAGCCGGGCTCGAGACGGACGACAACTGGATCATCGACGTGAAGTGGGACGTGTCTCTAAGCTACGAATTGACGAAGCAAGCGTTCGAGAAGGAGGGCTACGCGCCGACGGCGATCTTCGCGGCGAGCGACATGATGGCCATCGCGGCGATGCGCGCGGCGACGGAACGGGGCTTGCGAATTCCGGAGGACATCGCTATCGTTGGCGTCGACAATATCGAGATCTCGGAATTCACGTCGCCGCCTCTGACGACGATCCATGTCCCGAAGATCGAGATGGGGATGTACGCCGTCAAGCTTCTGCTCGACTATATGAATAACCGCTATGCCTTGCCGGTTCGCGTGACGATCCCCTACCGGATGGTCTATCGCCGTTCCTCGGAATCGCAGGCGGCCGCGGCCGTCCGGCATTCTTGACCGAAGCGCGCGGAAGGAAGAACGGCAATCAAGAAGGGTTGGCCCCCGGGACATTCGATGTCTTGGGGACCAACCCTTCTTGCGTTGACTTTTATATTCTTACGCGGGCTTTGGCGGATCGCGCGTAATCGGATGGCGGCATGCCGGTTGACTTCTTGAAGTCTCGGGAGAAGTAGTGAATGCTGCCGTAACCGAGCATAGCGGCAATCTCCGTGAAATTATACTGCTGCTCGCGGATGAGCGTCTTGGCTTCCTCGATCTTCAATTGCTTGAAGTACTCCATCGGGCCGGTTCCGGCTTGCGCGTGGAAAATTTCCTTCAGCCTGCTCTTGCCGAGATGAAGCTCCCGGCACAGCCGGTCGATCGTAAGCGCCTCGGAGAGATGCGAACGCATGAACGCGATAATCCGCTGAACCGTCTGCTGCTCCGCTTTCTCGGTCTGGAAGGAAGCGGGCTTGCGCGCGGACAGTCCTTCGGAATGCTTCGCTTCGTCCAACTGCCTGATCAGTTGGATCAAGAGAGTCTCCAGATAATTGCGCATCGCCTGTTCGCTCGCGAACGGCGCGTCTTGCCGGCCGATCAGTTCATGCGAATGCGAGCTGTCGTAAGGCGGCTCGAAGGAGTGAAATCCTTCTTGAAGCAGTTGCGACAACAAGTTCCGCTCCCGGGTGCCGAGCCCCAGGATCAGGTTCTCGAATCGGGCCATATACGGAGAGGTACATTCGAAGGAGAGGACGAATAAGTTGGGCGGCTTATGCTGCTGGCCGACCCGTACCGTGTGGAATTCGCCCGGCTTATGGAATATAATCGTGCCCTGCTCGAGTTGGTGAGTGCGGTCGTCCGCCCGGACTTCCACGGAGCCCTTGTCCACGTACAGCAGCTCCCAGAAATCGTGCTGCTCGCCTTCGAACACATACCCCTTCGCGAATTCGAAGTAATGGAACGAGATCAGCTTGCGCACCGCGATCATCTCTTTGAGCGTATGGCGAACGAAATCCATCGGCCGACCCCTTCCGTGCTTAGTCGAAATAAGCATGATATTTCATGTTCGATTCCTCGAAACGGGTCGAATGGAACGAATAAACATGATCTTTCACGTACATTTCCTCGATTTGTTCGAAGCGAGCGAAATAAACGTGATATTTCATGTACAATTCCTCAATCCGGGCCAAGAGACCGAATTAAGCATGATTTTTCACGTACATTTCTTCATCGAAACGAACGAGAAATCGACCTGTTTGCATTCTATTATAATTCCTTTTCGCCTTGTGCAAAAGGTCCGGCTGATTTGATAAAGTCGGCGTGCCGGAGGGCTTCTATAATAGGTATAGATAATCGTAAAAGGAGGCTGCCGCCACGATGAAAAAGGGAATCAACATTTGGTCTTTTCCGGCAGGATTGAGCATGGAGGAGAGCATCGCGCTCGCCAAGGACGCCGGATTCGACGGCATCGAGCTGTCGCTGAACGAGACGGGTCCGCTTGGGCTCGAGAGCACGGCTCAAGAGGTTCGCAACATCCGCCAATATGCGGACGATACCGGAATCGAGCTCTCCAGCCTCGCGAGCGGCCTTTATTGGGACTACCCTCCGACCAGCGAGAATAAGGAAGTTCGCGCCAAGGCATTCGACGTTGCGCAGAAGCAGCTGGAGTTCGCCGCGGAGCTTGGCGTCGATACCGTCTTGATCGTTCCCGGCGCCGTAGGAGTGGACTTCATTCCGGATGCCCCCGTCGTTCCTTACGACCGAGCTTATGACAATGCTTTGTCTTTCTTCTCGGATCTCGCGAAAATAGCGGAAGCTCATAAGGTCTCGATCGGCATCGAGAACGTGTGGAACAAGTTCCTTCTGTCTCCGCTCGAGATGCGCGGATTCATCGACACGATCGGCTCCGACTACGTCGGGTCGTACTTCGACGTCGGCAACGTCGTGTATTCCGGCTATCCTGAGCACTGGATCTCTATCCTGAACAAGCGGATCAAGAAAGTTCACTTCAAGGATTATCGCCGGCAAGCGGGCGGACTGCACGGATTCGTCGATCTGCTGGCGGGCGACGTCGATTATCCGGAAGTCGTACGCGCGCTGGGAGCGATCGGCTATGACGATTACGTGACGGCCGAGATGATTCCTCCTTATACTCACCATACAAAGCAAATCATTTACAATACATCTGCGTCGATGGACGCGATTCTGGGAAGGACGGTACGCTAATGCTGAACATCGCGCTGATCGGACTTGGATTCATGGGGAAGACGCATCTGGAAAACTATCTTCGACTCGAGAGGGAAGGAGCGCCCGTTCGCGTCGTGGCGCTGTGCGACGTCGATGAGGCGAAGCTGAACGGCGAAGGCGGCGGCGGCAACATCGAGACGTCCTCGGAGCATGCGATCGATTATGGCCGTTTCCGCAAATACACATCGGTACAAGAGATGCTGGATAACGAGAAGCTGGATATCGTCGATATCACGCTGCCGACCTTCCTCCATCGCGACGTGACGGTTCAATGCCTGAACGCCGGCGCGAACGTCCTATGCGAGAAGCCGATGGCGATGAACGCCTCCGAATGCGACGAGATGATCGCGGCGGCGGAAGCGAATGGCAAGCAGCTCCTCATCGGGCAATGCCTGCGTTTCTGGCCGGCTTACGTCTACCTGCAGGAGCTCGTGACGAGCGGCAAGTTCGGCGCGGTGACGAGCGCGCACTTCTACCGCGGAGGCGGAACGCCTTCCTGGGGGCCTTGGGTGCTTCGCAAAGAGCAAGGCGGCGGCGCGCTTCTCGACATGCACGTTCACGACACGGACATGGTCAACTGGCTGTTCGGCAAGCCGCAAGCGGTATCCACGACTGGCCGTAATGTTATTGCAGGAAGCGGGTACGACATTGTCTCGACGAATTACCGGTATGAAGACGATAAGATCGTTACTTCTCACGTCGACTGGACGCTGAACGGCGACTTCGGCTTCGAGATGGGCTACAAGGTCAACTTCGAGCGCGGCAACGTGCAGTTCGACGGCAGCAGCGTCAAGGTGAATCCGAACGGCGAGCCGGGTTACCATGCCGAGCTTCCGGACGATCAAGGCTATTATTACCAGCAGAAGGAGTTCACCGAAGCGATTGCGAAGGGGCAGGCGGTCGAAGCCGCCACTCCGGCCAGCACCAAGGCGAGCATCGAGATCGTGACGGCGGAGAGGGAATCGGCGGACCAACGCGGAGCGTGGGTCTTGGTACCGTAACGGGTGCCTTCATGACGGAACGATATACGCTGCCTTATCGTCCGGAGACGGAGGAATTGTCGGAGGAGGATTGGAGCCGGATCCCGCCGCTGGCGATCGACCGGCAACAATGGCTGTTCCCGGACCATCCTCCGGAGACGGAGGTTAGAGCTTACTATGGCAACTCGTCCATTCGTCTGCGATTTCGTGTGTTCGAGGAATCGCCGACCATCCGGCATTTGAACGACCACGCTCCCGTCTACGAGGACAGCTGCGTCGAGTTTTTCCTGCAGCCGCTGCCGGGAGAAGACGCGCGTTATCTCAATTTCGAGCTGAATGCCGCGGGAGCCTTGCTCCTCGAGATAGGCGGGGAGGGGGAGGAACGCCGGAAAGTCGACGCGGACCGAGGCGAATTCGCGATCCGTTCCGCGGTCGGCTTGTCCGATCCTGCGAGCGGCCGAACGTATTGGGAGCTTGCGCTCCGAATTCCGTTCGCGTTCTTGCGCCGCTGGTACCCGAATTTCCGTCCGGACCCGGATGTCGTCATGCGGGGGAATTTCTACAAGTGCGGAGACCGAACTCCGGTTCCGCACTATCTGAGCTGGAATCCGGTCTCTTCCGAACGGCCGAACTTTCACCTCCTCGATAACTTCGGGGAACTCGTTCTTTCCAGTGCCGGTAAGGAGGAAGGGGATTAAGGATCCCGCAACGTATGAAGTTGAACAGCATTAAAGTCAAGCTGGCGGCAGCGTTTATCCTGCTGATCTTGATTCCTCTGTCTATGCTCGGCTATATGAGCGTCCATCAAGCCTCCTCGATGATCGAGCGGGATTCGGCATCGTCGCGAGAGACGATCGTCGAGAATAAAGCGTTGACCTTGGAAGAAATGATGAGAACCGTAGAGAGCTTGTCGACGGAGATCTTCACGAATCTGGATGCCATTAATCTCACATCGGGCGAGGGCTTCGCGAACGCCATCGATCGGGACGAAGCGAGGAACAGCTTCCAGCAGAGGGCGACGAGCACGACGACCGGATTCTCCTACGTGTCCCGAGTGGCGATCTTCGCCGAGGACGGGCAGATCCACGGAGATGCCGGCGTAGTGAACAAGTCGAGAGACACAACGCCGTTCCGGGAGCGGACCTGGTATAAGACGGCCATGTCCGCGCCCGGCCAAGTATTCTGGCTGGGAGCGAACCCGGCCGACTTCAGCCAGACGGCGACGGAGGGCGAAGAGGTCATCAGCCTCGTTCGCACCATCAACAAGAAAGCGACCTTGACGCCGGTCGGCGTCATCAAGATCGACTTGGACATCGGCGAGCTGATCGAACGCGCCGGCTTAACCGGTTCGGAGCTGGACTCCTACTCGTTGGTGGATGCCGGAGGGAGCAGCGTGCTGGGGGTGCTTCTGCCAAGTCGCGAGGATTGGCAGTTGCCGGATGGCAGCCCTGCGAATTCGAGCGAAGGGGACGAACCGACGGCCGACGCGGCGAGCATGATCTCGGATGTCAACGGGGAGAAGCACGTCGTTGCCCACCGCCCTGTCGAAGGGACGGAATGGACTTTGATTTCTTCCACGCCGTTGTCCGCTCTGACCAAGGAGCTGCAATCGATCAAGCGTCAGACCCTGCTGCAGATCGCGATCTTCGCCGTGATCGCCCTCGCTGCCGCCCTGCTTTTCTCGCAGCGAATGACAGGGGCGATCGCGCGGCTGTCGGGCGCGATGAAGAAGGTGGAGAACGGCGATTTGAACGTCCGCCTGTCCGCTTCCTCCAAGGACGAGATCGGCGCGCTGACGCAAAGCTTCAACGAGATGGCGGGACGCCTCGCGACCCTCGCGTCGGGCGTCGGCAAGTCCAACGACGTGCTGAACCGGACGGTCGCTTCGATGATGACCAGCGCGGAATCGGTGCGCGCATCCTGGGAAGAGACGACTAAGTCGGTGCATGAGATCGCCATCGGCGCGAACGAGCAATCCGAGTCGGTGCAGCGCGGCGCGGATATGACCGACGAATTGGCCGCCGCGATCGAACGCTCCGTCGGCCGGATCGGCCATGCCGCGGAATTGGCGGAGGAAGCGAACCGGTACGGCGAAGAAGGCAAGCAATCGATCGCCGAGCTGATCCGGGAGATTGCCGCGCGCACGAATATTCTGGCGATCAATGCTTCGATCGAAGCGGCTCGAGTAGGAGCTTCCGGCAAGGGATTCCTTGTCATCTCCGACGATGTCCGCGCGCTGGCCGACCAGGTCAAAGTGTCTTCCCAGCACATCGAAGGCATCGTGGAGGAGTTGGCCGCGGATACCGATAAGGTCAGCCAGCACGCGGCTTCGCTGCTCGGGGACATTGAACGGCAGGATCGGCTTATCGGCCTTAACGCGGAGTCGTTCGATCGGCTGCTGGGCGCGATCGACACGATGCACGAGAGCATGCAGCAGCTGAGCCTTGACGCTTCCGCCATGAACGAAGGCAATCGCAGCATCGTCGACCAGATGCAGAGCATCTCTTCCGTCGCGGAGCAAACGGCGGCGGCTTGCGAGCAGGTCGCCTCGTCGGCGGAGGTGCAGAACGATGCCGTCCGTCATTTGTTCGACCGGATGGCGGACATCCGCGAGCAGATCGGCGTACTAGGCGACAGCGTCAGCCGGTTCCGTTCCAGCGGCTCGGATTAGCAAGTCGCAAAGCACCTCCTTAAGCCCGTGCTATCTTCGGATGGCGCGGGCTTTTTGCGGCGCCGAAAGGCTTTAAACCCTGACAAATACACTTTTAATCCTTGAAAAAGATAGGTAATGGTACTTTATAATGAATGAAGATAAGAATGGAGTTGGAGCAGTTGCGCAACGATTTCGAGTCCGCCGAACCATGCGGGCAACAGAAAGTTATAAGAACAACGCATTGATCCAAATATTAGCTTTAGAAGACCGCGAGGAGGCATACAGATTGGCAACCATTCATCCATACAAAGACAAGGAACCGGACATTCATGAAACGGCGTATTTGGCTAAGGGAAGCGTCGTGACGGGGGATGTCCGCATAGGCAGGGAGACGAGCGTCTGGTACAACTCGGTGATCCGAGGCGACGTCGCCCCGACGATCATCGGCGAGAGAGTCAGCATCCAGGACAATTCGACGCTTCACCAGAGTCCCGGCAATCCGCTTATCATCGAAGACGACGTGACGGTCGGCCATAACGCCGTTCTGCACAGCTGCACCGTTCGCAAAGGCGCCTTGGTCGGAATGGGCGCCATCGTGCTGGACGGAGCGGAGATCGGCGAAGAGGCGATGGTCGGAGCGGGCGCTCTCGTTCCGCCGGGCAAAAAGATTCCGCCGCGCACGCTGGTCGTCGGTTCTCCGGCCAAGCCGATGCGCGAGCTTAACGAGAACGATCTCGCCGATATGCGGCGGATCCGGAGGGAATACGTGGAGAAAGGCCAATATTACAAGCAGCTGGAATCGTAAACCGCCGCGCCTCGCGCCCGCTAATGGGACGCGAGGTTTTTTCTTTTGCCCAAGACAGACAAAATACGTATGTTTAGAAGGATCGGAGGGAAATTTAACATCGGTACGCTTGGGGACGGGTTAGAAGACAGGATCGTCCGGCTCCACACAAATTCATGGCAGAGGAGATGTATGAAAATAGGAATCTTAAGCGGAAATCCCAAAAACGAGCCTTTGCATTACGGCGAAGCTTACGATCTGTGGCAATTCTCCATGGCGGCGAAAGGCTGCGTGTCCGGATACCGGGCGTTGAGCTTCCATGCCGGTGACAAAGAGTTGAAGGCGATCATCGGCGACGTCATTAACCAAGCCGAGCTTGAAGCATCGGAATGCGACGAGATTCTGGTCCATAACGGAATCGCTCCGCCTCCCGGGCTTCCGGAGCGTCCCGAGGCGAAGCTGGAGGACATTCCGGTCGGAGCTCGATTCGCCGATCAGGAGATCGCTCCGATGCTGTCGGCCGATATGGCCGCCGGACTGGTGGTCTGCAGTCAGATCATGGCCAAATGCATTCGCGAAGACGTCGGGGCCTTGTTCGCGAAGTACCACGCCACGAAAGCGGCACTCGGCTTGAAGTCGCTTCGTCTCGCGAAAGAGAAGGGCTGGCTGATTCCGCCCCCGCTGCAGATCGTCCGACCCGAACTCGAAGAAGCGCGCAAGTAAACAGGCCGGAAACAACCGGTTATGCCGATTAGCGGGGGGAAGCGGATGAGAAAGAAGGCGGCGGCCTTTCTGGCCGCGATAACGTTATGCTGGACGCTGGGAAGCGCGGCGCCGGCATCCGCGTACGAAGGCGGGGCTTACCATTTCGGCTTCAAGAAGAGCAAGGGAGGGCAGCTTCCCTCCATCGCCGAAGAAGGGTTCATGCCGATCCTGAAGAAGCACGAAGCCATCTTTCTCGGGAATACGGCCGTCAAAGAGCTCTACCTCACCTTCGACAACGGGTACGAGAACGGCTACACCGGTCCGATTCTCGACGTCCTGAAGAAGAAGCAGGTGCCCGCCGTCTTCTTCGTCACGGGCCATTACGTCAAGACCGAGCCGCAATTGCTGAAGCGGATGGCCGACGAAGGGCACCTGATCGGCAATCACTCCTGGAGCCATCCGGACATGACGCAGGTGTCGTCCGCTCAGATCAAGGAGGAGCTGGATAAGGTCAACCAAGAGGTAGCCAAGCTGACGAACCAGCCGGCCATGAAGTTCGTTCGGCCGCCGCGCGGCATCTTTAACGACCGGGTGCTGGAGGTAAGCAAGCAGCTCGGCTATACGAACGTCTTCTGGTCGATCGCCTACCGGGATTGGGAGACGAATCTCCAGAGAGGCGCCGATTACGCCTACACGAACGTGATGAACCAATTGCACCCTGGAGCGGTGATTCTGCTGCACTCGGTATCGCGCGATAACGCCCAAGCCTTGGAGAGGATCATCGACGGCGCCAGGGGCCTCGGATACGAATTCAAGCGTTTGGACTCCCTCGACGTAAAGGTTTACCTCTAAAGCTGCGGAGAATGCTCTGCGGCTTTTTCACATTTTCGCCATTTGTAATCCTGGCCCATCCCCCATATAATTGGAATATCTCAGCAAAAGTAAACGGGTGTTCATTAATGCAAACGCTAAAGGAAGAAATCAAACACCGAATCCTATCCGCCGCGTTGGAGGAATTCGATCTTCACGGCTATTCCCAATCCTCCATGAGGCGAATCGCCGCCGAGGCCGGGATCGCGACGGGCAATATCTACCGTTATTACGGCAACAAAGAGGAATTGTTCCAAGCCCTTATTCGGCCCACCTATCTACAGTTTATGAATCTTATCCTGACGATTAAGGAAGAAGTGCGCAGGGATCTGTTCAAAGACGTTCCCGAGCAAATGGGGCTGGTCGACGCGACCTTCAACCGTCTGATTACTCTTCTCGAGGAGTCGCGCAAGGAGACCAAGATCCTTCTCACCCAGAGCCAAGGCTCCTCCTTCGAGCACGCCAAGCGGGAGCTCACCGACATTATCGTGCAAATCTTCGAGAGCGTCATTTTCCATGGCGAAGGGGACATCGGCCCTAACGAGAAGACGGCGGTTGCCATATTGGCGCTAACGATCGTCGAGGGGGTATGCATCACGCTGCAGAACGTAACGGAGCGCGAGCAGATTCGGCATTCCTTCGTGGAATTGGCCGCGGTTTTTGCGGCGGGGCTTAAAGAGAAGGCGAAGGCGTAACCTCTTTTTTTGTTTGAATAATGAACATCCGTTTACTTATGAGAGAAAAGTCGATATTGGAAAGGAAAGTGGAATCATTCATGGCGAAGCTTCTGTACCGAATCGGAAAATGGTGCGTTCGGCGCCCTCTGGCCGTCATTCTTATATGGGTGCTGCTTTTAGGCGGAGCCGCGGCCCTCGGAACGATCTTCAAAGGGCCGATCAGCAACGAAATGTCCATTCCGGGCACGAAAGGCCAAGACGCCCTGGATTTGTTGAATAAGGAGTTTCCTCAGGCGACGGGCGGAACGATACGGATTATTTTCGCCGCCGGGGAAGGGACTTTGGATGAAGCGTCGAATTCGCAAGCGATACAGAAGACGCTCGAAGAGCTGCGCAAGGATCAAGCCGTCTTGAACGTTGCGGATCCTTTCCAATCGGGAACTCTAAGTCCGGATAAAACGATCGG
>Ga0065721_10050237_pt1 | contig 21900 bp, 21 predicted proteins | sample Mesricmetagenome_FD_59108 | JGI IMG/M metagenome (GOLD analysis project Ga0065721, IMG submission 59108) | Mesophilic microbial community from rice straw/compost enrichment Sample: eDNA_1 v2 (version 2) | ecosystem: Engineered > Solid waste > Grass > Composting > Bioreactor | place: USA: Davis...
CGCTCATGAACTTACAGCTCCATTTGGATGGCTTAACTTGCGCTCTAAGGTCGCTCATGAACTTACAGCTCCATTTGGACGGTTTAACCCGCGCTCTAAGGTCGCTCATGAACTTACAGCTCCATTTGGACGGTTAAACCCGCGCTTTAAGGTCGCTCATGAACTTACAGCTCCATTTGGACGGTTTAACCTGCGCTTTAAGGTCGCTCATGAACTTACAGCTCCATTTGGATGGCTTAACCCGCGCTTTAAGGTCGCTCATGAACTTACAGCTCTTCAGCGGGACTGCCTGCGATGCTGCAAGGCTGATTTTGTTACTTACAGCACTCCTACGGGACTGCCTGCGATGCGCAAGGCTGATTCATGAACCCGGCCTCAGAGGCTGTCGCCGGCATGCGGCGATGACGCCGCTTCGGACGCCAGCCATTGGCGCTCCTTGTCCGTCAATTCGGCCGAATCGAGCAAGTCTGGGCGTCTGGACAACGTCCGGAGCAGCGATTGCTGCCGACGCCATTGCTCGATCTTCGCGTGGTTGCCGGACACAAGCACCTCGGGCACGCTCCAGCCTCTGAACTCGGGCGGACGCGTATAGTGCGGATGCTCGAGCAGCCCTGTGCTGTACGAATCCGTCACGGCGGACGATTCGTTGCCCAGCACGCCCGGCAGCAGGCGAACGACGCTGTCGATGACCGCCATTGCCGGGATTTCCCCTCCGGTCAATACAAAATCGCCGATAGACAGCTCGTCCGTCACCAAATGCTCGCGGATCCGTTCGTCGTAACCTTCGTAATGGCCGCAAATGAGAACGAGATGCTCCTCTTGTGCCAGCTGTTCCGCCTTCCGCTGCGTAAAGCTTTCCCCTTGCGGACACATGAGAATGACGCGGGGTTTCTTGCCCGGCTCGACCTCCAATGCTTCTACCGCCGCAAAGATCGGCTCCGGCTTCAGCACCATGCCTCCGCCGCCTCCGTACGGGTAATCGTCGACGGTCTTATGTTTATTGTTCGAGTAATCCCGGAAGTTGACGGTTCCCAGCCGGACGATGCCTTTCTCCCGGGCTTTGCCCAAAATGCTGGAGCCGAAGACGCCTTCGAACATTTCCGGGAACAAGGTCAGCACATCGATCCGCATCCGTTAAACCAGCCCTTCCATCAGCCGAACCGTCACAAGCTTGTCGACCGGATTGACGTTCAGCACGACTTCGTCGATATAAGGAAGCAAGATCGGCTTGCCTTTGCCCTTAGGCCGCTCGACCACCCAAACGTCGTTCGCTCCCGGAGTCAATATTTCCGTAATCGCGCCTAGCTCCTCGCCGTCCTCGGTCACGACTTTGCAGCCGATAATTTCATGGTAATAATATTCGCCTTCCTCCAGCTCGCCCTGATGCTCCGCGGCCACTTTGAGCAGCCAGCCTTTGTAGCGCTCCACCTCGTTAATGTTGCCGTAACCTTCAAGCTTCACGATATAAACGTTTTTATGGGAACGCGCAGCCGCCACTTTCACTTCCAGGCTGCCGCCGGTCGTTTCGTCCGTCATGAGCAGCGCGCTGCCGGGGGCGAACCGCTTCTCGGGAAAATCGGTCTGGGAAAGCACCTTCAGCTCGCCCCGAATGCCGTGGGTATTGACGATTTTGCCGACTGTGTACCAATTTCCTTTCATCTCATCATTCCTTCTTCTGGTCAGTTGATGTCATTATAACATGCAGAAGAGGGTCGGGACATATATCCCAACCCTCGACCGGCGTTCGTTATGAAACGATATCGACGATGACCCGTTTATTAGATTTCACGGAAGCGGAAGTGACGACCGTCCGCATCGCCTTGGCGATGCGCCCTTGTTTGCCGATTACTTTTCCGACATCGTCGGGATGAACGGACAGCTCGTATACCGTGCCGCGCTCATCCTCCCTCATCTGAATGCGCACCTCGTCCGGATGATCCACCAAAGCTTTTGCTATGACAAGAATTAATTCTTCCATATTCAAAGCCCTCCGCCGTTCAACAGTTATTTCTGTTGCTTAAGCTCATGGAACTTTTTCAGAACACCAGCTTTGGAAAGCAGATCGCGTGCGGTGTCGGAAGCTTGAGCTCCCGTCTGCAGCCATTTCAGCGCCTTCTCTTCGTCAATGTTGACTTGAGCCGGCTCTGCAACCGGATTGTAAGTGCCGATTTCTTCAATAAAACGTCCATCGCGCGGGGAACGGGAATCCGATACAACGACGCGGTAGAAAGGAGCTTTGTGAGCGCCCATACGTTTCAAGCGAATGCGTACTGCCATGAATATTCACCTCCTTCGACTAATGCACTCCGATCTTCTCTAGTCCGGCGCGCCTGCGGCGCCTCGCGGACGGGCATGAAGACCGTTAGAATGGAAACTTCATATTTTTGCCCATGAGCCCTTTGAGCCCCTTCTTGCCGCCCTTCAGCCCCTTCGGACCTTTCGGACCCATCATGGACGAGAACTGCTTCATCATGCGTCTCATGTCGTCGAACTGCTTGATCAGCCGGTTCACTTCGACGATTGTCGTGCCGCTGCCCGCCGCCACGCGCTTGCGTCGGCTATGGTTCAGCAGCTCGGGCTTTGCCTTCTCTTCCTTCGTCATGGAACGGACAATCGCCTCGATGCGGGCCAGCTGCTTCTCGTCGACCTTCAGATCTTTCATGCCGCCCTTCATCTTGTTCATGCCGGGCAGCATGTCCATCAGCTGGTCCAGCGGACCGAGCTTGCGCACTTGCTCCATCTGGTCGAGGAAGTCGTCGAACGTAAATTCCGCCGTCCGCATCTTCCGCTCCATCTCGGCCGCTTTCTCGGCGTCGATGTTGGCTTGCGCCTTCTCGATCAGCGACAGCATGTCGCCCATGCCCAAGATGCGGGACGCCATCCGCTCCGGATGGAACGGCTCCAGCGAATCGATCTTCTCGCCCATCGCGGCGAATTTAATCGGGCGGCCGGTTACTGCCTTGACGGACAACGCGGCACCGCCGCGCGTATCGCCGTCCAGCTTCGTCAGAACGACGCCCGTCAGCTCCAGCTGCTCGTGGAAGCTCTGGGCAACGTTGACCGCGTCCTGTCCCGTCATCGCGTCGACGACGAGCAGCACCTCGTCAGGACTGACGACCTGATGGATCTGCTTCAGCTCCTCCATCAGCGCTTCATCGATATGAAGCCGCCCCGCCGTATCGATAATGACATAATCGTTGCCGTTGTCCTTCGCATGCTGCAGACCGTTCTTCGCGATTTCAACCGGCGACGTCTGGTCGCCCATGGCGAATACCGGAGCTTTGATCTGCTCGCCCAGCACTTGCAGCTGCTTGATGGCGGCGGGCCGGTAAATGTCGCATGCCACGAGCAGCGGCTTATGATTGCCCTTCTGCAGCAGCTTCGCCAGCTTGCCCGAAGTCGTCGTCTTGCCGGCGCCTTGCAAACCGACCATCATAATGACCGTCGGAGGCTTGTTCGCCTTCGCCAGCTTCGCCTGCGTGCCGCCCATCAGCTCCGTCAGCTCTTTGTTGACGATATCGATGACGACCATGCCCGGCGTAAAGCTCTTCGATACGTCCAGGCCGATGGCCTGCTCCTTCACTTTGGCGATAAAATCTTTGACGACCTTAAAGTTGACATCCGCTTCCAGGAGCGCCAGGCGCACCTCGCGCATCGCATCGTTGACGTCGCTCTCCGACACTTTGCCTTTGCCCTTCAGCTTGCTGAACACGCTTTGCAGTCGATTCGTCAAGCTTTCGAATGCTGCCATGACTTTCCGCCTCCTCCTATTGCCGTATGCTCCTCCGCTCTGAACCGGTTAATGGCTCCCAGGAGGACTCGCTTGTCCCGCTCATCCATCTGTATCGAATCTACCGTATTCTCCAGCAGCTCCGCCGCCCGCATCAGCCTCTCGTGCCTGCCCAGCAGGCCCAGCTTGCTTTCGTAGCTTTCCAGAGCCGCCTCGGCGCGCTTGAGATTATCGTAGACCGCCTGCCGGCTGATCCCGAATTCCGAAGCGATCTCGCCCAAGGAGAAATCGTCGTGATAATAAAACGTAAGTATCGTGCGCTGCTTTTCGGTCAAAAGACTGTCGTAAAAATCGAGCAGCAGATTCACTCTCGTCGTTCTGGCCAAGGCATGCGGTTCTTCCCTCGTCAATGCCATCGCCCCTTTCCGACTCTGAAAGTGTGTCAAGCATCCGCCCTTAACAGCGGAGCAACGTGATTAATCATACATGAACCAAAGCGCCCTGTCAAGCTCGCAGCCTTGTCAGCCCTTATCCGACTTATTCACCTATGTCGGGGTCGGCGGATCCTGCGGCTGGTCAAGGAATTTGAATACGGCCGGCATCCGGGCGCAGCCTGGGCGAACGTAGGCGAACGGTCAATTCGACTGCCGTTCCGAATAAGGTTTGGATGGATCGATGCCGATCGTCTTTGCGGCGCCGTCCCATTCCACCGCAAAGTCCAGCGCTTTGCCGAGATCCCTCAGCTTAAAATAGTTGTTGCCGCCGATATTGTAGGCCGTCAGTTCTGCTTCCTCGCCGTCGATAAAGATGACGGAGCGGCTGAGCAGCGCCGGTTGACGCTTGCCATTGGTTCCTGATGCCGATGTCGGCGACAGGCTCGTCCCGGTTTCCGTATATTTCGTTCCCGTCAGCAGATGTACCGCGTTCAGCGTCCCGTCCCACTTCACCTCGAACCGTTTGGCGGTGCCGCTCATCGCTTTGGCGATATCGCGCAGCTTAAAGTAGTTGTTGCCGCCGATATTGTAGGTTTGGAACGACGTTTCTTGCCCGTTCACGACGACATTCGAGACGGCGGGCAGCGCACTCGCCTTTTCGGCCGGCGCATTGGCGCCGGCGGATCGAAAGCCGTCTCCAATCGCAAAATAAACGTTATAAAATTCCGCTATATATCGGCCGTCCTTGTCATAAACGTAAAAATCAAAGGCGAGAACGTCGTCCAGCATGGCATTCAACTGCGTTTCGTCAACCCGGTAAGCCAGCTTTCCGCCTTTGAACTCGCCGCTGAAAAATTCGAGCTGGCCTTCGCCGTACTTTTGGGGGACGGATTCGGCGGCAAACGCCTTCGGATCCGTCGTCGTCAGCTCGAACAACGTATATGTCCCGTCTCCGTTCCGGGAGGGCTTTGCCATATGAACGACCGTAACTTCGTTCACCGCACCTGCGGCATCGCGCGCTTCAACAGTCGCCAAATCGATGAATCCCGGCACGACAACACGGTAATCGGATTGCTCCGCGCCCAATTCGACGGTCTCCGTTCGGCCGGCCGCAACGGCGGGCGAGGCTGCTATGCCGGATAAAAGCAGCCCGAGCGCCGCGATAACGATTAACGCCTTCCGTTTGTTCATTCGTTACTCCTCCGTATATTGAATTAAAGCCCTGACAGATAATTACAAATATAGTTTATCTGAATCGCCCGCTTAATTCTACTTCTTTTTCAGAGAGCGAATGGAGGACAATCCATCGGCGGAAAACGGAACGATCGAATATCGATTGGGATGATCTAATGGGTTCGAGGATACGAGAAGTTAGCGGACCGAGTATTGGAGGCTGTAAGGCGAGGCTGTATATTTATTGCAGATCCAAGGATACAGTTCTGATTAGAAGAAATTTCATACAAAAACGCCCGCCGACCAAGTTTATGCAAAATGCAATCGCTAGTCTCCAAAAGACTAAAAAGATCATTCGTTCAAAGCCTTAGGTTTTGCCACCCTGCTGCGATGATTTGGACGATCTATCGTTCATAGCCATAGGTCTTGCCACCCTGTTGCGCTGATTTGAACGATCTATCGTTCAATGCCATAGGTTTTGCCATCCTGCTGCGATGTTTGAACGATCTATCGTTCAATGCCATAGGTTTTGACCCTCTGTTGCGATGATTTGAACGATCTATCGTTCAATGCCATAGGTCTTGCACCCTGTTGCGATGATTTGAACGATCTATCGTTCAATGCCATAGGTTTTGCACCCTGCTGCGCTGATTTGAACGATCTATCGTTCAATGCCATAGGTTTTGTCACTCTGATGCGATGATTTGTACGAAAGATCGTTCATAGCCTAAAATTGCTTTAACGGAACGACCGCCAATACCGGTGAAAGCTAGCTGAAATCGGCGAAAGCCAAAATCGGCGAAAGCCAAAATCGGCGAAAGCCAAAATCGGCGAAAGCCAAAATCGGCGAAAGCCAAAATCGGCGAAAGCCGCCCCGTTCGGGGCGGCTTCAACTTGATCAAACTTTGAATATCTTGTCCGCTTATTCTCAAGCTTCGGCCTGCCGGTCTTCCTCCAGGCTGATCAGGCCCGCGAACAAAGCATGTACAAATTGCTCGGAGTCGAACTGCTGCAGATCGCCCATCTTTTCGCCAAGGCCGACCAGCTTCACCGGCAGGTTCAGCTCGTTGCGGATGGCGATGACAATGCCGCCTTTGGCGGTGCCGTCCAGCTTCGTCAGGACGAGGCCGGTTACGCCGCTCTTTTCGCCGAACAGCTTCGCCTGGCTCATCGCGTTTTGGCCCGTCGTCGCGTCCAGCACGAGCAGCACCTCATGCGGCGCGTCCGGCAGCTCGCGGCGGATAACTCGGAAAATTTTGTTCAGCTCTTCCATCAAATTCGTTTTGTTCTGGAGACGCCCCGCCGTATCGCACAGCAGCACGTCGACGCCCCGCTGCTTCGCCGCCTGCACCGCATCGAAGATGACGGCCGCAGGGTCAGAGCCCGACGACTGCTTGATGACGTCGACGCCGACACGCTGTCCCCATACTTCCAGCTGCTCGATCGCTCCCGCGCGGAACGTATCGCCGGCCGCCATCAGCACGCTTTTGCCTTCGCTCTTCAGCTTATGGGCCAGCTTGCCGATGGTCGTCGTCTTGCCGACGCCGTTGACGCCCACGAACAGGTAAACGGTAATTTCTCCGGGAGGAGCCGTTGCAAGGTGCGCCGCGTCGTCTCCCTTCAGCAGCTCGACCAGCTTCTCCGACAGGATCGGCTGCAGCTCCGCCGCATCCTCGATTTTCCGTTTTTTCACCTCGGTCCGCAAGCCGTCGATCAGCTCCATCACGGTCGATACGCCGACGTCCGCGCCGATCAAAATTTCCTCCAGCTCTTCGTAAAACTCTTCGTCGATCTTTTTGCGGCGGGTAATCAGCTCCTCGACCTTCTCGACGAAAGCGGACCGCGTCTTGGACAGCCCTTCCTTAAATACGTTCGTGACCGCCTCCGTCTTGGAAGCGATGCTTTCTTTCAGCTTTTTGAAAAAGCTCATATTTGCCGTTCCTCCATCCTTGCGTGCCTGTCAACCTTCCAACCTACCCAAATTCCGCCTTGCAAACGAAAAACAAAACCGCTTATGCCGAAACCTGTTCCTCTTCCTCCAGCCGGACGGACACAAGCTTCGACACGCCGCCTTCCTCCATCGTAACGCCGTACAGCACGTCGGCTTCCTCCATCGTGCCCTTGCGGTGCGTCACGACGATAAACTGCGTCAGCTCGGAGAACTCGCGCAAATATTGGGCGAACCGGGATACGTTCGCTTCGTCGAGCGCAGCTTCCACCTCGTCGAGCACGCAGAACGGCACCGGCTTCACCTGCAAAATCGCGAACAGCAGGGCGATCGCCGTGAGCGCCCGCTCGCCGCCCGACAGCAGCTGCAAGTTTTGCAGCTTTTTGCCCGGAGGCTGGGCGACGATATCGATGCCCGTGTCCAGCACGCGATCCGGCTCCACCATAATCAGATCGGCGCGTCCGCCGCCGAACAGCTTCGCGAAGACGACGACGAAGTGGCTGCGAATCGCTTCGAACGTCGAGCGGAACCGCTTCGACATCTCGTCGTCCATCTCCTTGATGACCTGGTACAGCGTCGTCTTGGCTTCGATCAGGTCGTCCTTCTGGCCGGAGAGGAACAAATACCGTTCCTTCACCCTTTCGTACTCCTCGATCGCTCCGAGGTTTACTTCGCCCAGCGCGGAAATTTGCCGCTTCAGCTCGCGCACTTCATGCTGCGCGGCCGGAACGTCCTCCGGCACCGCATATTGCTGCTTGGCCAATTCGTAGCTGAGCTCGTACTCCTCGCTCAGCTTGCGGAGCAAATTGTCCAGCTCCACGTCCTGCCGGTTGACCGCGATTTCGGTCGCCCGGATCTGATCCTCGACCGCGCGCAGCTGCGTCCGCTGCTCCTTCGTCTCGCTTTCGCCCTGCTCCAGCTCCGACAGGAGCCGGGCTCTGTCGGCCCGCTTCAAATCGGTATCCTCGGCGCAGCGCGACTTGCGGATGCGAAGCTCGTTCAATTGCTCGATTTGCGCCGCGGTTTCCTCTTCGAGCCTTGCAAGCTCATCCTGCTGCTGAAAGAGCAATCCTCGCAAATTGGACAGCTCCTGCTTCGCCTTGCCGATATCTCCGCGAATTCGTTGCGCCTGCTCCTCGAAGCCCGCATGCTCCTGCTCCTTCTTGGCGGCGGCGATTTTCATGTCGGTCAGCTGCACTTGCAGCTCCTCCTTGGCCGATTCGCTCGCCTTGCGCCGCTGTTCGGCCAATTGGATCGCTTCCTGCAGCCGGGCCTCCTGCTCCGTCAATTCGTCCAGCTTGCGCTGCACATCGGCCATCGCTTCCTCGAGCCGCTTGCGCTCGTCAACCTGCGAGGTGCGGTCCGCGCTTGCCAGCTCCGTCTGCTCATCGAGATGCTTGGCTTCCTGCAGCACCTGCTGAAGGTCTCCCCGCAGCTGCTGCTCCTCGATGCGCCGGGCTTCCAGCATCCCGCGCAGCTCTTCGACCGTCTGCGAACGGATGGAATGCTCCTTCCGCAAATCGCCGAGCTTGTCCCGCAATTTGCCCGCCGTCTCCCTCGCTTCGGCAATTTCGGCGTCCAGCGCTTCGATCTGGCGGCTTCTTCCCAGCAGGCTTGCGCCTTTCTTCTGCAGACTGCCGCCCGTCATCGAACCGCCGGCGTTGACGACGTCGCCGTCGAGCGTCACGACGCGGTAACGATAATGGCAGCGCGATGCGATCCGGTTCGCCTGCTCCAGCGTTTCGGCCAGCAGCACGTTGCCGAGCAAGTTGTCCACAATGGAACGGTAGCGGTCGTCGCAATCGACGAGCTCGGCCGCGACGCCGACGAAACCTTCCGCCGCACCGACCGTTCGCTTGTCGCTCTCCGGCAGCGAGCGGCCGCGGATGACGTCCAAAGGAAGAAACGTCGCTCTGCCGAGCTGCTGCTGCTTCAGGAAGGCGATCGCCGTGCGGGCCGTCCGTTCGTCCTCCATGACGATATGCTGCAGCGCGCCGCCCAGCGCCGTTTCGACGGCCGTCTCGATGCGCTGCGGCACGCGGATCAGCTCCGCGACCGCGCCATGCACGCCCGCAATGCCGCCCGACCCTCGCCGGGCCGCCTTCAGAACCGCTTTGACGCCTTGCATGAAGCCGTCGAGCGCATCCTGCATTTCTTTCATCGTGTCCCGCCGCGAAATATGGCTGTCGAGCTTCTGCTCCCATTTGCGGACGGCGGCCCCCGCTTCTTCGATATGGCCGGCGATCGTCCGAATGTGCTCGGACTCCCGCATCAGCCGCTCCTTGCCGTCGGACAGCTCCCGCAGCACGCGGTCGAGCTGCTCCTGGAGCCGGCCCTTCCGCTCCGCGATTCGTTCGAGCTGCTCGCTCCGCTTCGCTTCGTCCTCGCTGATCCGCTCCATGCGCCGATCAAGCGCCTCCTGCTGCTGGGCGCCGTAACGCAGCTCATTCCTTAGCTGCGCCATGGCGCTGAGCACGTCAAGCAGGTCGCCTTTCAGCTTCTCCTCCGCATCGATCGCCGTTCCGCCCGCCACGCCCAGCAGCCGCGCTTCTTCGGCGGCCAGCTCGGCGCGAAGCTCGAGCAATTGCGCCTCAAGCGCCGCCGCCCGGCTGCGGCATTCGGCCTCCTCCTTCGTCAGGGATGCGATCCGCTCGTCCTGGCTCGCGATGGACTCCTCCAGCTGCTTCAGGTTCTGCTCCAGGTTGCGCTTCCGCTCCTTGAGCACCTCGCCGTAGCCTTCGCATTTCTCGGCGTCCTCGCTGATCTGCAGCATCGCCGCGTGCAAGCCGTCCAGCTCCTGCTCCAGCTCGCGGAGCTTCTGGCGGTCGTGCTCCAGCAGCGCATCGTGCTTGCTCACGACCGCGGCCAGCGCCAGCTGCTCCTCCTGCAGCTTCTCCAGCTTGTCCGACGCTTCGGACCAGGCCTGGTGCACCGTTTCAATATTATGTACATACAGCGAAATCTCTTTCGTCTTCAGCTGTTCCTTGAGCGCCTTGAAATGAATCGCCTTCTCGGATTGTTTCCGAAGCGGCTCGACCTGATCCTCCAGCTCGGATACGAGATCGTGGATGCGAAGCAAATTTTGCTCCGTCTCGTCCAGCTTCTTCTGCGCCTCCCGCTTGCGGGATTTGTATTTGACGATGCCGGATGCCTCCTCGAAAATGCCGCGCCGGTCTTCGGAGCGCGTGCTCAATATTTCTTCGATGCGTCCTTGGCCGATGATGGAATAAGCCTCTTTGCCGATGCCCGTGTCCATAAACAGCTCGGTAATGTCCTTCAGGCGGCACTGCTGCTTGTTGATCAAATATTCGCTGTCTCCGCTGCGATGCACGCGGCGCGTAACCGTCACCTCGTTGTATTCGAGCGGCAGCGCTCCGTCCGCGTTGTCCAGCGTCAGCGACACTTCTCCGTAATTGACCGCCTTGCGCGCATCGCTTCCCGCAAAAATAATATCCTCCATCTTGCCGCCGCGCAGGCTCTTGGCGCTTTGTTCGCCCAATACCCAGCGGATGGCGTCGGAAATATTGCTTTTGCCGGAACCGTTGGGCCCGACGACGGCCGTAATGCCGTTGACGAATTCCAGCTCCGTCCGATCGGCGAACGATTTAAATCCCGCTAATTCAATCCGTTTCAAAAACATCGCTTGGCTTTCACCTCCCCCACATTGTATCACAAGCGATGACGGCTGTCGCCGTTCTTTGAACGTCCGCGTAAAGTGAAACTTTTACGATCTTATAAGTTTAAAAAAAGCATCCTTCCGGATTCGCTCGTGACCGGTTGGATGCTGTAGTTATGAACGGAGCCTTCTCCCGGCCCTTCATCAAACGTCCTGCGCCGGCGGCAGCTTGCCCCAGGCTTCCGCAGCGGCTCTCTGTTCCGCTTCCTTTTTCGTGCGGCCCGTTCCGACGCCGTAGCGCTCCTCCGAGATGTACACCTCGACGACGAATTCCCGGTCGTGAGCCGGCCCTCGCTCCTCCGCGATGCGATACTCCACGCTTCCCAGGCCCAAATGCTGGGACCGTTCCTGCAGCTTGGACTTCGCATCCTTCATCAGCAAGCCGAAATCGTTCGACTCGATGAACGGAAACATATGCGTCTCCAAAAACGACCTCGTCCGTTCGATGCCCGCGTCCAGAAACAGCGCCCCGACAAACGATTCGAACAAATCCGCCAGCAGCGCCTGCCGCTGCCTGCCGCCCAGTTGCTCCTCGCCCCGGCCGAGCAGCACGTATCTGCCGAGCTCCAGCCGTTCCGCGAAATAGGCGAGCGAAGGCTCGCACACGACCGAAGCCCGCATCCGCGTCAGCTCGCCTTCGGGCCGATTCGGATACGCGGCGAACAAATATTCCGAAACGAGCAGCTGCAGCACGGCGTCTCCGAGAAATTCGAGGCGTTCGTTGTCCTGCACGGAGCCGCGCTTATGCTCGTTCACATACGAAGTGTGCGTAAAGGCTTGACGCAGCAGCTTCGTCCGCTTGAAAGCAAGCTGCAGCTTTCGCTGCAGCTCGTCGAATGGATCATGCCTCATAAGCTTTCATAATGATCGAAGCGTTATGTCCGCCAAAGCCGAAAGAGTTGGACAGCGCAATCCGGACATCCGCTTTGCGCGCCTGGTTAGGGACATAATCCAGATCAAGCTCCGGATCCTGATTGTCCAGGTTGATGGTCGGGGCAATGACGCCATTCTTGAGCGTCAGGGCCAAAATAACCGATTCGACGCCGCCTGCCGCGCCAAGCAAATGGCCCGTCATCGATTTCGTCGAGCTGACGGCCAGCTTGTAGGCATGGTCGCCGAACGTCATCTTGATCGCCTTCGTCTCGGAAGGATCGCCCACCGGCGTCGAGGTGCCGTGCGCGTTGATGTAATCGATCGCGGACGGCTCGATGCCGGCGTCCTTGATCGCTTTGTTCATGCAGCGCGACGCGCCGTCCGGATCCGGCTCGGTCATATGGAACGCGTCGCCGCTCATGCCGTAGCCGATCACTTCGGCATAAATTTTGGCGCCGCGGGCTTGCGCATGCTCAAGCGACTCGAGCACGAGAATGCCCGCGCCTTCGCCCATGACGAAACCGTCGCGGTCCTTGTCGAACGGACGGCTCGCGCGCTCCGGCTCGTCGTTGCGCACGGACATCGCCCGCATGGAGCAGAAGCCGGCAAGGCCCGTCGGGCGAATGGTCGCCTCCGCGCCTCCCGCAATCATGACGTCCGCGTCGCCGCGCTGAATCATTTTGAACGAATCGCCGATCGAGTGGGTGCCTGTCGCGCAAGCCGTCACCGCCGTCGTATTCGGTCCTTTGGCTCCCGTCATGATCGAGACTTGGCCGGAAGCCATGTTGGCGATCATCATCGGGATAAAGAACGGGCTGACGCGTTTCGGACCTCTTTGCAGCAGCAAATTGTGCTGGTCCTCCCACGTGCCGAGACCGCCGATGCCGGAGCCGATTACGACGCCGACTCTTTCCGGGTCCGCGTTGCCCCCGATGTCGAGACCCGCGTCCTCGATCGCCTTCAGGCTGGCCGCCGCCGCGAACTGCACGAAACGGTCCATGCGGCGGGCTTCTTTCTTATCGATTCCGTAATCTTCCGGATTAAAATTTTTGATTTCGGCGGCAATTCTCGTCGGATACTCCGATACGTCAAACGCTTCGATCAGCGAGACGCCGGATTTGCCCTCCAGCAAGCTGCCCCAAAACGGTTCCAGATCGGAGCCCAGCGAAGTCATGACCCCCATGCCCGTTACGACTACTCTTTGTTTCATTGGCTTCACCTCAGCTAACAACGATTTCAAATCGGAAACACTTGAAGCAAGCATGTATATGAATAGCGGTTATGCTTGAATATTCAATCGGTCAAGCGTACACGGCCATCGCCGTCCTGCAGCGGCAACAGCTATGCGTTTCGCTTGGAAATATAAGCCCGGTATAGAGTGCAGCTTATACTTTCTTATATTTCAAAAAAGCGCTTTACATGGAGAGAAGTCCCGTCTTGTGGAACGGGACTTGTCCAGCTTAGGTATGAGATTGTATGTAATTCACAACTTCTCCCACCGTAGTGATCTTCTCTGCGTCTTCATCAGAGATCTCCATATCGAACTCGTCTTCCAGCTCCATGACCAGTTCCACGACGTCAAGAGAGTCAGCGCCGAGGTCATCTTTAAAGGAAGCTTCAAGCGTCACTTCTGCTTCGTCTACGCCAAGGCGGTCGACGACAATGCGTTTTACGCGTTCTACTACATCGGACATCCGATTCACCTCCTCCACCGTATTATACGAGAATTATTTATAAAATGCCATCGCAACCTTCCGGGGAAACCAAAATCCGGGGTTGGCGCCAAGCGCCCGCGCAATTGCGGCATTCTCGCAGCTTACATATACATGCCGCCGTCGACGTGAATCGTCTGCCCCGTCATGTACGAGGCAGCGTCGGACGCCAGAAACCGGACCGCGCTCGCAATATCCGAAGCGTCGCCCATTCTGGCGAGCGGAATTTGCCCCTCCAGCGAAGCCTTCAGCTCGTCGGAGAGCTTGTCGGTCATGTCGGTCCGAATAAATCCCGGCGCTACGCAATTGACCGTAATGCCCCGGGCGGCCAATTCTCTCGCGCTCGCTTTGGTCAAGCCGATAACGCCCGCCTTCGCCGCCACGTAGTTGGCTTGCCCCGGGTTGCCCAATACGCCGACGACGGAAGAAATATTGACAATCCGGCCGGAGCGCTGCTTCATCATCGGACGGGTGACGGCCTTGATGCCGTTGAACACGCCCTTCAGATTCGTCTCGATCACCTGGTCGAACTCCTCTTCCTTCATGCGCATAATTAAATTATCTCTTGTGATGCCGGCGTTATTCACGAGAATGTCGATGGCGCCGAACTGCTCCAGCACATCCTTCACCATCGCCTCGAATTCGTCCGCCTTGCCTACGTTGGCTTTCAGCACAAGAGCGCGCCGTCCTGCGGCTTCCACCATACGGGCCGTCTCGGCCGCGGCCGCTTCGCTGCCGGAGTAATTGACGGCTACGTCGGCGCCCGCTTCGGCCAGCGCGACGGCGATCGCTCTCCCGATGCCGCGCGAAGCTCCGGTGACCAGCGCTTTTTTGCCTTCCAGACTTGCAAACATCGCTTCATCCCCCTCACGATATATTAGCTTTCGTTCCGACAAGTCCGCCTACAGCGCCTCCAGAGCGGTCACGCCGTTCACCGACACGACGGAAACGTTCCGGTCGATCTTCTTGATCAGCCCCGCCAGCACCGTGCCCGAACCGATCTCGACGAACGTGTCCACGCCGAGCCCGATCAAGCGGCGAACGCTGTCTTCCCATAAGACAGGCGAATACACCTGCTCCGCCAGCAAACCTCTGATTTCGCCGGCCGCCACGACCTCGGACGCCGTCACGTTGGCGATAACCGGAATAGAAGCGTCCTTAAGCTCCACGCCGGCCAGCGTCTCGGCAAGCCGTTCGGCCGCCGGCTTCATCAGCGACGAATGGAACGGTCCGCTTACCTCCAGAGGAATGACGCGCTTCGCGCCGATTTCCTTGCCGCGCTCGACGACGGACTGCACGCCCGCCGCCGTTCCGGAAACGACGATTTGGCCGGGACAGTTCACGTTGGCCAATTCCACCGCCGAGCCGTCAGCCGTAACGGATGCGCACAACGCGGCAAGCGCTTCCCGCTCCGCGCCCAGCACCGCGGCCATGGCGCCTTGTCCCCCGGGCACGGCCTGCTCCATGAACAGCCCCCGCGCACGCACCGTGCGCACCGCATCTTCGAACGAAATGACGCCCGCCGCATACAGCGCGCTGTATTCGCCGAGACTGTGGCCCGCCACGTAATCCGCCTTCAGACCTCGATCCTTGACCAGCTCCAGCAATGCGGCGCTGACCGTGAGCAGCGCGGGCTGCGTGACGGCCGTCCCTTTCAGCGTCTCCTCGGGACCTTCGAATATAATCGACGTCAAGTCAAAGCCCAGAGCCTCGTCGCTTCTGGCGAACAGGGCGCGGGCGCTTTCGAACGCCTCGTGAGCGTCCTTGCCCATGCCGACCGTTTGCGCGCCTTGGCCCGGAAATACAAATGCCGTTTTGCCCAACGTTTTCCCCTCCATCAATAGACTACCAGATCAGTACCGAAGCGCCCCAGGTCAATCCGCCTCCGAAACCGACGAATACGAGGCAGTCGCCTTCGTTCACCCGGCCTTGCTCGACGGCTTCGGCCAATGCGACCGGGATGGACGCCGCCGACATGTTGCCGTACTTGTCCAAATTGACCATCGCCTTCTCTTCGGGCAAGTTCAACCGATTCAGCGCGGACTGGATAATGCGGATGTTCGCCTGATGCGGCACAAGCAGATCGACATCCTCCTTGGACATGCCGGCCTTGCTCAGCGCATCCTCGGCCGCGCTGCCCATAATGCGGACGGCAAACTTGAACACTTCGTTGCCCGCCATATAAATATAATGCTGCTTGGCCTCCAGGCTGTCCGCCGAAGCCGGCAGACGCGAGCCGCCGCCGCTTACCTTGAGCAGCTCTCCCCCGCCGCCGTCCGCTCCGAGCTCGAAGGAACGGAAGCCGCGTCCTTCGGCCACCTCGCCGAGCACGACGGCGCCGGCCCCGTCGCCGAACAGAATGCACGTATTGCGGTCCGTATAGTCCGTAATGCGCGACAACGTCTCAGCGCCCACGACAAGGATGTGGTTGTACATGCCGGCGGAGATCATATTGGAAGCGGTCGCGAGTCCGTAAATAAATCCCGAACAGGCGGCGGACAGATCGAACGCCGCCGCCCGCTTCGCGCCGAGCTTATCTTGCAGCAGGCATGCGGTCGAAGGAAAAAACATGTCCGGCGTAATCGTAGCCACGATGATCAGGTCGATATCTTCCGCCGTAAGGCCGGCCGCGGCGATCGCGCGTTTCGACGCTTCCAGCGCCAAATCCGAAGTCGCTTCCGCCGACGAAGCGAGACGCCGCTCGCGGATGCCCGTTCTCGTTACGATCCACTCGTCGTTCGTTTCGACCATTTGCTCCAGGTCTTGGTTCGTTAGTATTCGCTCCGGCACATATTTGCCGGTTCCGATAATGCCGACGGGACGCAAACTCATTGCTCACACTCACTTCCTGTTAATTTCTGCCGCAATGGAGGCGGTCAGATCGCCCTGCAGCGCGATGCGCGCCTGCCGCACCGCGTTCTTGACGGCAACCGTGTCCGACGAGCCGTGGCATTTGACGACCAGGCCGTTCAAGCCGAGAAGCGGCGCTCCTCCATGCTCCTTATAGTCCATTTTTTTCTTCAGCGGGCGCAGCCGGGGCACCATGACGGCTCCCGCAAGCTTGGTCAGCAGCGATTGTCCGAACGCTTCCTTCAGCGCGGAAAAGATCGTTCCGGCCGCGCCTTCCATCGCCTTCAACATAATATTGCCCGCAAAACCGTCGCAAATGAGCACGTCGCAATTGCGGTGAAGCACGTCCCGCGCCTCCACGTTGCCGATAAAATGAATCGGCGCCGCTTCCAGCAGTTCATAGGCCGCCTTCGTCGTTTCGTTGCCCTTCTTCGCCTCGGTGCCGACATTGAGCAAGCCTACTCTCGGCTTCTCCATGCCGTGCACCTTGGAGCGGTAAAGGCTCCCCATAATGGCGTACTGGACCAGATGCTCCGGCTTCGCGTCCATGTTCGCGCCAAGGTCCAACGCCAGTACGCCGACGTCGTCCATCGTCGGCATAATGGGAGCGAGCGCGGGACGTTCGATGCCCTCCAGCCGGCCCACGACCAGCAAGCCGGTGGCCATCAGCGCCCCCGTATTGCCCGCGGACAGCATAGCATCCGCATTCTTGTCCTTGACGAGCTCTCCCGCCACGACCATCGAAGCGCCTCTCTTCCTTCTGACGGCCCGGACAGGCTCGTCGTCCGCGGAAATGACGTCGTCCGCATGATGAATCGATACGTTCGCGGGACGGCCTCCTTCCATCAGCGGCTCGATTGCCGCCGCATCGCCGACCAGGAGAAGCTCCGTATCCGGCCACTCCGCAGCGGCTTCCAGCGCTCCCTTCACGATCAGGCCCGGGGCGTTGTCCCCGCCCATGGCATCAATTGCGATCCGCAACCTCTTCGCCTCCTCCACTGTCTGAATCCCCTGCGGACCTGTATATGACAAAATTTCCTTGAAACACCATCTCGTCGCCGACGTACGTGAACAGCTCCACCTTCGATTTGCTGCGCTCGCCGGAGATGGACCGCACATAGGCTTTGGCGATGCATTTCTCGCCAAGCTTGACCGGCCGGATAAAGCGGATGTCCGCCGTCACCGTAAGCGCGATCGCGTCGTCGATTACCGCTACGGCCAGCGAGTTCGCCTGGGCGAAAATATGATGTCCCCTGGCGATTGACGTTCTGGAAAAGACATGCTCCTCGCGTATTTCAAAGATCGAAATGCCGCTTTTGTCCAGCTCCAGATCGACGATGTCGCCGATGACCTCGTGCAGCGGCAAAGACTTGACGGAATCGTAAGAACGCTCCGCCATCAGCTTCATTCTCTCCCTCAGCTCGGGAATGCCCAGCTCCATCCGGTCGAGCCTGATGGTCTGAATGCTCACTTTGAGCAGGCGGGTAAGCTCACGGTCCGTCATGAACGGATTGTCCTCGATCAATTGGGCGAGCTGCTGATGCCGCTGCCGTTTGGGCATTCGTTCCAAGTTTCGGCACCACCTTCGTTGAAGTAGATTGCTGCTAAGTACACATTCGGCGTCTAGCCTAAATATATGTGAGGAAATGCGTTTATCATGCTAAATTGTTGTCACCAGGTACTAAATCAGTATATATAAAAAACCGCCGTCGCGCAACGAACGATTCCGGCGGCTCTTTCAAGCCGTTTGGTCGCAAAAACAGCACTCCACCGGTTGATGAAGTGCTGTCGCCAGATGATTATTGCGAAATAATCTCTTTGGTTTTGTAATATCCGCAAACTTTGCATACGCGGTGAGCCAGTTTCAGCTCTCCGCATTGCTCGCACTTCGTCATTCCAGGCAACGCAAGCTTGAAATGCGTGCGGCGCTTGTCGCGGCGAGTTTTGGACGTTCTACGTTGAGGTACTGCCATGTTTCCCACCTCCTTCACAGAGTCAATGACCTATTCGGTTACGTTTCCTTGAATAAATCTTTAAGCGCTGCAAAACGGGGATCGATCCGCTCGTTCGTGCATCCGCAAGTTTCCTCGTTCAAGTTCGTCCCGCAATTCGGGCACAAGCCTTTGCAATCGCTGGAGCAGAGAGGGGCAAACGGCATAAACAGAAGCAAAGCTTCCTCCGCGTACGGCTGCAAATCGAGCCGCTCTCCCGTCACTTCCAGCATGTCCTCGTCGTCTTCGGACTCGTCCTCTCCTGCATCCTCCGCATCCTCGGCCGGCTTGAACCGTTCTTCGAACGGAATCGTCACCAGCTCTTCGACCGGGGACAAGCACCGGGAGCACGCAAGCTTCATCCGGATGGAGAGCTCGCCTTCCGCCGTCACAAATCCTTCATGGCCCTTCACTTCCAACACGGCCCGAAGCGGTCCCGCGTCGATGACATCCGGCCTTCCGGCCAGCAATTCGCCGACATCCCATTCCCGGTCGACGCTCGCTTTCAGTCCTTTGGCCATCATCTCTTGCATATGAAATTGCATAACCATCACTCCAAACAAACAAAAATTATTATATCTATTTTATCGATCATTTGTCAACAATTTCACATGCCGCGAGAGGCAAGACCTGTATGCGCCGCGCAGGAATATGCTATATTGTTGCTAACGACAAATAGAAAGGAATGGAACCGATGCGTGCCGTAGGGCTCATTGTGGAGTATAACCCGTTTCACAACGGCCACTCCTATCATTTGCAGCAATCCCGCAAATTATCGGGAGCCGACGCCGTCGTCGCCGTCATGAGCGGACATTTCCTGCAGCGCGGCGAGCCGGCGATGGCCGACAAGTGGACGCGGACCCGCATGGCGCTGGCGGGGGGATGCGATCTCGTCATCGAGCTGCCCGTCGCCTACGCGACGCAAGCGGCGGAATGGTTCGCCTACGGAGCCGTGTCCCTGCTGGAAGCGACGGGCGTCGTAGACTCGTTCTGCTTCGGCACCGAGAGCGGCCGGCTGGAGCCGCTGCTGCTGGCCGCCCGGCTGGCGGCCCATGAGCCGCAGCGCTTTAAGGAAACGCTCCGCCGTCTGCTGGATACCGGCATGAGCTACCCTTCCGCCTACAGCCGGACCATTTCGTCGATGCTGGCCGAGCAGGGCGAGGCAGAGGCGGCAAGCTTTCCGTTCGACCAGCCGAATCATACGCTGGGCCTCCATTATTTGATCGCTCATCGCCGCATCGGCTCCCGGATGACGCCGCTGACGATCGCAAGGGAAAAAGCGCAATACAACCAGCAGACGATTTCCGACGCCAGCATCGCCAGCGCCACCTCGATCCGCAAGCTGCTCCTGGAAGGCGGCACGCTGAGCGACGCCGCCCCTTATATGCCGGCCTCGACCAGACGATTGCTGGAGGAAGGCTGGCGCGCGGGCCGCGGGCCCGTCGGCTGGGACGACTACATGGACGCGCTGCTCCACGCGATACTGACCCGCACGCCCGCCGAGCTGGCGCAGCTGCGCGAAATCTCGGAAGGGCTGGAGCATCGTCTGACGGGCAGGCTCCCCTTGCTGCAATCACGGCGCTTCGAGGAGCTGCTCGGCCTGCTGAAGACGAAGCGGTACACCCGCACGAAGCTTCAACGCGCGCTGCTGTCCGTCTTGCTCGGCCATGCCAAATCCGATTTCACGCCGGACAAGCTGGCTTCGGGCGTACAATATTTGCGCGTGCTCGGCTTTACGGCCAAAGGCCGGACCCTCCTCAAGACGATGCGCGACACCGCGGCCCTGCCCGTCTTGCTCAGCGCGGCCCGGCCGCCGGCGCCCTGCCGGTATTTAGAGCTAGACGCGGCCGCAAGCGGCATTTACATGCTCGGGGCTTCGCGCCGCGGCATCGAGTCCGCAGCCGCGCCGCTTGAGCTGTACCGGGACTATTACGGCAAGCCCGTCATGCTCTAACCCGAAGACCGTCCGGCTGTAAATTCGGCGATCGCTTCGATCGCTTCCTGAAGCGTGCCGACCCCGGTTACGGCCATATCCGTCTTCATCGCCTTCGCCTTCGACCTGGCTTCCTTCTCGTTAGCCTTCGGCACGAGGAACAGCTCCGCTCCCGCCTCGCTCGTGGCGACCACCTTTTGCTTTACGCCGCCGATGGCGCCTACTTTGCCGTCGGCGGTAATCGTACCGGTGGCGGCGATGCGGGCTCCCTTCGTCAGATCGCCTTCCGTCAGCAGATCGATCACCTGCAGCGCAAAAACCAGCCCGGCGGAAGGCCCGCCGATCTCGCCCGCATGAATGCGGACGGCGTATCGCGGATTGGCCGGCACGAGGCTTCTCAGCTCGGTAAATCCGGACGCTCCCAGCATGGCCGCAAGCTTGTCCGCGTCCAAATCCTTAAGCGTTCCGGCTTTGAAATGAAGCTCGACCGTCCGCCGCTCGCCCTTTCCGTCCTCCACCTCAAGGGCAACCTTGTCCGCATCCGCCCCGCCGGCTTGCATTTGACGCACGGCATCGGCCATGCCGTTGAACGGCTTGGCGCCGCTTATGCCGATCAGCCGGTCTCCCGGCTTCAGCAGCCCCGCCGGACGGCCGGCGACGGTGAGCGTATCGGTCACGACGATCGCCTCCGGCTTAATTTCGTAATCGATGCCGGCGAATCGATAGGCCGCTTCCGCGGCGTTATTTTGCGAGCCTTGCATGACGACCGTAATCCGCTCGGCATATTGCCTTTTCGTTTGGCCTCGGAACAAATCCCTCTTCTGGACGATGTCGCGGTCGGGATCAAACGCCGCCGTCAGCACGCCCCACCAATTGCGTTCGACCAGCCTGACCGCCGTCAGCATAAATTCGCCGCCGTCTTCGCCGCTTTCTTCCGGACAATCCGGACATGGCGGTCCATATTCGACCATCGGGTCCACTTGGACCGCGATTCCGGGTTCATAGATCACAAACGGAACGGGCGCATACAGCAAGATCCACATGACGGCCGCGGTCGCCGCCGCCGTTGCCGCAATACGCCTCCATCCGCTCCGCCTCTCCCGCATCGTCCTCTCCCTCCCGTCCCGCCTATGCGCGATCCGCCAAAGCCGGCCAATTGCGGCAAGCCCGCGGAGCTTCAAGGCTCCCAGGTCTAACCGTCCCGGCATCGGCGTACATATTTAATGATTAGGTTTGTCCACGATTGCAGAGGAGTTGAACGGCCTTGCCCAAAACGATTCTGATCGCCTTTCTTTCCATCTTGACGGTCGGCGCCATCATTGTGCAGCCGGACGCTTCCTTTAAAGCGTCCTTGCAAGGTTTAACCGTATGGTGGAATATCGTCTTCCCCGGGCTTCTGCCGTTTCTCGTTCTGCTTGAGCTGATGCGCGCCTTCGGCCTCGCCCACGCGATGGGGGCGCTGCTCCGGCCTTTCATGCACCGTCTGTTCCGGCTTCCCGGCCATGCGGCCTCCGCCGTCGTCATCGGCTGGATGGGCGGTTATCCCGCCGGCGGCGAAGCCGCCGCCACGCTTCGCAGAA
>Ga0065721_10050238_pt1 | contig 21898 bp, 21 predicted proteins | sample Mesricmetagenome_FD_59108 | JGI IMG/M metagenome (GOLD analysis project Ga0065721, IMG submission 59108) | Mesophilic microbial community from rice straw/compost enrichment Sample: eDNA_1 v2 (version 2) | ecosystem: Engineered > Solid waste > Grass > Composting > Bioreactor | place: USA: Davis...
TCCAATTGAACGGCGTTTTTCCGTCCGAACATCAACAACTGTCGCGTGAGTTTCGCCGCGCGTTCGGAAGCTCGAACAATTTGCGTCAAATACTCTTTTGTCGCGGCGTCGAGACTAGTTGAATTCAGTAACGCCAACTGCGCATTGCCTTGAATCACCGTCAGGATGTTGTTGAAGTCATGCGCCACCCCGCCGGCCAATTGACCAATTGCCTCCAACTTCTGCGCTTGCCGCAGTTGCTCCTCCAACCTCTTCCGTTCACTCCGTTCGTGTTTTTCTCGCAGCGCCCGTTGCACCGCCGCCGCGAGCCGATCACTCCGCTGTTTGAGAACGTAATCTGTCGCGCCGTTCTGGAGACTTTCAATCGCGCGCTCTTCACCAATGGTGCCCGAAACGAAAATGTAAGGCGTCTCAGCTTGAAATCGTTTGGCCGCAGCCAATGCAGACATTCCGTCGTAACCGGGAAGCGAGTAATCCGAAATAATCAGATCAAACGTCTGTTGCTTCAGTGCTGCTTCGAAATCCTGGCGCGATACCACGTGGACATATTCGAATTCCAATCCCGCCTCCGCCAATGAAGCTTCGAGCAGCGCTCGATCATTGGCATTGTCCTCAAGGCAAAGAAGCCGCATTGGTTTGGACCTTGATCCGTTGGCTCGATTGTTAGCCGAATTTTGCAACGACGTTGATAGCATCAAAATTGAATCTGAGTGATCGCCGCTGAAACTCCCATTCAGCATGAAGAAATTCAAGCGGAGATGCAGGATCAACGCGAGAATTTCAAGATGCTGACGTGTGCATGTCATGAATTACAATGACAGCCCCGGAATTTTTCCGGACCCACAACCGAGGCGCAATTCACATCGTCATTCAGAGTCAGCAATGGATTTGTTTCACTCGTAGAAACCAGAAATATCATTCATGCAAATAACGTTGTGACGCACGATCGTAGTTTTAAGTCAGCAAAAATTTATGGCGTAGGGGTCAGTGGCCAACGTTGTGGAACCAACCACAGCGCAATCAGGAACAGAATGACTACCAATGGCGTGCCGACTTTCAAAAAATCCATAAAACGATAACGGCCCGGTCCATAAACCATTAAACACGCAGGCTCAAGCGGCGTCAGATATGAGCAACTCGCTGCCACGGCGATCATCATGGAAAACGTCCGCGGATTCAGTTGTAATTGTTCCGCCGTGTAAACGGCCACCGGCACGATGACCGCTGCTGCTGCCTGATTGGACATCGGTTGCGTCAACAGCACCGTCAACAGGAACACTCCCCCTAACAGCCATAAAGGATTCATTCCCTGTGTGGCCTGCGCCACGAGTTGCGCGAGATATTGCGCCGTACCCGTGCTGCTCATCGCTTCACCCAACGCCAGCATTGAAGCGATCAAAATGACCACGCGCCATTCGACTTCGCGATAAGCTTCCGACGGCGTCACACAACGGGTCGCAAAAATCGCAAATGCTCCAAGCAGCATCGCCACTGGCAGCGGAACAATCTTGAACGTGCCCAGCAACAATGCGCCGCAAAAAATCAACACCGTTCGCAACGCGCGTTTGCGATCCGGCGGACGTTCCGCAACTTCACCCAAAATGCTGAATGGCGCGTCATCCTGCGAACTGGGCAACAAAGCTTTCCGGCCTTGAATCAGCAACACGTCACCGACACGAACTGGAATTCGACTCAGTTTGCGAATCAGATTTTTCCCGTGCCGATTCAATCCCAACACCTGCCAACCAAAGCGTTCGCGAAATCGCACGCTCCGCAACGTATGCCCGATCAACGGCGAACCCGGCACAATCAACGCCTCAACTAAAACCGTTTCATCCGTTCGCAATCCCGGCTCCGACACCTCCACGTCGCCTTTGATATCAATCCCCGCTGTGTCTTTGATTTTAAGAATCTCTTCGTGCGGCCCTTCCACCAGCAGAACATCGCCCGCTTGAATCACGGTTTCGTCACCCGGCGCAAGTTGCTGACTTTTGCCTCGCAGAATTCGCAGAACAGTCAAATCCAGGTCCGCTCCCAGATTACTTTCCGCGAGAGTTTTTCCGGCCAGCCGCGATTGCGGTCGCACGACTATCTCGGTGAGATACGAACGAATGCCAAACCGCGCCAGCAAACCTTCATCCGAACCGCGCACTGGAATCCAGCGCCGCCCGATGAAATACATGTAAAGCAAACCCACGACGGCAATCGGGATACCCACCGGCGCGAGCTCGAACATTCCCATGGGTTCAAGTCCCGCGTTGGTCATCAATCCGCTCACAACAAGATTGGTGGACGTGCTGATTAATGACACCGAACTCGTAAGAATCGCCGCGAACGCAACCGGCATTAACCAGCGCGCCGCCGGCACATTCGCCTTACCCGCGATGCCAATCACCACCGGCACAAAAAAGGCCGCCGCAGCGGTATTACTGATAAACGCACTCAGTGTCGCCACCGCTCCCATGATCACCAACAGAAGCACGTCCATGCGCTTACCCGCGTGACGCAAAATTTTTCGCCCCACGATGTCCACGACGCCTGCTTTGAGCAACGCCGCGGTCATGATCAGCAATCCCAGAATCATGATCACGGTATCACTCCCAAATCCGGCGAAAGCTTTGTCCAACGGCAAGAGCCCGGTCAGAATTAAAGTAAGAAGCAGCCCCAACGCGACGACATCAGCCGCGATCCATTCGAAGCAGAAAAACACCAACGCGACGACAATGATCCCGAGCAGCAGCGCGATTTGCAGTGTCACGCCAGGAATCTACTCGCAACCGCCAATTTTGCCAGCAGTGTATCGCGCGCCCGCGATTAACAATCACGGCTTGCAAAAGCGCGGGGAGAATCAAGTGTCAAAAACCGTTTTGCGAAGCAGGCGATCCTCGTCCCCGCCGTTGCCGACGAGGACGAGCACCGCTTATTGGGCTGCGGCCGCCTCTGCCCCGACCTCCTCAGCGTCGGAAATTTCTTCGTCTTTAGCCGGAATCGCTTCCCGCTCACCGCCGTGTTCCTTGGCGATCAACATGTAAATCGAAGGAATCACCAACAGCGTGAAAATCGTACCCAACGCCATACCCGCAACCACGATAATACCGATGGAATTACGTGCCGCGGCACCTGCACCGCTCACCATCGTCAGCGGAAAGTGACCGCACACCGTTGCCACGCTCGTCATCAAAACCGGACGCAACCGCGTCAACGTCGCTTCACGCACCGCTTCCAGTTTGGTCTTACCGCTACGCTGTAGTTCATTGGCAAACTCGACAATCAAAATGCCGTTCTTCGACACCAGACCCACGAGCGTTACCAAACCGACTTGCGCATAAATGTTCAGCGTTGTCGTCCAGCCATCGGTCCAGAAGTGCAGATTCGGATTCGGGAACTTCAGGAAGCTGAAGATCAACGCGCTGAACATCGCCAGCGGCACCGAGCCCAGCAGAATGATGAATGGATCACGGAAGCTGTTGAACTGCGCCGCGAGCACGAGGAAAATCAGAATCACCGACAACGCAAACGCCGGCAGGAATTTATTTCCTTCCGTCCGCAACTGCCGCGACTCACCCGTGTGATCAATCGTGTAACCGCGTGGTAAAATTTTCGCTGCTTCCTCTTCTAAAAACGTCAGCGCCTGATCCAACGGCACAATAGCCACGCCGGAGATTTTCACCGCGTTCATCTGTTGAAAACGATTCAACGCACGTGGCGTGGTTTTCTTTTCAAAACGCGCAAACGTGCTCAACGGCACAAGTTCATCGTTCGGTCCTTTGACATAATGCGTCTCCAACTGATCGGTGGTCAGACGTTCCACGCGTTGAAGCTGCGGAATAACTTTGTAAGCGCGTCCGCCGTAGCTGAAACGGTTGACGTAATTACCGCTGACCATAGCCGCGAGATCGGAACTGACCTGCTGCATGTTCAATCCCAGCGCCGCCACTTTGTCATGGTCCAACACCAGTTTCACTTCCGGCTGGTCCAGCTTCGTATCAATGATCGGCGGGAACGCGAACATTCCATTCGTCGCCGCCTTGGCCTGGATTTGAGTCGCAAACTGTAAAATCTCATCCGGCTCAGCCGTGCTGCAGATGAGAAATTCCACCGGCATATCACCACCACCCGGTAAAGCGGGCGGCGTAACAATCATCGTGCGCACTCCAGGCACGTTATTCACCTTCGCCTGCACTTCCGGAATCACATCAAACACCTTGCGCTTACGTTCGCCCCAGGGCTGCAACACCAATCCGCCGAAACCGGAATCCGGCATCGTAATCTGGAACGTCCGCTCCGCTTCCGGGGTGCTCAACAGCGCTTGCCCAATCGCATCCGTGTAATGCGCCGTCTGGTCAATCGTCGCGTCAGCCGCTGCTTCCACAATCGTCATCATCACGCCTTGGTCTTCCAACGGCGCGAGGTCTTTGGATGACAACTGGAACATCGGAATCGTCAGCAATGACAAACCAATCCATACGACATAAACCGCCGGACGCGCCCGCAACGTCGCATCCAACACGCGAGCGTATTGCCGACGCAACCAATCGAATCCGTGATTGATCCTTCCAACCAGACCGCGTTCTTCGGCCTTCGGATCCAGCAGCATCGCCGACATCACCGGCGACAACGTCAATGCTACAATTCCTGAAATCGTCACCGCGCCCGCCAAGGTCAGTGCAAACTCGCGGAACAACGAACCCGTCAATCCGCCTTGGAACGCGATCGGCGCATACACCGCCGCGAGCGTGATGGTCATCGCGATAATCGGCCCAATCAGTTCGCGCGCGCCAAGCAGCGCCGCCTGCACCGGGGTTTTCCCTTCGCGAATGTGTCGTTCCACGTTCTCCACAATCACAATCGCGTCGTCCACGACTAATCCCACCGACAACACAATCGCCAGCAACGTGAGGAGATTCAGTGTGAAGCCGAACACCTGCATGAGAAACACGCCGCCAATCAGCGAAATCGGAATCGCCACCAGCGGCACCAACACCGACCGCAGCGAGCCGAGGAACAGGAAGATAACGATAGCTACGATGATCAGCGTTTCAGTCAGCGTTTCGATCACTTCATTGATCGCGTCATCAATGTATTTGGTCGCGTCATACGCCACGCGACCGCTCAAGCCGGTCGGTAATTCAGCCTGAATCAATTCCATTTCTTCGTTGACGCGTTTCACGACGTCGAGCGCGTTCGCATTGGGCAACACCCACACGCCCATGAACACCGCGCGCTCACCGCTGAACCGCACCTCCGAATCGTAATCTTCCGCGCCTAAAGAAACGTCTGCCACATCACGCAGACGCACCAATGTGTCGCCGTCTTGACGCAAGACGAGATTCTCGAATTCTTCGACCGATTGCAGATCGGTGTTCGCTGTGAGATTGACCTGAACGAGCGAACCTTTGGTTCGTCCGATGGCCGAAAGAAAGTTGTTCGCCGCCAGCGCCTGCCGCACTTCGTTCGGGCTGATGCCGAACGCCGCCAGCCGATCCGCCTTCAACCAGACCCGCATCGCGAATGTGCGTCCGCCGAGAATGTCCGCTCGTTGCACGCCGGGTAATGCCGACAATCGCGGTTGCACGACGCGCACGAGGTAATCAGTGATTTGATTCGCTTCGAGAATTTCCGAAGTGAAACTCAGATACGCCGAGGCAAACCGCGTGTCCGCCGATTCCACGTTGATGATCGGCACTTCCGCTTCCGGCGGCAAATCACGCCGCACCTGATCCACTTTGGAACTGATTTCCGACAGCGCTTTCGTCGCGTCGTAATTCAGCTTCAATCGCGCCGTAATCGTCGAGAGACCGAGTTTACTGCTGGATTGGAGATATTCGATGCCGTCCGCTGCCGCGATGGCGCGTTCCAACGGTTGCGTGATAAAACCACGAACCAGTTCGGCACTCGCGCCCACATAGGCCGTCGTCACGGTAACCGTCGCGTTTTCGCTCCGCGGATATTGACGGACGTTGAGCGAACGAATCGCCTGAATACCGGCGATGAGGATGATCAGGTTGACCACGATGGCCAACACCGGTCGCCGGATAAAAATATCGGTAAATGCCTTCATAGATGCGCGCAACGCAATGGCTCAACCTTAACCGTCGGACGGCGTCGGCTTCTTTTTCGAGGGCGGGGTCATCTCATTGTTGATGACCACATTCATGCCGTTGCGCAATTTGAAGATTCCCGACGACACAACCTCGTCGCCAGCCTTAAGTCCCGAAGTCACTGCAACGAAATCGCCGCGAGCGCGACCGACGCGCACAAATTGCTGTCGCACCACCAGTCCACCGGCGGCGTTGGTGGATTGCTGCACGACGTAAACGGAATCGCCATACGGCGCGCTGAGAATCGCCGTCGCCGGCACCGCCAACACTGTATGCTCCTGCGGAAATATCACTTCAAACCGCGCAAACATTCCCGGGCGTAGCAACTTCTCTTCGTTCGCAAATGTTGCCTGCAACCGCACGCTGCGCGTCGCCGCGGCAAGGTCCGGATTGATCGCCGTAAGTTTACCGTGAAATTCTTTGTCCGGATAAGTATCTGTGTACGCAATCACCGGCAGACCCGCTTGCAATCGCGCCAATTCCTGTTGCGGCAATGAAAAATCGCCATACACCGGCGCGAGCGATTGCAACGAAACAATCACTTTCCCCGCGTCGAGATATTGGCCGAGATTGATTTGGCGGATTCCGAGTTGCCCGGAGAACGGCGCACGAATGATTTTCTTCGCAATGGCCGCGCGAATCGCGTCTGCGTTAGCCTGCTTCTGCTTGAGATCCGTCTCTGCCTGATCCAATTCCGCCTGCGACACGGTGTTCTCACTGCGCAACGATTTGAAACGCGCGAGATTGGTCTGCGCCCATTCCACTTGCGCTTCCAAAGCACGCAACTGCGCTTCTTCCGTCGAAGTATCGAACTTCACCAGCAGGTCGCCCTTGTTCACCATCGCACCGGATTCAAAGGCAATTTCACTGATGGTCCCGGCCACTTCCGCCGTAATCTGCACGCCTTGCACGGCGGAAATTGAACCGACCGTCGGCAACGTTTCCTGCCAGCGTTCTTCGCGCGCCACTGCGGTGGACACAGTTTCTGGTGGCGGCGTATAGCTTTTCCCGAAGGCAATCAACGTTTTGATCTGCATCACCTTGATCCCTGCCAAAGTTCCCAGCACCGCCACCACAATCAGTACTGAAATAATTACTTTCTTCGTCATATAAAAATTCCTCAACCTGTTCTGAAATTCTTCAGCCTTTTCCGGCTACCGGTTTTCGGTGCGTTACTTTTTCCGCACCGGCACCAAACAAAAACAGATCCACAATTCTTTCGGCCGTCTTGCGATTCAACGGCTCATCCGGCGCCAGCAAATGCATCATCAAATAAATATTCGCCTGCCCGTAAAAACCGAACGCCAGTTCCCGACTGTCAAAACGTTTCCCGATTTCACCCTGCGCCTGCCCCCGTTTGATAACCTGATGCAACAACTCGAAATTCCGCTCGCAGCGATCCGCGCAACTGTAACCCGGTGGCACTTCGCCCGGCGACGCAAACGCCGTCGCCAACGACAGGCGCATCAGTTCACGGTTGTCGCGAAAATAATCGAACAACACGACGAGAATCTCGACCAACTGCACCCGCAGTCCCGATGTCCGCTCCAACGCCGTTTTTATCCGGCGATACCGTTCGTCATGCGCTTCATTCACCAACGCCTGAAACAACTCCGCCTTGTCGGCAAAGTAGTAGTAAAGCGTCGGTTTCGAAACCTTGGCGTCCCCGACAATCTGCTGCACCGACGTCGCCGCATAACCGGAATGCGCAAACCGCTTGAGCGCGGCGCGCAAAATCTGCTGGCGAGTCTCGCCGTTGATATGGGGGGTCAGCATCGCCCGGAACAAACCTACCGAACGGTAGGTAGGGCCCGATGCGTCGTCAAATCCTATCTGATAGAGGCAAGTAGAACTTTTGACCCACGTCCGACGCGCACATTCTCCGTAACTCCACCCCGCTCAAATATGTGTGGCACAAGGAGAAGTTACTTGAAGATTAAGCTCGCGATGCTCGGGAGGCGTCGTTAGAAGTGAGGCCCATGAGCGGCATCAAAGAAGTCTGGAGTTCCCGTTTAGGTGTAATTCTCGCGGTAGCCGGTAGTGCTGTTGGACTTGGCAACTTCCTCCGATTCCCCGGCTTAGCCGCTCAATACGGCAGCGGCGCCTTCATGCTCGCCTACTTTATCTCGCTGCTTATCATCGGTTTCCCCATCTGCTGGGTCGAATGGACGCTAGGCCGTTATGCGGGCCAGAAGGGATTTCATTCCAGTCCGGGAATTTTCTATTTCCTGATCCGCCATCCGCTGGGGAAATATATTGGCGTCCTCGGAGCAATTATCCCGGTCGGCATCTATATGTACTACGTCTATATCGAAGCGTGGTGCGCCGGTTATGCGTGGTACTTCCTCACCGGTAAACTCAGCCTCGGTAAAGATGTTTCCGCTTACGGCGATTTCTGGGCCCGCTTCGTGGGGGCGACAAACGACGGACTGGCCTTCTCCGGCGTCAATAATGGCGCGGTCGCTTTCCTCGGAATCGTTTTCGTCCTGAATTTCTTTCTCATCTATCGCGGTCTCGTCAAAGGCATCGAATGGTTCTGCAAATTCGCCATGCCCGCCCTGGTGTTAATCGCCGTGGTCATCGTCATCCGCGTCTTAACCCTCGGCACCCCCAACCCGGCCTTGCCCGAGCAAAATGTGCTCAACGGCCTCGGTTACATGTGGAATCCCGGTGACTGGACCACGCAACTCAAAAACCCACAACTCTGGCTTGCGGCCGCAGGACAAATCTTCTTTTCCCTCTCGGTTGGATTCGGCGTCATCATCACTTACGCGAGTTATCTGGCGAAAAAAGATGACGTGGTGCTGAGCGGTTTAAGCGCGAGTTCCGCCAATGAATTCTGCGAAGTAGCCCTCGGCGGTATGATCACCGTTCCGGCAGCATTCGTTTTCCTCGGAGCGGCGGGTATCGTGGGACAAGGCACGTTTGGATTGGGTTTCAAAGTATTGCCGCTCGTCTTTTCCGAAATGCCCATGCCGGCGTTGTTCGGCTCCATGTTCTTCTTCCTCCTGTTCCTCGCCGCCATCACCAGTTCCCTTTCCATGCTTCAACCCGGCATTGCCTTCCTCGAGGAAGGCTTGGGATTGAGCCGAAAACAATCCGTAACGTGGCTCGGACTAATCACAGCCATCGGCACGATGTTTGTCGTTTATTTCAGCAAGGATTTGAAGGCGCTTGATACGATGGATTTCTGGGTCGGAACAGTCTGCCTCTTCGTCATGGGCACGATTCTGGTCATCTATTTCGGCTGGATTCTGGGAATTGAACGCGGTTGGAAGGAAGCTCATGAAGGCGCGGAGATGCGCATTCCTTCAATTTATAAATTCATCATCAAATACATCTCGCCGGTTTATCTGCTCGCCATCTTTGTGCTGTTCATTTTGTTCAATGTCTTCGGCTGGGATCCCAAAACCGGCGCTTTCACACCGACCAGCTATGTTCGTGATTTGATCGGGGATGACCCCAGCCCCGTCGCGCGCGTGACGGTTTCGTTCCTCATAATCATATTCGTCTTCTTTACCGTCCTCACGGCACTGGCCGGTAAACGTTGGGATAAAGCTCGCGCAGCCGAAGCCGCTCAAACCAAAACTCCGTAAACAGCTCAACCGTCCTAAAAAAGTATGACCACCGCTGGATGGATTATCATGTTGCTCTCCGTTGGCACCGTCACACTGCTGTTCGGCTGGTGTCTGTATCGGGTATTGGCCGAAAAACCGCCCGTCGAGCATCTGCACGGATTGAACATTGATACGCACGACATCGAACCGGATTGAGCCGCCGGCCCCACCACGTTGAAATTACTTCAACGGTTGTGCGTCAGTTTTTCCCGGTGAGTTGATGCGCGCAATTTTCCATCCGGCGAAACCGATGATGATTGCGACGATCGGATTCAGCAGATTCAAGAACGCGTACGGCAGATAAGCCCACGTCGAAACGCTCAGCGTCGTCGCCATAAACGCTCCACACGTGTTCCACGGCACAAGCGGCGAACTCAAAGTCCCGCCATCCTCCAGCGTGCGTGACAACAATTTCGGATGCAACCCGCGTTGTTGATACGCCTCGTGATACATCCGCCCGGAAACAATAATGGAAAGGTATTGATCCGACGCGATCACGTTCATACCGAAACACGTCGCAATCGTCGCCGCAACCAATCCGCCGACGCTCCGCGCCATCCGCAAAATCGCTCGCGCCAGCACCGCAAGTAAACCTGTTCGCTCCATCACCCCGCCAAACGTCAGCGCGCAGAGGATCAACGACACCGTCGGCAACATGCTTTCCATTCCGCCGCGCGATAGCAAATCATCCACCGAAGCCACGCCCGTCTGCGCCACAAAACCGGTTTGCGCCGCTGCCAATACGGATTTGAGTTCTGCTCCTTGCAAGCTCACGGCGAAGAGGCCTCCCAGCAAAACCCCACCTAATAGCGACGGCAAAGCCGGCAATCGAAACACGACCATTACAATCACCAGCAACGGTGGCAGAAATAAAAGCGGGTTCAGCCGGAATTGCGTTTCCAATGCGCCGCGAATGACGCTGATTTTCTCCGCATCTGGACTGTGCGGAACCGCTCCCGACCACCCAAGCGCCGCATAAAGCACCAGCGCAATCAACAGCGACGGCACCGTAGTCCACAACATATAACGCACGTGCTCGAACAGGTCCGACCCCGCCGCCGCCGGAGCAAGATTTGTCGTATCCGATAGCGGCGAAATTTTGTCGCCGAAATACGCGCCCGAAACAATCGCCCCCGCCACCATTGGCAACGGCACTTCCAGCCCCTGCCCCACCCCAATCAACGCCACACCCACCGTGCCTGCCGTCGTCCACGAACTTCCTGTTGCCAACGACACCACACAACAAATGCCGCACGTCGCCACCAGAAAAAGCGACGGACTCAGCAGATTTAAGCCGTGATAAATCATGATCGGAACAATCCCGCCGGCAATCCACGTCCCGATCAACATCCCGATGACCAGAAGAATCAAAATCGCCTTCAATCCCAATCGAATGCCCTCGATAATCCCGTCCTCGATTTCACCCCACCGAAATCCAAGTCGCCCACCGACAATCGCCGCCACCGCTGCTGCAAGTAACAATGGTAGATGCGCCGTGCTTTCGTACCGCACCAGACTTTCGCGAATCAGAATAATCAAGACGACGACCGGAAGCAGCGCTTCCCAGAGCCGAGCGGGCCGATGAGAGGAAGAAGTTGCCGCAGCGCAATCAGGTTTGGCATCTGACACGCGCTGAGGAAATTTTACCGCGCCCCGAAGCGCAAGGAAAAAGCCGCGCGCCGCATTTCTCCGGACTTTCGCTTCCGCGCCGTTTCATTAGTTTCTCCGTATGTCAGCGCCGAATTCCATCCCCCGTCACTTCGCCAGCGACAATTATTCCGGCATCTGTCCCGAAGCGTGGGCGGCGATGCAGGAGGCCAACGCCGAGCACGAAGTCAGTTACGGCAACGACCGCTGGACGCAACGCGCCTCTGACCTGATTCGCGAAATCTTCGAGAAAGATTGCGAAGTGTTTTTCGTGTTCAACGGCACAGCGGCGAATTCCCTCGCGCTCGCCTCCCTGTGTCAGTCGTATCACAGCGTGCTGTGCCACGAGATTGCGCACATCGAAACATCCGAATGCGGCGCACCGGAATTTTTCGCCAACGGCAGCAAAATTCTGCTGCTCAAAGGCGCCGCAGGAAAAATCGATCCGCAGGACATTGATCGCGCAGTAAACAAGCGGAAGGATATTCATTATCCGAAACCGCAGGTGTTGAGTCTCACGCAGGCCACGGAAGTGGGAACGGTTTATTCACTCACAGAACTGCGAACTCTCACCGACGAAGCGCGTCGCCACGGATTACGCGTGCACATGGACGGCGCGCGATTCGCCAACGCTGTCGCCGCTCTCAACGTCACTCCTGCCGAACTCACCTGGAAATCCGGCGTGGACGTCCTGTGTTTTGGCGGCACGAAAAACGGAATCGCTATTGGCGAAGCAGTGGTGTTTTTCGATCGCGAATTGGCGAAGGAATTTGATTATCGCTGCAAACAAGGCGGCCAGCTCGCGTCGAAAATGCGTTTTCTCTCCGCGCCGTGGACCGGTGTTTTGAAGGATGGCGCGTGGCTGAAACATGCGCGGCATTCCAACGCAATGGCCCGTCGTCTTGCCGACGGCCTACGCGATTTGCCGCAAATCAAAATCGCCTATTCGGTTGATACGAATTCCGTCTTTGCCGCCATTCCGGATGCGCTCGTGAAAGCCATGCACGCGCGCGGCTGGAAATTTTACACGCACGTCGGAGGTTGGCAGGAAGCACGCCTGATGTGCAGTTGGGACACCACTCCTGATGACGTGGACAATTTCCTCGCCGATTTACGCCGGTTGGCCGCCGCGTAAGCAAAAAATCTTGCGTGCTAATTGCCCCGGTTCTTGGCTAGCTATTGCCCGCATGAACATTCAAGTGGCAGTGCTGTGCGACGCAGCGACCGATGACAACGGCAAACTGAATCTTCTCGGCGCGTTCGACACCATTTACGCCCGCGAACTTCCCGCCACGCATCCGCAATGCGCCGTCGCCTTGCGCGTCACCTTCTCCAGTGAAGACGAAGGCAAGCGCCAGATGAAACTCAACTTCGTGGATGCCGACGGACGCGCCATCATGCCGCCGATTGAAATTCCCGTGGAAGTAACGCTCCCCGGTGACATGCACTTCGGCACGCGCAATTACATCCTCAACATTCAACAGCTCAAGTTCGAAGAGCCCGGTCTGTATTCGCTGGATGTGATGTTCGATGAAAAAGTGCAGGCGAGCATTCCGTTACTCGTGCGCCATATCACGCCGCCGATTTAAACGAGGAGCAAGCAGCGATGAATGATACCCTCGTTCTAACGCTGCTGATTTTCGTCGCCGCATTACTCTATTCCTCCGTCGGCCACGCCGGCGCTTCCGGTTATCTGGCCGCCATGGCGTTGTTCAGCCTTCCGCCGGCAGTGATGAAACCGACGGCGTTAGTGTTGAATCTTCTCGTCGGCACGGTGGGAACAATCCGTTTCGCCAGCGCGGGTCACTTCGATTGGAAACTGTTCGCACCATTCGCCACGCTATCCATCCCGATGGCGTTTCTCGGTGGAATGATGAAACTGCCAATCGCCACGTACAAAATCATTCTCGGATGCGTTTTGTTATTTGCCGCCTGGCGTTTGCTAATCAGACCCTCGGCTCACGCAGAAACGCTGAAACCGGTTTCTATTCCGCAAGCCATGATCTTTGGCGCGGGACTGGGCTTTCTCGCCGGACTGACCGGCGTGGGCGGCGGCATTTTTCTGAGTCCGCTACTTCTGTTCTTGCGTTGGGCGGACGTTCGCAAAACAGCAGGCGTTTCCGTGGCGTTCATTCTCGTCAACTCCGCTGCGGGATTGCTCGGCCACCTTGCCAGTGTCAAAGCGATCCCTTCGGAAATTGTCTGGTGGGCGCCCGCCGCACTGGCAGGAGGACTCATCGGCGCGGAATTAGGGAGTCGTCGCCTCCCTCCCATCACTATGCGACGACTGTTGTCAGTCGTGTTGATTGTCGCAGGCGTGAAAATGTTAGCTGCGCGTTAAAGAATCTTTCGCTACTCCAAGCCGCGCTCCGTCAGATCGTCCTCATCCAATCCGAGGTAATGCCCCAGTTCGTGCAAGTACGTGGTATGAACTTCATCGCGAAACATCTCCTCATCGCTTTCGGCGAAGTTCCACAGGTTTTCCAGATAGAGAATAATCTGCGGCGGGACAGGCGACGCTGAGTATTCTTCTTCCGCAAATGCCGGCCCGGTGAACAATCCCAACGTGTCCGCATCAATTCCTTCGGCGACAAATTCCGCGTTTGGCACGCGCTCAAAAATAACCGGCAACGCCTTCGTCCGCTCGCGTAATGGCGGTGGCAATTGCATCAATGTCGCCTCCACTTCTTCGAGCGCCCACTGCTGTAGTTTGTCCCAATCGAAATTCATTCACGGCTGCGTTGCGTTCCAACTGCATCAGTTCGCGCAATCATCTGCTCCAATACTTGCGCTAAACGCTCAGCGGCAAATTTTGTATTCTGCTGCAACTGTCGCAACGCCGGAATTTTTCCCGGTGACTTCATAATCGTCCACGCCAACTTACCAAAGTTCAAACTTTGATCCGGATTCGACAGCGCATTGAAATCCAATGGTAGATCTTCTTGCGCGGTATCGGAAATCGCTCGCACGGTCGCACAAGGAATCTGATGCTCACGACAAACGCTTTGAATGATTTCCGATTCCATTTCTACCGCGTCGGCTTGCGTCGTCGCGCGCAACTGTTGTTTCTCCACCGCCGTCGTCGCAATTCGTGTCGTGCATGTGAACTTTGCCGGCAATGCTCCCGTTCGCTTCAACAATTCACTTAATCGCTCATCGGCACTGGCGAAAATCACATCACCGATTGTCAATCGATCATTCAATCCGCCCGCGAAGCCGCATGTGAACACCGTGCGTGGGAGAAATTGTTTCAATGAATCGCGAATGGCGCGTTCTGCATTCGCTCGACCGATACCCGTAAGAAGAATGGTGATGTCCGCACGCGAGCTGATTCGTTTTCGAAACGCCGCCGCTTCCTCCTTGAGCGCGAAACACACGAGTGTTGAGCCCGCATCGCGCTTCACACTGCACGCACCGTCGTTCACTTGATGCCTGCGAGCCGTTCTTTCCAGATTCGATACAGCTCGACCGTCGCTCGCACGTCGCGCAGACAATATTCCGCGATCTCGCGAAACTTTCCTTCGTTCAACAGAGTGGTCACATCCATGCCTGTCACACCATACGCTTTGGGCGAATCGATACCGAACGCCTTGCAGTAAAAATCCAGATTGAACCGCCGCGCCGCACCCTCTCGTCCGCTCACGCCATAAAACGTAAGTTGTTCAGCCAAATCACAATGCGGCTCTGTGGCGTAACGATAACCGAGCCAGTTTTTCCTGGTAATCGGCACATTGAGCGTCGCGGAGCGGAGATACAGAAATGGCACGTCGAAGCCACGCCCGTTGAAGGTCACGATCTCGTCATAGTGCTTGGCGACGTCCCAGAAAGCGGTGAGCAATTCCACTTCATCCGCGCACGGCATGAACTCCACCGGACCGCCTTCCGCGTCGTCTTCAAAATCATCCGCGGTGTAAAGCACCTGACCGCGCATCGAATCGGCATTCAACATTGCGATGCACACAACCTGACCGGTGAACGGCCAGAGCGCGAACATGCGTTGAATTTCTTCCCGGCGAGCGAGGCGTTGGGCTTCATCGGGAATCTTCTCCGCTTCACGCAACAGGTATTCCTGTTGCACCTCATCAAAATTTTCCAGCGGCTGCGCGGAGGTCTCGATATCGAAAACAAGTTTGGCCATGGACGAGGTGATGAATCTGACGAGGAAATGAAAAACCAGGATGGAAAACCTAACTTACTCACCAGGCTTTCCATCCCGGTTGACTCAGTAAACTTACTTCTTCTTCTTACCGGCTTTCTTGGCTTTCTTCTTAGCGGCCACTCGAACTCACCTCCGATCTGTTGTGGGTTGTTGACTCGGTGTTCTCAGGCAAATTTTTTGTGCTCAACGCCGGGACAATTGCGTTGTATGTGAAAGCGTCGTTGCATTGCAAATGTTTTTTTTCGTTTTTGCATGCTCATGTGTCAGCGCACAAACTCGACTTCAGAAAAATTTTTCTGTGAAATGACAACGATGTCATCATCGTCGTCGCGCCAATTCGTTCGTCCGCTCGTCCAGAATCTCCATGCATACGTTCCGGGCGAGCAACCGAAGATCAAAGGTCTCGTCAAACTCAACACGAACGAGAATCCATATCCACCGGCGCCACAAGTGTTGAAAACCATTCGCGCCGCAGTTGATGACCGGCTGCGCCTGTATCCCAATCCCACCGCGGAAAACCTGCGCATCAAACTCGCCAAACTGCATCGTTGCCGACCGGAAAACATCATCGTAGGCAATGGTTCCGACGAAGTGCTCGCACTCGCTGTGCGAACATTTGTCGAACCTTCGTCAACAACGCCAGCAAAAAAACACCGCGCCGGCAAAGCAGATCGAAGCAGCGCATCGAAAAGTTGCGTGCAATATTTCACGCCGAGCTATTCGCTTTATCCGGTGTTGGCTGATACGCATGGCGCGTTGAATAATCCCGTGCCGCTAAATTCCGATTTCAATTTGCCTTCAGTTGCAGAGTTGAAACGCGGTAAGCAATGGAATTTCACTGCGGCTCTCACATTCATTACTACGCCGAACGCACCCAGCGGACGTGGTTACGCTACAAGCACGCTGGATCAACTTTGTGCGGCGCAACGTGGCGTCGTGATTCTGGATGAAGCGTATGTGGATTTTGCTGCTGAAAACGCGATGAAGCTCGCTTTGAAGCATCCGCATGTGCTCGTGGCCCGAACTTTTTCCAAAGCGTATTCCCTCTGCTTTCAGCGCGTCGGATATTTTGTCGGTCACGCCGACCTCATCGCCGCGTTGCACAAGATGCGCGACAGTTACAACGTCAACGGCCTCGGTCAGATTGCCGCTGAAGCGACGCTCGACCAGCTCAATTATTATCGTGCTAACTTCCGGAAAATTATCGCCACGCGCGAAAAACTGAGTCGCGATCTGACCAGACTCGGATTCCGCGTTTTTCCGAGTCAGACCAATTTCATTCTCGCACAACCGCCATTGTTCCCGGCTAAGCAGTGGTTGCAAAAACTGCGCGACCGAAAAATTCTCGTCCGCTGGTTCAGCGCGCCGGAAGTGAGTGACTATTTGCGCATCACAATCGGTACCGCCGCAGAGGCAGCCACGTTGGTCAAAGCAACGCGGGAAATTCTGCGCGCGAAGGCGTAGCTGCCAAATCTCCAAGCTCCAACATCGAGTCGCTCTACAATTACAGCACCGGACAGCCGTAATTCGTCTTTTGATTTGCTTTGCAATTTGGCGCGTCTCTGATGCTTCACTGCGCCATTCATAAACAAGACTGTCTCTTTTTTGGAACAAGCATACTCCTCGCGCCATCACCATCAATCCGTTAGCCCCGGGGCATTCATTTTGCTCCGCAGGCAGCGTGTACCAGGAATATTTCCGCCTGACTGAAGCGCCGTTCGACATTACGCCGAACCCGCGATTCATGTTTTATTCCGCGAAACATCGCGAGGCGTACAATCACCTGCTGTACGGCATCCGCGAACGCAAAGGTTTCGTGCAACTGACCGGCGAAGTGGGCGCGGGTAAAACGACGTTGTGTCGCGCGGCGCTCGAACAACTTGAGCAACATTACACCGTCGCGTTGATTCTCAATCCCATCATGAGCGCCGACGAACTCATGCGCGCCATCGGGATTGAATACGGTTTGCCGGTCACCGGTCTCGACCGACTCACAACGCTCGCCGTCATCAATCAATTTCTCCTGCAACAGGTGGATCGCGGACGCGACACCGTGCTCATCATTGATGAAGCGCAGGATTTGACGGACGACCTCCTCGAACAGGTGCGGTTGCTTTCAAATCTCGAAACCAACAATCGCAAGCTGCTGCAAATCGTTTTAATGGGACAACCCGAGTTGCGCGATCGCTTGAACAATTCCAAGCTTCGCCAACTGCGCCAACGCATCACCGTGCGTTATCATTTGCCGCCGCTGTCTTCCGCCGAAATGGCGAAATACATCACGCACCGCCTGCACACCGCCGGTGGCAACGGCAAACCTTATTTCACCAAACCCGCGCTCTGGCGCGTCTATCGTTACAGCCACGGCATTCCGCGCCTCGTCAACGCACTTTGCGACAAAGCGCTGCTTGCCGGTTACGTGCATAAAACCGGTCGCATTAATTTCAAACTCGTCGGACGCGCCATCCGCGAACTCGAAGGAAACATTTAAGTTGCCATGAGCCTCATCAACGAAGCCCTCAAACGCGCGCAGCAAACGCAGCAGGAAAATCCTCCGCCTACTCCGCCGTTGGAATTTCGTCCCGTCGAACCCGACCAACGCGCCCCTCGACGTACCGCGTTGTTGGTCGTCGGACTGACCGTAGTAATCATTGCGTTGCTCGGTCTCTCAGGATTGTTGATTCGCGTGATGCAAGCATCGAAGCAAACTCCGTTGACCGTTGCGGCGCGAACCAACGATCCCGTTGCTGTCGAACCTGCACCAGAGGCAACGCTCACGCCTGAAATCACGGAGATTGCGGATTCTGTTCCTGCCGAAGCTCCAATCGAAGCCGACGTCACCAATGCAGAGGCAATTGTTCCGGCACCAGCGGAGATTGAAGCCGCACCCCAACCGCCGCCACTCAAATTGCAGGGCATTTTCTTCAACCCGCAAAATCCGTCCGCCATCGTCAGCGGTAAGAGTGTTTATCTTGGCGACCGCGTAAACAACTTTCAGGTCATCGCTATCTCGCCCGTTGCCGTAATTCTCGCGAGCGCCACGGAAACCAATGTTTTGAGTTTGTCTGAATAACGGTTTCCCGGCACTCTCCGCGCGCATGATTGCCACGTTCAGGGAACAAATGGCGAAGTCGCCGGAGTATGCGCGCTTCATGCCGTTCCTGATTTTCGTCGTCATCACGTTTTTTGGCGGGATGATGGGCGGCAATTCCATGTTCTGGCTCTACGCGCTGAAGGTCGGCGTCGGCCTGTGGCTGATTCGCGAGATGCGCCCTTACGTCTCCGAAATCCGTTGGACATTCAGTTGGCAAGCCGTGCTGATGGGCGTGCTGGTATTTGTTGCCTGGGTCGGACTCGATCCGTTTTATCCAAAAAACAATCTGCTTTTCAAAGACACGGAGGAAAGCATCTGGAATCCGTTCACACGCTTCGGCGAAAGTTCCATGATCGCCTGGACGCTTATCGTAATCCGTATTTTCGGCATGACCATCGTTGTGCCGCCACTGGAAGAAGCTTTCTATCGCTCGCTGGTTTACCGCTACATCATCAAATACGATTTCACGAAAGTACCGCTCACGCACTTTGACGGCATCGCGTTGGCTCTGTCGGCGTTGTTGTTCGGCTTTGCGCATTTCCAATGGCTGCCGGGCATCATGTGCGCTATCGCGTATCAATGGCTTGTGCTGCGTCGCGGTCATCTCGGCGACGCCATGACCGCTCACGCGATCACCAATTTCCTGCTCGGCGTTTACGTCGTGTGGAAAGGCGGCGAAGCCTGGAAATTCTTTTAATCAACCCACTGTCCAGCGCGGATTCATCGATCAAAGCCTCCGCCCCGCGTCATTTTCGCATCACTCAAATCGTCTGCTTGTTTGAATTCCCATTGGAAGCCGCCGCCTGGCTCTGTTACGTTCTGCTCAGCAAACAATTAACCGGAGTCACATCATGCCACAGGCCATAATGGATCCCGGCGAGGTTCGCCGGTTTGCCGAGGAGTTGAAACGGTTCAACATTGAAACCCAAAACCGCATGGCGCTGTTGCAAGCACGGTTCGCCGCGCTTGGCGACACCTGGCAGGACCAGGAACACGCCAAATTCTCCGAGGAATTTCGCGACACCATGAAGGTGCTCAAGAAATTCATCGACAGCTCGAATCAACACACGCCATTCCTTCTGCGTAAAGCGCAGCGGATTGAAGAGTATTTGAATCAGCATTGAGGATGAAATCGTCGTCCACGCACCAAGGTCGCGTTTTCGAGGATTGGAACTTCTCTGGAGCTCGGAGCTTGGAATCTGGAATTTTTCACCGTGCCTGATCGCGCCAAAATCACATCGCTCGAAGCGCTCGAATTATTTCGCGCTCGTCTCATCATCTATCGCGACAAAGCGAGTCGCGTGTTGGACGAGGTCAGCGATGAAGTTACGCGCACGCGCCTCTGGCTGGAGAACGATCGCCCGGCCTATTGGCAGAATCAGATCCGGCGGTTGAATCGGGAACTGGAACAGGCGCAACAGGAACTTTTCAGCGCGCGCGTTTCGGATTTGCGCGATTCCACCGTTAACCAACAAACCGTCGTGCAAAGACTGCGACGCGCCATCCGCGACGCCGAGGATAAATCCAAAACCGTGAAGCAATGGCAGCGGCAATACGATACGCGCGTCGAAATGCCCGCGCGTCAGGTCGAAAAGCTACGCCATTTTCTCGGGCACGATTTGAACAAGGCCATTGCGTATTTGACCGAAGCCATTAAAAGCATTGCTGCCTATTCGGATCTGCGCCCCGCGTCAGCCGGTCCGGTCGAACCGGAAAATGCTTCTTCCCAGGAGTCGCAATCATGAGTGCTACGCAAAGTCGCCTGAACGGCTTGACCAATGAATTGAAAGCCGACTGGGAGCAAACCAAACATTATTGGAATGACGCCAAGAGCCGCGAATTTGAAGAACGCTTCATGAACGAGTTGTTTCCCGCGGTCAATCAGGCCATCGTTACCATCGAATCCCTTGAACGCATCCTCGCCAAACTCCGCCAAGATTGCCAATAGCCCCCGCAGCGTGGCCGAAACCGTCGCTTTGCTCGATCGGTTGCGCCGGACCGTGCGCGATGCGGTGACCCGCCGTACGGAATTGGAAAAAGAAGCCGCGCTGCGCAGCAGTCGCCTGCGCGCTCAGCACGAACAGGCCATTGCCAACGAACGCGCGCGTTGGGTCGCAGAAACAACCAAGGTCAATGAAACGGCTGCCGCACAACAAGCGGCGATTGAATCCCGCACCGCTGCACGTCGCAATCGTATTACCAAGGCACTCGAAAACGCCCGTCGTCAGCGGCTGCAACCAATCGAGAACGAAGAAAGCAAACACAACTTCGCCAATCAAAGCGGCCTGTTGGAAGCGGAACGCGTGCGCGATGCGGCGTTGCAGGACAGCAAAGCGCGCCATGAAGCTTTTACCGCCGAACTCGCGAATGAGTGGGCTGCGTTGGATCAACTTGGCACGCGCGGTCGCGCGACGCTCAGCGGATTTCGGTCCCTCGCCAGACTTTTCGTCTCGCCACCGGCCTCCGCCAGTCCGGAGCCGACCGGAGATCAGAACGCGTTACTGGAACAAGTGCGCGCGCAACGCGACCTCGCTCTCCAGGAACTGTCGCGCTGCAACACACTCGTTTTGCCGGTGTTCTTCCGCGTGTTCCGACTCTGGCTGTTATTGCTGCTGGCCTTGCTGCTGCCGTTCGCGTTTGTGCCAGAACTGCGACGCTTTGAATTCGCCGCCGTTTCCACCAACGTCTGGCTCTTAATCGGTGGCGCAGTGATTGGCATTCTGCTGCTCCACTTTCTCACCGGGAAAATGATTTCGGCGCGCGCCCTGGCTGCGGCAAAAGCTTACGCCAACGCCACCAAACTGGCTGAGGCTTGCGGCCAGACTGCCGAAGTGAATTTTGAAAACGAAACGAAACGCATTCACGCCGACTACGCGGCAACCACGCAATCGTTGAATGAAACCTGGAAGAAAAATCGTAATCGGGTACGGGATTTACGCAGCGAAACAATTGCCCAAGTCGATGCACATGCTCGAAAGGTCAATGACCAAAACGAAGAGTTGCTACGCGTCACGTTGAAGCGCATTCAGGAAACGCAGGCGCAACAACTGAAAGAAATTGAAGAACAATCGGCCGCAGCGATTCAGAAACTCGAAGCTGACTTCACCGAGAATCTCAACCGCATCAATGCCACGCGCGACAGCGCACTGAACACGATTGATGCCGAATGGCAAAACATCGTGCTTCCCACCATTGCCGCGATGCAACAGGCGGCTCACGCAGTACAAACTGATTTTCCGGCGTGGAACGAACCGATCTGGAGATCGCTGCACTTACCTGA
>Ga0065721_10004934_pt1 | contig 21893 bp, 23 predicted proteins | sample Mesricmetagenome_FD_59108 | JGI IMG/M metagenome (GOLD analysis project Ga0065721, IMG submission 59108) | Mesophilic microbial community from rice straw/compost enrichment Sample: eDNA_1 v2 (version 2) | ecosystem: Engineered > Solid waste > Grass > Composting > Bioreactor | place: USA: Davis...
CGCGTGACGAAGACATCGACAGCGACCTCGACAGCGACGACACCGAAGAGACGGCCAAGGCCGGCGGCCTCGGCGAAGACGGGACGATCCCGCCCGATCCCGACGGCGTCGCCGCGGGTCACACGGGCGAGGTGTCGACCTTCGAGCCCGAAGAGGACGAGGGCGCGCCCGCCTGACGTCCGAGGGTCCTGGGCATCAGCGGCGGCGGTGGTCTTCGGGGCTCATCCGCGGACCCCGCCGCGGCTCGCGCACGCCGCTGAGCCCGATGAGGCGGATGACACGCTGCCGGTGCCCCCGCCAGGGCTCCAGCAGCTCGAGCATCCCGTCGTCGTCGACCCGGTGGCCCGTGAGGGCATAGCCCACCTCATGCGCTACGTGATAGTCGCCGACGCTCACGGCATCCGCATCTCCGTAGGCGCGGATGCGCGTCTCTGCGCTCGTCCACAGTCCGACGCCCGGCAGGCTCGTGAAGACACGGTCGCGTGCGTCTCCGTCGGCGGCGGCGTCGGCGGCGCGCTCGATCGATGCGCGGCGCCCCGCGGCGGCCGTGATGGTGCGTGACTGCGGCGGCTCGAGACCCGCGCGATGCCAGGTCCAGCTCGGGATGGCGTGCCAGTCTGCGGGCGGCGCGAACATCGGGATGGGCGTGGGCCCGGGCGCGCGCTCGCCGTGCCAGGTGAGGATCATGCGCCATGCCCCGAACGCCTGGAGCCCGGTGACCTTCTGCTCGAAGACGGCGCTGACGAGCGCGTCGAACACGAGGTCGGTGCGGCCGATCCGCAGGCCGGGGTGGCGCTCGTGCACGGCGGCGACGAGCGGATGCGGCGACGCGTCGAACCCGTCGGGGGAGTCGGCGGCGCCGCACAGCGCGGGAAGCTGGTCGAGGGCCCACTCGGCGCCGGGTCCCCACGCGGCCGCGCGGACGCGGGTGCGCTCGATGCGCAGCGCGAGGGAAGCCACGCCGAGGGGCGTGCGGGTGGCGCGCCATACGACGCCGTCGACCTCGCGCTGAGAGGGGTCGTGGGCGCCGCGCTGCTGATGGCCGACGGCGCGTCGCACATCGACCGGGGTGCGCGGGCGGTACTCAGCTTCGAGGGGCCGCTCGCGCGGCGCGGTGCGGGCATCGGGCGGGCGGCGACCGTCGGGCGCAGCAGGCGCCGGGTGCTCCGGCGTCCTCGGGCGCGCGACGATCGTCATGCCGTCACGATACGTGACGCGCCTGACATCCCGGTGGGACCGTGCGCAGGTCAGAAGCGGTCGGGCGAGGGCGTGCCGTGGCCGTAGCGGATGACGACGTCGGCGTGACGGTCGAAGCGGTAGCCGACGCCGCGCACGGTGCGCACGATGTCCTCGTAACGGCCGAGCTTGGAACGCAGGCGACGCACGTGCACGTCGATCGTGCGCTCACCGGGCGCCTCGTCGCCGTCGGCGTGGCTCCACAGCGACGACACCAGCTCGGTGCGCTCGATCGTGCGGCCCTCGCGGAGCACGAGGTACTGCAGCAGCTCGAACTCCTTGAACGTGAGAGTCGCGACCTCGCCGTCGATGTGCACCCGGCGGCGCGAGATGTCGATCGTGACGCCGCCCGCGACGGCGTCGTCCTCAGGCTGCTCCTGCTTGGTGCGGGCCACGGCGCTCGGCTCGTGAAGGGCGAGACGGACGACGTCGACGTCCCGGCCGCCCGCGCCGGCCGGGGCGAGGGCGACGGTCGCGTATGTCTCGGCGTGCGGAGCGAGCTCTCCGAGCGTGCGGCGCAGCGCCTCGACGAGAGTCGACAGCGAGACGCCGTCGGCGGCGGCCTTGGCCTCGTCGATGCCGACGTAGAGGGCGAAGCCACGGGGTGCGGTGCCTGTCGGACGCGACACGGCAGGAGCGGACGGAGCGGGAGCGAGATCTTCGACCGCGCGCAGGTGACGGTGGGCGGGGGCGGTGAGCAGAGCAGGGTTCGACATGTCGGATGTCCTTCGGAAGGAACCCGGGCGTTTCGCCTCGACGGGTTCGGTGGTGTTGCCGGTGGCCGTGACGGCCGGGGAGCGAGCACACGCGCCGCGTTCGTGGGCGGCGGCCGATGCTCGGGGGTGCGGCGCTTCTCGAAGGTCCTGGAGACGACGCTCAGGATTCAGGACGGAAGCTGCGTGTGCACCCAGCGGATGTCACCGTGTCGGTGACCGCATCGCTGAATCAACACATTCGGCAACACATGGCAACGCGCGGCATCATCGTGCCGGCAGTTCCGTTCGCCTCCCGGGCGGACAGAGTGCGTGCGTTGTCAGTCATGGGCTTGATTATGACGAAGCGTGTCCTCATGTGTCAAACGGCCCGCCAGANGGCCGCCGAACATGACGCAATGTGACAGATTGCTCAGTCCGCGCGCGACGCGGGCTCNANCNTCGCGTCTCNGTGATCCCGGCCCGGCTGTCGTCGGGCGGGCGTACCGTGAAGGAGTGAGCGAATTCAGCTTTGCGAACGAGGTCGACGCCTCGCGCTACACGCTGCACCGCGGCGATGATCTCGTGAGCGTCATCGACTATCGCGACGACGGCACCACTCTCGCCATGACACGCGTGTACACCGTGCCGGTCTTCCGCGGCCGGGGCTATGCGGCCGAGGTGGTGACGCGCGCCGTGGCCGAGATCGAGGAGCGCGGGGACCGCGTCGTGCAGCCCGTGTGCTGGTACGCCGCCGACTGGTTCGCGGCGCACCCTGAGCACGCCGGCATCCTCGCGGAGGGCCGCGCGGGCTGAGGCGTAGTCGCCCCTCCGCNGCCCGTCAATCCCCTCGCCACGTCTCCCGGGCCGACGGATGCTGATGACTCAGTGATCCGTCCGAGTGACGGTCGAGGAGGAATCATGACGAGAGATCTGCCTGACGACATGATCGACGCCGAGCCTGCCGGCGCCTGGACGAGCGGCGACGTCGCCGACGGCGAGACCGCGGACTCCTCCGCCGACGCGATGCGTGAGGTGCAGGAGGAGGCTCCTGACGAAGAGCGGCCGTACGGCGACGGCGTTCCCGCGCCCGACGGCGAGACGGGCGCCGACGCGGAGCCGGTGCGAGCCTCCGATCCGTTCGTCGAGAGCGCCGAGATCCAGCAGGGCGAGGACCCCGACNTGCTGACTGACGACCAGGCGCGCGGATGAGCGGGGGAGAGCGCATGAGCGATCAGCCGAGCCAGAGCATGAATCCTGCCGACCGCGAGGACGGCGACGAGCAGAGCCTCACGGGCAACGAGTTCGAGGAGCCGGGCGCGAACTACCCCGACTCGGCGAAGGAGACCGACGAGGAGCCCCGCATCGCGGGCGTCGCGGAAGACCTGCCGCCGGAGCAGCGCACGGGCACGCAGGACGGCCCCCGCCAGGACGTGCACCTGACGACCGACATGGAGCGCCTCAACGGCATCGTCACGCAGACCCGCGCTGACCTGTCGGGGCAGAGCGCCGACGTCATCGAGAAGTCGCTGCGCCGTCGGCTCGAAGACACCGGCATCGCCCTCGACGAGGATGAGCTCGCGGCTCTCGTGCGCGACATCGCGGGCGGTTCGCGGGCGTGAGGCGGCGCAGGGGCTGATGCACAGCCGCCGGCGTCGCGTCAGTGCTCGGCGGTGACGAAGCGGAGGATCCCCTCGGCCGCCGGGCCGGCGTCGCGGATGAGGGTCTCGTGCCCGTGGCCGGCGACGTCGAACGAGCGGGCGCGCGGGATCGCCGCNGTCACGGCNTCCGTCCAGCGGGCGGGGGANACCCGNTCGGTCTCGCCGCGCACNACGAGCGTCGGCGCGTCGATGCGCGGGTAGGAGCGCTCAGGGCGGTGTGCGAGCATGGCGCGCATCTTGCGGCGCAGGTTCGGTCCTGCCCGGAGGTACTCGCGAGCGCCCAGCAGCAGCACCTTCGGGCTCTCGCCGAGCAGGTCGAGCCCCAATCGGGCGAGCTGGCTGAGGGCGTGGCGGTGACGGATGTCGACCGTAGGGGCGACGAGCACGAGGTGCCCGACGGTGTCAGAGTGCCGCACGGCCACCTCGGTCGCGACCTGCGTGCCCATCGAGTGCCCGAGCAGCACGACCGGGCCGCGGCCGATCTTGCGCAGGTAGGCGGCCACCAGGTCGGCCATGCGCTCGATCGTGGGGATGCGGGGCGGCTCGGGCGCCTCGCCGTATCCGGGGAGATCGGCGGCGATGACCCGACCGTGCGGCTCGAGGCGCTGCACGAGATCGGCGAACACCTTGCGGCCCATGCCGATGCCGTGGAGGAGCACGAACGTGCGTGGACTCGCGTCGGACCCGCGCGCCTCGGCCCTCAGCACGAGCCCGTGCGCCGCGAAGTCCTCGATCTCGCCGTCGTCGGTCGGCACGCCCGTCAGCTCGTCGATCGCGTCGTCGATGGCGTCGGAGACGGCGTCGAGGGGGTCGTCGGCGGTCATCCTCCGAGTGTAGGAGAGGGGTGTCGTCGCGCCGGCGGCGGACGTAGCGTATGGCCATGTGCCGCAACATCCACACTCTCCACAACTTCGAGCCCGCCGCGACGAGTGACGAGGTGCACGCCGCGGCGCTGCAGTACGTGCGCAAGATCGCCGGCACGACGAAGCCCTCGAAGGCGAATCAGGCGGCCTTGTGATCTGTCAGCGAATCGACTCCGAGTCGCCATTGAACTTGATCCCGTTCAGCCAACCCGATGCGATCAACGTAGTTGATCCACGGACGCACGTGTACTTGACTCAGCTCCTGATCGGGGAGAGGGCGTGAGTCAGCGCTTCAGGAGATCTCCTGCTGCCCGCTCGACTGATTGGCCAACGGTTGCGAGCGGTGGCCCTGACGTCGAGTCGGCGCGTCGGTTCGTGCTGCGGCTTCGCGCCTCGATGGGCGATCGAAGCATTCGAGCCGTGGCGCGAGATGCGGGGCTCGACGAGGGAACGGTTCGTCGAACGCTTTCGGGCGATACGTGGCCAGACATCAGGACGATCACGTTGCTGGAGCAGGCTCTCGGCGTATCGCTCTATCAGAGCGCGGTCTCTCTCGGTCAGCAGAGTAAGGGCGCCTGAGCGCGCCGGGGGGCGCGCGGACAATCCTGAGGCTGATACAGCACCTTCATCGACTGATGTTGGAGTCCCGTGACGGTGGCAGTCGAACTGTCGTAGGCGGCCCGACAAGGCTCTATGGACTTACATACATCAAACTGACGCGGAGTCAAGGCGTCCGGCTGGCGCATATTTGCCGTTGGCGCGACCGTGAGCCCGGATCAAGTCGTGCTTCCCGTTGACGCGTTCGGCTAGGTGACTTTGCCAAGGATCCCGACTTCGCTTGGATCCATCACGAGAGAGTGGCGTTGCTCTGACGGAGTCCCGTGAAGATGGCCCCGCCGAGATTGATTGTGTACGTACAAGACGTACAATCATCTTTGGCGCCACGAGAGTCGATACGAGCGCCACGATGGTATCCGCGTCGCGGAGCAGCGAGGAGAGAGCATGTCAACGACGACGACCATTCGTGGGCGGCGACAGAAGGAGGAGGGCTTCATCGAGAAGCTGGGGCTTCCTAGGCCGCTGGTTTGGGGCTTCGTCGGTCTGTTGCTCTTCATGATCGGTGACGGCGTGGAGTCGGGCTACATCGCGCCGTACCTCGCGCAGCACGGTGCCGGCTCGGAGACGAATGCGGCAGTGATCATCGCGGTCTATGGCCTCCTCGTGACCGTCGGGTCATGGCTAGCTGGCGCGCTCTCGGATGTGTGGGGTCCTCGCCGAGTCATGACGATTGGCCTGGTGCTCTGGGCGGTGCTGCAGGTGCTCTTCCTCTGCATCGCTTTGCCGGCAGAGAACTTCACGCTGATGCTGATCATTTACGGGCTGCGTGGAATCGCGTACCCGTTCTTCGCGTATGGGTTCCTCGTCTGGGTCCTGGGTGCCAGCCCGGCGCATCGACTCGGCTCCGCGGTCGGCTGGTTCTACTTCGCGTTCACGGGCGGCCTCCCGACGCTCGGCTCCTTGGTTGCCAGTGGCACCGAGCCTTTGATCGGACCGTACTGGACGTTCTGGGTGGCGCTCGCCTTGGTGGTCGCCGGGGGAGTGGTGAGCCTGATGGGCCTTCGTCGTGCGCGCGGAGGAGGGCGGCTCGCCGCACCCGACGTCTCTATGGGGCGCAGCCTCTTCGACAGCGTCGCAATCGCGTTCAAGAATCCCCGTGTCGGCCTTGGATGCCTCGTGCGCGTCGTCAACACCGCGCCGCAGTTCGGCCTGTTCGTGTTCTTCCCGACGGTCTTCGCGGTCGACCTCGGCTTCGGCACCGCGGGATGGCTGCAGCTCGTCTTCATCCTTGGGGCCGCGAACATCTTCGCGAACCTCTTCTTCGGCGTGCTCAGCGACCGGCTCGGATGGCATCGCACGCTCCGGTGGTTTGGGTGCATCGGCTCAGCAGTCACCATCATGCTGTTCTACTTCCTGCCTCAGTACGTGGGGGACCAGTACTGGGTGTCGGCGGTGTGCGCCGCTCTCTTCGGGATCACCCTGGCAGGCTTCACCCCGATTTCCGTCCTGATGTCGCTGATGGCACCCGGACAAAAGGGCAACGCCATTGCGGTCTTGAACCTCGGTGCCGGCGCTGCGACCTTCGTGGGTCCGCTCATCGTCGCCGTCTTCCTCGCGCCGCTGGGAGCGGCGGGCGTAACAATCATCTTCGCCGTGCTCTACGTGCTGGCGGGAGTCTCGGTGAGGTGGCTGCAGGTCCCCGAGGAAGCGCAGGAACTCGTGGACGCGGGCCAACCGCTCGACGACGCGACTCCCGCCCAGGAGTCCGCGCGCGCATAGCTCTGTTCAGACGAGAGAAAGAGGGGTGGCCGCGGCCGCCCCTCTTCTCTTTGCCTTCGCCCCATACTTACTCATCACGGCCAAACTGTACGTACAGACTAGACAAGCCGTACTGTCGCGACTAACCTAGCGGGTACCACCGCCACAAACGGGGACGCACAGATGCTCCAGCGACGCGGTGGCAAACCGGGAAGGATCTAAATGCCCCTCGTCAGCGGCGTCGACGTCATCAACGAATGCACCTCGCGCGGTCTTGTGGCCGGAGCGTTCAATACCACCAACATCGAGACGACGATGGGCATCGTTGCTGCCATTGAGCGCACGGGTGTTCCCACCTTCATCCAGGTCGCACCGACGAACGTCGCGCTGTCCGGATACGAGTACATCTACGACATGGTCAGCCGTCGACTCGCTGACACGGCGGTACCCGTCGCGCTCCACCTCGATCACGGCAAGAGTCTCGAGTCGGTGGAAGCGGCGCTCGCGGCCGACTTCACGTCGATCATGATCGACGCCTCCGAAGAGCCATACGACGAGAACCTCCGCATCTCCGCGATCGCCCGCGAGATGACCCCGGAATCACTTGCTCTCGAAGCTGAGCTGGGCAGCATCGGAGGTAAGGAAGACGATCACGGTCCCGAGGAAGAGCTCAGCACCGACCCCGCCCAGGTGCCCGATTTCGTCGCCGCCGTCCGTCCCGACATGCTGGCAGTGTCCGTGGGCAACGTGCACGGCTACGCACCCGATGCGCGAATCGACTTCGACTTGCTTGCCCAGGTCCGTGACGCGAGCACCGCTCCACTCGTGATCCACGGGGGTTCCGGGCTCCCGACCGAGCAGCTCGGCCGGCTCGCCGAGTTCAACGTCGTCAAAGTCAATGTCGCCAGCGACCTCCGAAACGCCATGATCCGCACCTTCGGTGAGGCGTACGTCGCCAACCCGAACGAAGTGTCGCTCATCCGCGTCTCGAAAGATGCCGTCGCCGCGATCACGGACGTCGTCGAGCGCCGTATCCTCATGTTGAATCCTCACGTGAGCTGACGGTTTCGCTGTGTCCGCAACTGTCACCGTCGACATCGGAACAACCGGAGTCAAGCTCTGCGTGTTCTCCGCGGAGGGTGTGCTCCTGGCGTCCGACCGGCACCGGACGCCCACGGTGCCCGACGCCTGGGGGGAGGTGTACGACCTCCCGGCGCTCATGAGCGTCGTGGAGTCGTTCATGATGAGGCTGCCGGCGGACCAACGCCATGAGATCGGCCGAATCGCTTTCACCAGCGTCGGCGAGTCCGGTGGGCTCGTCCGAAAGGATCTCTCCCTCGCGTCTCCGATGATCCTCTGGCACGACCACCGAGGTGCTGAGCATCTCAACGCCCTCGATGCCGCGGCTCGGACCAACATCTATCGAACGACCGGGCTTCCCGCAAACGCCAACTACGGAATTTCCAAGACCGCGTGGGCAGCGCATCGCGCTGGATCGATCGAAGACGCGCAGTGGCTGAACATTGCCGAGTACTTAGCGGCGGAGCTCACCGGCAAACGCTGGTCCGAGTGGTCACTCGCGAGCCGAACAATGGCCCTCGGCCTCGAGGACCGGGCGTGGTCGGAGAGCGTCACATCTCTTTTCGGGTTGCCGACCTCCGTGTTCCCCGAGCTGCGCCCGGCTACGTACGGCGCCACGATCGCCACCAGGTACGCCATCCGGCTCGGCCTCCCAGAGAAGACCAGCGTTCATGTAGCCGGTCACGATCACATGGTCGGTGCAGTCGGAGCCGAGCTTCAGCCGGGAGAGTTGCTGAACTCGACAGGCACGACGGAGGGACTGCTTTTCCTCAACGAGCGCCCCAGTCTCGAGCCACGGTTCGAGGAAGCGAAGCTCGCGAACGGAATCGCCAGCACAGCTGACTACTACACACTCTTCGCGTCGATCCCGACAGGAGGCTCCGCTTTCGAGACGCTTCAAGCGATGTTTGACCTACGCCCGGACGAGCTCGAGCGTGTGATCGATGAGCTGCACGAGGACTACCTCGATAATCGCATCGACTTGTCATCCGTACCGCTCGTCGTTCCGGCCTTCCGTGGCAGCCCGCCACCAACGAAGGACGCCGCAGCCCGCGGCATCGTCTCTGGAATCCATTCGCGAACAACCACGGCAGACCTCGTATTCGGCACCTTCCTCGGCATGGTGCTCCAGTTCGCGGACGTCCTCGAACTCTTCGGGGTAGAGCCCAGCATCATCAAAGTCATCGGACCTGCCAGTCGAAACCCGCTATGGCTGCAGCTGAAAGCCGACCTCCTCAACACCGAACTGAGTGTGTCCCAGTTCCCCGAGGTCGTCTCTCGCGGTGCTCACGCCCTGGCGAACAGCACCCACGTCAGCTGGCTCGACACGACGCCTCGATCGGTCATGCCTGACCACTCTCGGCATCGCCGACTGTGCGACTGGTCCGGACACGTCCGCAAGCGATGGGAACACCTGAAAGCGACACCGCGATGACACGAACGATCGCATCTCACTACACCCACTCACTTCGGGAGAACTCATGACACTCGTCGCGGGCATCGACTCGTCTACACAGTCATGCAAAGTCTCCATCCGCGACCTCGCCACCGGGATCGAGGTGCGCAGCGGCAAGGCCGCGCATCCCGCCCAGACGATCGTCGACCCAGAGGTATGGTGGGACGCCCTCCTGTCTGCTGTTGCAGATGCGGGAGGCCTGGCAGATGTCGCCGCAATCTCCGTCAGCGGTCAGCAACACACGCCGATCTTCATGGATCGTCACGGTCTGCCTGTCAGCCCGTCACCGCTGTGGAACGACACCGGCTCGCACCCTCACATGGTGTCGCTGAACAACGAGCTCGGTCGGGACGAATGGATCCGACGCACCGGTCTTCCCCTCACACTCTCCGACACAGTCGTCAAGCTGCGATGGCTTCGGGACACCAACCCTGTCGCAGCCAGCCACACCGCGGCGGTCGCCGTCGTGCACGACTGGCTGACGTGGCGACTGATGGGCTACGGACCGGGTTCCGGTGGAATCGAAGCTCTCGTCACAGACCGATCGGAAGCCAGCGGCACCGCGTACTGGTCGGGCGACACGGGCGAGTACTGCATGGACCTGTTCGAACTGGCGCTCGGGGCGACCGCTTACGTCCCCCGCATCCTTGGGCCGCTCGATCGCGCCGGCCTGACCGGGCCCGACATTCCAGGCATTCCCGCCGGAATACCGATCGGTGTCGGAAGCGGAGACAACGCCGCCGCGGCGCTCGCTCTCGGGCTCGTGGAAGGAGAGTCGGTCCTGTCCCTGGGGACGTCAGGCGTCGTCTACGCCCGGTCCAGCCACCCCGTCCACGACTTCGGTGGATACGTGTGCAGCTACGCCGACGCCACCGGCGACCATCTTCCCCTCGTTGCGACGCTCAACGCTGCGCGCAACTTCGATATCGGCGCGCGCGTTCTCGGGTGCAGCCACGAAGAACTCTCCGCCCTGGCCCTGCAGGCGCCTCCCGGAGCAGAAGGACTTACCCTTCTCCCGTACTTCGAGGGGGAGCGGACCCCTGATCTGCCGCACGCGCGTGGGTCGCTACTGGACGCATCGTTCGAGAACTTCACAAGACCCAACTTCGCGCGGGCAATCATTGAGGGGACAATCGCCAGCCAGGTCTACATGCTCGAGGCGCTCAAGTCGAGCAATGTGTCCACGGACCGGCTCATCCTGATCGGAGGCGCGTCGCAGAGCGCGGCGGTCCAGACCATCCTCGGTGAGCTCGTCTCCGTTCCCATCTCCGTGCCTGAGCCCGATGAGTACGTCGCCAAGGGTGCCGCCATGCAGGCTGCTGCGGCCATCGACGGCGGATTTCCCACCTGGCCGGTCGCCGCCACTGATCTTCCCGCGACCACTCTGTATCCGCAGATCGCTGCGCAGCACTCGGCGGCGAAAGTGGCACTGGGGTACATCGAGACAGGCCACAAGGAAGCCTCGTCCGTCTGAAGCCCCGGGGACACCCCAAGGCTGGCACGGGCGCCGACGTTGATGACGCCGCACAGTTCGCAAGGCGAGTTTGACACGATGCGTCAGGCCGTCAACGATGAGATCGGTCGATGTTGACCGAACAAGTCAGCCCGACGAGAGAGACACCAGTGCGTAGCGGTTTGCGACAACCCGTAACCTGCGGCGTCGACATCGGCAGCACCAACATCAAGGTCGTGCTGCTCGACGCCGAAGGCATCGTGGTGGCGCGAGAGCGCAGACTGACTCCTCGCGACCGCGAAGGACTCTCAATCGACGTCGAGACCCTCGTGGCTTGCTTGGATGAGATGATTCTCGCCGCATGCGGCCAGGACCACGTCGTCTGTGCCGTCAGCGCTGCCGGCATCGGCGAAGATGGTGTCCTCGTCGACGAGAGCATGCGCGCGCTGACCGACGCGCTGAGTTGGTTCGACCCGCGCCGCCAAGGCGTCTTCAACGCCTTCAGCGGCTCCCTACGAGACAACCAACTGTTCGATGCATCCACGGATGCCTCACGGACGATGACCGGATGGAAGTGGTCTCAGGACCAGATGCCGGTGGGCGCCACCCACTGGCTTGCCATCGCGGACCTTCCGACAGCGCGTTGGGTGTCGCAGCCGTTCATGAGCGACACGCTGGCTTCCCGAACGGGGGCTTGGCGATCGAGCGATCGAAACTGGGCGCGCGATCGTGTCGAGCTCACTCTCGGCGCCATCGATCTTCTCCCTCCCGTACTCCCGGCAGGCGACATCGTCGGTGAGATCCGGTCACCGAAACTTCAAGCCGCGGGCGTGATCTCCTCGGACGCGATCGCGGTCGTCGGTGGCCACGACCATCCGCTCGGGGGATGGGGAATAGACCAGCTCAGTCCGGGCGCTGTTCTTGACTCCATGGGCACGGCCGAGGTCGTCGTCCGGCAGACCGATGCGGTTCCGGTGCGACGCCGCGAAGGCGTGGACGTGGCCCCGAGAATTCGCTCGCAGGGGCGGACGCTGATGCGAGTTGAGGAGCTGGCGCGCAACGTCGCATGGGCCTCGCAGGACCCGGACGTCGCGCTTGCGATTCACAGCCTCATGCAGGGATCGGTGGCACCATTGCCCGTACTGGACGGCGGCTTTTTTCAGTCAGGACGACGCGGCGGCGGACGCCCGTCCTACGCCTTGGACGCGCCGCGTGACCCTCTCGCACGCGCATCCGCAGTGCTTGGGGCGCTGGCTCGGGTGGGTGGAGAAGCGATCGACGCGATCAGCGCAGATGCCTCGGCCCCAGTGTCGGTGCGGACAGCGGGCGGATGGGCCCGGTCGCCCGGGTGGCTGCACATCAAGGAAACGATTACCGGGTACTACGCTGCCCCCGTCGTGGAGCCGGAGGTCACGGCCGTCAGCGCCGCACTCTTGGCAGCCCACGCCTACGGGTGGCACCCAGACCCGGCTCGCGTCTTTTCCGAGTCGGGTAGTAGTTCAGCTTGATGCGACGTTGACTTCCAGCGGCACCACGTCCGTGAGAACCCACGTCTCGTAATAGTCGAACCGGAAATCATTCACGTCCCACGAAAGTGATCTCACGCGCAGGACGGGACGTCCCACAGACACATCCAGATGCCCCGCCACCTTCGTGGGAGCTGCCATCGACTCCACGATGCGTCGCGCGCCGCTCGTATGGAATCCGGCACCGCGCAAGGCTACGGTCGCTGACTCGCTGCCGTCCACCACGCCAGGACTGCCCGCCACCGCCAGACCTGCGGCGCCGGGGAACCAGTTGACACTGAACATCGCGATCTGTCCGTTCCGGCTCCGAAGCCGCTCGAGCGCGAACACCTGTTCCGTCTCGCGCAACCCCAGAGCCTCTGTGGCGTGCGTCGGCGCTGAGACGAACCCTGCGTCGATGACCTGCGTGGACACGCCTCGATGCCCGTGACGCAATTGAAGCTCGAGAAACCCCTTCGAGTCTTGAACCGTCCATCCGGTCGCCTCGACTGGGATTGATGCGAACACTCCGCGATGCGCGACGCGCTTCGCGAAGCCTTCGCTCTCAAGCTTGGCGAGCGTCTGCCGTACGGTGGCCCGCGACAGGCCGAACTCGCGGCAGAAATCGTGCTCACTCGGAAGGCGTTGATCTGGCTTGAAGTCACCGTCAACGATGCGATCTCGCAGGATCCCAAACAGCTGCTCGTAGTACGGAACCGAGGAACTCCGCTCGATTATCCGGGACACCGCCACACTCCTTTGCGTGCAATGAGTAACGACAGCCGACGCCGCTATCGTCCGTCATGTACGTACAGACTAGACAAGCCGGACATGATGCGCTACTTTCATCTCACGCCAAGAAGTCGTGGCGCATCGCCCTCAGCACCGAGAGGCGATTCTGCACACTCAACGAGGAGGTATGCGCGTGGCGCACTCGAACTGGAAGAAGGGCCTCGCCGCCCTGGGCGTCGCGGGGCTTGCCGCCGGTGCTCTTGCTGGATGCAGCACCAGCAGCAACGAGAACGGCGAAGGCGGCGACGTGACTATCACGGTGGCGCTGGCCGCCAACCCGCAGATGCAGACTGCGGAATCACTCATCGCCGACTTCGAAGACAAGAACCCGGGAATCAAGGTGAAGTTCACCGTTCTCCCGGAGAACGAACTTCGACCGGCTGTCACCAAGGACGTGTCAACCAACGCCGGCCAGTACGACGTGGCGATGATCGGCAGCTACGAAGTACCGATCTGGGCTGAGCGGGGATGGATCGTCCCGCTCGACGAGTACGCATCCGCTGACACGGCGTGGGACGAGGCTGACCTGACCGAGCCCATCAAGAACATCGTCTCGGATAAGGACGGCAAGCTCGTGGCCGCGCCGTTCTACGGCTCGTCCTCGTTCCTGATGTACCGCAAGGATCTTGCGGAAGCTGCGGGTGTCACCATTCCCGAGAAGCCGACGTGGGATGAGATTCGCGCGGCGGCTGAGGCAATGGACGACGACGCGAACAACGTTGCGGGCATCTGCCTCCGAGGCCTTCCGGGTTGGGGCCAGAACCTCGCCGCGATCACGACCGTCATCAACACCTTCGGCGGCCAGTGGTTCGACGAAAGCTGGAACACCAAGCTGACATCGCCCGAGACGAAGGAGGCGGTGCAGTTCTACGTCGACCTGCTCCGCGACTACGGTCAGCCCGACGCCGCTGCTCAGGGTTGGGAAGGGTGCTTGCAGTCCTTCAGCCAGGGCCAGTCCGCAATGTGGTACGACGACACCGTGTTCGCGGGTTCCGCCATCGATCAGGCCGCCACGCCGGAAATCGCCGACAACATCGCGTTCGCGATGGCGCCGACTGGCCCGGCCGACATCGCCTCCGGATGGCTCTGGTCGTGGGGTCTGTCGATCACCAAGAGCAGCAAGAACCCGGACGCAGCATGGAAGTTCATCTCCTGGGCGACCAGCAAGGACTACATCAAGCTGGCGGGTGAAGAGGCTGGTTGGGACGCGATCCCGCCCGGGTCGCGGAAGTCCACATACGACATCCCCGAGTATCAGGACGCCGCCGCACGATACGCCGACCTGACTCTCGCGTCGATTGAGGCAGCAAACCCGCTGCAGCCGACGAAGAACCCGGTCCCGTACAGCGGCGTCCAGTACGTCCAGATCCCCGAGTTCGTCGAGATCGGTGACTACGTCTCCCAGCAGATCGCAGGCGCCATCAGCGGCTCCCAGACGGTCGACCAGGCGCTCGAGGACAGTCAGTCGTACACCAGCAAGGTGATCGCTGACGCCGGCTACGCCCAGTAACACCGAGTTGGTTGGCTGCCCTGGCCTCATATGCCGGGGCAGCCAACCCTCCCTCCCGCTTCAAAGAGAGCAATCATGAGCACAACACTCGCCTCGCAGGCGGATGAGACGACCGAGGTCGTCGGCATCGAACCCATTGCGTCACCGCCTATGACGCGAGCAGAGAAATGGAAGCGTCGCGGACCCCTGCTTCCGGCGCTGGTTTTCACGCTCCTGCTTACTCAGATCCCCTTCCTCCTTACACTCATCTTCAGCTTCCAGCGGTGGCGGTTGCTCGGGGCGGGGGAGGCCGAGTTCAACTGGGGGCAGAACTACGTCAACGTCGTTCAAGACGGTGTGTTCTGGCGCTCGGTGCTGAACACGGTCGTCATGACTGGCGGGACGACTATTGCGTGCCTCGTCCTCGGCCTTCTCATCGCGATCTTCCTCAACCACGCATTCCCCGGCCGCGGCCTCGCACGCACCCTCGCCATCACGCCGTTCTTCGTAATGCCCGTTGCGGTGACGCTCTTCTGGAAATCGGCAATGTTCGACCCCAGCTTCGGGCTGTTCGGGTTCATCTCGAAGTCGCTCGGGCTGCCAGCCGTCTCCTGGCTGTCGGAGCAGCCGATGGCCGCGCTCATCATCTTGCTGACCTGGCGGTTCGTGCCGTTCGCAATGCTCATCCTCATCGCTGGTCTCCAGTCCGCCCCCCAAGATCAACTCGAAGCGGCGCAGATGGACGGTGCTGGCCTGATCGGTCGATTCCGGCATGTGACGTTGCCACATCTGCGGCCGTTCATCGAACTTGCCGCCCTGCTGCTAGCGATGAACCTCATCCAGACCTTCGGCGAAATCGCGTTGCTCACGGCTGGCGGTCCCGCGTACGCCACGACCAACATCACCTACTACGTCTATCTGACGGCGTTCAATTCGTTCGACTTCGGCCAGGCATCGGCTCTGGGGATCGTCGCGCTGATCCTCACTATCGCGCTCATCCTGCCGATGCTCCGCCTGCTGTCGGGCATCTTCAAGACGGAGGGACGGCGATGAGCACCGAACTCACCCAGACGAGCGTTCTCGTCACCGGTAGCCGGCGTAAGGCGCGACGCGGGGGACAGCCGCGATCTGCGCGGAAGCGCTGGGCATCGGTTGGGATGGCTACCGGGGCATGGGTTTCCAGCCTCGTCCTGTTCTTCCCCATCGCCTACATGGTGCTCAAGAGCTTCCAGACCGAGCAGGTCGCGGCGTCCGCCGTACCGCAGCTCATCTTCGCACCGACATTCGAGCACTACATCGAGGCATTCGATTCGGGCATTTGGCCGTTCGTGATCAACTCGTTCCTCGTCACGGCCATCTCGACACTTGTGGTCATCGCCCTCGCGCTACCCGCGGCTTGGGCGCTGTCGGTCCGTGCGATTCAGAACCCTCAGGACTCGCTGTTCTTCTTCATCTCCACGAAGATGATGCCGATCGCGGCGGGCATCATCCCCGTGTACGTGGTGGCGAGCCAGCTTGGGCTTCTCAACACCACCGCGATCTTGATCATCATGCATCTGGGCATGAACCTCCCGCTGGGCATCTGGATGCTGAGATCGTTCATGCAGGAGATCCCCGGCGAGATCCTCGAGGCCGCTGCGGTGGATGGTGCGAGCTCCTGGCGGATCGGATTCTCGATCGTTCTTCCCCTCATGCGACCGGGAATTGCGTCGACAGCCCTGCTCTGTGCAGTCTTCTCGTGGAACGAGTACTTCTACGCAGCGAACCTGACGACAACCAACTCGACGTTGCCGCTGTTCCTGCAGAAGTTCCTAAGCTTCGGGGAGTTGTACACGGCGCAGGTGGCTGCGGTTGCCACCCTCGTCAGCATTCCGGTCATCATCGCAGGCTGGATCGCCCAGAAGTCCCTCGTCCGCGGTCTCTTGTTTGGAGCAGTCAAATGACCACCATGCGCGCAGCAGTCCTCGACGGTGCCGGCGGCATCGACATCACCGAAATCCCCATTCCTGTGGCGGGCGAGGGGGAGGTGGTCATCGCCCCGGTCGGAACGGGCGTTTGCGGCACCGATCTTCACCTGGCGTCGGGGGACTACCCGCACGGCCGATTCCCGGTCGTCCCGGGTCACGAGTTCGCTGGTTACGTCACCCAGGTGGGCGCCGGAGTCACCAAGTTCAAGGAGGGTGACTACGTCGGCGTCAACCCCAACGTTTCCTGCGGGACATGCGAGTGGTGTCAGCGTGGCGCTACGAACTTGTGCGTCAATCTCCTCCCGGTCGGGGTTGCGGTCAACGGCTCCGTGGCGGAGTACGTCGCCGTGCCGGCGCGGATCACATACCCGATCAGCGAGCGGATCACCCACCGGGCTGCCCCCCTCATCGAACCGTTCGCGTGCGTCCTCCATGCACTCGAGCGCGTCCCCGATTGGTCGAAGCAGGAACTCGTCATCTTCGGCGCCGGGTCGATCGGCCTGATGGCGATCATCCTCGGTCACGCCGAAGGTGTGGCCGGCATCCGCGTCGTCGAGCCCAATCCGACCCGTCGGAAGGCTGCTGCCGACCTTGGAGCCATCCAAGCTGTCGCGTCAGCGGATGAACTGGATGTCACGGCGTTCGACCTCGCACTCGACGCCAGTGGACATCCCGCCGCGATCGCACAGGCTGTGACGTCGCTCGGCCCTCGTGGCCGTCTCATCCAGATGGGCGTGGCATCCCCGACCGCTACAATCCCGCTGAATCCGTACGACGTCTTCGCGAAAGAGATCAGCATCATCGGCTCCAACTCGCTCGCTGAAAAGTACGAAGAGTCCGCAGAGCGGATGATCGACCTGCAAGAGGAACTCAGCCAGCTGGTCACCTCCACCTTCAAGCTCGAGCAGTACGCCGACGCGATGGCCGCCGCCACCAGCCCCGAACAGATCAAGGTGCAGGTCGTCGCCTGACGACTGACCTGCCAAGGAGGACGCGCGCGGTGAGCGAGCACGCAGAGCTGTACCTGCACCCCGACCGGAACATCGCCCTGGAACTCGTGCGTGCGACTGAAGCCGCGGCGATCCGGGCGAGCCCGTACATCGGTCATGGGGACAAGAACGCGGCCGACGGCGCCGCCGTCGACGCCATGCGCAAGTTCCTCGGGACCGTGAACTTCTCGGGAACGGTCGTGATCGGCGAAGGGGAAAAGGACAACGCCCCGATGCTGTTCAACGGGGAAGTCGTGGGCACTGGCAACGGTCCCGTCTGCGACATCGCGGTCGACCCGATCGACGGCACATCGCTGACGGCGGCTGGCCGCCGCAACGCGATCTCCATGATCGCAGTCTCCGACCGCGGGTCTATGCTCGACGCCTCGAGCGTCTTCTACATGGAGAAGCTCGTCGCTGGGCCCCAGGCGATCGGCCTCCTCGATATCAGGGAATCGATCGAAGACAACATTCGTGCCCTGGCCGCGGCATTGGGTAAGGACGTGCGTGAGGTTCAAGTCGGCGTCCTCGATCGTCCCCGGCACAGTGACCTCATCCACCGGATTCGCGCCGCCGGCGCTGCGACCCGGCTGTTACTGGATGGTGACGTGGCAGGCGGGATCGACGCGGCCAGCTATGAAGGGCGACTCGACATGTGCGTGGGCACCGGTGGCAGCCCGGAAGGCGTTGCAACGGCATGTGCCGTCAAGGCGCTCGGTGGCTTCATCCAGACGCGGCTGGCACCACAAGACGAAGACGAAGCAGCGCGCGGTGAGTCGGCTGGCTTGAAGCTGAATCATGTGTACGACGCCGATGAGCTCGTCCGGAGTGACAACACACTCTTCATCGCGACCGGCGTCACCGACGGCAACCTCGTCAGCGGCGTCCGCCGGCATGGCCCTACCATCCGTACCGAGAGCATCGTCCTGAGGTCCCGTTCGGGCACGGTGCGCCGCGTCATAGCCGACCACCTGACAGAGAAGTGGCTCGAAGAGGAAGGCTGACCTCGATCAGCTCGCGGAGACGTTGACCTCAAGCGGGATGAGGTCCGTCAGAACCCAGGTCTCGTAATAGTCAAACCGTTCGCCTGCCGCGTTCCATGTCAATGAACGCACCCGAAGCACAGGATCTCCGGGGCTGACGCCAAGGTGTTCGGCGACACTTTCAGGCGCGCCGAGAGCGCGAATCACCCGGTGAGCGCCGTTCGGGGCGAAGCCAGCACCGCGAAGACTGTCGTTGACCGACGCGGTCCCCGCCAGGACATCGTCGAATCTCGCGACAAGCTGGCCCACCTTCGGAGGAAACCAGTTTGTGCTGACCATGGCCGCCCTGCCGTTGAGCGAGCGCACGCGTTCCAGCGCGTAGACGTCATCGTCGGCGGTGAGCCGGAGAGCCTCCGACACATGCTGTGGGGGAGCGATGAAGCCCGCCTGGACGACATTCGTCGTAATGTCGGTCCGGCCGTGACGGATCTGCGACTCCAAGAAGCCTTCCTCGACGGTCCACCCGGCCGCTGCCTCGGGTGCCGACGCGAACACCCCGCGACGTGCTACTCGCCGCGCGTACCCTTCGGATTCCAGCTTCGACATCGTCTGCCGCACGGTCGCACGCGACAGGCCGAAATCCCGGCACAACTCGAGTTCGCTGGGCAAGCGCTCGTCAGGTGCGATGCTCCCGGAGGAGATGCGCGCTCGCAGGATCTCAAAGAGCTGTTCGTAGTAGGGGACCGGCGAGGTCCGCTCGATGCCGTCCGTCACTGCAATGCCCTCCCGTTCTACGCTGCCAGCAGCAAACGACCGCTGTGCGCACTGGTTCGACTGTACAGACGACTGACGCGAGGTTGTCGAGTGTGCGGTCGAGAAAGAGAAGAGGGTCGCGCTTCCAGCTGCCGACCGCGCCGGTCTTCACGAATTCCAACTCGCGTCTCACGCAAATGACGCCGTGATGTTCGACGAGGTTCACCACGCTCTCGATCGGCCCGGGAGGTACCGCTCACCGTGCGCGCAGCCACGACGCGGCTTCTGCAACCGTGTACACACTGCTGTGAAGGCGAGGCGTCACCCCGCCCATCTCGGGCGTGCGGAGGCGTTCGAGGTGGGCCCTGGCCAGGTCAAACAGTGCGTGAACAAGACTCGTTGCTGCTGCGGGAAGTGAGCTAGGAAAGTGGTGCAACACCTTTGCATCAACGCGTGGGGCACGTAGCAGTTCGGCGGGCACCGCCAGCACGTTCGCGAGTAACTCTGCGCGTGCGCCGTCAAGGGGTAGAGCACCGTCCTCCAGCTTGGAAATTACTCCCTGAGACAGGCCTCGCGTCCCGGACGCCTCGTGCGTCAACACTGCGAGGCTTGTCTGGGTGAGGTGTTTCGTCACCCGCACAGCGCCCAGCAGAGGACGAATATCTGCGCTCATCGACTACACACACCTTGCCCCACACTTGATTGGAGCCTGACCGGAGCCTGACCCGCTTTTCCGGACACCTGAGTTGAGGCGATGATCGTCTCGGAAGGAGTCCGTGAGATGCCTGCTGCCCACCCGCCGGAGTTCCGACGTCGAGCCCTGGATCTGGTCGCCCAGGGAAGTCCCGTCGCGCAGACCGCGCGTGATCTCGGGATCAGCGAGTCCTGTCTGCGGAACTGGATGAATCGGGACGCGGTCGACTCTGGCCGCAAGCCCGGCATGACCAGCGATGAGCACCGTGAGCTTGTCGAGTTGCGGCGGCGGAACCGTGTGCTGGAGATGGAGATTGAGATCCTCAAGCGCGCGTCGGCCTACTTCGCGAGGGAGAACGTGCTCCCAAAATAGGGTTCCGGCTGGTCCAGGAGCTCGCCGCGGACGGTGTTCCCGTCGTGGTGGCCTGCCGGTTCCTGAACGTCTCGAAGTCTGGCTACTACGAGTGGGTGCGTCGACCGCCATCACCGCGGGCTTTCGCGGATGCGGAGCTGACGATGACGATCCGTCGCATTCACGCTGATTCCCGCGAAACCTATGGTGCTCCTCGCGTGCTGGCGGAGTTGCGACTCGGGCTCGGCGTTCACGTCGGCCGGAAGCGCGTCGCGAGGCTGATGCGGCGGGAGGGGCTGGTCGGTGTCTCGCATCGCCGCAAGCGGCGCGGCTGGAAGCCGGACACCGCCACGCACGAGGACCTCGTGAAGCGGCAGTTCCGCGCCGACGCGCCGAACCGGCTCTGGTTCTGCGACATCACGCAGCACCGCGCGAGGGACGGATGGGTTTACTGCGCCGCCGTGATCGACGCGTTCAGCCGCCGGATCGTGGGCTGGTCGATCTCGGATCGGATCACCGCAGAGATCGTTGTTGACGCGCTCGAAATGGCCCGGTGGCGCCGCCGCCCCGAGCCCGGAACCGTGGTCCACGCGGATCGAGGAGCGCAATACACCTCGTGGCTCTTCGGGCACCGACTCCGCCAAGCAGGTCTCCTCGGCTCGATGGGCAGAGTCGCCTCAAGCGTCGATAACGCCCTCATCGAGAGCTTCTGGTCGACGATGCAGCGCGAGCTACTGAATCGCACGTCCTGGGACTCAAGGACGCAACTCGCGTCGGCCATGTTCGAGTGGATCGAGGGGTTCTACAACCCTCGCCGCCGGCACACCAGCCTCGGCAACCTCAGCCCCGCCGAATACGAAGCCCTTCACACCGCCGCCGAAATCGCGGCATGATCAACACACAAGAACCGTCCGGGAAACCGGGTCAGGCTCCGGCAGCTTCAATGGCGCCGTGCGGTCCGCGACTACATATGTGCGTTCCCGTCCGAGAGCGCCCAGGAAGAGCCCAAGTTCAAGAATCACATTGTCTCGAGGGGCGAACTGGGCGAGGTCGCGGCTGTTGACAACGTCGTCGGGAGTGGCCACGAGCACGGCGAAGTCTGCGCGGCGGGCCGCCTCCACCAGCGATTCGAGCGTGTAACTCCCGGCCGCGAAAACCCCTTGGTTCCACGCCGTCGTTGTGCAACGTCCTGTTGAGTTGAGCTCGCTTTGCAAATAGCGCACAACCTCACTCGCCTCTGAGGACGATCCAATGAAGACCGAGGGGACCCGCGTCTTGTCGGGAGAGCTCACCCTTGTGAGACTACCGCGACGACCCACCGCAAATCTCCGGGATGCGTGACCCCTCGCCACGTCCGGGGTCGCCCAGTAACAGCGTTTGCGTCCTGGGAAGATCAACTAGTGTGAACGACTCGGATGCCAAGAGGTACGCATTGATCGAATGATCCCGTGGATCAACAACGTGCGTATGGATCGTCTTCGCTGACACCTGACAGGCCTTCGACCGAGCGGTGGCCGAGATCGCTCACGCGACGCAGCACCTCCTCGACGACCTCGTGGCGGTCGTGCCGCCGAAGAACCGCGAGGAGGAGGCGGCGAAGGCGCTCGCCCGAG
>Ga0065721_10050239_pt1 | contig 21892 bp, 19 predicted proteins | sample Mesricmetagenome_FD_59108 | JGI IMG/M metagenome (GOLD analysis project Ga0065721, IMG submission 59108) | Mesophilic microbial community from rice straw/compost enrichment Sample: eDNA_1 v2 (version 2) | ecosystem: Engineered > Solid waste > Grass > Composting > Bioreactor | place: USA: Davis...
GAGCCAGAACCAGAACCGGAGCCCGAGCCGGAGCCCGAACCGGAACCAGAACCCATTGCCGCGACCTCCGATGTGCTGCCGGAGCCTGTGGAGGCTCCACCATCGCCGGAGCCGCGGCGGGAAAGCACGCCCGCCCCGCCGGCGCGGGTCGAGGCGCCCGCTGCCGCGCCCCCAGTGCGTGCCGAGTCCGCCCCGGTTCCGGTGTCGTTTGCGGGCGTGGAGGGGGCGCGGGCCAAGCGGGTGGTGTATGTGGTGGACGCCTCGGGCGCGATGACCAGCAGCCTGAAGTTCGTAAAGGAAGAGCTGATCCGCTCCATCGCGCGCCTGGACCCCAGCCAGTCGTTCCAGATCATCGTGATCCGCAACCCGATCGAGCAGTTCGCGGATGGGCTGGTGCCCGCAACGGGGCCGGTGCGGATGCGAGCGGCGGCGTGGCTGGAGACGATCCAACCCAGCGGACGATCGGATCCGTTGCCGGGGCTGGAAGCGGCGCTGCGTCTGAAGCCTGAGCTTGTGTTTCTGCTGACGCGGAGCATTCGGCGGTCGGGGACGAACGCGGAATGGGGGCAGGGGAGCGCCGCGACACTCGATGCGCTGGACCGACTGAATCCGGTTGACTTGCACACCGGCCAGCGGCCGGCGGTGATCAAGGCGATCCAGTTCCTGGATGATGACCCCACGGGGCTGCTTCAGGACATCGCCCGCCTGCACGGGGACGGGCCGGGGTCCTATCGCGTGCTGCGCATCCACGAGCTGAAGTGAGCGTCCGTACACTGGCCCGGCGATGACGGACTATCCCTGGATCAACTCGCTGCGCGGCAAGTTCCTGGCCTTTGAAGGTCCGGACGGGTCGGGCAAGAGCACGCAGTACCGGCGGCTGCTCTCGGTGTGCAAGGAGGCGCAGATCACCTGCTGCGAGGTGCGCGAGCCCGGCGGCACGGCGATCGGCGAGCGGGTGCGCGAAATTCTGCTGGACCACGCGCACCACGACATGACGCTGCGGTGCGAGATGCTGCTGTACATGGCCAGCCGAAGCCAGCTCGTGGAGCAGCGGATCCGGCCCGCGCTCAGCCGCGGGGAACTGGTCATCGCCGACCGCTTCGTCTCCTCGACGTTCGCGTACCAGGGCTACGCGGGGGGCTTGCCGGTGTGGGAGATCGCCGCGGCGGCGGACATCGCGCTGCAAGGAACGGTGCCGGACGTGGTGGTGATCTTCGACGTGGACGAGGTGACGGCGGCGCTGCGGATCAATCCGCTGCTGGGCGTCGCCGCGGATCGCGACGGCAAGGGCCCGGACCGGATCGAGGCCCGCGGGCGCGAGTTTCACCGCAAGGTACGGGAGGGATATCTCGACATGGCGCGCAAGGACCCGGCGCACCACCTGGTGATCGATGCCAGCCGCGGGCCGGATGAAGTATGGGCGGAGCTGATGCGTCGCCTGCCGGAGCGGTTGGCGGGATGAAAGAGCCGCTCTTAGTGCTGCTCGGGTTTGTGTGCGGCTCGGTGCCCTTCGGGCTCCTGATCGGGCTGGCGAAGGGGGTGGACATCCGCGCGCACGGGTCGGGCAACATCGGCGCGACGAATGTGGGACGCGTGCTGGGGCGGAAGTTCTTCTTCCTCTGCTTCGGGCTGGACTTTCTGAAGGGCTTTGCGCCGACGCTGGGCGCAGGAGCGGCGCTGGGGGCGCTCGGCGAACCTTCTCAGCGCACGGCGTGGTGGTGGCTGGCGGTGATGGCGGCGAGCGTGCTGGGGCACATCTTCTCGCCCTGGCTGAAGTTCCGCGGGGGGAAGGGGGTTGCGACGGGGCTGGGCGCGCTGCTGGCGGTGTTCCCGTTCCTGACGATTCCCGGGGCGTGCAGCTTCCTGGTGTGGCTCGCGGCACTGGCGGCGTGGCGGTACATCAGCGTGTCGTCGATGCTCGCGGGGCTGACGCTGCCGGCGTTCACCGCGGCGTGGATCTGGGCGACGACCACGGGGCCGCTGTCGGGCGCGGCGCTGTCGCGCCTGGCGACATTCTCGGACGGTGCGCCGTTCCTCGGGGTGAGTGCCGCGCTGGCGGTGCTGGTGGTGTGGACGCACCGGGGGAACCTCCGCCGCCTGCGGGCGGGGACGGAGCCCCGTGTGGGCGAACGCGCCAAATAACTGAATTCAGGGCCGGGTCGGTTAACTCGCGCCGGGTGCGGGTCGATAGGGACGGGGAGTATCGACCTCGCGCGCGGCCGTGCGCGGGGCGAACCGACCGGGAGCTTGCCGTGGACCTGATTCAGATCCTGAAGGCCGCGTACGAGGCCGACGCCTCCGACGTTCACCTGATCAGCGGTCAGCCGCCGATGATCCGAGTGCACCAGGTGATGACCCCGATGGACTTCCCGGTGGTCACGCCGGAGATCGCGAAGCAGTTCGTGGAGCAGATGGCTCCGCCGGAAGCGTTGGCGATTTTCAGCAAGCAGAAGGACGCGGACTTCTCGTTCCAGGTCGAAGGACTGGCCCGCTACCGCGTGAACGCGCACATGCAGCGCGGCACGGTGGGGCTGGCGATGCGAATGATCAAGACGAAGGTGCCGCCGCTGGCGAACCTGAACCTGCCGGAAGTGATCGCTCGTCTGACGTACCTGCCCCGCGGGCTGGTGCTGGTGACGGGCGACACGGGCTCGGGCAAGTCGACGACGCTGGCCGCCATGATCGAGGCGATGAACCAGCGGTACAAGAAGCACATCATCACGCTCGAAGACCCCGTGGAGTACGTCTTCGAGAGCAAGCAGTGCGTGATCGAGCAGCGCGAGCTGGGCGCGGACATGCCGAGCTTCGCGAGCGGCCTGAAGCACGCGCTGCGTCAGGACCCGGACATCATCCTGGTGGGCGAAATGCGCGACCTGGAGACGACGGCCCTGGCGATCTCGGCGGCCGAGACGGGGCACCTGGTGCTCTCGACCCTGCACACGGTGAACGCGTCGCAGACGGTGGAGCGCATCGTGGACATGTACCCCGCGGCGCAGCAGAACCAGATCCGCTCGATGCTGGCGAACACGCTGCAGGCGGTGGTGAGCCAGACGCTGTTCAGCCGCATCGACCGTCCGGGCATGGTGCCGGCGGTGGAGACGCTGCTGTGCACGCCGGCGGTGCGGAACCTGATCCGCGAGGCGAGGACGTTCGAAATCCCGAACGTGATCGAGACGAACCGGGCGATCGGCATGACGAGCCTGGACAGCTCGATCGCGGAGCTGTACTTCAACGGTCTGATCAGCCGCGAGGACGCGATCGCGCAGGCGGCGTACCCGGACAAGCTGGAGCGGCAGCTGGCGGCGTGAGGCAGGTAGGCCCCGCAGGGCCCGGGCGCCCCGCGGGGGCCGGAGGACGAGACTCACATGGGCAACTACCGCTACCAGATTCGGACGAGCAGCGGACAGGTGCAGTCGGGCGTGATCGCCGCGGACAGCGCGAGCACGGCCTCGACGCTGCTGCGCAACCAGGGCGCGCACGTGCTGTCGCTGTCGCCGGTGGGCGGAGAGGTCCGCGCGAGCGGGCTGCTGGCGAGGCTGAAGGAGCTGAACCAGGGCCAGCCCACGCAGAAGCACGTCCTCGACTTCACGACGCAGCTTGCGGTGATGATCCGCGCGGGCATCAACCTGCGCGCGGCGCTGGAGGGCATCGGCGAGCAGACGACGCACCCCGGCTTCCGCAAGGTGCTGCAGCAGCTCAAGACGGACGTGGAGGCGGGCAAGCAGTTCAGCGAGGCGATCGCGAAGCATCCCAAGCTGTTCAACCCGCTCTACGTGAACATGGTGCGGGCGTCGGAGATGTCGGGCAGCTTCAGCAAGATGCTCGACCGCATCGCGCAGTACATCGCCCAGCAGATCGAGACCAAGAAGATGGTCGTGGGCGCGGCGATCTACCCCGGCATCATCGGCACCCTCGCGGTGTGCGTGACGGTGTTCCTGCTCACCTTCGTGCTGCCGAAGTTCGCGGCGGTGTTCGAGGGCAAGGAGGACATCCTGCCCTGGGCGACCAAGTTCCTCATGGGCCTGTCGAAGTTCATGGTGGAGAACTGGTACCTGCTGATCGGCGGCGTGGCCGTGATCGCCGGGTGCATCTACGCCTTCACCCGCACGGAGGTGGGCTCGTTCTGGGTGGACAAGCTCAAGCTGACGATCCCCGTGCTGCGGAACATGTTCCGCTCGCTGTACATCAGCCGCTCGCTTCAGACGATGGGGCAGCTCATCAACGCGGGCGTGCCCATGCTCGACACCCTGGCCATCACCGGGGACATCTCGGGCAACGTGATCTTCCGCAGCCTGTGGCGCAAGGTTCACGCCTCGGTGAAGCAGGGCAAGAAGCTCACGTCCATGCTGGGCAAGGACGACATCCTGCCCAAGGCCGTGACGCAGATGATCAGCGCCGGTGAGGAGTCCGGTAAGCTCGGCGAGGTGCTTGACGAGATTTCCGTTTATTACGCCAAGCAGCTCCGCGAGAACATCAAGGCCGTCACGTCCATGATCGAGCCCATCATGATCCTCATGATGGGTACAGTCGTCGGATTCATCGCGATGGCCATCATCCTCCCGATCTTCAAGATGAGTCAGATCGTGAAGTGACCGATGACTTCTCCGGGCGGCGTGCGCCCCACGCGGCAGGGAGATGCCATGAGGACGATCGGCTCAGTGCGCCAGGGTTCCCGGAACAGGAGTTCCCGGAAGGGCTTCACACTCCTGGAAACATTGATGGCTCTGGTGATCATCGGGGTGGGCGTGCTCGCCTTCGTGGACGCCCAGGCCTCGTTCTCCCGGACCAACGCGTGGTCGAGCCAGGCCGCGACGGGCATGCTGCTGGCGAACGAGATCCGGGAGATGACCCGCCGCCTGCCGCGTCACGACCCTGTCACGGGCCTGACGCTGGTGGGCACCGGCCCGTCCGCCTCGGTTGTGGGGTGGGGGCGAGAGAGCGGCGAGGTCACGGTGGACGACATCGACGACCTCGACGATCTGGACGGGATGAGCTTTGGTCTGGGCGGCACGCTGCCGGGCCCGGTGGACGCCTTCGGCAACATCGTGCCGGAGATCGACCCCGACGGCAACGTGGTGCTCGATGAAAAAGGCGACCCCAAGCCGCTGACGGGCTGGTCGCAGCACGTCACCGTGGAGAAGGTGGACCCGTACAACTTCAACACGGTGCGGGCGCCCAACTACGAGCAGCTCGCCGTGGGGGCGTACCCCTCCATCCCCGTGGATCACTTCCCGCTGCGTGTGACCGTCACGGTGCAGTACCAGGGGCTGACGCAGAGTCAGCCGATGGAAGTCACGCGCCTCACCTGGATCGTGTTCCCCTGAATGAAACCCCGCGTGGCCGGAGTTCGTGACATGAGGACGGCAAACACCGTCACCAGGAAGCACTGGAAGAAGCATCGCCGCGGCGTCGCGGCGGTGCTGGCCATGATGTTCCTGATCCTGTTCGGGTCGCTCGCGGTGGCGATGGCGATCTCGAGCAAGGGCAACATCACGACGGCGGCGACGCACCTGCACGTCTCGCGCGCACAGAGCGCGGCGGAGACGGGGCTGTCGGTGGCGGCGCGCAGGCTGAGCAACGCCGCGGGCCGCTTCGTCATCTCCAAGAGCACGGTGGACGGGACGTTCGGGTGGAACCTGTGGAGCGGCAACCTGGCGGCGCTGGGGCAGCACGAAGTCCTGCCGCCGGTGACGGGCCGTCAGGACATGCCCACGCCCGCGGGCCTGGCGGCGGCGGTGGCGGAGGACCACGCGCAGGACCAGGACATCGTCACGGAGGTGGGCATCTCGACGGTGACGATCGGCAACCGCCCGGCGGACATGGGCAACGAGTACAAGTCCACGGAATGGGTGTTCACGCCCGCGGTGGCGGTTGAGCCGCGGGTGCCGGGCTCGGTGACGCCGCCGCTGGCGTACTCGATCACGTACGCGCCGCTGGCGAACGGGACGGACATCCGCGCGATCGTGACGGGCTACGACTTCGCCTACGGGCGCGCCGGCCAGCCGGTGAAGCGGACGATCATGCAGGACTTCCGCATCGCGAAGCGCGTGAAGAGCGCGATCATCAGCCCCACGCGCGTGATGATCGGCAAGAACGTGATCGTGAGCGGCGACATCGGCTCGCGGTACACGACGGTGGACACGGCGAACGGGCACCCGCTGGTGCTGCGGTCGGACTTCCGCAAGCTCGACCCGCTGCTGGACGCGAAGCTGGACGAGTTTTACGCGAAGCTGCCGGTCTACGACGTGGACGGCGACAACCGCCTGCGCGTCAACCACCCGATCGAGTCCACGGGCATTCCCTCCGGCGCGCAGGACTTCGACGGCGACGGCATCCCGGACCAGGCCTTCGACGACGTGACCGGCGACGGCTACGTGGACGAGTTCGACCTGTTCCTGAAGCACTTCGACAAGAACAACGACGGGCGCGTGGTGCTCTCTCCCGCCCTGACCGCCGGCACGCCCGCCGAGCACGAACCTCCGGAGTTCGTCCGCAGCGACGGCTCGCCCATCGACGACGAGCTCGCGCTGCTGATCGATTCCTACAACCCCGACCGCAACAAGAACGGGGTGTTCGGGTTCATCGACGCCAACCGCAACGGCAAGTGGGACGCGGGCGAGGTGATGCTGGATTATGACTCCAGCAGCAACACCTACCGCGACCAGGTGCTCGGCTACCGCGACGGCGTGATCGACAAGAAGGATCAGTACGCCAAGGTCGCGGGGCAGCTCTCGTTCCGCGTGGACCGCGGCGCGTGGACATCGGCGCAGGGCGCGCTGCAGCCTGTGCTGCGCGGGCCCATCGCCCCGCCCTCCGGCAAGTCGCCCATGGTCTTCCAGGTGGGGGACACCGACCTGCCCGACCTGAACGTGGCGATCTTCGGGCCGGCGCAGAGCAATCTGCAGGCCGCGGCGGACGGGGCCAGCTTCGCGCAGCAGGTCGCCTCGCAGCTGGGCGTCTCGGTGGCGAACCTGGCGACCTACGTGGAGACCAAACCGCCGGGCAGCTCCAGTCCGCGCTACCTGCGCGTGGACCCGGACACCAACCTCGACGGCCTGCCCGACAACTGGGACACGGCGTACTTCGAGCGCACTCCATTCAACTCCCCCGCCTACACCGATTACTACTACCGCCCCGTGTTCGAGAACATGGTGTTCAAGGACGTGCAGATTCCCAAGGGGCTCAACGCCCTGTTCAAGAACTGCACGTTCGTGGGCGTGACGTACATCCGGTGCGAGACGAACAACACGCACCTGCTGTGGGGCGAGTACGGCAGGATGGTGATCCCCGCCGGACAGACGCGGCCCCAGCCGCGATTCCCGCGCACCATCTACGGCGACACGGCGGACGAGACGCAGTATCCCACCATGCTCCCCAGCTCGGCCAAACCGCCGAACCAGTTCATCCTGATGTCCATGGCCGAGCCGCTGGACCAGGCGGACCTGCCCGCGGACCAGGCGGCGGTGACGTCGGGCTTCTTCGACCTGCCGGAGCCGCTGATCCTGAACGACTCCAGCGGCACGCCGCGGCGCGTGGTGGACACCAAGCCGCACTCGAACAACATCCGGTTCCACGACTGCCTGTTCGTGGGCTCGGTGACGAGCGATGCGCCGCAGGGGTACACCCAGACGCGCAACAAGCTGCAGTTCACCGGCGCGACGAAGTTCGTGCAGGTGCACCCCACAGCGCCGGATGACCCGACCCTCAACCCCCAGCCCTCGGACATGGAGGACATCCGCTCCAGCTCGATGATGGTTCCCAACTACTCCGTGGACCTGGGCTCCTACAACAGCCCGCCCGAGCAGGACCTGCACCTGACCGGCGCGATCATCGCGGGCGTGCTGGACATCCGCGGCAACGCGCAGATCGACGGCGCGCTGCTGATGACCTTCTCGCCGGTGCTGGGCATGGGTCCGCTGCAGGACGCCCTGGGGCGGCCCGCCGGCAACCCGTCCAACTACAACACCACCATCGGCTACTTCGGTCCCAGCGACGGCGACGAGGAGGCCCTGGACCCCAACGAGCTGCCGATCATCAACGGCGTGCGCATCGCGGGCTGGGACCTCGACGGCGACGGGCTGGTGGACGTGGGCGCGGACCAGCCGCAGCCCGCCGGCTCCACGCCCATTCCGTTCTACGGCTACGGGCGCGTGCAGCTGAGGTTTGACCCCAAGATGCAGATCCCCAGCGGCATCATGCTCCCCATGTCGATCGAGCCGCTGCCGCACACGTATCGGGAGGGACGCCCATGAGAACCTTCAAGCCCCGGCGTGGGTTCAGCCTGGTTGAAGTCCTGGTGGCGCTGACCATCATGGGCACGCTGCTCACCGCGGCGATGACGGCGCTGGACACCTCGTTCAAGAGCTACAAGGTGACCACCGAGGGCGCCTCCACGCACGTGATCGCGCGCATGGTGATGAGCCGCATCATGACCATGGTGCGCACGGGTACGCAGTTCGGCCCCTACCCCGTGGACCCGCTGGACAGCGACCAGAACCCGGTGCACTCCAGCTTCATCGAGTTCGTCACATGGGAGAACGGGACGGACAAGACCATCGTGCGGATCGAGCGGCGCGAGCAGCCGGACCCGGACTCGGGCCCCTTCGAGCTGTGGTACGTGCAGTCGGAGTACCAGAACGGCGTGCGCACGGGGCTGTACGCCCGTCCGCTGCTCTCCGGCCTGCAGGACGCCCGCTTCACGCTCGAATACGACGTGGGACAGAACCTGAAGCGCGCCACGGTGGACCTGACCGTCAAGCCCACGAACTTCCAGGCCGCGTCGATCGGAGGCACCATCGAGGCCCCGTCGATCCGGCTGGTGTCGTCGGTGAACCCGCGACGGCTGCAGTAGGGATCAGGCCCTGAGCGATTCCAGCACCGCTGGCAGCTCGTCCGCCAGCTCCTGGGCCAACAGCCCGGCCGACGCCTCGCGCGACTGCGCCCAGCGCTCGCCCGCCGCGGCGTGGGCGTAGACCGCGGCGCGGGCAAGATCGAACAACGGCATGGCCTTCGGGCCCGTCCCGTGCTGGGCGATGAGGCCCGCGATGAGGCCCGCGAGCACGTCCCCCGTGCCCGCCGTGCCCAGGCAGGGATGGCCGCGGTCGCACACCCACGTCTGGATGCCATCGCTCACCACCGTGCCCGCTCCCTTGAGCACCGCGACGCACCCAAGCCGCTGCGCGAGCGCTTCCGCGGCAAGGGGGCGCGAGGCGGGGTCCACGGGATCGTGCGTCATGCGAAGCGCCTGAGCCAGGCGTCTGAACTCACCGGGGTGCGGAGTGAGCACCGCAGCGGCGTTGAAGTCGCGGTGAAGCTCCGGGACCGCGGCGAGGTTGTTGATCGCATCGGCGTCGATGACGACGGGAATGTCCTGCTGCTGCACGGCCCGAAGGCTGATCGCCGCGGCGCCCGCGTTTGCTCCCAATCCGGGGCCGATCGCCATGCACGTTGACTGCATCAGAACGCCGTCGATGACCTCCGCGGCTTCGTGCGCGACAACTTCGCCGCGCCCGTCCACGGGCAGGCCGATGCCTGTCGCCGAGGGGCACATGGCGATGCCCGCGTTGAGGATCGGGTTCGGCATGACAAGCCGCACCAGCCCCGCGCCGGCGCGGAGCGCCCCAAGCCCGGCGAGCGCCGGAGCGCCGATCATCCGGGCGCCGTCGGCGCACGAGCCTCCCACCACGCTGACGGTGCCGAAGGTGCCCTTGTGGCCCGCGGCGGGCCGTTGTGGAAGCGTTGGACGGTTCATACTCAATCGCGCCCCGCGGGAACTGCCGCGCGCCCGTGCTCCACGGATTCGACCTTGACCTCAAGCCTGCCCAGGAGCGTGGCGATGGCCGCGAGTCCGCCTGTGGGAGAGCCGTCGGCGAAGTCGGTGGTGTCGAGGGTGATGTGCGTGGCGTCGTAGGGGGTGCGGTCGTCGAGGGTGGCGTCCAGGTCCACCCAGCGGGGCTGTCCGTCGATGGTGAGCAGGGCCTGGGCCCACATGTGGTAGCCGAAGATGTGTTCCGCGCCGGCGAACTGGTCGGCGTAGATCAGGCCGACCACGCCGCGGGCGGGGATGCCGTTGGCGCGGAGCAGGGCGGTGAGGAGCACGCCGTGCTCGGTGCAGTCGCCCTCGGGGCGTGCCGCGATTTCCGAGGCGGTGGCGAAGGCGACGTTGAGCCCCTTCTTCCTGATGAACTTGTAGACGAATCGGCGACAGGCCTCGGCCTTGTCGGCCGGATCGTCGCCCGCATCGGCGACGGCTCGCTTCGCCAGGCGCACGATGCGCTCGTCCTCGATGTTGACCATTGTGGTCGCCTTGAGGTACACGGGGTTCTCCGCGTCCTTTTCGGGGGCTGGCGCGGGCAGGCCGGCGTCGATGGTGAGGCGGACCGCGTCCCCCACCTTCTCCACCGACTGCGAGCCGGTGGTTGGAAGCTCGGGCATCGGCTCGTCGGGCACGCTCAGGAGCAGCACCGTGCGCGTGGTACGGCGCGGGTTCTTGATGGGCTTGTCCGGCTTCGAGAAGGTGTTGACCATGATCTCCGGGGCCGGGGCGGAGCGGGTGGCGAGCTCCTTGCCGGTCGCGATCACGTCGAAGGGCATGCCGCCGATGTTGACGCGGCTCTTGATGAGCTCGCCCTCCTCGTCCACGTACTCGGTCGTCTTGATGCCCTTGGCGCTCTTGGAATAAATCGTCGCCGTGCGCCTGGTGGCCTCGATCGTGCGGCCCTCGACCTCGACGGTCGTCTTTTCAAAGTCGGAGTAATGGATGCGGGCGGGCTCCACGCCCTCGATTGGGTCTACGGTGCGGACGGTGATCTCATGAGCCCCGGACTTCATCCGCTGACGGATGTAGCGGTCGGCCGCGGCGGGGGTGAGCCACACGCCCTCGGGCTTGGGGAGCTCCTGGGTGAGCTTCTTCCCCGCCTGCTCGGTGACCATCTCGATAGCGCCGTCGGGGCGGAAGGTGTACTCCGTCTTGACGGGCACCGCGCCCATGCGGCTGATGGACTGCATACGGACGGGCTTGCCGTCCTCGGTCTCGACGAAGACGGATTCGACGGAGATCTGGATGTCGTTGTTGTTGCCCCGCTTCAGGCCGATCCGCATGACGGAGGTCGTGGTGATCAGACCGTCCTCGGTCACAATGGTGGTGTGCAGGTCGCCGCAGCGCTGCCCCATGAGCTGGAGCATGTACCAGCGGTCGCTGTCGGCCCACGCGGCGGAGGCGAGCGCCAGCACCGCGAACACAACGCCGGCGAAGACCGCCCGCGGACGGGTGAGTATGGTCAACATCCCTCCAGTGTAAGACATTCCCACCCTACCCTTCGGCCACCCGGGGCCTCCATTGATCGACACCCACTGCCATCTCACCTTTCCCGACTTTCAGGAGCCGCGCTGCCCCGGCGGGGTGGGCGCGGTGCTGGCCCGCGCCGGGGCGGAAGGCGTGACCGGAGCGATCACCATCTCCACCACCACCCGCGACTGCCTTGAGGCGCTGGCCATCGCCGAAACCTTCCCGAACGTCTGGTGCAGCGCGGGCGTTCACCCCCTGTACTCGCACGAGGGGCCGCACGAGTGGGAGAACCTGCGGAAAGTCGCCCTCAGCCCGCGGTGCGTGGCGTGGGGAGAGCTCGGACTGGACAACCACTACGACGGCCCGCACCGCGCCGTGCAGCACGGCGTCCTTGAAGAGCAGCTCGCCTTCATCGAGAGCTTCCATAAGCAGGAGTTCACCAAGCCGGTGGTGATCCACTGCCGCGAAGCCTTTACCGACCTGATCCCCGTGCTGAAAAGCTCGCACCTGGACCCGAGGCGGGTCGTGTTCCACTGCTTCACCGGGACGGTGGACGAAGCACGGATGATCCTCGATTACGGCGCGTGGATTTCCTTCACCGGCGTGGTCACGTACCGCAACGCGCCGCAGGTGCGTGAGGCGGCGAAGCTCACGCCTGCGGACCGCATCATGATCGAGACCGATGCGCCGTTCCTCTCTCCCGAGCCGAAGCGCGGCGTGCGGCCCTGCGAGCCCTGGATGTCTTCCCTCACCGCCCGCGCCGTGGCGGCGCTGCGGGGCGAGGCGTGGGAGGAGTTCCACGCCCGCATCAACGACAACACCCGCCGCTTCTTCGGCGTGGGGTAAGGGAAACCCTACAGTCGATCATGTTCCTCACCCCGCCGACGCTGGCCGCCTGGCTGCACGACCTGAACCCCGTTCTGGTCCGGTTCACGGATACCTTCGCGATCCGCTATTACGGCCTGGCGTACGCGATCGGATTCCTGCTGGGGTGGGCGTGGCTGCGGTTCATGTCCCGGCGCGGCATGACCCCTCTTTCCCCCCAGCGCATCTCCGACATGATGGTGGCGATGGTGCTGGGCGTCGTTGCGGGCGGGCGAATCGGCTACGTGCTGTTCTACGACCCAAGCCTGCTGACGGACTTCAACTCGTCCTTTCCCTTCTGGGGCGTGCTGCGACTGAATCAGGGAGGCATGTCCTCCCATGGCGGCATCCTGGGCGTCATGATCGCCACCTGGTGGGTGTCGCGGGGCGTGAAGGATGAGCAGGGACGCGTTCAGTTCCGCGTGCCCTGGATGCACGTGCTGGACCTTGCCGCGGTTGCCTGCACGGCGGGCCTGATGCTGGGGCGCATCGCGAACTTCATCAACGGGGAGCTGCTGGGGAAGATCGTCGCAGCGCCGGGCGAGCCGGCCCCGTGGTGGGCGGTGAAGTTCCCGCAGGAGCGCGCGACCTACGACCCCGCGGCGGCGGTGGAGCACGCGCCCGCGCTCTCCCCCGAGCAGACCGAGCAGTTCAGGAATCTGCTCGACCAGTTCCGCGTCGGGATGGAGTCGGACCAGACCGCTTACCAGCGCGTTCTTCACGTGCTGCAGAGCGGGGGCGTGGAGGCCGAGGCGGTTGCCCGCCAGCTCTCGCCGCTGATTGCCGCGAGATTCCCCTCGCAGCTGCTCCAGGCGGCGACGGACGGGCTGGTGCTGGGGGGGATCCTGTGGCTGATCTGGGCCAAGCCCCGGCGCGCGGGAGTCATCAGCGCGTGGTTCGGGATCATCTACGGCGTGCTGCGCATCCTGACGGAGCAGGTGCGGCTCCCCGACGCGGCGCTGCAGAACGTCAAGGCGTCCACGGGGCTGTCGATGGGCCAGTGGCTGAGCGTGGGGATGGTGGCGATCGGAGCCGCGATGCTGGCGGTGTTCATCCGGCGGCCGGGGCCGGTGTTCGGCGGGTGGCTGCGGCGTGCATGAGCGGGCCTTCACCGGGCCACGCTAACCTTGCGGCTTGAGCGAGGAGTTCGGCATGGGCACGATACTGGTCACGGGCGGGGCGGGGTACATCGGTTCGCACGCGGTGCAGCGGCTGCTGCGCGACGGCCACAGCGTGGTTGTGATCGACAACCTTTTCCGCGGCCACCGCAAGGCCGTGGACCGACTCTCCGAGCAGGCCCCCGGACGGCTGCGCTTCATCGAGGCCGACATCATCGACCGCGGGGCGGTGCGCAGCGCCGTGCTCGACCACAAGGTTGACACGGTGATGCACTTCGCGGCGGTGGCGTATGTCGGTGAATCGGTCGAGCAGCCGCTGCGCTACTACCGCTGGAACGTGGACGGGCTCGTCAGCGTGCTGGAGGCGTGCGAGGCGGGGAACGTCCCGCGGCTGGTGTTCAGCTCCAGCTGCTCCACCTACGGCCAGCCGCCGCAGGAGATGATCCCGATCCCCGAGCATTGCCCGCAGAACCCCGTCTCCCCATACGGCCGGACGAAGCTGATGGGGGAACAGATCATCCGCGACTTTGCCGAGTCACGCCGGGTTGCGGGAGCGCCCTTCGCGTATGCCCTGCTGCGCTACTTCAACGTCGCCGGGGCGGATCGCAGCGGCCTGCTGGGCGAGGACCACACGCCGGAGAGTCACCTTGTGCCGGTCGTCCTGCAGGTGGCGCTGGGGCAGCGCCCGCACGTCGGCATCTTCGGGACCGACTACCCCACGCCCGACGGCACGTGCATCCGCGACTATGTGCACGTCGAGGACCTCGTGGATGCGCACGTGCTGGCGATGAACAAGCTTCAGCCCGGCGATGGGCTCTTCTACAACGTCGGCATCGGACGGGGGTACTCGGTGCGTGAGATCATCGAGACCGCCCGCGCGGTGACCGGACACCCCATCCCGACCGTTGAGTCGCCACGCCGGCCCGGAGACCCGCCGATGGCCTACGCCGACCCGTCGAAGATTCGGCGTGAGCTGGGCTGGCAGGCCCAGGTGACAGACCTTTCCGAGATCATCGCCTCCGCGTGGCGATGGATGAGCCGACATCCGAAGGGGTATGCGTCTTGAAGCGGTCCGCGGCGCTGCTGCTGTCGTCGTTGCTGAGCCTCGCCTTCGCCGCGACGGGCATTGCGCAGCCCGCGGCGGAGGTTCCCAGCTCTCACCCACGCCTCTTTGCCGACTTCCCGCGTCCCGCGGCGGACCTGCCCGTTCTGCCCTACCAGGACGCGTGGCCCGACCGCTGGCCCGAAGGGCCCGGCCCTATGGGCGTGATTCTGCCCCTGGACAACCCGCGTCAGTTCCCCGAGGGCGTCCGCAGCGGCTCGCCCTCGATCACGCTGCCTCCCACGTACCCGGCGGTTCAGGCGCTCACGAACGCGTTCCCTGACGCGAAGCCGGGGCAGTTCGCCGCCGCCGGGCCGGGCAAGTTTGTGTTCCGGTTCGTTGATCCACCGGCGGGGCAGAGCGTGCCGCGTTCACGCCGAAATACCGCGAGCGCGATGTTCTCGTACCTCTCCGCCCAACCCGCGGCGTTGGATGGAGACCCCGTGCTCATCGTTGAGCAGACGTGGTTTGCGCTCTATGACCCGGCCTCTGACAAGCCCGCCCGCGGCGTGGCGCTGGTCTCGCCCGGCCTGCTCGGCACACCGCCGGGCACGCTCAACACGCTGACGGAAGAACTGCGCAAGCAAGGATGGGCCGTGCTGCGCATGCTCGCGCAGCCCTCACGCTTCACCGAAGAAGTCGCGTTCGAGCTTGACCCGGCGGGCGATCTGGAAGCGCAGGCGAAGCACATCGCGGCGGTGCTGGGCGGGCGCGCGGCGGAGTGCGCCTATGCCGTGGAAGCGGCGATGGCGCACGTCGAAGCGCTAAGGCCGGGCCTGGCGGGCAAGCCGCGGATCGCGGTGGGGTTCAGCGGCGGCGCGATGACGCTGCCGACGATCATCGCGCGTGAGCCGGAGCGGTATCGCGCGGCGGTCATGGTGGGCGGCGGGGCGGACTTCTGGCTCATCAATCAGCGGAGCAACTACCGCACGCTGATCCGCGCCATCGAAGAGCGCTGGAAGCGCGAGCCCACGCCGGAGGAACTGGCGCGGCTCGACGAGCTGTATCTACGCAACTCGCCGCTGGACGCGTATCACACCGCGTCGGCTCTCAAGAGCATGAAGGTGCTCATGATCCAGGGGTCCGCGGACCTGGCCGTGCCCGCGCCTCTGGGCGACCTGCTGTGGGAACGTCTGGGAAGACCTGATCGCTGGGTGGAAGAGGCGGGGCATGAGGCGTTGTTTATGAGTCTTCCCGCGGAAAGCTTCCCAAGAATGATGGAGTGGCTTAACGCCGCCGTCCCCGTTCCCGATACACCCTAAATCATGCTCATCGCCGTCAGCCCCTACCACCTCACGACCCGCGAAGCCCCGGCGATGGCTGCGCTGCTGCTGGCGGACCAGGTGCTGACGCTGGTGCCGGCCCCGGCGCATGACGGCTCGCCCGAGGCGGCGCACGCCGCGGGCGCGCGGATTCCCTCTTACCTGCGCTTCATGAGCACCTGGAGCTGGACGGCGCCGCTGTGGAAGGCGGGCGTCATCGTCAGCGAGCTGGAGGGGCAGAACGCGGTGGACGACATGCACGCGGTCTCGAGTCAGGTGGACCAGGACGAGCAGCTCGCGCCGCTGCGCCGCTTCATGCATCACGACCTGTACGAGGATGAGCGTGCGTACCTCTCCGCCGTCGCCGCGGACCTGCTCAAGGGCGGGCCAGACCCCGGCATCAACGTGCCCGTCGCGGCGGGGCTGGACCGCTTCGCGACGCGCCATCAGATCATGGTGGCGCGGGCGCAGCCGACATCGGTGGTGCAGGTCGCCGAAGCTCGCATGAGCGAAAGCCTGGGCGCGGTGGCGCTGCCCATATTGCTGCAGGCGGACGCGGATCGGCTTCTGCACGCGCGCGAGGTGCTGGCCGACGCCGTGGAAGCGCTGTGGGATGCGTACGAGGGGGTGGAAGAGCCGGAGGGGGCGGAGGGCCTGCGCCAGGCCGCGGGGGTCTACACGGATGCGTACCAGTCCCGCTACGACGAGCTGATGGAAGGCAGCGAGGACGACGAAGTCCGCGTGGTGGAGGGGACGGTCACCATCAGCGCGATGCGGATGCCCGCGGACGTGGTGCTGCGCTCCAGCCTCGCGGCGATGGCGGGGATGAACCTCGTCCCGCGGTCGCCGGAGCCCTCGACGCTGCCCGCGAAGTATGACCCCTACGCGGGACGGTCCTTCATTTCGCTGCTCGTCAAGCCGCTGGGGGCGCGGTCCGCCGCCCGGCGGGCCTAGGTGCCCTTCCCGCACGCGGCCTAGGGTCAGGGCGGTGCCCCATGCCCAATCGCCTCGCCCACGAAACCAGCCCGTACCTCCTCCAGCACGCCCACAACCCCGTCAACTGGTGGCCGTGGTGCGATGAAGCGTTCGAAGAAGCGCGGAAGCGCGACGTTCCCGTCTTCCTCTCCATCGGCTATTCCACCTGCTACTGGTGCCACGTCATGGAGCGGGAGAGCTTCGAGGACGCCCGCACCGCGGCGGTGCTCAACGAGAAGTTCGTGCCCATCAAGGTGGACCGCGAGGAGCGGCCCGACGTTGACGAGGTCTACATGGCCGCCACCGTGATGATGACCGGGCACGGCGGCTGGCCCATGAGCGTCTTCCTGGAGCCGCACAAGCGGCGGCCCTTCTGGTGCGGCACCTACTTCCCGCTGCACCCGCGCCCCAACATGCCCACCTTCATGCAGGTGCTGGACGCGATCTCCCGCACCTACCGCGAGCAGCGGATCGAGGTCGAAAAGCAGGCGGAGGAACTGGCCGCGGCCGTGCGCGAGAGCATCTCGGGCATCCCGACAACGGCGCAGCTGGGTCAGCACCAGGTGGCGGATTCGGTGGCGACGCTGCTCAAAGTCTTCGACCGAGCGGAGGGCGGGTTCGGCTCCGCGCCCAAGTTCCCCCAGCCGGTGTTTCTCGAGTTCCTGCTCGATGCGCGCACCCGCGCCGCGGACGACTCCACCGCTGACGCCATCGACATCGCGGTGCGGAAGACGCTGGACAAGATGGCGTGCGGAGGGCTTTTCGATCAGGTGGGCGGGGGCTTCCACCGCTACAGCGTGGACGGCATGTGGACCGTGCCGCACTTCGAGAAGATGCTGTACGACAACGCCCAGCTCGCGCGGGTGTACGCGCGGGCGGCGCGTTACTACGGCGATTCCTGGTACGAGCAGATCGCCCGCCGCACGCTCGCGTACATCCAGCGCGAGATGACCGGCGCTGAGGGCGGGTTCTTCTCCGCCCAGGACGCGGAGGTGGACGGGCGCGAAGGGCTCAACTACCTCTGGACCCCGCAGGAAGTGCGGGACGCGCTGGAGCCCGAGGACGCCGAGCTTGCCCTGAAGGTCTATGGCCTCACCCTGGGCCCCAACTTCCAGGACCCCCACCACTCCACCGAGCCCCCGCGCAACGTCCTGCGGCTGGAGAACAGGCCGGAACGCCTCGCCCCGCGACTCGGGCTTGCGCCCGCAGTGCTCGAAGAGCGACTCGGGAAGATCAACGAAGCGCTGTACGTCGCCCGTTCCGTTCGCAAGCAGCCTCGGGTGGACGACAAGGTGATCGCGGGCTGGAACGGGCTGATGATCGGGGCCTTCGCCTGCGCAGCGCGGGAGCTCTCCGATGACTCCCTGCTGGCTCCGGCGCGCCGTGCCGCGGCGTTTGTCCTTTCGCACCTGACCGACAGCGCGGGCGAGGGGGGCGAGCGCCGCCTGCTGCGCACCTACCGCGCCGGTCAGGCCAAGACGCGCGGCTTCCTCGACGACCACGCCATGCTCATCCATGGCCTGCTGGAGCTCGCCCGCGCCTCCACCGGCCACGACCGCGACCTTCACATTCAGCAGGCCCAGGCCGTGCTGACGCTCGCGCAGGCGTCGTTCCTCGACGAGAACACCGGGGGATGGTTCGACACGCGCGACGACGACGCCGAGATCTTCGTGCGCATCCGCTCGCTGCACGACGGCGCCGTGCCCAGCGCCACCTCCGTCATGCTCCACAACCTGCTCGACCTGGCGGAGCTGACGGGGGACAGCTCCTACAGGGACCAGGCCCTCAAGTCGCTCATCGCGATCAGCGGGTCGGTGGCGCAGACGCCCGTGGGCGCGATCAACTCGACCCGCGCCCTGCTGCGATTCCTGCTCGCCGCGCCGCCGGAGGAATCGGCCCGTCTTCAGGAGGCCCCCGCGCCGGTGCTCGCCGCGAACGCTTCCGCGCCGCAGACCACGCCCGTGGAGGTCTTCGCCTCCACCGACCGCGTCAGCGTCAGCGCCGACCAGCCCGCGCAGCTCACGCTCTTCATCCAGATCGCGGAGGGATACCACGTCCCCGCGGCGGACCCCGGCGACGGCCCCGACGCCGCGCCGCTGGTCCCCTTCCGTGTCAGCATCATCAACGGCACCGGCGTCGCGGCTTACGCGGGCTACCCGGAGGGCAAGGCCGAGGGCAACGGGCCGCGGGTCTACACCGGCGGCTTTGAGCTTCCCGTGGTTCTGGAGCGCACCGGCGAATGGACGGGCCAGCCGCTGCTGAGCCTGATGTACCAGGCGTGCACCGAGACCGAGTGCCTGGCCCCCACCATGGTGGAGCTGGACATCGCGATCGACCGGGCCTGAGCCGTTGAAAGTCAGAACACTTCGTAGCGGGTCAGGTGTGCCGCGAGCTGCGCGGCGGTGTCGCCCGTGTAGTCGATCAGCTCCGCGTGCCAGCCCACGCTGTGGGCGGTGTTGATGTTCTCCTGCAGGTCGTCGAAGAACAGCACGTCGGTGCCCTGGAAGCCCGTGACCCGCTCGAAGGCGCGGTAGATGTCCGGCGATGGCTTCACGAAGCCCAGCAGGTGGCTCGCGTGCCGATGCTTGAGCAGGCTTGCGGTGGGAAAGTCCCTCATCCGCTCCCAGTGGCGGGCATTGGTGTTGGAGAGCAGCCCCGTCTCGATCCGCGGCAGGGCGATGAGCCGCTCGATCAGCTCCCGCACGCCGGGGTATTCCTCCGTCAGCCAGGCGTCGTGCACCTGCCGCACTTCCTCGGGCGTGTACAGGTCGCCGGTGGCGCGGGCCAGGGCGGGGTAGAACTCCTCCGGACTGAGCAGGCCGGCCTGAAACTGCTTGTTCAACTCCCGCCGCTGCACGATCAGGTGCGGCTCGTCGTGCCCGGTGCGCACTTCCACGCCCGCGGCGGCGCAGGCGTCCGCCCATGAGCGGTGGTGCTTCAGGATCACGCCGCCCCAGTCAAAGACCACGCAACGGATCGGTTTCCACGCCACGCCCGAGTCTAGACAAGAAAACAACCCCGCGAGCGCGGGGTTGTCGGTCTCGACTTCGGGTTGTCGCGGGCGATCAGCTCGCCTTGATCGTCACGAAGGAAGCGACGGCGGCCAGAGAGCCGTCCATGTCGCGGGAGTAGGGCATCGTCCACGACTTGCCCTTGGCGACGTGAACGACCTTCGCGGCCTTCTCGCGGCTGTACCAGTCGCGGTTGCCGCGGTTGTAGACGACCATCCGCTGACGGCGCATCCGCTGGGCGCGGCGGAGGGCCTTCTTGTTCTCGGGGTCCATGCGCATCAGGCGTGCGATCGTCGCGACCTGATCGTCGGTCTTGGGATCAGCGCTGATGGTGCACACCAGGTTCTGCCCAGGCTTGAACTTCGAAGTATCCAACGCGGCCATGACCGACCTCCAGAACGCCGGGACGACCCCGGCAGGGCGGGAAGTGTAGGCGTGACCCCCCGTTCGTCCACAAGTTCCGGCCATAGGGGAGGGGTTTCGGCCCCGGATGAGCTAGACTCTCCCCCTATGACCTCCCCCGCCCCGGCTCAGCCCGTCTTCGACCCCTCCGCCCCTCACATGCAGATGCCCCGCCTGCGGCCTGTCCGGGGCTTCCGTGCCCAGGCCGGAGACCAGGAGGCCCTCGGCCTGGCCGATGCCCGTCAGGTTTCTGACCGGGTGGTCTTTGTCGCCCCCGCCGCCCAGCTCATCTTCCCCCTCATGGACGGCCAAAAAACCCTGGACGAGATCGTCCAGCAGGTGGGCCGGGGGCTGACGCGGAAGGACCTGGAGAACCTGGTCGCCCAGCTCGACTCCGCGGGCCTGCTCTACGGCCCGACCTTCGACGCGATGCTGGAGAAGATGCGCCGGGAGTTCGACAGCGCCTCGATCCTGCCGCCCGGCCCCAGCGCGGCCCTGGCCGACGCCCTCCTCGACGCCGAGGTCCAGTCCAAGGGCGGCACGCCCCCCACCGACGAGGAGCGTCCCGCCCGTGCCGCGGCTGCCCTGCGCACCGCGATGGACCAGTGGATCGCCCAGGCGCTGAAGGACGTTCCCAACCCCAGCCTCGACACCCTGCCCGGCGCGGTGGTCGCGCCGCACATCGACTACCCCCGCGGCTGGCTGAACTACGCCTCGGTCTGGGGGCGCCTGCGCGTGACCGACCGCCCCGACCGGGTGGTGATCCTCGGGACCAACCACTTCGGCGAGGGCACGGGCGTGACGGGATGCGACAAGGGCTACGCGTCCCCCTTCGGCGTGTCGGAGGTGGACACGCAGCTCATCGAGGTGCTCCGCAAGCACCTGGGCGAAGAAAACAGCGCCAAGCTCTTCGCCAACCGCTACGACCACGAGCGCGAGCACTCCATCGAGCTGCAGGTGCCGTGGATTCACCACTGCCTGGGCTCCGAGGAAGGCAAGGGTTTCTGCAAGGTCTTCGGCGTGCTCATCCACGACCCGACGGTCAACAACGGCGAGTCCTACGACGGCAAGGGGCTGGCGCTGGCGCCGTTCATCGATGCGATGAAGGCGACGCTCGCGCAGCTACCGGGCAAGACGCTGGTGGTCGCCTCGGCGGACCTGAGCCACGTGGGCCCGGCCTTCGGCGATCCGGTGCAGCTCGCGGGCGACAACGAGCAGGCCACGGCGATGCGCAACAAGGTCTTCAGCCACGACCGCGACATGATCCAGCTCATCATGGAGCGCAAGCCTGATGAGCTGGTCGCCGCGATGAGCTGGCAGCAGAACCCGACGCGCTGGTGCTCTATCGGCAACCTCGTCGCCACGCTGAAGATCGTCGAGCCCTCCAGCGTGGTGCTGTACAACTTCGCGGCGTCCATGGACGAGCAGGGCACGGCGCTCGTCAGCAACGTCGGCATGGCGATGATGCGGTGATCCTGCTGATCGGGGCAACGCAGTCGCTCCGCGTCGCGGCGGCCGTCGCCGCGGCACTCCTGACCCTCTTCGCCCTGTGGATGCTCTGGGGCGGGCGGGACTTCTCGCCTGAGGAACCCGAAGACGGGGATCGCCCCGCGCCCAACTTCCTGCAGGCCTTCCGCCGCTCTCTATCGCGCTCCAGCCGAAGCGCGCTCGGCATGTCCGCGCTCGTCGTGGGATACCACCTCGTGGCGTACGCCAACCCCCACCTGCCGCTGGTGCAGGTTCCCTTCGACCGCTGGTGGGCGCTGGCCCTGGGCGTGCTGATCGTGATCTGGGCGTCGCTGGCGATGGACCGGCTCGAGCGTCGCTAAGCGCGGCCCGCCGCGGCACGGCTCGCCGCGACCGCGAGCTGG
>Ga0065721_10006237_pt1 | contig 21879 bp, 19 predicted proteins | sample Mesricmetagenome_FD_59108 | JGI IMG/M metagenome (GOLD analysis project Ga0065721, IMG submission 59108) | Mesophilic microbial community from rice straw/compost enrichment Sample: eDNA_1 v2 (version 2) | ecosystem: Engineered > Solid waste > Grass > Composting > Bioreactor | place: USA: Davis...
ACCATCCTGATTTTGCAACCTGATCTCCTGATCATTCCCAGTCCAGGAGATACCACCATTTGCATTTACCCGTGGGAGGAATGCGTTGAATGCATATTTATCGTCGAGTTCAGTAGACTCTGATGTCTTGCGGGCAATACGCACGTCGAAGTTTTTTTCGAGTGCAACCGCGATTACTTCTTCAAGTGTAAGTTGACGTTGTCCATAGAGCGTCTGTGCTCCAACCAGGAACATCCAAAATAAAACAAACCTATGCCTCATAAACTACTTCAGGTTTAGCCGCCGAAAGCCGCTCTTCAAACGAGATTGGTTTGGTTTTTTTCGACAGGAACGTATACATGGCCGGGATTACAAACAGGGTAAGTAACAAGGAAAACATAATACCTCCGACGATAACAATACCCAGTGGCTGACGACTCGTGGCCGCAGCACCCAGCGACATGGCAATGGGCAGCGACCCTAATGCCATCGTGAGACTTGTCATCAAAATAGGGCGGAGGCGAAGACGCGAAGCTTCAAGAACTGCGTCAAACCGCGACAACCCTTCAAGGCGCTTCTGATTGGCAAATTCAACGATGAGGATACCGTTCTTCGTAACCAAACCTATCAACATGATCATACCAATTTGCGAGAAGATGTTCAGCGTTTGATCAAACAACCACAGNGAGATCAAGGCTCCGGCAATCGCCAGAGGTACGGTAAACATAATNGTCAGAGGGTCGACAAAACTTTCGAACTGNGCNGCAAGGATCAGATAGATCAGCACCAGCGCAAGCACGAAGGCGAANGCNGTGTTACCNGAACTCTCAGCGTAGTCACGCGACGTTCCCGAAAGCGAAGTAACAAACGTATCGTCAAGTAATTGAGCCTTTATCTCTTCCATTGCTTTGATACCATCACCCAGCGTTTTACCAGGCGCAAGTCCTGCGGAAATTGTCGCAGATTTGAAACGGTTAAAGTGATACAATGTCGGCGGCGTGGTCGATTCGGTAATCGTTACCAGGTTGTCGATCGAGATGAGTTCTCCTGAGTTGGTACGAACGAAAAGACTTTTCAAATCGGCAGGGTCATCGCGGTTATTGCGGTCAACCTGGCCCATCACCTGATACTGTTTGCCTTCTTTCGTGAAGTAGCCGAAGCGCAGGTTACTATACGCGAGCTGAAGTGTTTGTGAGATGTCCTGAACACTAACACCGAGTTGGGTTGCCTTAAGACGGTTGATTTCAACGCGCAATTCAGGCTTATTGAACTTCAAATCGGAATCCACCTGCTGAAGCGTCGGGTGATCGTTCGCTGCCTCAAGGAACTTTGGCAACACCTCCTGAAGCTTGTCGAAGTTGTTGTTCTGAATTACGAACTGCACGGGCAAGCCACCACGACGGTCAACAGAAATTGTTTGTTCCTGAATGGTGAATGCGCGTCCCTGCGTGAAATTGCGAAGGTTTCTGTTTACCATGTCGACGATCTCCTGCTGTGAGCGGTTGCGCTCACTGGGATCAGACAAGGTAACGCGAACGAAGCCGGAGTTTACAGATCCGGAGCCGGAGAATCCCGGAGCCGTCACCGACAACGCAGTTTTGTATTCAGGCACCGAATCGGTAACAAACTCAACGACACGTCGCACATAGTCATCCATGTAGTCGTAAGCCGTGCCTTCAGGTCCGGAAAGCTGAATCCTGAATTGATTGCGATCTTCCATGGGGGCGAGTTCGGATTGAATGTTTGTCCCGATGAAGTACGTAACGCCCAAACAGACCAGAATTATCGCTACCGCTAACCAGCGGTGTTTCAGAAATTTGGAAAGCACATTTGCGTAACCTGTTTCCATTCCGGTATAGAAAGGCTCGGTCACGCGGTAAAACCATGAGTGTTCGTGATTGCTTCGCGTAAGCTTCACGCTGAGAACCGGAGTCAGTGTCAGCGATACGAAAGCTGAGATCAATACGGCGCCACCCACAACGACACCAAATTCAGTAAACAATTTCCCGGTAAATCCCTGCATGAAAAGTATTGGCAGGAACACCACCGCCAGCGTCACGGAAGTCGAAATTACAGCGAAGAAGATTTCCTTCGATCCTTCTTTGGCGGCCTGATACTTGTTCATACCGCCTTCGAGCTTTTTGTAGATATTTTCCGTCACAACAATCCCGTCGTCCACCACAAGACCCGTGGCGAGAACGATACCCAGCATGGTAAGGACGTTTATCGAAAATCCACACAGGTACATGATGAAGAATGTCGCAACCAGCGACACGGGAATATCGATCAAGGGTCGAAGAGCAATCAGTGAATCCCGGAAGAACAGATAGATCACGATGACCACGAGACAGAATGCGATGATCAGCGTCTCAACAACTTCGGTAATGGAACGCTTGATAAAAACGGTTTGATCGAGGGCGATGTTCAGACTGATGTCTTCCGGAACATCGCGTCTTATTTGTTCAAGACGTCGATAAAATTCGTCAGAGATNGACACATAGTTNGATCCCGGTAGCGGTACGATAGCAAGACCTACCATGGGAATATTACTTTCCCGAAGGATGGATTCCTCATTTTCCGGACCGAGGACTACCTGAGCGACGTCGCGAAGGCGCACGTTTCCATCTGGCGACGAGCGCACGACGACATTCGAAAATTCTTCCTCGGTGAATAGCCGTCCAAAAGTGCGTACGGTAAGTTCCGTGCTGTTACCGGCGATCTTTCCCGAAGGTAGTTCAACATTTTCGCGGTTCAGGGCTTGCTGAATATCAACCGCTGTAAGCCCGTAGGCGCTGAGTTTTGCAGGATCAATCCAAATCCGCATCGCCCACCGCTTCTCGCCCCATACCTGTATCCCACTCACACCAGGGATTGTCTGAAGGCGCTCTACCAGAACGTTGTTACAATACTCGGTAAGCTCAAGATTATTTCGCGTGTTGCTCTGAACCGTCATAGTAATGATGGGGCTCGAGTTAGCATCCGCCTTCGATACAACGGGAGGGCTGGGCAAATCATCGGGCAGCGACCGCAGCGCCTGCGATACTTTATCCCGAACATCGTTGGCAGCAGCTTCCAGGTCCACACCAAGTTCAAACTCAATGGAGATACTGCTACGGCTCACACTTGAGCCGGAGGTTATATTTCGGATTCCAGGGATGCCATTGACAGATTTTTCAAGCGGTTCGGTAATCTGTGATTCAATGATGTCAGCATTCGCTCCGGGATAGGTCGTGCTTACGTTAATGATTGGCGGGTCGATAGCGGGGTAGTCCCTCACACCAAGGGACGTGAAGCCGATCACACCAAAAAGTACCAGCACGATGTTCATTACAAATGCCAGTACAGGACGTCTTAAGCTTAATTCAGATATGTTCATAGTCCAGTCCTCACTCACCGTAACGTTTAACATTGGCCACGCGAACCCTGCTCTCCGGGCGAATGGCCATCAGCCCGGTGGTAAGGACGGTATCCCCTTCTTTAACACCTGTCAGGATTTGAACAAACGCGGAGTCACGAAGACCTGTTTCCACGTTCACGAAATGCACACTGTCTTTGCGCAGCAGGATCATCTGTTTGCCACGAGCCTGCGGGATTACTGCCTGCGAGGGAACGAGTAAGGCGTTTGAATCCTGGCCGAGCTGCAGACTGACCCTGGCAAATGTTCCGGGCACCAGTTCGGAGTGCTGCTCATTCACACGCGCACGAACGCGCAGGGTACGAGTCGCTGCCTCAACCGTGTTCTCAGTTGCAATCACCGATGCATAGTGATTGCTCTTTCCTCCGTCGACGCGGAAGATCACCGTCGAACCCGGACGGGCCTCGTTGGCGTATTTCTCAGGGATAGAAAACTCAAGCTTGAGATAATCCACCTGGCTTATTGAAGTAACAATATCATTGGGTGAAAGCAGTGCGCCCAAACTCACCTGGCGCAAACCAAGGCGTCCTGCATAGGGTGCGCGGATTTCCGTTTTTGAAATCGCAATCCTGACAGCTTCAATATCCGCGCGAAGGTTTTCCACCTGGAGGGCACTGAGGTCATAGTCCTGTTGACTGATACCACTGATCGCGAGCAAGTCGCGCTGCCGTTCTTCCGTCTTGGCAGCAATTTCCAACTGCACCTCAAGTTTCTTCAGTTGTGCCTGAAGGTCGCCATCGAATAACTTCACCAACAGGGTTCCCTTCTGTACCGTCTTTCCCTCCTGAATATTTAATGCGACGACCCTTCCGCTGACTTCAGCCCTGATTTCCGTGACCTCTGCCGGCAGTAGCGTACCAGGTACTTCCACCCGGTCACTGATCGTTTTCTTTTGAACAATAAATCCGTCGGCGTTCATCACACCTTGTTGCCGCGGTCCCCCGGCCGTTGTCTTTTCTTTTTTACAGGAAGCGAATACAAGTCCGCAAAAAATCAAGGCAACCAGCGTTCTGTCAATAAGCATATTCGTTTGAGAGAAAAGATATAACACGTTGAAAAGACTCGTCGTTCAACGAGCGAAGTTTAAAAATTCATTATGAAGATCAAGGATCTGGGGAATGAGCAACACGCTTTCATCATTCAAGAGAACATAATCTGCCCGCGCCGTCTTTTCTTCGTCAGGCCATTGTTGTTTAATTATGTCCCTCACCTGCTGATACGTCCGATGCGCGTCCCGCGCCAGCACGCGTCTGATACGTGTATGCTCATCAGCATACACCATGATAACCTTGTCCAGCATCCGATAAGACCCACTTTCGTACAACAATGCAGCTTCCTTCAATACGTACGGGAAACCCTTGTGCCGCGACATCCAGTTCGCGTAATCAACCCCCACTCTCGGATGAACAAGCTGATTCAGCTTTTCCAGTTTAGTCTTGTCACTGAAAACCGTCTCAGCCAGGTATCGACGGTTTAGGCCATGATCGTCATATGACAAATCACCGAATTCTTTCTTTATCTGTGATATAAGTATTCCATCTGTGGTCATTAAAGCTTTCGCCCGGTGATCGGAATCGTACACGGGAATTCCCAGCGTTTTGAATACCTGGCACACCAGACTTTTGCCGGACCCGATGCCTCCTGTAATACCAATTTGAAGCGGAGCCGACATTAGAATTTGACGTAAACAGAATCGATTCGATGGACTTCGGAATAAGGCGGAAGACCCGAGACAACAGGCTTAATCTGTTGGGTGCCGCCAACAAAATTCCTGAGGTCAACAACAGCGAAAACTGAGTCTGGCGAATATTGGTTCATCTTACTTTCCGGAATAGAGAACCTGCACGGCAACGCCTTGATGCCGAGGTAGGGATTGGCTTCTTTTGGGTAGTTGATAATGCGCAGCGGAATGGAATCCTCCATTTCAATCAGGCGATCTACCTTGAAGGAAACATGCACCCTGGGTGGGTTCCGCTGAATAAAGTCATTGTTCAGAAGTTCGACATCAACATCTTCGTCATAATCGCGGTCGATGTCGGCATCTGCCAGTTTAAGATAAACCGGTTCGATGAATGCGCGGACGAGGGGAGCGGGGCCACTCACCTCAATGGAGTCAGGAGTTAGCTTTGGCTCGCTCGTCCTGACATGATTTGGCTGCAGGTTGATGGCCTTAACGTCAAGTCTAAGCGTAAGCCATCGCTTTTCGATCGGTTCGATCGCGACCCGCAGCGTATCGGTCAGCATAAAATTGATATCGAACCGTTCCAGCTGATGGGCAAACAACGCTGGGACGGCTACGATTTTTTTCACCTCAGCGGGTTTCTCCAGCGGAACCACCAGGGGCGGCACTTTCAGGCCGACACTTCGGCGAAAGAGATCCCAGCCAATACCGCTGACATTGATCCTGACAGAGGTGGGCAAGGGCTCAACAGCGATAAAGCTTTCCCGGTCGTATTCGAACTCGATCGGGAAGTTGATGTTGGTGGAGTAGTTTTTATTCAGGGCATTGAATAACCAGAAAATGGTAGCCGCAATAAAGCAAAGAGCTACGGCTTTCCAGTTCCTGCGGCTTAGTCTGAAGTTCCGAAGTATCGCCGAAAGCCCGTTCATGGCGACTTACTTTTTGTTAGCCGCTTTCGTTGCTTCGAGGCTTATTGCTGATTTATTGAAACGAATGCGACCACCCTTTTCTACTTCGAGAACGAAAGTTTCTCCTTCGAGGTCAGCAACGTGTCCATGGGCGCCACCGATGGTGACAACGTAATCACCTTTCTTGATGTCTTCGATAAACTTTTTCTGATCCTTTGCTTTCTTCTGTTGCGGACGGATCATGAAGAAATAGAAAATCAGCGCCATCGCTCCAAACATAATCCAGGTAGGAAGTGCACTTTGACCTGATTGAGCCTGGGCAAGAATTGAGTACATAGGTTTTAATGTTTTTTTAAAGCGTTCAAAGGTATCTTAATTAAAAAGAAAATCCCAATCCGACCGCGCCGGATTGGGATCAATAAGCTTCCAAAAATTCCTTATTGTCTCAGCGGCCCTTCGTCAGGCTGCTGTGGTTTAGACTGGACCATAGCCCTGAAACGCAACACTGTTTGTTCCGGCTTTGTGTTAGCCACTACAGTGATGGTCTTGTTCTGCAAGTTGGTTTGATTCTTACTGTTGAAGCTGGCCTTCACGAATCCCTTGCCTCCAACCGGAACCGGTGTTTTAGTCCAGTCAGGAGCTGTACATCCGCAGGAAGGACGCGCATCCTGAATCACCAGGGGAATTTCTCCTGTATTCGTAAAAGTGAAGTTGTACTCAACGACTTCGCCCTCTTTGATTGTACCAAAATCGTGTTCGAGCTTATCGAATGTGATGCTGGCTGTCGGGCCGGCAGGTTCACTCTCGACCGCAATGGGGCTGGCGTTGCTTTCCACTCCGGAGCTTTTCGCTCCCTTCAATTCACGGATCTCGTTTTCAAGCGCAGCAATGCGTTTCTCTGCATTCCTGTCTTTACATCCGGTGGCGAGACCGCCGATAACTGCCATCACCACCACCAACTTTACTGCAAACTGCTTCATGATTGTTTTTTTGCGTACTGCTCGCAGCAGCACTGTCTTGTTAAATGTGTTTTGGTTTAAAAAGTTTCTGCTTAAGCCTTTTTCCCGCGAATCTGCTCAAGGAGCTCGTCGACGTCTTCAAGCAACCTTTCTGCTTTCGTCTTCGCCTCGTCAACCACACGTTGTCCCTGTGATTTGGCCTCAGATGTCAGAGGGGTTTCCTTGCCTGAAACAAAATCGTCGATAAGCTGCTGCAGCATATCGCGATATTTATCCAGTTGAAACGATAGCTTCTCCCTGGTGTTAACACCTGTATCCGGCGCGTAAAGAATTCCCAGCAGTGCTCCAGTAGCCGCCCCGGCAAGAAATGCTAACAGCGTATTTCCACTTTTTTTGCCCATAAAACTATTTTACAATTAGTGTCGGTTCGAGTGCAAATTCAAAATTTTAACAAATTTTAACAAACGCCGGACGGGAATTCAAGACGGCTCCCACAGACGGAAAAAATATGCCCTCAACAAAAATGCATCGACAAATTATTTATTATCAATCAAACCGCGACCACTTTTCTTTAAAGTACCTTTTTCCTTCAAATCCTTGGCAATTACGTCCAGTATACCGTTGATGAACTGACGACTGTTAGGAGTACTGTAGTTCTTCGCCAGCTCGATGTATTCGTTAATCGTAACCTTAACGGGAATATTCGGGAAAACCAGCAGCTCCGCAATAGCCATTTCGAGAATCATGCGATCCGTCAGCGGCAGACGGTCTACCTCCCAGTTCCGGGTGTTCTGGGCAATCAGATCCTTGTAATAAGAATCCAGCGAAGTTGCTGAATTGTAGAGCTTTTCAATGAATTCCTTGTCCTCGTCCCAATTAACCGAAAGCGTGAAAAGTGTAAGCTTACCCTCACCGGCCGGGTCATAGGACTTCACACTTTTTTCCACCATGCCTTTCACAATCTCCTTGTCTTCGGCCCAGCGCAGCACCTCCTCCTCAAAATGCTCGTTGATAATCGTCTTTCCCAGAATCACCTTTTTGAAGAGGTGATTCACAAATTTCTTCTGGTCCTCGAGTGAAATGGTTTTTCGGTCAAGGTACACAAGGTATTCGCTGTCCTGGCGGACGACATCCCGGAACCAGCTTTTCACTTTGTCCTGCTTGTCGTTCCAGTGCTTGCCGAGCTTCAGGGCCTGCTTCCGAAGTTCTTCGTGATCCTGAAGCGCTTTTATCCATGCATTACTGAGAAAGTTTTTGTGACTAACCTTCTTATCGACGGCGGCAACTTCCGCGAAAGCGACGGGTAATGACAGGACAGCGATGTAATGGTCGTAAATGCGTTCTACTTCGCTGATCAGATTTTTGAGGAAAAAAGAAGCATCCTTTTTCGACTGCGTTGTATAGAAGTGAAAGCAGTCGTTAACGGCTTTCTGAATTTTCGGGTCTTCATGCTCAACAGCGTGTTCACCACTTGCGAAGGCCTTTTCAAAAAGCTTTGCCGCGGTTTTTTTCTGGGAATTGAGGAAAGCCTTGTCCTGAACCTCCATCGAATTGAGGTCGGGTGCAAAAGTCTCGTTTATTTTGTCAAGGCATAGTTCGTAATTGGCATCCCGGCATTGCTCGAGAGCAAACAGGCTTTGCATGACTTTGATGCGGAGGCTTCTTCTGTTAAGCATGATAAAGAACGATATGTAGAATGAGAACGCACAAAAATAAACATCCCGCTGGGGTTTGCCCAACGGGATGTTCAATAGTTTACAAATTTTTAATATGCGTTACCGACTCATTCGAATGCGACCGATGTCGGCGATCCGGCGTTCTGCGAGTTGAATTGCGGCTTCCTGGCTCGACAGTTTCTCCGCGTCTGCCAGCTGCAAAATGCTTTCACACGTTTGATAGATCTTCTCTACCTGCTCCAGCACCCGCTTGCGATTGTAGTTGCCCTCATACTCGTTGAAGACGTTGATAACACCTCCCGCATTGATGAGAAAATCAGGAGCGTAAACGATTCCCCTGTCTTTGAGCATATATCCGTGATGGGTTTCGTCTTTAAGCTGATTGTTGGCAGCCCCTGCAATTACAGCACAGTTCAGCTTGGGGATCGTATCGCCATTCAGTACGCCTCCAAGTGCGCAAGGTGCAAAAATGTCCATGTCGACGTTGAATATCTGATCCATGGTGACGGTTTCCACACCGTACTTCGCGCTTACTGCGGCTACCTTTTCATTCGACAAATCGGTGATAACGACGTTTGCATTCTCCTTGATCAGGTATTCCACGAGATGCGTTCCCACCTGGCCTACACCCTGAACGGCGACTTTTTTGCCGTTGAGGCTATCTGTTCCGAATGTTCTTTTCGCAGCCGCCTTCATCCCAACGTACACGCCGTATGCCGTCACTGGCGAGGGGTCGCCACCACCGCCCATCGACTCAGGCAGGCCCGTCACATGGCGCGTCTCCATGCGGATGTACTCCATGTCAGCGGTCTTCATGTTCACGTCTTCTGCCGTGATATATTTGCCATTAAGGCTGTTTACGAATTTGCCGAAGCGGCGAAGGAACGCCTCCGTCTTCTGGGTTTTGGCATCACCGATTATCACCGCCTTTCCACCTCCAAGGTTGATTCCGCTGATGGCCGACTTGAATGTCATTCCCCGGGAAAGGCGAAGCACATCCGTTAGCGCTTCTTCTTCGGTCGCGTAATTCCACATACGGGTGCCGCCCAGGGCTGGCCCCAGAACTGTGTTATGTATCGCGATTATCGCTTTCAATCCGGTAACAGGGTCATTGCAGAAAACCACTTGTTCGTGTCCCAGGTCCGCTAACGTTGCGAAAAGACCGCTGGAAGCCACTTTTTCCACCTCTTTCACCTTCATAAATGATTTGTTTACGTTTGATTGTGTAGTTTTGACGCCGTTTTGCATACTGCGCCCGTTGAATTTTTGTACAAAGTTAGCCTATTACAAACGTTTGCACCGTGCTTTAAAACGATATTTTGCTAATTGGTAGGCCGACCAAATATCATCCATGAAGGAGTTAAAGTACCTGAATAAATATTTGCTGAAATACAAGTGGCATCTTGCGTTCGGGACGCTGTTTATTATCATTTCCAACATATTTCAGATCGTCCCCGCGCAGCTTGTCCGCCATGCCCTCGACCTTGTAGCCGACAACTATCGGATATACAAAACCATGGATCACACGTCCGTTCAGGAGAAATTCTTCTCGGCGTTCGCTCATGGGATACTCATCTTCGCAGGACTTATCCTCATCATGGCGTTTCTGCGAGGACTGTTTCTGTACTTCGTCCGCCAGACGCTGATTGTTATGTCAAGGCTGGTCGAATACGATCTGAAGAACGAAATCTTCGCGCATTATCAAAGCCTCCCGCTAAGCTTCTACCGTCGGAATAATACCGGCGACCTGATGAACCGGATTTCCGAAGATGTCGGCCGCGTGCGCATGTACCTGGGCCCCGCCATCATGTACGGAATAACGCTGGTTACCCTGTTTGTGATGGTTATCCCCATCATGTTCCGCATCAACACGGAACTGACCTGGTATGCACTCAGTCCCCTTCCGCTGTTATCGCTGAGTATCTTTTTTGTTAACAACAAGATCGAGAAGCGTTCCGAAGAAATTCAGGCGCGCCAATCCCGGCTNTCCACTTTCGTTCAGGAAGCTTTCAGCGGAATCCGCGTGCTGAAATCATTCAACCGCGAAAATGAAAGTATTGAAAAGTTCGGTGAAGAGAGTGAATCGTACCGCCAGCATTCCCTCAAGCTCACCCGCGTACAGGCGCTTTTCTACCCGTTGATAATGGGGCTCATCGGACTGAGCACAATCCTCACCGTATATGCGGGTAGCGTTGGCGTTATTCGCGGCGACCTTACCTTCGGAAACATTGCGGAGTTCATCATCTATGTGAACCTCCTGACATGGCCGGTAACATCCCTGGGCTGGACAACCAGTCTGGTGCAGCGCGCCGAGGCCTCACAGAAACGGATCAACGAATTTCTGCAAACCAAAACCGACATCGTCTCTGAAAAAAATCTCGAACGACCGATTCAGGGAAAGATCGAGTTTAAGAACGTCTCCTTCACGTATCCCGACACGGGCATACGCGCCCTTCACAATGTGTCGTTTGTCATCAATCCCGGCGAATCAATGGCGATCATCGGATCAACCGGATCCGGCAAGAGTACCGTATCAAATCTCGTTTCACGCCTTTACGATATCCAGGAAGGCGAAATCCTTATCGATGACATTCCAATCGCTCATTATAACCTGACAAGCCTTCGGAAGCAGATAGGCTACGTTCCGCAGGATGTTTTCCTGTTCAGCGACAGCATCTTTAACAATATCAGTTTTGGAATGAAGGCTTCTCTTGATGAAGACGAAAAAGTTCTTCAGGCTGCGCGCGACGCCGATGTGTATGACAACATAATAAATTTCCCGAAAGGATTTGCTACACGCGTGGGTGAACGGGGTATCACTCTCTCAGGCGGACAAAAGCAGCGTGTTTCGATTGCACGTGCCATTGTACGCCAGCCAAAGATTCTCATGCTCGATGACGCGTTGTCGGCTGTAGACACAAAGACGGAACACAATATCCTCAATAGCATGAAGCGGATTATGGAGGGAAGGACTTCCATAATCATCTCACACCGGGTATCATCAGCCAAACTTGCCAACAAGATTATCGTTCTCGAAGACGGTCAGATCGTCGAACAGGGAACGCACGATTCACTGCTGCAGGCAAGAGGCGTCTACTGCGAACTTTACGAACGCCAGGGTAAGGTGGAGGAAGAAGAAGTGCCAAAGGAAGAAAACGCCGGACCGGAAAATGGTCTGACAAACGATCAGAAAATATAACGAAGTCCCACACCGCCCTCAAGACGGGTTACGCCGGGATCAAGCTGGATGTCGGAAAAGTATTCCAGTTCCATAAATGCTGATATCGGAATACTGAAGTAAGAGTATTCAATACCCATTACCACTTGCGGCCCCATCGTCATTCGCGTACGTTCGAATCTTCCGAATTCATCAATGCTGCGGAAATCACCTGTGGTATACGTGTAGTCATACTCCAGATGTGTTCTTTTCCATTCCCAGCCGCCGCCGAGGTATAATTGCAAACCCGGTGAGATCTTGGTGACATCAACGTGAAAGAGAACTTTGGCATCGATGACGAAATCTGATTTTACCTTGTGCGTTATCGGGGTGATTCCAGCCTCTGCGGTGGAGAATGTATCGCGTTCTACATACGAATCGAACTTACCGCGATAGTAGCGGTTATAAAGACTGCTCGCGGGACGTCCGGCATCAATGGCAAACCCGATTTTTTTCGTCGCATAGAATTTATAGGTCAGCGCAAACGGATCGCCGAGCTTGAATCCGAACCCGTGATACGGATATCTGCTGGTTTCGAAGATCGGGCAAATTGTCTTGGCTTTGGCGCCACGTACCCGGGTCGCATTGGCATTGAATCGTTCCCTGGTATAAACACTTTTGCCTCCGTGGTGAACACGTGGCCGTTGGGCCTCCGCGGCGAAAGTCCCAAGCACGCAAAAAATAAGAAGCGCTAATGATCTAAAACTCATGGGATAACAAAGATACCACGTTTTCCCAAGAAGGCGGCCGCCATGTGGGATTTTGGCCGTTTCTACAAATTAAACGAACTCTTTGTACTGCATTTTGTGCAACTGGTAGTAGTAGCCACCCTTTGCCATGAGCTGTTCATGCGTGCCTTCCTCTTTGATTTCGCCATGGTCAAGAACGATAATCTTGTCAGCCTTCTGGATGGTTGAAAGCCGGTGAGCGATAACAATAGACGTTCTGCCCTTCATCATCTGGCCAATTGCCTGCTGGATCATCTCCTCGGTTTCGCTATCCACCGACGATGTCGCCTCATCAAGTACCAAAATCCGCGGGTCGTAGACCATAGCCCGGATAAACGATATCAGCTGCCGCTGCCCTACCGAGAGCGTCGCACCCCGCTCCATGACGTTATACTCAAGTTTATCCGGAAGGCGTTCAATGAATTTCCTCGCCCCGACCAGGTCGGCGGCATGCCAGATCATTTCCTCGGTGACCTGGGGATTGCCCAGTGTAATATTATTTTTGATCGTGTCGGAAAACAGGAAGACGTCCTGAAGAACAACCCCAATATTCCTGCGAAGGAAGCCTAACTCGTATTCTTTGACGTCGACACCGTCAACCTTAATATGGCCGCGCTCTATCTCATAAAAGCGGTTGAGAAGGTTGATTACTGATGACTTACCCGCTCCTGTGGCACCTACCAGCGCGATTGTCTCACCGGGCTTGATGGATATGTTAAGGCCCTTAAGCACATATTCGCCTTCATTGTACGCGAACCATACGTTTTCAAAAGCAACATCTCCCCGAATGGTAGCTGGAACGTGTTTACCGTTGGTCTGAACGTGTTCTGTGTTCTCAAGCAGATTAAGTATACGCGACGAGCTTACTATCCCCATCTGAAGCGTATTGTATCGATCGGCAATCATGCGGATCGGGCGGAAGAACATCTGGATATACATGATGAAAGCAATGAGCTTTCCNATGGTNATGCCTGTAGTCTCCACGTTGATNACGCCCCTCGCACCATACCATACCAGCAAGCCNATNCCGGCAGCGGCGATGATTTCAGCTACCGGAAAATAGATCGAATAATAAAGCACTGAACGTAGGTTAGCCTGCTTGTGGTCTTCGTTGATGCTCCTGAATTTTGCAAACTCCTGCCTCTCACTTCCAAAGATTTGAACAATGTTCATCCCTGTGAGGTGTTCCTGCACGAACGTATTCAGGTTGGCTACTGCATTGCGAACGTCGTTGAACGCAACCTTGATCTTTTCCTTAAAGACATACGTGCTGATGAGCAACAGCGGGATCGTCGACAAGCTAAGCAATGCCAGACGCCAGTCCTGCCAGAACATGAAGCCAAGGATAAATGCAATCTGAAGGAGATCGCCGACCATTGCTGCCAGACCTTCACTGAACACGTCGGAAAGCGTCTCCACATCCGAGATGGTTCGCGTAACCAACCTTCCAATAGGCGTCCTGTCGAAGAAGCGCAGGCGAAGATTTACTATATGGCGGTAGAGTTTATTCCTAAGATCGCAGATGACTTGCTGCCCAAGCCATCCGGAAAGATANGTATGAGCATACTGCGCAACGGAGTTTAATATAAGCAGGATGATCAGCAGAATTACAACAAACACCATTCCGTTGAAATCACCCTCTGCGACGTGGTTGTCAAGAGTATATTGAATAAGCACGGGTCTCAAGGGTGCGAATGCGCCCAGTAAAACCGTGAGGAATATGACGAAAATGAAACGACCCTTGTAAGGTTTTACAAACTGCATCAGTCGGCGAAGCACCGACCAATCGAGTATATTTCCACTGCTTACTTGTTCTTTATCCACGTGTATCAGACCGTATGGTCACTGGTTAAAAAAATATGTTCCGGATACTTTACAGCGGCAAGATAAAGTCCCTCCGGTGGAACGTTGGCTCCGGCTTCCTTTCGGTCTCCGCTTGCAAGTATCTTCCCAAATTTGTCCAAGTCCGTTCTGCCGAGACCTACATCGACGAGTGTTCCGACTATCGCACGCACCATGCCCCGAAGGAACCGGTTTGCCGTGATGTTGAAAATCAGAAAATCCCCCTCCGTAGTCCATTTGGCTTCTTTTATCGTGCAGACAAAGTTCGAAACATCGGTGTGAACCTTGCTGAAGCACCTGAAATCGTGCCGACCTACTAATAACGCAGCCGCGGCGTTCATGTTCGCAATATCGAGCGGTTTGAAGAAATACCACGCAAACCCGGGGGTGAATACATTCTTTTTCCGAACGATCTTGTAAACATACGATCTTTCAAACGCATCGTAGCGGGCATTGGCCTCATCGGTCACAGGGAGTATCGCGTGTATGGCAATATCTTTCGGCAAAAACGAGTTCAGGTTGTGCAGGAAATCCGTTGCCTTGATGTCCTGCTGAATATCGGTATGGAAAAATTGCTGTGAACAATGAACGCCCGCATCTGTCCTTCCGCTCGCGACTATCGCGATGTCCTCGCGAAGCATCTTTCGAAGGCAATCCTCTACAACCGTCTGGATACCTGTCGCATTAGGTTGTGACTGCCATCCACTATAGTTCGCACCGTTATAACTTATTTCGAAGAAGTAACGCATTTCGGTTAACAGAGTTCATACAGCACAGCGACACCCTGTCCCACACCTACACACATGGTAGCAATGCCGTAGCGAACGTTGCGTCGCTTCATCTCATGGATCAGCGTGGCACTTATCCTCACGCCGCTGCAACCGAGGGGATGCCCGATCGCAATTGACCCACCGTTGACGTTGACGATGTTTTCGTCGAGACCAAGTTCCCGGATACAAGCCACGGACTGCGACGCAAAGGCTTCATTCAATTCAAATAAACCCACATCAGCAAGTTTCAGCCCTGTACGCTGCAGCAACTTCTTCACCGCCGGAACAGGCCCGACACCCATGATTGCAGGATCCACTCCGGCAACGGCGTGACCCGCGACCCTTGCCATCGGCCGCAGGTTATGACTTGACACCACCTCTTCGCTGGCAAGCAGACATGCTGCCGCGCCATCATTGATGCCGGACGAATTTCCGGCTGTTACGGTGCCGTTTTGCCTGAACACCGGTTTCAGGGTGGAAAGTTTCTCCAGCGTCGTTTGCCGTGGATGCTCGTCGGTATCTACAAAAACAGGCTTACCCTGGTCAATCTTTTCTATGCCGATCCGCTCTTCCGAAAACTTGCCCGCGCCTTCTGCTTCAGCATAATTCTGCTGTGAACGCAGTGCGAACCGGTCCTGGTCTTCCCGCGTAATGTTGAATTTCTCTGCCACGTTCTCGGCTGTCTCTCCCATGGAATAGGGAGGATACATCGAGGCGAGGGTTTTGTTGACGAAGCGCCAGCCCATGGTCGTGTCGAACATCTGCGGATCACGGGCAAAAGGTGCTGCCGGTTTGGCCATAACGAAAGGCGCACGCGACATGCTCTCCACGCCGCCGGCAATAAACACTTCACCGTTTCCGGTCTGGATGCCCTGAGCTGACTGGATAATTGCTTCCAGGCCCGAAGCACAAAGACGGTTAACAGTCATGCCGGCAATGGAAGGGGGTAAGCCTGCAAGCAGTAGTGCCATGCGGGCAACATTGCGATTATCTTCACCAGCCTGATTGGCCGCGCCAAAGATAACGTCCTCGATTCTTTCAGGATCTACCGCCGGATTTCGTTGGATGAGTCTGCGTATTACTTCCGCGGCCAGGTCGTCAGGTCGGATCGACGACAAACTGCCACCGTATTTTCCGACCGGCGTTCGAAGGATATCAATGATAAAAGCAGACTTCATCGCCGTTCTGAACCGGTTTCCTTGAGATTTTCTTTATACTTTTGCCAGCAATTTAACGGAACACGCACATGTGGCAAAGAATTCAAACGGTATTTCTGGTCATCGTAATCATTAGCCTGATAGGTGCCATCCTGTTCCCGCTGTGGATGTTACAGCAAGGCGAGGTGACGCACAGATTATATGCGCTGCATTATATGACCAGCGAATCCGGCAACAAGACGCATCAATACATGCCCTACGCAATTACCGCTATACTATTCGTGGCGGCGATAACTGTGGCTTTTATTCAGATCGGTAAATACAAGGACCGCCTGACTCAGATCAAACTCGGCTCCTTTAATTCCTTACTGCTTGTTGGCGGTTACGGTGCCGCAGTCTACTTTGGATCAACCTTCGCACGCGACCTGGGCGGCACCTACGGATTCGGCATCTGGCTTCCGGCTCTGGCCGTATTCAACAACTGGCTCGCTCTCCGTTTTATCCGGCGAGACGAAAAAACGGTCCGCGACGCCAACCGCCTCAGATAGGACGATTCGCTGTTAAGTTAAACCCGCTACGGCAGGCCTCTGGACTGTCATCATGACACCTTTTCCCGCATGGAATGCCTTTTGAATGCAGGGGCTGACGAAAAAAACGAACGATTAAATTCTTAAAACTGACAATTATGGCAGAAACACTTGAGAAAGGTACGATCAGCATCCATACCGAGAATATTTTTCCCATCATCAAAAAATTCCTCTATTCCGACCACGAGATCTTTCTGCGGGAGCTCGTCTCAAACGCCGTTGACGCCACCCAAAAACTGAAGAAGCTCGCTGCCCTCGGTGAATACAACGAAGAACTTGGTGACCTCAAGATTGAGGTGTCGTTCGACAAAGAAAAGAAGACCATTACCGTCGCCGATAAAGGGTTGGGCATGACAGGCGACGAGATCAAGAAGTACATCAACCAAATCGCGTTCTCCGGCGCCGCTGAGTTCGTTGAGAAGTTCAAAGACAAAGGCGACGCAAAAGATATCATAGGAAAGTTCGGGCTCGGCTTCTATTCGGCTTTTATGGTTGCCGACAAGGTGGAGATTCTCTCGCGGTCTTACAAAGCAGGAGCCGATGAAGCCGCCCACTGGGAATGCGACGGCTCTACCGAGTTCGCCCTGGCACCCGCCACGAAAGATGAGCGCGGAACGGTAATCACCCTCCACGTCAACAAAGATTCAGAGGAATTCCTCGATGAATGGAGACTCAAGGGCATCCTCGAAAAATACTGCAAGTTTCTGCCTGTTGAAATTAAATTCGGTACCAAAGACGAGAGCGTCGAAGATGGCGTCGACGATGAGGGTAAGCCGAAATACAAGACTGAAAAGAAAGACCGGATCATAAACAATCCGTCGCCGATCTGGACGAAGTCGCCGTCAGAACTCAAAGACGAAGATTATCTGGCATTCTATAAAGAGTTATATCCATTCTCCGAAGATCCGCTGTTCTGGATCCACCTGAACGTTGACTATCCTTTCAACCTCACAGGAGTGCTGTACTTCCCGAAGGTGAAAAACGATTTTGAACTTCAGAAAAACAAGATCCAGCTCTATTCAAGACAGGTATTCATTACGGATGAAGTCAAAGATGTAGTGCCTGATTTTCTCATGCTTCTGCACGGTGTTCTCGACTCGCCCGATATTCCCCTCAACGTGTCGCGCAGCTATCTGCAAAGCGATGCCAGCGTTAAGAAGATCAGTCAGCATATCACCAAGAAGGTTGCCGATAAGCTCGCTGAGCTGTTCAAGAAAGACCGCCCCGACTTCGAGAAAAAGTGGGACGACATCAACATATTCGTGAAATACGGTATGATCAGCGACGAGAAGTTTTACGATAAAGCCAAAGACTTCGCCTTGTTGAAGAACGTCGACAAACAATATTTCACGTTCAACGAATACAAGGATAAGGTGTCGCCGACGCAGACTGACAAGGAAGGACAGGTGATCTACCTTTACGCATCGGATGCCGGCAAGCAGGACAGCTTCATCCAGGGCGCTAAAAACAAGGCGTACGATGTTCTTCTGCTTGATGGCATTCTCGACAGCCACTTCATCAACACGCTCGAACAAAAGCTCGAGAAAACGCAACTTAAACGCGTCGACAGCGACACCACTGAGAAACTCATTGACAAGGATTCAAAAATCGACAGCGTTCTCAGCAAAGAAGAGGAGGAAAGCGTGAAGGCGATCTTTGAAAAGGCTATCGACAACAAGGCGTTCTCCGTATCAGTTGAATCAATGTCGCCGGAAGAGTTACCCGTGATCATAACCATGAGCGAATTCATGCGTCGTATGAAGGATATGGCGAAGACCGGCGGAAGTGGATTTGGTTTCATGGGATCCATGCCCGACAATTACACGCTCTCTGTGAACGCCAACCACGCCATTACGCAGAAAATTCTGAAGGCGGATAATGAAGATCAAAAGGTGCGCCTTGCCAAACAGGCTTGCGACCTCGCCCGACTTTCGCAGAACATGCTTACGGGATCCGACCTTACCAACTTTATCAAACGCAGCGTGGAGCTCGCTTCTCAGGAGCAGGCTTGAGAATTATCTATAAAGTAAAAAAGTCATCTCTTTCGGGATGACTTTTTCTTTGCACTTCATCACACAGTCAACTCAGTCATCGTCACCGAGTTTTCCAATTTCCTCATCGATGATCTTTTCAATCAATTCACGTTGGCGCTCATTGATGGTTTTATCCACCTTCGCCTGTTTCTTCATAAAGCGGAGCATCGCATTTTTCTTAATCTCATATGCGATGAACACCGTGTATTCCCTGGTTTTGTCATTGTAGAATTTGCGTTCTCCGATCTTTCTGAGGTCGGCAATTTCGGTATTCATCACCTGTCTTACGAGGCTCTGAAACTTGTCGGCTACATCGGCAGCCCTTTCATTTTCCGTTTGTCCCAGGTATTGATCCGCAACTTGTTTCATCGTTGTGTTAACCTGACCGGCAAGCATGGCCTTGGCATCGAGATCGGCTTTGCTTCTGGCAATATTGTCTTTTGAGCTTTCACCTTTGCCGGAGGCTCTCCAGAATCTGTTATTGGATTCATACGCATTGCCCTGAAAAGGTTCTTTAACTTTTGAGCCATACGGTTTTGGTGAACAGGCCACGACGATCAGGGCCATTCCCAGGCAGGTAAACAGGTTTCGTAGTTTCATACTTTCTGCTGTTGAAATGGCAACTAAAGTACTAAAAACTATGCCATAATCGCGATGCTATTTGTCCGTTCGGATGATAATCTGCCATCGGAAGGCCCACTTCCATTGAATGGAAAAGTCTTGAAATCCGGCTTTTTGCAGCGTTTCTGTGAATTCTTCCCTTGTAAAGGCGCGGGCCACTGACAGAGGTGCATCATGCTTAACCATATACGACTTTGAAAATGCGCGGGTGAGTAACCGGATTGAATGATACGCGAGAAAGTGGCGGTGAATGTCATTGATTACGATACCGAGAGAAACGCGGGATTTCACGTCTGAAAAGAACCGGATAAGATCCGGTGAGCTGAAATGATGAAAGAACAGCGTTCCAATAACAACGTCAAACTTCAGGTTGCGAAAGGCGTCCGAGAAGACGTCAAGTGCAAGGAACTCGGCCTCCGGAATATCGCTGAGGTTCTCCCGCGCATAGCTGATGATTTCAGGATTTGCATCAATACCGGTCAGATGCACCCTGATACCTTTCCGCGATGCAAGGGAATGAATTACGCGCAGCATATCGCCACCACCACAACCGAGATCGGCAATGTGAAGCGTCTTCTCCCGGGGCCAATTGTAAATCAGTTTCTTTATGGCCGACACGGTAACCGCGTTCCCACCCAACCACTTGTTGATTAACTCGAGTTCCTTCAGCGTCTGGCTGACAACCTCGCCTGAACAATTCAAATCGTCCATCAATTCAATTCCGGCCGATCGGGAGGCAAGGTCAGGCATAAACATGTGCTTTTAATAACATACTCTCCAATGTAAGCCCCGGGCCAAATGCAGCAGACCATATCATCGCATTGTTATCCGCTGACGTCAATTGTTCAAGAATACCCTTCAGCACGAATACAACGGTTGGACTACTCATGTTTCCAAAGTTCTCCAATACCTCATATGCAAAGCGGTTCTGATCTTTGGTCAGGGCAAGCTCCTTCTCTATGGCTTCAAGTATTTTCTTTCCTCCGGGATGAATAGCGAAGTATTTTACACCTTGAGCTTCAAGCCTTCCCTTCCGAAGCAGGGCTTCAAAAAAATTGCCGATACTGTTCTTCAGCAAGTCTGGCACATACGACGATAGCCTCATTTCAAATCCCGAATCGGCCACCAGCCACGCCATCTCGCGTTCACCTGTCAGCGCCAGATCACTGTGGAAGTGCTCGAGCGAAAGGTTTTTCTCCCCACGCGGGGCGGATTCCACAAGCAGTGCTGCGGCGCCGTCGCCAAACAGCGCATTTGCCAGAATATTATCATCATCACCCTGAGGCTGAAAGTGCAGGCTGCACAACTCGGTACATACTACCAGGACCTTCGCCGCAGGATTGCTCTTGCAGATGGCGTCAGCTGCCTTGATTCCGTTGAACGCCGCATAGCAACCCATGAAGTTAATGCACATTCGCTCCGTGTCTGTTGATAGCTTGAAGTGTTTGATGATGTCAATATCCAGTCCGGGTGCGTACATTCCCGTACACGATATGACGACGAGATGTGTGACTTCGCTGAGTTGAAAATCTAATGTCGAGTTATTCAGGTCTTCCACCGCGGCAATACTCAGCGGCAATGCATGCTCCCTGTATAACTTCATTCGCCGGGAAGTGCCAGGGAAAGAACCCGCTCCATTGCTGGGGTAAGTGGTAAATCCGTTCTGTTTACCAAAATCATCAAGAACAGAATACCGGTACCTGATCCCGCTTGCCCTGAAAATTGCTTTGATCTTCCGCTCCTCGCTCCCGTTCGTGTGCATCACGTTTACCATGAAATCCGCCAGCGTTCCCTGATCAAAACGGTTTGGAGGTGTGGCTGTGCCTATTGCCGTGATATAACTCATTCGGGCGATGTTCGGTTTAAGTTCTATATTGGGTAGCTTTCCATTACCCGAAGACTATGCTCTCTAAATCGTCATGGCTGCATTTGCGAATACCATTCTCCTGGTTTCTGCTCCCTATCTTCCTGTTCAGCTTGTCGATATCGCCGAACCTCATTGCAGGTAACATTCTCTGGACATTTGTGATTCTGCACTTCTTCCTTTATCCCGCCAGCAATGCCTATAACAGCTACTTCGACAAAGACAAAGGCAGTATTGGAATACTGAAAAACCCACCTCCGGTGAGAAGGGAATTGTACTACCTCGCGCTCCTTTTCGATTTGATCGCCCTGATACTCGGCCTTGTTTTCATTAATGTGGAGTTCACAATAATGCTGTTGATCTACGGGCTGATATCGAAGGCTTACAGCCATCCTTCAATACGGTTAAAAAAATATGCCATTACTGCCTGGTTGGTAACGGG
>Ga0065721_10005047_pt1 | contig 21878 bp, 19 predicted proteins | sample Mesricmetagenome_FD_59108 | JGI IMG/M metagenome (GOLD analysis project Ga0065721, IMG submission 59108) | Mesophilic microbial community from rice straw/compost enrichment Sample: eDNA_1 v2 (version 2) | ecosystem: Engineered > Solid waste > Grass > Composting > Bioreactor | place: USA: Davis...
GCTTGAAGCGGTATTGTTGTTTTTATTTTCCATCACCTTTGGCTGGATCACCATTTCCTTCTGGAGCGCGGTGTGCGGATTTGTTCTGCAGATTACGCAGCGAGACCCTCTCTCGTTAAAAAAGCTTGATCTGGATCGCTATCGACGGCAGCCCATTGTCACNCGCACGGCGGTAGTGATGCCGGTTTACAATGAAGANACCCACCGGGTGATCGCTGGCTTTGAAGCCACGCTGCGNTCTCTGGCTGCCACCGGCGAGGTAGAACATTTTGATTTTTATCTGCTGAGCGATACCACGAACCCTGACGTCGCTCAGGCAGAACTGGATGCCTGGCAAGGGTTATGTGAACGGCTGGGAGAACTGTCGAGTCGGGTTTTCTATCGCCGCCGTGAAAAAAATATTGCACGTAAAGTTGGCAACCTTGCTGATTTCTGTCGCCGCTGGGGCAGCAACTATGAACACATGATCGTGCTAGATGCCGACAGTGTCATGACGGGCGACTGTCTGTTGCAGATGACTCGTGCCATGCAGGCTAACCCCCGCGCCGGCCTTATTCAGACTGTGCCCATTCCTGTACGGCAGGCGACCTTCTTTGGTCGCTTTGTTCAGTTTGCAGCGGTACTCTACAGCCCCATGCTGGCAACCGGACTGGCGTTCTGGCAAACCAACGCTGCGAATTACTGGGGACACAATGCGATCATCCGCGTGCGACCCTTCATTGATTATTGCGGCCTGCCCACGCTGCCCGGCAAGGCGCCGTTCGGCGGTGAAATTCTGAGTCACGATTTTGTGGAAGCGGCGATGCTGCGCCGTGCCGGGTGGGATGTTTTTCTGCTGGCGGATCTGGAAGGCAGCTACGAAGAAGTGCCGTGCAATATCATCGACTACGCCAAGCGCGACCGTCGCTGGGTGCAGGGTAATATCCAGCATCTGGGGCTACTGAATATCGCCGGTCTTCATCCTGTGAGCCGGCTGCATTTTCTGCTGGGTGCAGTAGCTTATATATCGTCACTGATCTGGCTCGCCATGCTTGCACTGAGCACTACGGATGCTGTGATCCGTGCTATCAACAGCAATGTGTACTTCACCGAAACCTACCAGTTATTTCCCGACTGGCCTATCGCCAAGACCGGCCTGATCATTGCGTTGATCAGTCTGACAGTCACGCTGCTGCTCCTGCCAAAGATCATGGGTGTGATCGTTGCGATTGTTCACCGCAACGCCGCCTTCGGCGGTACCTGGGCTATTATCAAGGGAGCCTTCATCGAGACGTTGTTTGCCATTCTCATCGCGCCCATCATGATGGCGTTCCACGCGTATTTTGTGGTGTCTGTAATCCTTGGTTTCAAAGTCAACTGGGACGCGCAGGAGCGCGAAGGCCGACTGCTGCCCTGGAGTGAAGCTGTTGCGCGGACCTGGCGTACCACAATGGTAGCCATTGCCTGGGGAGCAGTGACATATATCTATGCACCGATTTTTTTCTGGTGGCTGATGCCGATCCTGACCGGGCTGGTGCTTTCAGCTCCGATCGTACGCTACTCCAGCAGTCCGTCGATGGGTAAGTGGCTGCGTCGTCAGCATGTGTTCCTTTGCCCGAGCGAAACGGAAGATGATCCGGTATTGCAGGATATGGAGCGACTGCTGGAACAAAAAACATCTCCTTTACCCAAGCCTGCCATAGCCCCTGTATTGCCGCCGGATAACTGGACTGACATGCGTGAGCAGAACCTGGCGCAGTTGCCGTAAAGCAGCTGCAATAAAAAAGCCGGGCAGCAGATGCCCGGCTTTGTTGTGTAGCCTGTTCATCCGCTATCGGGCCGCTTCAATTTCCTCACTGACCATCAACCAGTTTTCTTCGCACTCCAGCAGCTGCGGCTGGAGTTGAGCCTGCTCCGCCAATAATTCCTGCAGGCGGACTTTGTTAGCTTCTTCGTAGATGCTGGTATCGCTCAGCTGGGCTTCAATGTCACTGAGGCGCCGCTGTAGCTTTTCCATCTGGCTTTCCAGATTCTTCAGTTTATTGGTCAGCGGTTTGAGTTGTTGTCGCTGAGCCGCTGACTGCTGACGAAGGTTTTTCTTATCAACCTTTGGCGGACTGTCAGTCGCTTTCTCTTCCGTCGCCACGGCCTGCTTCTGTTCGCCGAGCCAGCGATAATAATCCTCCAGGTCGCCATCAAACTCGCTCACGCGCCCATCCGCCACCAGCAGGAACTGGTCCACCGTGTTGCGTAACAGATGTCGATCGTGAGAGACGACGATAACCGCACCTTCAAATTCCTGAAGCGCCATGGTCAGTGCTTGACGCATCTCCAGATCAAGGTGGTTGGTCGGTTCGTCCAGCAGCAGCACGTTGGGTTTCTGCCAGGCAATGATGGCCAGCGCAAGACGGGCTTTTTCTCCGCCGGAGAAATGAGTAATAGGTTCGAAGGCTCGCTCGCCGTGAAAATCAAAACTGCCGAGAAAGTCGCGCACCTCCTGCTCCCGGGCCTGGGGAGACAGGCGCTGAATGTGCAGGGCAGCAGATGCGGTTACGTCCAGCGCTTCCAGTTGATGCTGTGCAAAATATCCCAGCTTGAAGTGTTCGCCGTTGGTTCGCTCGCCGCTCAACAGCGGCAGGCTGCCTGCCAGGGTTTTGATCAGGCTGGACTTACCTGCGCCGTTGGGTCCGAGCAGGCCAATACGTGTTTCCGGCACGATACTCAGTTCGACTTTTTGCAGAACCGTCTTGTCGCCATAGCCGATCTCGCCGCAGGCAATATGGATCAATGGCGTTGACATCTTGTCAGCGCAGCTGAACTTGAAGGTAAAGGGTGAATCAATATGCGCCGGAGCAATTTTCTCCATGCGCTCCAGTTCCTTAATCCTGCTCTGGGCCTGCCGCGCTTTAGAGGCCTTGGCGCGGAACCGGCGGATGAAGTCTTCGATGTGTGCGATGCGCTCCTGCTGCTTCTCAAAGCTCACTTGCTGTTGCGCAAGCTTTTCAGCCCGTTGCCGCTCAAAGGCGGAATAGTTGCCAGCGTAATTATCGAGTTTGTTGCGCTCGATACAGACAGTGCGATCAATGATGTTGTCGAGGAAATCCCGGTCGTGGGAGATGATGATCAAGGTTCCGGGATAACGCTGCAGCCATTGTTCCAGCCACAGGGTCGCATCCAGATCCAGGTGGTTGGTCGGTTCGTCGAGCAGCAGCAGATCCGACGGGCACATCAGCGCCTGGGCAAGATTAAGGCGGATGCGCCAGCCACCCGAGAAATCGCTGACCGGCCGGGTATCATCCCCCGGTACAAATCCCAAGCCGTTGAGCAGCTGCTGGGCTCGGGCGGGGGCAGAGTAAGCAAAGATCTGCTCCATCTCACTATAGAGGTGCGCGAGTTTGTCGCCATCCTCTGGGCTCGTCGCTGCGATTTCCTGTTCCAGACGCCGCAGCTCGGTATCGCCATCTAGCACGTAATCCAGAGCGGACCGCTGAGTATGGCCAACCTCCTGCGCCATATGGGCGATGCGCCACTGCTTGGGTATGTCCACGCTGCCCGTGTCGCTGGCAATTTTGCCCAGCAACATTTGGAATAGCGTGGATTTACCGCTGCCATTGGCGCCGATCAGGCCAACCTTCTGGCCCGGGAAAATAGTGAGGTCGGCGGATTCCAGCAAAAATTTGCTGCCGCGCTGGAGCGAGATATTCTGTAATTGAATCATGGCGCGCATTCTAGCAGACTGCTTTGCGGCCACTAGGCATGGTCGATGAAAATCAGGACATTTTTTCTTATCTCTGAGCAACATCTATGACTGCTTCTTCCGGTTCCTTGTGGGATTTTTCACTTTCACTCTATACAGCATCTGGGGTGGAGTCAGTCTGCCTGCGGATGCAGGACGACTTTCAGGCCAGGGTGACGATTTTACTGTGGTGCTGCTGGCTCGAAGTGCGTAATGTGCATCTGACTCCTGCGAGACTGGCGCAGGCTCAACAGCGACTGGCTCCGTGGGACGATACGGTCATCAAACCGCTGCGTCAGCTGCGCCGGGAAATCCGGCAGCAGTACGGTGTGGATGAGGAGGCAATAGAGGCCTGTCGACAGAAGATCAAAAGTGCAGAACTTGCTGCTGAGCAGGTGGCATTAAGCTGGCTGGAGTCGTTATCCTGCGAGTGGGAAGCGGCGCCCGCACCTGTGCGACGGGGAGAAAATGCGGAATGCTATCTCAGAATACTCAAGGTGCCTGACAGAATGATTGGCGAGACTGTGGCCACTCTTTCCTGCATATCGGGCATCGGATAAAAAAACGGACGCCGAAGCGTCCGTTTTTATTGAGCAGCTGTTAAAACTTGTCATCGTCTCCGAAGAGGCTGCCGCTGACTGGCGTAGCGATCGGAGTGGTCGGTGTATCCGGTACCGGTGATGGCTTGGGCAGCGGATTATCCCGTGGCTCAATCATGCCGATGGTGGTGTGACTGGGAATGGGTTTTTCATGCGTATCGGGCACAACAGCATCAACTGGCTCGGCAGGCGCAGGAGCGGTTTCTTTAGGCTCAACTTTTTTCTCAGGTTTAGGTTCTGCTTTCTTCTCGACCTTTGGCTCAGTCTTCTTCTCAACCGTTGATTCGGCTTTCTTATCAGCCGCAGAATCGGATTTCTCCGCCTTCTTCACGGGTTTGTTTACCGCTTTCTTTTCCACAGGTTTTTTCTCTGCGGCTTTCTTTTTCTCCACGGCAGGCTTTTCAGCCGCNGGCTGGGCCGCTGCGCTTTCGCTGGCTGGCTTGGCAGTAGTTTTACGAGCAGAAGGCTTGGCTGCAGTTTTGCCTGCCGAGGTTGNTTTGGATTTGGCTTTTTTGCCGGTCTTGGTCTTAGCCGATGCTGCCTCTGCANGGGCTTCAACAGCCGGTGCGGCAGTTTTGCGGGTNGCTTTAGCTGGCTTCGCTGCGGATTTTGCTGCAGGCTTTTTCTTCGCGGCTTTGGCTGGTTTTGCTGCGGAGGATTTAACAGCCTTGGCTACGGCTTTGCTGATTTCAGCTGCATTTTTCTGTTCGGTCCGCAGCGCAGTGACAACCTCATGAGCGGTGACTAACGCCTTGTTTTGCTCTGCGGCATCTGCCTTTAACTTTTGCAGGCGGGCCTTGGCTGCTGCGGTCGTTGCGCCTTTGCTGCGCAGGTCGGCCAGCTTCTTGGCTGATGCCGCAGCGGATTTTTGTGCGGCAGCAAGCGCTTTTTCTGCAGCGTTAAGTCGTTTTGTCCGCGCTTTTTCGAGCTCGGCACTTACTTTGGCAATCTGCTTTTCAATGTCAGCAATCGAGACTTGGGTTGTCTTTTTGGCGGCCATGAGGGTGTCCTATCGTTTAAGGGTGGTAACAGTGAATGGTGCAATATCGTTGTACAAATCCAAACACAAACTCATCACAAACAACTGGCCGAAGCGGCGATTATCTTTGCATCAGGATGAGCTTCTGAACCGGCCTCATTGTAATCGTGGTTTTTAAAAAAGTGTATGTCTGCTATCAAACAATGTGTTGATTTTTTGTCCTGCTCCTTATTCGACAAACCTGCTGGCTCAGCTTCTGCGAGCAAAGGAAAACTGAATCCAAATATGAATTCTGGCCGGGTATGCATTGACTGCTATTCGAACCGGGTGGATGAAGTCATAGTTATCTGAGCAGCCGTTAACACTGGGTATGACCACGGGAATCCGGATAGTGCCCGAGGATTGCATCTCAGAATCGACAGTTAACCAGCGGGATCCGGCAAAAAAACCGCAAAAAAGGCTCACAATCAGCCCCAGTTGGTATACCATTGACGCCTTCTCTGGCCCCTGAAGTTGCGGATTTGCCGGGTTGGATTTAATCGGTCGACCGGCCCTTATGTCCTGGCTGGATAGATTAGGAAGCACATACATCAATAAAATTTAAGGTGTCATATGATTAACAAAAAACTACTTGTGGGCTTGGTCTCTTCTGTTGTTCTGGTGGCAGGTTGTCAAAAAGAGGCTGAGGAGCCTAAGGCTGTAGAGCTGAAGACGCTCGAGCAGAAAGTGAACTACACCATTGCCCGTAACCTGGCAAACAACTTCAAGCAAAACGGTTTAGTCGTTGAACCAGAAAGTTTTATGTTAGCGCTCAATGACGTGCGTGACGGTGTTGAATCCCGTCTGACTGATGAAGAAATGCAGACTGTGATGCAGACCTTCCAGGAACAGGCAATGACCAAGCGCGAAGAAGAGCAGAAGAAGATCGCTGCTGAAAATGCCGAGAAAGGTAAAGCTTTCCTCGAAGAGAACAAGAACAAAGAAGGTGTGACCACTACTGAAAGTGGTCTGCAGTACCGTGTTATCACCGAAGGTTCCGGTGTTAAGCCCAAGGCGACCGATACTGTCACTGTACACTACAGCGGTAAATTGCTGGATGGTACCGAGTTTGACAGCTCCTACCTGCGTAACGAGCCGGCAACCTTTGATCTGAACAGCGTCATCCCCGGCTGGACCGAAGGTCTGCAGTTGATGCCTCAGGGTTCCAAGTGGGAACTGGTTATCCCGTCAGANCTGGCTTATGGTCCAGGCGCAAACGGCCCGATTCCACCAAACTCTGTTCTGGTATTTGAAGTGGAGTTGCTGGAAGTGAAGGCAGCTGAGTAATCGCTGAGTTACTGAACGGCCATAAAAAAACCCGCTGAGAAGCGGGTTTTTTTATGGGTATCGACTGCGATGAGCAATGATCAATTCACAAGATCTTTATGCGATGTGTGCAGCACGGCAATCATGCGGTCTTCAGCTGTAAAGCGTACTTCCAGTGACTCACCGAGCGCAGACAGATCGTCGGCGAGCGAGGTAAGATCGTCGGTTTCCAGATATTTGTCGTTGAAGTCGAGAATGCTTTCAGTGGTCTTGTCGACAAGGGCAAACAGCTGGCCGGCTTCCTTCAGTGCTTCAGTATCTTCGAACTGCTGGCCTTCCTTAATCAGCTTGTCATAAATTTCAAAGTGGCCTGCCGAGACATAATCCACCAGAATCTGGCAGAGTGTACGCAACTTCGCTCCGCGCAGGGCTTCATTTTCGGCGTTGGCTTCAAGACTGCTCAGTGCACAGTACTGCACGAGCATGTCCTGCCGCTCCTGCAGCCAGCGATCAATGATTTCGCTGACGCCGCCCCAGAGCTCTTTGGCGTTTTTACAATTGTCTAGCATGCGATATTCCTTGAATAACCGTTTTTTTAAGTCAGGCGGCTCAAGATAGGCTATCCCGCTGCAGACGGCAAGCTTCAGGCTTTGCGCCAGGTCTGGAACAGGTTGATGGCTGCCAGTCCAATGAAGGCCACCAATGTCCAGCCGGCGATGCTGATGCCAAACAGTGACCAGTCCACCTTCGCACAGTTGCCATCGCCGCGCAGCAAGACTTCCAGTGCTTCCAGAAAAGGATAAACATCGAACATGTAAGACAGTCCTGGACCGCAGGCCGGCACCTGATCTTCAGGCAGGCTCTGCAGCCACAGCTGGCGGCTGGAAAAGCTGCCGCCGATGACGGCTGCGAGTATTCCCAGGATGCCGTAAACCCGCTGGCCGATACGGGCGGGGTTGTGCAGAAACGCAATGAGGGCAATAAGCCCGACCAGGATGACAAAGGCACGCTGGGTAATACACAGAGGACAGGGCTCAAGGCCCATGACATGCTCCATATAGGCGGCAATCAACATCAGGCCAACGCAACCGAGGAAGATAATGAGATTTGTCTGGCGAATACTGGGCAACATGGTGAATCCTTCGTTAAGGTTATAGCCGCAATAGTACGCAAAAAGTCTCGATAAGTGCCAGCCAAATACCGGGAGTGGGATGACTGCACGGCTGGATCACATGATATGTTAAATCGGATGCCACGGTCGGTGGTTGACCGATGGGTTAAGCCAAGGGTTCAATAGTCGTCGAACCCAGAGAAAGAGATTCAGGAAGTGCTTATGAAGCGTGTTATCACCCGCAGTAAAAGCTGGTTAGTGATCTTAGTGGGGCTGTGCCTGATGACGGCCAGCGTATCTTTTGCCAGCAGCAGCGGGGCCGTTGCCGGGCCTTACATTGAACTCAAACCGGCCTTTGTGGTGAATTACGGCGGCGTGGGTAAGATCAAATACTTGAAAGCCGATATATCACTGCGGGTCGATGACCGCAGGGCTGCGGCGGCCGTTGATCACCATGCGCCGCTGATTCGCAATGCACTGGTGCTGCTGTTCAGCCGTCAGACCGATGAAACCATAGGCAGCGTTGAAGGAAAAGAAGCCATGCGGCAGGAGGCTTTGACGGAGATCAACCGTCTCCTGGCAGAAGAGGCTGGGCCGCAGGTGATGGTGAAAGATGTATTGTTCAATAATCTGGTGATGCAGAAGTAGCCACGTAACTGCCAGGTAAGCCCGGCAGTTAGGTAGAACGGCAGGTTCTCTAGGTGTTCGCGCAGCAACGGTATTGCGCGTAGTAATTCTCGAGATAGGTTTCAAACGGAAGCTGTTCCGCTGCTTCGAGTTCGCGNTGCTCTGCCAGAGAAAGTTGCGCGAGTTGCTGGTGATANGCCTCTTTCTCGGCATCGAGCGGATGACGGGCAAAGTGCTGTCGATGCTGCTCTGCCAGACCCATGGTGTGCCCAAAAAAAGTTTTGCCCGTAGTGCGCATATCCTGCAGCACCCGCGCTGAGGGAGTAAGTTCCGGCTGGGCCAGCTTCACGCGCTGGGCCGCAACCGCCTGTTGATAATGATCAGCCCCGTTGGTCTGATCCAGCAGGGCGGCGCAGTCAGCTGTCCCGGCGAGAATCTCTTCGGCCCACTGCCGCATGCTGATCTCTTCCCCGTTGCGTATTAATTGCAGTTCGGGGTTGCGCCCTTCGTAAACCACACGCTTCTGATTTTCCTGACCTTCACGATATTCTTCGGCACCCGTATGGGGGCTGTCATGCAGCAGACAAAATAACAGGAATGCATCCATCAAGCGCATCTGTTCCGCCGTAATGCCGAGAGGTTCGTAGGGATTGAGATCAATGCAGCGCACTTCCACGTACTCCACTCCGCGCAGGCGCAAGGCCTGCAATGCAGTTTCGCCGGACTGAGTGGGATTTTTAGGGCGGATACTGCTGTAAAACTCGTTTTCTATCTGCAGCAGGCTGGTGTTGAGCTGCTGGTAATTCCCTTCGGCATCTTTAAGGCCGATGGCTTCGTAAGCAGGGTGTTGAGTGGCGATGGCCCCATAAAGCGTCTTCAGATAGCTGGGGAGATTGTTGTAGCACACGATCAGCGATTGTTGAGCATCGCTCTGGTAACCCAGGTCGCCCATGCGCAGTGAGGTGGCATAAGGCATATACAGTGACCGGCTCTGTTCATCAAACGCCTGCAGCTTATGCTGACGGCCTTTCACAAAGGAACTGCACACTGCAGGAGATGCGCCGAATAAGTAGATCAACAACCAGAAGTAACGGCGGAAATTGCGAATCAGGGCGAAGTAGCGCTGGGTTTTATAATCCTGCAGCGACAACGAATTCTCTTCTTCCTGCTGCAGGGCTAGCCAGAACTCGTTGGGCAGAGAAAAATTGTAGTGAATCCCGGCGATGGTCTGCATCGACCGACCATAGCGATGTCCCAGGCCAACACGGTAGATGGTCTTCATGGTACCGCTGTTGGAAGTGCCGTAACGGGCAACGGGGATCTGATCGTCGGAGCCCAGCGCACAGGGCATGCTGGCAGGCCAGAGGCGCTCGCCTTGCTGGTCCAGTTGTTGATAAGTGAAGCGATGTACGTCTTCCAGCTGTTGCAGCAGGTCATCGACCTTGCGAAAGGGTTCGGTAATAAATTCCAGTAACGCTTCACTGTAATCGGTCGTGATATGAGGATGTTTGAGCGCTGAGCCCAGCCCGCTTGGGTGATCAGTCTGTGCAAGGGTGCCGTCTGGCAGCACACGCAGGCTCTCTTTCTCCAGCCCGCGCAGGATACCGGCAAAAGTGGCGTTGTTGTGCGGCTGTGAAAACGCCCGCAACAACTGTTGGAATGACGAGGCTTGCCCGGGCGGAGTTGATGATGGTGATGGTTGCGACAAGCTGGTGTCCTCATAAAGCGCTGCAGCAGAGTGACAGCGAAGGCTTAAATAACGCAGAGAAATCAGGAAGCCTCACGCGGGATTCACGGGCCTGAAATCCGGATCAAATATTCCCGTTTAAAGCAGTGAAGGCTGATTACCTTCGGCTTCTGCCTCGTCGGATTCATGGAGCTGGTCCTCCTCGGCGGAGTCCTCAGCACCAGAGACAATATCTCCGACCAGATCGTCAGCGTCAGAGGCGGCATCCTCGCGCAAGGCAGATTCATCAGCTTCACTGGCCTCTTCTGGAGCCTCACTGGCAAACAGCGGAGCGGAAGCCGGCTGGGCATCCCCCAGCAGTTCGGCATCAATAATCGGCAAACCTTTCTCGTTCACCTTGCAGCTCACCACCTTGATGCGCTGGGTGTAATCCTTGGAACTGATTTCAAATACCTGATTGACGGCTTCGTCCTTGTGGGGTGTCTTGAACAGGCTGGCGGGATCGCGTCCGTCCAGCCACTCTTTCTGGCGTCCAAGAAACAGCTTGTCATGATTCTGCAGGATAAAAAGCTCGCTCATATTACTCGTGTTCTATTGTATTGCGGATGTGGAGTGGGCGACCGGGCGCGGCCGGTTCCGAATCTGGCGGGATTGTTCAGTTTTCCGGGGGTTCGTGCAAGTCCTATTTAATCGGGATAAATCAGATGCAGCCGGTCTGGCAGGTGGCTGGCAGCACCATCAGCACCGATGTCGGCTGATTGCCCCGCAGGACTTGCGTCTCAGGGGTATCATCAAGGCGGATGGGTGGCTGGCCTCAGTGGCCAGCCGGGTCCAGGGCCTCCAGCTCACCGCGCTCCCGGGCACTTCTGCCGTAGACGGCTTCAAACAGCGGTGAGGCCATGAGCGTGGTCACGATGGCCATCATCACCAGCATGGAGAAAAGAGCTGGGCCGATAACCCCGGCCTGCAGGCCGATATTAATGATGATCAGCTCCATCAGCCCGCGGGAATTCATGAGCGCCCCTACGCCCAGTGCCGTGCGGTTGTCGTGACCCGAGAGTCGGGCGGCAGCCCAGCAGGCGCCGAACTTGGCGAGGATCGAGCTGGCGAGCACGGCGGCGGCAATGACCAGAAGCTCCAGGTTGTTAACCATCGTCAGCTGGGTATTCAGGCCGGAGTAGGTGAAGAACATGGGCAGCAACAGGATAACCACGATAGGTTCCAGCTTCTGTTTTACCTGCGTACTGAGGGAACCGCGCGGCATGACGGTTCCCAGGAGGAAGCCTCCGAACACAGCGTGCAGGCCAATGGCATCAGCCGTGAATGCACACAGCATAAACAGCATCAGGACCACGGCCAGCAGGGAGGGGCTGATTTCCTGGCTCCGCGCCAGATCGCGGTCAGCCATCCGGCCCAGAGGGGCGAGCAGGCGAGGGCCGAGAAAGATCAGCAGGCTGGCAAAGACAATGCCGCCACCGATGGCCGTCACTGCGACACCTGAGCCGGCACCGAAACTGGCGAGGACGATGGCCAGGACGCACCAGGCAGCGGCGTCATCAATAGCGCCGGCGGACAGCGACAGAGTGCCGAGCTGGGTGTGACTCAAGCCGCGCTCGTGGATAATCCGGGCCAGCATGGGGAAGGCCGTAATCGCAATGGCGGCTCCCATGAATAAAGTTGCATCAAAGCGGCTGGCACTTTCGGAGAAGAGTCCCGGCACAGTCATAAGCCAAGGGGTAATCAGGATGGCAACAACAAAAGGCGCTGCCATGCCGGAGATGGAGACAGAAGCCGCGCTGCCGATATTGCTTTTGAAGTGGTCCCCGCGGAAGCCCAGTCCGACCAGGAACATATACAGCCCCACGCCAAGCTGGGCCCCGACATAGAGGATGCCCTTGGTTTCAGCCGGAAAGACCAACTGCTGCAGCTCGGGGGTAAGCAGACCGAACAGTGATGGTCCGAGAATCACGCCAGCGATCATCTCGCAGACGACCTGGGGCTGTTTGAGGTATTTCTGTCCCAGCCAGCCGGCCAGGCGACAACAGGCCAGGATAATGAACATTTGCAGGAAAAAAACGACAGAAAGTTGGGCTACTGACATACCATCACCGCTGAAAACGCCTTGTTATTGTATGAATCCGGGTAAAAACAGCCGAACCTGCTGAAGGTCGGGCGAATGAGAGGCTGATTTGTAATCGAATCACCTTGGAGTAACAATTAAAATGCCATAAATTTTGACTATGCCTGCGGCGACCACCGGGCGTACCGGTGCTGCCGCCCTTGGTCGGGGAGCCGGAATGGAAACTGGGGAGAACGATCATAAAGGCGTATGATGTGTCTAAACCCGCTCCCGGCCTCCTGTTGGCCGGTATCATCCGAAGGTAAGAAATCAGGCTGGCAGATCCGGTTGAACGCCTGCCGGCCTTTCGGAACAGCAACAATCGTTACGGAAACCTGACTCATGACTCTTACAGAACTGCGTTATATCGTCACTCTCGCGCAGGAGCAGCACTTCGGCCGCGCTGCTGATCGCTGTCATGTCAGCCAGCCGACGCTGAGTATTGCGGTTAAAAAGCTGGAAGATGAGCTGGGGGTGGCGCTATTTGAAAGAACCAAGACCCGCGTGCAGCCCACCCCCCTGGGAGAACAGATCGTAGCCCAGGCGCACCGGGTGCTTGAGCAGACGGCTGCCATCAAAGACATCGCCGATGCCGGCAAGGATCAGTTGAGCAGCCCACTGGCGGTGGGCGCAATCTTTACCATTGGACCATATCTCCTGCCGCAGTTTATTCCCCACCTGCAGAAGCTCGCCAGTCGTATGCCGCTATACGTTGAGGAAGGTTACACCGCGACCCTGGGTAAAAAACTGCGTAACGGCGAGCTGGATGTGATCATTGTGGCCCTACCGTTTACCGAGCCGGACGTAGTCACCCAGCCGCTATTTGATGAATCCTTCGTGGTCCTGATGCCTCACGACCACCCGCTGGCCAATAAAGAAGCCATTGATCCGAGCGACCTGGATGATCAGGACGTACTGCTGCTGGGAGAAGGGCATTGCTTCCGGGATCAGGTACTCGCCACCTGTCCGCATCTGCAGTCCAGCGAGGAACGCACGTCCCAGCGGATTCACACTGCCGCCGAAGGCAGTACCCTGGAAACCCTGCGTCACATGGTGGCTTCGGGGCTGGGTATCACCATCCTGCCACTGTCCGCTGCCCAGACATCGCTTTATGCACCTAACCTGCTGGTGACCCGGCCGTTTACCGAACCGGCTCCCAAGCGCACCCTGGCACTGGCCTGGCGTGCGAGTTTCCCGCGTCATAAAGCCATCGATGTCCTGCGCAAGGCGATCCAGGTATCCAGCGCTGCCTACTGGAACTACAGCACGCAGCGCGAGCCTGGGGCATCCGGGGTGATGGTGGAAAATAATCAGTGGTAGCTCTATCGACTAAGTAAACAGAATTCAGGTTATGAAGCCCATTAAAAAAATTGTCATCATCGGCGGCGGCTCGTCAGGTTGGATCGCAGCGTCCATGCTGTCTTTTCACCTGAAGAATGACCTCTGTCAGGTTGAACTCGTGGAATCGTCCGAGATAGGGACCATTGGCATTGGTGAATCAACCGTACCGCCCTTTGTCGGCCTGATCCGGCGTCTGGGTATTGATGAGCAGGATTTTGTGCGTGAGACCCAGGCCACCTACAAACTGGGGATCAAATTTGTTGACTGGCACCAGCGCAATGAAAAATATTTCCATCCATTCGGCGTGATCGGCAACAAGATCGGCAATCATGATTTTTACCAGTGCTGGCTCAAAGCCCGGATGCAGGGTGAAGCATCATCCCTGCTGGATTTCTCCCCCTGCAGTGTTATGGCCGAGAATGGCCGCTTTTTCCCACCGACCAAAGCACAGAACACACCTATCGGAGGCGCCAACTACGCGCTGCATGTGGATGCTCATCTGGTGGCCCGCTATCTCCGCAGGTATTCCGAAGCGCGCGGCGTGAAGCGTACGGAGGGTATTGTTCAGCAGGTTATCCAGCGGGATAACGGCTTTATCGATAAGGTGGTATTAGCCGATGGCCGCGAAATTGAAGCCGACTTCTTTATCGATTGCACCGGTTTCAAGGCGCTCCTGATCGAGAAAACACTGGGGGTGGATGTCGAGGACTGGTCAGAATTTCTACCCTGCGACCGGGCCATCGCCGTCAAGACCGAACACACCGAACCGACCCAGCCCTACACCCTGGCGACCGCCCGCAAGGCCGGCTGGACCTGGCGTATCCCCCTGCAACACCGAATTGGTCACGGGTATGTGTATTCCAGCCGCTTCTGCAGTGACGCTGAGGCTAAATCCACTCTGTTACGGGCGATCGACAGCCCTCGCGTGGAAGAACCCAGAGTGATTCCCTTCGTCACCGGCCGGCGGCGGCAGATGTGGAAACACAACTGCCTGTCTCTGGGACTCGCCGCAGGTTTTGTGGAACCGCTGGAATCCACGGCTATTCACCTGATTGCCCGTGGTGTGGATTTTTTCCTGCGTTACTTCCCTGATCAGGATTGCGACCCCAGTCTGGTCCGCGAATACAACCGGCGCATGGCCGGCGACTATGAAGAAGTGCGGGATTTCATCGTCCTGCATTATTGTGCAACCCAGCGGCAGGACACCCCATTCTGGCGCTGGTGCCAGCAGATGACACTGCCGGATTCCCTGCAGGAGCGCATTGATTTATTTCGTGGGCACGGAGCCTTGCGCGAGGGCGTAGATGAATTATTCCGCGGCTCCAGCTGGCAGTCTGTGTTTGAAGGGATGGGGATTCGTCCGCGCAAACATTGTCCACGCGTAGATAACGTGGATTATGACCAGATTGGCGAAACCTTGAAGATGGCGAAAGCGGCGATCCACGGCATGGTCAGGACCCTGCCCACCCATGACGAATACCTGCAGCAGCTGAGCAAGCCCCGGTCATAAGCTGCTCCCTGATTTATCAGGGAGCGACGGCCAGGTACTGACCCGAGAGCAGGTACTCGCTGCTGACCACGGCCACACTGTGAGAAGGGTACACCTCCCGCAGCTCGATCACTGCCTGCCGGTCCACCAGTCGGGTATCGTAAAGCTGATATTCACCCTGCACGGGCTGCACCACCAGTTGATACAGGGTCATGCGGTCGCCCGCCCGCAAGCCGTTGTTGGCCCCGCTGTGCAACAGAATCTGTTGTTCGCTCGGACGGCTCTCCACGCGCGTAATATAGGGCTGGCATTGAATGGCTGCGGCCAGTTCGTTGCCGGCCTTACCCACCAGTCCACTGATCTGCTCACCGTAATCGGTCTTCCAGAATAAGGCCGACCCAAAATCCACATCGCGGCGATTGCGTAAATTCCAGGTGCCATAGGTGGCATAGCGCTTCTGAAACAGTACCTGACCAGTAAAGCCATCGCGCAGGCTCAGCTGAAAGGCGAAGTGGCGGTCGCGTTTATCAAAGCGCGTCTTCACGCCCAGAGTGTCGTGGACGCCGTTGACAAAACGGGTATACAGGCTGGGGGCATAGGTGGCTCCCGGATACGCCATTGACATGTCCAGGATCTCGCCGGTGATCACAAACTGGGTGCGGTGGGTGCGGGCAAGCTGCTGGACCTGATTCGAGACCCGCAGATCACTGGCGGAAGCGAGGCTCTGGGGCAGATGAACAGGCGTCAGGATCGCGTGCCGGTTCTGCAGATGCTGGCTCAGCAGCGACGGCAGTTCCTCCTCCACCTGATGCAGCCCGCCGGCTTTGGCGGAGTCTGCTTCGGTTCGGGTAAAACGAGTGATGGCCAGCGCCTTGTGATAGGGATTCGTGGCGGCATGGCCGCACTGGTTGCGGCGTCCGGGATGATCAAGATCGACTGTGTGGCGGGTTGAGGAATTAGACACCACAAACGGTGTCGGATGAGGACGGTTGCCCAGGGACTCTTCATCCGGCTTAACGGCGATATTTTTTGGCAGCGGGAAGTCACCGGCGGGTACGGGCTCTTCGATGACCGGCAATTCTTCGGCGGTGATACCGCCACTCACCAGCAGACAGCCGGCGACCAATCCAACGAGGCGGTAGCGGATAAGACGTGAATACATGAAAATTCCTCGCCCTGCGCGGTTGGCGCTGTAAGCAAAATGTTTTAGGGTGACGCGGACAGCCGGAGGTTGCCCTTGCAGAACTTGTCGGCCACAGGCGTCATATCTTTAAGCAACGGAGAATAATTAAATGTCCCGCCAGTTCCTTCGATCAGCCGCTGTGGCTGCTCTGATCCTCGGCCTGTCAGCTCTGTCTGTGGGATGCGGTACCGCAGGACGCAGTTACGCCAATGAGGGTATGCAGGAGACGCTGGAGATCGACATCCTGTCCAATAACAGCAAAATGTTCATTTATCGGCTGAAGTGGCCGGATGACGCCATTCCTAACCACATCCGCGTCGTGCATCACAGCGGACCCAGACAACAGTCGAATAACCGGGGTGGGATTGATATCAATCGCAAGACCTATGAGCGCCTCCAACAAAATGCCGCTTACGTGGTTAAACAGATGGACTATTGCCGGGAGGGCTACATCGAGCTTGACCGCAGCCTCTCCCGTTATCACCTCTGGTTGAAGGGGGAATGTAAAGAAAGTGCCACCTCGGCGGACCGGGAACGCTTTGAGGGACAGAAGGTTCTGGCGGTGGAGCTGGACAGCTGATGTGCAGGCCGGCTGTCTGTCTGCTCGCGAGCGCGGGGTCTTTATCGCTATAATCGCGCGCTTTCCGCCAGCCCCTTTTCCTACTTACTGGATTTTCCCATGTCCCTGCCTGTCCTGACTCTCAAATCCCAAGCCGACCGCCGCCTGAAACTGGGCCATCTCTGGATCTATAGCAATGAGGTGGATGTTGAACGCACTCCCTTAAAAAATTTTGCGGCGGGCGAACAGGCGCTGGTCACCAGTCACAACGGCAAGCCTCTCGGCATTGCCTTGATGAACCCTAATGCGCTCATCTGCGGACGGCTGATCAGCCGCAGTGAAAAATATCCGCTCAACAAATCCCTGCTGGTTCACCGCATCAAGCAGTCGCTGGCTCTGCGGGAACTGACCTTTGATCAGCCCTACTACCGCCTGATCTTCGGCGATGCTGATCTGCTGCCGGGTCTGGTGGTGGATCGTTTCGGTGCCTTCCTGGTCGTGCAGATTGCCAGTGCCGGCATGGAGCAGGTGAAAGACGAGATTGTTGAAGCGCTGGTCCAGGTCCTTAAACCGCAGGGCATATTGCTGAGCAATGACCATAGTGCGCGCTCCTTGGAAGACCTGCCGGAATACGTCGAGGTTGCTTACGGTGAGGTGCCGGAACGGGTTGAACTGGTGGAAAACAACACCCGCTTCCTGGCACCGGTGCACGGGGGGCAGAAGACTGGCTGGTTCTACGATCACCGGATGAACCGCGCCCAGCTGCAGGCTTATGTGAAAGATAAGCGAGTGCTGGATGTCTTTTCATACATCGGTGGCTGGGGTGTGCAGGCTGCCCAGGCTGGTGCCCGCGAAGTCGTCTGCGTGGATGCCTCGGAGGCGGCCCTTGATGGAGTGGAGCGTAACGCCGAATTAAATGGTGTAACTGACCGAGTCAGCGCCATTCACGGCAAGGCTATCGACGTCTTGAAGCATTTGATTGCAGAGGGCGAGCAGTTTGATGTGGTGGTGCTTGATCCGCCCGCCTTCATCAAGCGGCGCAAAGACCAGAAATCCGGGGAGGCGGCGTATCGCCACCTCAACGAATTGGGTATGCGCCTGCTGGGTCGGGATGGGTTGCTGGTTTCTGCCTCCTGCTCCATGCACCTGCAGCACGATACATTATTGGACATTGTCCGGGGTGCGGGTCGCCATCTGGATCGTCATGTGCAGATTATCGGGCAGGGCGGGCAGGGGCCAGATCACCCGGTCCATCCGGCAATCCCCGAAACCGATTATCTTAAAGCCGTCTTTGCCCGCGTCTATCTACCGTGACTATTAAGGCCGTTCGGCTGTAGTGTCTGCCGGCTCACCGGCCAGCGCTACAGCCAGCAGTGGCAGTTGTTCCCGCAGGCTGGCCAGCTTGCTGGTGCCGCCTTCTTCCTTCTCCTGCATCGCCTCGTTCAAACCGGCAATCAGGTTCTGCAACTGCCGCTGCCAGTCCGGGGCGGTTTCTGGTGTGAGCAGCTGATTCAATAGAGGCGACTCGCCCTGCGTCAGCAGCGTTTCCACTCCCGTCAGTACCGCCAGATAGTGTTGCTGGGTATCACCGGCAAACTGATTGTGATGTGCGCTCTGATCGCTGCCTGCAAACTGGAGCAGCTGATCCGGCAGTTCCAGCGCCAGCAGTTCGCGCAGCGTGTGACGCAGAATCTCCAGTCGCCTTGGTGGTGGGAGCTGCAGGTAACTCCGACTGGTGGCGCTGAGTGGGTTCTGCCAATCCTGGCGCAGGCGCTGCAGGTCATCGGCCAACAGCTGCGTGGTCAGTCGCAGCAGTGTCCGGCGCCGGTTGTTAGGCAGGTCGCTGGTGGTAAGGCCGGCAGCGTTCTGCTCGGCGCTGATATCGGTTATCGCGGTAAAGTCATTAAAAGGCCGCTCGCCTTGCTCACCCCACAGCAGAAACTCCAGCGCATGGAATCCCAGGCTGACTTCACGGTGGTCCGTCAATCCGTGTTGTTGCCGCAGATTATCTGCCGTCAGCACGATAGAGATGTCATTGACGATGCCGGTGAAGGGGTAACCCTGCACGGCATCCAGATATCCGGGCTGGAGATCACTGGCGTCAATGGAAAAATAATGGCGGTTCAAGGTGGCGAAATGCCGAGGCTGACTCCGGGCCAGCGCCATCCACGGAGCATGGTGTTGCCACTGCTGATGGCAGTTGCGCCATTCCTGACGCAGCTGCGTCAGCCCCGTCGCGGTGGGTTCTGCCAGAAACAGGTCGAGTTGTGCGGAAAGGTTGCGGCTGGACTGCTCCGTCTGGATCAATGACTGAAGGCCCAGCTCCCAGACAGAGCGGGTAGCTTTTTCCAGATCATCGGTGGAGGGATCATTAGCAATAGCTGAGGTGCAGCACAGGAGTGTGATCAGCAGGGCGAAAGCCGTAGCAAAGGTGTGGTTCACGATATTTGGTAAAGAGATCCCTGAACAGGTTGGTAAGGGTTGCCTGTTAATCGCGCAGGCTGATGACCGGCCAGTTGCGCCCTTCGGCGATCTGGCGCAGGCGTTCGTCCGGGTCGACAGCCACCGGATGGGTAACCAGCTCCAGAAGGGGAAGGTCGTTAATCGAATCACTGTAAAAGTAACTGCCATCAAGGGAATGACCGGTTGTGGCCAGCCATTCATTCAGACGAATCACCTTGCCTTCCTGAAAGCAGGGCGTGCCCAGGATCTCACCGGTGTAGCAGCCATCCACAACCTCCGGGTCGGTGGCCAGGATATGATCCACTCCCAGGTGCTTGGCTATAGGATGGGTAATAAAGCTGTTAGTCGCGGTGATGATCAACAGATAGTCACCATTGTTGCGGTGCTGCTGCAGCAACGTCTGTGCCTTGACCAACATCAACGGCTCAATGCAGGTGGCCATGAACTCCTGGTGCAGCTCGGCCAGCTCGGTGGCGGTGAAGCGAGCCAGGGGGGAGAGGGCAAAGCGCTGATAGGCATGGATGTCCAGGGTGCTATCTTTGTACGCCTGATAAAAGAGGTCGTTCTGCCGGCGATACTCAACGGCATCAACCAGCTTTTTGTTAACCAGAAATTCACCCCAACTGTGATCGCTGTCGCCGGCGATCAGGGTATTGTCGAGGTCAAAGATTGCGAGAGCCACAGCACACCTGAAGGGGTTTGTTCGAAGTGGCGGCTAGCATAGCGATTGTAAGCACCCCACTCAACAACTATGTGTGGATTCCCGGATTTGCGGGGCGACTACGCCCGGTTTAGTGAATTGCTGTATACGGCAGATTTGTGGAACAATAGCCCGCATGTGCTATGTAGAATCATAACCGAACAAGATGACTGAGCAGTCCTGAAGACTGCTTGCCAGCCAGGATATTCACTCCCGTGATAGACAATGATGGATTTCGCCCCAATGTGGGCATCATGCTTACCAACGACCGGGGCCAATTGCTCTGGGCGCGGCGCGTGGGCGGGCAGGATGCCTGGCAGTTCCCGCAAGGCGGCATCAATGCCAATGAAACCCCGGAGCAGGCGCTCTACCGTGAACTTCATGAAGAAATAGGTCTCCACCCGGAAGACGTGGAGATTCTGGCCTGTACCCGTGGCTGGCTCCGCTATCGTCTGCCGAGCCGTCTGGTGCGGCACAACTCCCAGCCACTCTGCGTCGGCCAGAAACAGAAATGGTTTCTGCTGCGGCTGCGGACGGATGAAAGCCGGATCTGCCTGGAAAATGGCGGGCGTGCTGAGTTTGATGACTGGCGCTGGGTCAGCTACTGGTATCCGTTAAGTAAGGTGGTGGCCTTCAAACGTGATGTCTATCGGCGGGCATTAAAAGAGCTGTCGCTGGACCACAGCCAGCTGGAAGATGGAGTACACAGCGGGCGTGCGTCGGTTTCCGGCGGCGTGCATGCTACCTTACTGGGAGCCAGATAAGCTTCTCAAGGACATACGTTACCTGGTATCCGTGAGAAGTCCCTGAATCCGAGTGACCTGCCAGACCTGCAACCTCCGGTTGTTGTGCAAGCAGGTCGCCGACAGACAACAACCAGGCAGTCCACTCGATGTTAAATTCACTTCGCAGTATTGTTCAGGAAGTCAATGCCGCCCGCGACATGAAGACAGCGCTGGCGATCATTGTCTCACGCGTTAAACAGGCCATGGGTACCCAGGTCTGTTCTGTCTACCTTAGAAATCACTCCGGCGATTACGTATTGATGGCTACCGATGGTTTGAACACCAACGCGGTGGGCAAGGTGCGCCTGCGTCCCGGTGAAGGGCTGGTAGGCCGTGTCGTCATGCGTGAGGAGCCGGTGAACCTGGAACATGCCGAGACCCACCCGAGTTATCAATATTTTCCTGAAACCGGTGAAGAGCGTTTCAGTTCTTTCCTCGGGGTCCCGATTATTCACCATCGCAAGGTGCTGGGTGTGCTGGTTGTTCAGCAGGCCGAGCAACGGCGTTTTGATGAAGGGGATGAAGCCTTTCTGGTGACCATGTCAGCCCAGCTCGCCGGCGTTATCGCCCATGCTGAGGCGACGGGTGCCATGGATACCGTGGGTACCAAGGCTGCGCAGGCCAAGTTTGTCGGAGTTTCGGGCGCGCCTGGTATCGCCATCGGCGAGGCTGTGGTCATCACTCCACCGGCCGACCTTCGCTCCGTTCCTTATAAAGCATGTACTGACGTAGAGGCTGAGCTGGCCTTTTTCCAGCGTTGCCTGATGTCGGTACGCGAAGATATTAAAGCCTTAGGTGAGCAATTACGCAGTCGCATCAATCGTGAGGAGCAGGCCCTGTTTGATGCCTATCTGGCCATGCTGGACGACGCGTCTCTGGCCCGCGAGGTGACTGAGCGCATCCGCAGCGGTACCAACGCCTCCTACGCCTGGGCTGAGGTTATCCTGGAGCACGAGAATACCTTTAACAGCATGAATGACCCCTATCTGCGTGAGCGGGCTACTGACTTGCGCGATCTGGGGCGGCGGGTGCTGGCCTACCTGCAGGAATCCAATCAGAAATGCCGGGTATACCCTGATAAAACCATTCTTATCGGCGAAGAGCTGACCGCATCCATGCTGGGTGAGATTCCCAAGGAAAAGCTGGCGGGCCTGGTATCAGTACTCGGTTCCGGTAACTCGCACGTCGCTATTCTTGCCCGCGCCATGGATATTCC
>Ga0065721_10004955_pt1 | contig 21874 bp, 22 predicted proteins | sample Mesricmetagenome_FD_59108 | JGI IMG/M metagenome (GOLD analysis project Ga0065721, IMG submission 59108) | Mesophilic microbial community from rice straw/compost enrichment Sample: eDNA_1 v2 (version 2) | ecosystem: Engineered > Solid waste > Grass > Composting > Bioreactor | place: USA: Davis...
GGTCCTCCTCACGGAGGCGCCCGTTTTCAGCCCGGTCCCGGCGATGGCGCTCTACTATGCCTGCGCGCTGAACGAGACCGTCGCGAACGACTGGTTCATGCACCATTACGATCACAACACATCGCTCCTCGGAGGCGGGAAGGACACTGATGCCCTGGCCGCCCTGCTCAAGGCGGCGAAGGGCTTTCCGGCAGGCGCAGGCCTGGACTTCCGGACCTTCAGCGACCTCGTTCGCGGGCTGGAACTGCCGATTCCTTCCTCGCACGAGGAGATCAGGTCGGCCGTGGCCGTCCACCGTGCGCTGCGGGAACCCGTGAACGAGTTCTTCGGCCTCCTCCATCCATTCCATGCCTTCCCTGCGAGCGAGTGGCCGGGGTCGTGGCAGGCGCTGGAAGCCGCCGTGCGCCGTGACGTGGACTTCGAGGTCATGGAGGCGGGACGGGCGCAGCTTGAAAACTTCGTCCGCGCCTACGTCGAGGACGGGGAACAGGACATCTTCATCGCGTTCGACGACTGGAATGTCATGGCGATGGCGCGCGAATGCAGGATGCTCGTCCGGGCGGACGACGCGGGCATCGCCCGCTACCTGGCGGTGGACGGCGGCCGCTGCTGGAGCGACCACGGAGACGACAGTTCGAGCATCGGCGAGGCGGTCGCCCGGTTCTCGTCTGGCTGCAAGAAGCGCCAGGCCCGTCCGGAGCAGGAAGGTCCTGAGGGCTGGCGGGACGACCCCGATATCCACCGCGCGGGGGAAGACGCCATGGCGATAGCCAGGGGACGGAAGCGTTAGCGATGGACCGCCAGCTGGCATGCCCTGTGGCTCCCGGCGGCGTTAGCCGTAGGAAGAATCAAGGGGAAGGAGACCGCTCGGCTTCCTGCGTTATCTGCCTTAGCGCCGAGATGTGCAGGCGGTAGCCCGCCTCGCTGAAGCCTATGTCCTTCACGTCGGGCAGCCTTCGCGACCAGGCGACCAGCGCCACGACCATGGCCCTGGCGAGCCCGCGGCCCCTGTGGTCCGGGTCCACCCAGCACTGGCCGTCCATGTAGAAGCCCACGGATTCGCCCTCGTGCCTCAGCACGACGCAACACGGCTCGAAGTCGACGAGACCATGGATGGAATAGCCGCCTTCGGTCCACACCCGGACCGTGTCCTCCCAGTCCCAGACGATGCTGTATTCCCCGTCCCACCCGTCGATCTCGAAGATCGGAGAGACAAGGTACATCGTGCCGACGAGGTCCTCTTCGGTGGTCCCGGCGAGGCCGGGAGGAATCTGGTAACCTTCAAGAAGCATGTGCCAGCATCCCTCCCGCGCAAGAGAGGCGCAAGCCTTGACGGCATGCGGGGCGGAGGGTCCAATCGACAGGGCGGGCGAGATGCTCGGGCGCGGCGGCGCGTTCCGAAGGCCGGGATAGCGGGTAAGACCGGCGACCCAGGAACCTCAATCCCGACAGAGGGGTTTCCGTCTCGCCCGCCCTTTGTCTCCCTTTCATTGTCCTGCCGTATCCTCAGTATGTTGCGCACAGTGCGCCCGGAGGATCCGATGAAGGACATCATCGCTGAAATCGAGAGGTCGGTTGGGCACGTTCTCGCCGCTCAGGGTCTCAAGGCCGTATACGAGGCCACCGACTATCCTGACTCCGAGGACGACATCGTCCGCTTCGTTGACGGCGAAGGGCGCAAGAGCGTCGTGTCGATCCAGGTTCCCAGCCTCCACCCCTCCCTCGACGGCGCGAGCGTCGACGTCAGCTTCCTGAACGAAAGGCAGCTCGCCGACGGATGGCGCTTCGTCGAGTTCGAGGGCGTGACGGACTTCCCCAGGGCGGGATCGCGTGACGGCCTCTTGAGGCAGCTCGTCAAGGCGCTCGAGGAGAACGCGGGATCGTTCGACCTCAGCGAGGGAGGTCCGGGCATCGTCACGCACCCGCTTCTCGGCGAGGCGCTGAAGGCCGTCGACGCGTTCTCAGAGGACACCGGGACCGAAGTCACGGTCCGGGGCTTCCGCCTCGATGACAAGGAAGGCCTCGAAGTGGCGGACGGCGACGGGCGGACGGTCCGCATCGAGGCCACGCCGGGAACGCTGGCCGTGATCGCCGCGGGCGAGCGCAACGTCATCGGGCCGCGCCGCAGCGACGAACGGATCGAGATCCTGAAGAACATCATGGCGGACGCCATGCCGTCGGCGGGGCTTCGCATCTAGCGTGTGGCCGTGCCGCGTGCCAGGTTGCGCCGGACAGGAGGACGCTGAAATGGCCGACAGGGACGCGATGGCCGAAGCGCTGGCAGACGAGGTCGCCGGCTGGCTGCCGGAAGGCACCGAGGTGCTCTGGAAAGACACCTACAGGTTCCAGGACGGGTTCGTGCAGCAAAACGTGCTCGCCGTCGACCGCGACCAGGGCGAGGTGACCATACTGCGGGGATGGACGTCGCCGAACGGCAAGCCGTCAGTGAGCGTCGACCTCCGCGTTCCCTACGACGTCTTCGCCGGCCCGGTCACCGAGGACGTCTTCCCCCATGCCGGGAGCCGCGCGGGCGAAGGCCTGGAACCCGTTTTCCGTGCGCACCTGCTGGGCGAGCATGTCGAGATCGTCTGGCAGTGCAATGACGGCGAACACGCGTCCTTCGTCGCCCGGTCCGCCAAGGTCGGCCGCGACGAGCAGGTCATCGCAGGGTCGGCGACGGTCAAGGACGGGGCGGCGGATGCCAGCATCGACTTCAGGCAGGAGCTTGTGACGCTTCGGCCGGAGCAGCGCCGCGCCATGGCGCGGTAAGGCGGCCCCGTCGAGGTTTCCCGCAGGCGGAAGCCTGCGGGATCAGGGCTTCGGGACGCTGATCGCGCCCTCGAAGGCGTTCGCCGCGACCAGCTGCTCCATCACCTCGTCGTCGCAGAAGCCCGGAAGGAATTCCAGGGCGAAGGCTGCGTCCGTCACGTAGACGTCCTTGCCCGTCTGACGGATGAACTGGCCCCCTTCGGTCAGCATCCAGCGTTCCATGTCGTTGTCCTGGATGCTCTCGCAGACGAGCCTCGCGCCCTGCAGGAGAATGCCACGTTCGTTCTTCTCGAGCGGGCGGACGCCCTCGACCTGGACCCTCGGCGCGGAACGCGAAATCTCGAACATTGCCTATCCCTATGCTGGCTGAAAACCTGTTCCCAGAAACATAGCCACGCTGCCCGCAAGCGGCGAATGCTGTGCGTTCCAAGGCCCTGGAGCTTGATTTTCCAAGGTTTCAGGGCGAGTTTCCGGCCCGTGAAGCCCGAGCGCGAGCTGATTCGCGTGCAACGCGACGGGAACGATGGCGCTTTTCGACGTACTGCCTACAGAACTCTTCAAGCCGCTGGCCTCGCCATCGCGGCATTTCTACGCCGACCTGCTCCTCTTCCTGCACGAGCGCACCTTCTCCGCGGCGGCCGACGCGCCCCGCAGGTCCGAGGTGCTGGCGGAACTGGCCCAGTTCCAGGCCAGGTGGGAATCCCGCAACGGCATGGCCGCCGAAGAGGAGGGAGAGGCCCGTGCCACCTCGCCCGAGGACCGCGCGAGGGCCGTCTACCAGCGCCTCGTCGACACCGGATGGCTGATCGAGCACAAGGACAGGTATATCAGGCTCGTCGACCTCGACCCTGACGCGAGCGGCCTGCTGCACGTGCTGTCGGAGATCGAACGGGGGGAGTCCCGCACCTATGGCGGCGCCGTCGTCGGCGTGCTTTCGGCGCTCGAGAGCGCGGCGATGCACCCTTCCGAGCGGTCGGAAAACGTCAGGAACGCGGTACGCGGCGCCCGCGACTTCCTCGCCCACATGAGGATGGTCTCGGTCTCGCTGCGCAAGGTCGAGGAGCGCATCGTCCGGCAGGACACGCTCCGCGAGGTGTTCCGCCATTTCTTCGAGGACTTCGTCCAGCGCCACCTGATCGCCGACTTCAAGACGCTCCACACCAAGGACAATCCCTTCCGGTTCCGCGCCTCCATCATCCGTCAGGCGCAGGCCATGGCCTCCAACCCGCTGACGATGTTCGCGCTCGGCGAGGCCTACTGGCGCGAGGGACGCGCGCCGAACGCCGGCGCCGGCGAGAGGGCGGTCCAGGAGGACCTCGCGGCCATCATCGCCATCTTCGAGGGGACGGAGGCCCACCTCGCGGCGATCGACGCGACGGCAGCGCGCATCGAGCGGCGCATCATGAACACGGCCCGCTACATGGACCGCGCCGCGCGGCGCTCGGAAAGCAGGCTGCTCGAAACGCTGAAGGCGGTCGCTGCGCGCGAGGGCGATCCCGGCGCACGCTCCCCGCTGGCTGCCTCGGGACTTCCTTTCGGCCCGTCGCACATACCCACTCCCCGCCGCGAACGGCCTCCGGTCCAGCAGTCGAGCCTCAGAAAGGTCGAGCGGGATCCTGCCTTCGAAGCGTTCCAGGCCGCCAAGGCCGACTATGTCCGCCGCACGCGCGTCACCCCTCAGCGGCTTCTCGACTTCGTGGCGGCTGCCCTCGGGCGGTCCCATTCCATGCGGGGATCGGAAATCCCCATCCTGTCCGTCGACGACTTCGTGTCCTTCCAGCGCCTGCGGGAGCTGCCGTCGATCTTCGACGGAGCGCTCGCTCGCAGGTACGAGATCGAGTTCCTGCCGGAGCGGCTCTCGAACGGCTGGGTCGAGTGCCAGGACTTCGTGATAAGGAAACGCAAGAGGACAGAGATACGAGATGCCGCATGAGCTCTCAGAATTCAGGGAAATCGTGAACGGCGAATGGGCCGGCCCTGACACAGGCAGGAAGCCCACGCCGGAGGAGATGACGCGCGCGCTCCAGGTCATGCTGACGCGGCAGTGCATCTACTCCCACACGCCGGGCATCGGTCGCACCTACGATCTCGTGAAGGCCTACGCGCCGTTCTTCGAAGGCTACTTCGGCGCGCTCGGCTACAGGCTGGTGGTGTCCCCGAGGGACCAGATGGTCGCCCTTTCGGTGCCGCGCGAATCCCGCTACGACACGGTCTACGAGCGCCTGACAAAGCAGGAGACGGTTGTCCTGCTGGTCCTCCGGCTCATGTGGGAGGAAGCGCTATCGAACCAGGAGCTGGCTGAAGGGGGCATAGCCGAGACCACCACGGGAGAGCTGGTGGACCGCATCAAGTCGGTCACCCAGGCCGAACCGCCCGAGGAGGCGAGGCTCGCGGAAATCCTCAGGAAAATGCAGCGGCATGGCGCGGTGCGCGTCGGGGAGAGGGACAGGGTCGAGCGCGTATCGCCGATGTCGATCCTTCCGGGCGTAGGCATCCTGGTCCCGGAAAGCTACCTCGAGGAGCTGCGCCTGTGGGTCTCCTCCACCCCCGGTTCGGCGGACGACCTGCCGGACTTCCCGGGGCTGACGCCCGGAGGGGGAACCGAATGACGCGGAAAGCCGCTGGACGGAGGCAAGTCCCATGCATCTGCTGACGAGGATCTGCCTCCAGAACTGGTACCTGATCGACGCCATGGACATCGACCTCCACGGCGCGACCGCCCTGGTCGGCCCGACAGGTGCTGGCAAGTCCTCCATCCAGGACGCTATCCAGACGGTGATCACGGGCGCCAACCAGAACAGGCTGCACCTCAACCCGAGCGCGAGCGGACGCTCCGCCCGATCAGTCCTTGAATACTGCCTCGGCCTCACGCGCGACCCTTCCGAAGGCGGCAAGCCGCTCCGCCAGAGCTGCGAGACCGTGATCGCCCTCGTCTTCCGCGACGAGGAAACGGACGAGCCGCTGACCGTCGGCGTCGCGCTCTCGGCACGCGAGGGCGACAGCCGCGAGGAAGTCCTCTCGCGCTTCATCGCGCCCGGGCATGCCTATTCGGTCAACGAGGCGCGCCGCAGGCACGGGGCGCACGAGACTCTGGCTCCATGGAGCGAGATCGCGGCGGGCCTGAGAAGGGCCTGCCCGGCAATGGAGGAATTCAGGGCCTCCGCCGAGAAGTTCACGGCCGAGATGCTCAAGGCGATGCGGACCGACGGACCTCCCCCGAACGCGCGCCATTTCCTGCGGGCCTTCTCGAACGCGCTCGCCTTCCGCCCGATCTTCGACCCCACGGTCTTCGTCAGGGACTTCGTGCTCGAGCCCGACCCTCTCGACGTGGCCCGGGTGAAGGCCTCGATCGACACCTGGCAGGAGCTTGAGAGGATCATAGAGGACGTGGAGGCGCGCCTGCGCCGCGTCACCAAGCTGTCAGACCGGTTCAGGAACTGGGGACGGGCGAGGATGCGGGCGGAGGCGGCTCGCTACGCCGCGGCCGCGGCGGACGTCAGGCGCGCGGCGCACGACGTGGCCGCGCTGCGCGACCTGTGGAAGCGGAAGTCGGAAGACCTTTCGAAAGAGAAGGCCGCGCTGGCCTCCCGGCGGCAGTGGATACGCGAGCTGGAAGAAGAAGTCCGTGCAAAGCGCATGATCGCGCAGGCCGGAGGCGAGGCGGCGCGGCTGCGGCAGATCGAGGTCGAGATGCAGCTAGCCTCGCGCGACGCCCGCGACGCGGAAGAGCGCTACAGGAAGATGAAGGAGGCGCTGGCCTCCCTCGCGCAGCTCGCTCCCGTCGCCGACGCCATGACCCCTCGCCAGGCCCGCGCGCTCGAGGCGGCGAAGGAGGCGATGCGCCTGATGCCGGAGGGCGTTCCTCCCGCCGACGCACTCAAGGCACGCGGCGGCGACCTGCAGAAGCTCGTGGACGAAGCTCTCGCCATCGAGGGCCTGGAGGCCTTCCTGCACGAGCGCGCCGACGCCCTGTCCGACGAGATGCGGTCCCTCCAGGCCGAAGTGGACCGGCTCGAGCAGATGGTCAGCCACGGCGGAAACGGCAACCCCATCCTGTCGCAGCCGGTCTCGAGGCTGCTCTCCGCGCTTGCTCGCCGGGGAATGGGACCGGTTCCCCTCTGCGACGTGGTCGAGGTGACGGACGACAGCTGGCAATACGCCGTGGAGGCGCTGCTCGGCCGCGGACGCGAGGCAGTCATAGTCCCGCCGGAGCGCCTGGACGAAGCGTTCGACCTGATGTGGAGGGAACGCGACCAGTTCGCCGGATGCACCCTCGTCAAGACGAACGCCACCCGTTCGATAGACGTGCGCGTGTCCCCCGGCAGCATCCTCGAGGCCGTCTCGACGGACAATCCGCACGCGATGGCCTTCATGGCTGTCCGCATCGGCTCGTTCAGGAAGGCCGAGGACGAGAAGGAACTGGCACGTCTCGACAGGGGGGTCATGCGGAACGGCAAGACTTCGTCGGGCATGGGACTGTCCGTCCACCGCGACCTGCGGGAACTCATTCTCGGCAAGTCCGCGCGCGACCGCACGAGCGAAGCGTTACGTAACGACCTCGGCCCCATGAGGGACCGCCTCAACAGGCTCAAGGGCCTGACGCGCCTGCTGAGGGAGGCCTCGCGGATCATCCCGGCGGCGGTCGACGTCCTTCGTTCGGGTGACGGGCCGTTCGACCTGGAGCACGCGCTGCGCTCGGCACGGAGCCGCATGGAGGCGCTGGAGTCGGACAAGCGGTCATCGGCCGGGGCCGAGGCGTCGGCCCTCCTGTCCGACATCGAGGACCTCGAACGGGACCGCGGCCTCTATGCCAAGGAAGTCGCCGAGGAGATCGAGCCTGCGGTCGAGCGCCTGCAGGGCGAGGCCGCGTCCGCCAGGGCGAGGCTCGATCACGCGGTCGAGACGCTCCGATCCGCCACCAGGGCACGCCGGAAGGCATGGCTCTCGCTGTCGCAGCGCGAGGTCCAGCGCATTCCCGAACTCGACCCGGAGATCGACGAACCGGGAGCGTTCGAGACGGCGCGCAAGGTGCGCGAACAGGTCAGGCGCGGCGAGGCCGAACGGAAGGACGCGAAGGCATGGCTTGCCTCCTACCGCAACGACAGCCGCGCCATCGCCGAGAACACGGAAGCCGAGGCGCGACGCGAGCAGGCTGGGGCCATACGCGAGCTGGCGGAATATTCCGCCAACTGGCAGGCCGACGTGCCCGTGGTCGACCCGGACAGCATGACGGTCGGCTACGCGTGGACGATGGGGGAGAAGGCGAGGCTCGAGCACAACGAGCTGCGCAGGCACCGCGAGGCGTGCGCCCACGCGGCCGAAGAAATGCGGCGGATGCTGAAGGAGGACCTGCTGGCCCGCCTCGCCGAGAAGCTCACCAAGGTACACCACCGGATGGAGACGCTGAACCAGTTCCTGGCGCGGCACCGCTTCACCGGGCAGGTCTACTCCTTCGAGTCGCAGGTCGACCTAAGGTTCAAGCGGATGCATGACCTCGCCATGAAGGTCGGCGGCATGGAGGGCGCGGAGGCCGTTTCGCTCGACGACGAGGAGATCGCCGAGGCCGTCGCCGAGCTGGAAGGGATGATCGAGGGCGGCGACGGGGCCGCGACGCTCGCCGACTACCGCCAGTATTTCACCTTCGAGATCGCGATGACGGACGCTGCCGGCGGACGCACGACGATGTCGACCCGTGCGGTGAAGGGATCCGGCGGCGAGGCGCAGGCGCCGTTCTACGTGGCTATCGCGGCCTCGCTGGCCTCGGCCTACTTCCCGGGGCATGCGTCGGGCAGGCCGTCGGGCATGGGGCTGGCGCTCTTCGACGAGGCGTTCAACAAGCTGGACGTGCCCAACACACAGGCTCTGCTAAACTTCTTCAACGACATGGGCCTGCAGCTGATGATCGCGGGTCCGGAGGACAAGCGGGCGACCTTCACCGAGGTGCTCGACACCATCGTGCTTGTAAACAAGAGCCTCGACGGGACCTCGGTCTACGTGGACGCCGAATATCCCGGCGAGATGGCGAGGCGAGCGCTGGCCGAGATCAACCCGGACCACAAGGGGGTGCAGGCGTTCAGGCAGGCCGTCGCGGCGGCCGAATAGGCCTCAGCAGGCAGGCGCCGCCGCGCCTCAGGGCGCGATGACGGCCCTCTGGTCTTCGGTATGCGCCACGCCGCCGAAGTTCATCCGGTCGTAGAGCTCGCGGATCTCGTCCTCGTTGCGGATGCGAGTCTCGAAGGCTGGGAAGTGGGTCGAGGTCAGGAATTGCCGCTGGCGGTTCGTCTCGACCTCCGACCAGTAGAGGCCGAACACGGGGAACGCGTCCGACCAGTAGCGGTCGAGCGCGGTGAGCCGTTGCTGACCGTCGATGAGCCAGAGGTCATGCTTCCAGATCTCCCGGCCATGCTCGTCGGTCCCGTGCCCGCCGAGGTCCATGGTCGAGTTGTAGGTCCAGGTGCCGAGATTCAGGCCGATGATCGCGGATTCCACGAAGCGGACCATGCGCTCCTCGTCCCATACGACCGGGCGCTGGAAAGGCGGGATGGCGTAGCCCAACAGCCATTCCGAAGGCTCGTGGAAGTCGGTGAAGTGCGCCGGGTCTGACTCCTGCTTCTGCTTGTTGAAGTAGAGCGCCATCAGGTTGAACTCCCGCGGGCTGCCGAAGTTCAGTCGCTTGGGCCACATGTACGGCGTCCTTTCTGGAGGTAGTGAGCGTCACGCGGACGGGGCGGCCGCGGAGGTCTCGACGTGCTCGAGGACCCAGGCGTCCTCGTCGCCCAATTCCTCAAAGTTGCAGAAGAATCCCTCTCGGGGCTCGTCGTCCTCGTCGTCCCAGGAGAACCGGACCTCCATCATCATCTGGTCGAGGTTGATCCACGCCGTCTCCCCGGTGGAGCCGTTCACGTACCAGTAGTCGAGGCCAACCCCCGTGTCCGGGCCATGGGCCTCTTCCCAGTCGTCCTTATCCGTGCCCGTCAGCCGGGCAAGGATTCCCTGGAAATCATATGACCTGATTTCTATGTCGCTCATCGCGTCCTCCTGCATCCATCCGTTCTTGCGTAGACTCCGCCAAGGAACAAGCGGGCATCCGCGTGCCGTCCGCAGCCCGGCGCCTCGCTGGCAGCGGGCGAATGCGCCAGGGAAGCGCCGGAAGGACTCCGTCGATCTGCCAGTCATAAAAATATACCTGATGTCGATTCAGGTTTGATTTTATGACAGGTACGTCCTATGTTGGGCGAAACCGGGGAGCATGCATGGACAAGGCTGAGGCGATCGGAAGGCTGGAGCGGGACGTCCTCTACTCCCCGAAGGAGCTGCAGGAGCTTGGGCTTTATCCCAAGGCCGTCCAGCGCCTGGTCGAGGCGGGAGAGATGGAATCCCTGGCCCGCGGGGTCTACGTCGCGTCCGGATACGAGCCGCACGTCCTCGACGACGAGGCGGTGGTGGCGAAAAGATGCCCCGAGGCCGTATTCAACCTCTACACCGCCGCCCGCTTCCACGGGATCACGCAGGTCGTGCCCGCCGCCGTCTGGATCGGCCTTCCTCCCGACCACCGCAACCCTCCGTCGGGCGGCCCTGCCCCGGTCATGGCGCTTCGCTGGAAGCGCGCCCTAGATGCCGAGGCCGGAATCGAGGAAATGGAGCTGCGCGGGGTCCGCCTCCGTTTCACAGGCCTCGAGAGGACGGTGATCGACATGTGGCGCTACTCGGCCCACAACCCTGGCCTGAGAAGCCGCCCGGAGAGGATCGACGACGAGAACCTCTTCCAGTGCATGGGAGCCTATCTCGAGAAGACCGGAGGCTCGTCGAGGGCGCTCGCTGAAATGGCGAGGAAGCTCGATCTCGGGGCCGGCACGACCGACGCGTTCTTCGCCTTCTGCAGGCGCTTCATCGGCGGCTACACCTACGGCAACGGTTGAGGGTTGCGCCTCCGTGAAGCCTCCTTGGCGGAAGGAGGACCACCAGGTGGCGAAGAACCCTTCAGAGAGCCTGCTCGCCAGGCTCAAGAACATGGCGCGCGAGCAAGGCCTCACCATGGAGATGGCGATGCGCCGCTACGCGCACGAGCGCCTGCTCTCGCTCATGCAGGCGACGGGCCGGTCCGACGAGTTCTGCCTGAAGGGCGGAGTGATGCTCGGCGCGCTGCTCGGCGAAGCCTCGCGGCCGACCGAGGACATCGACTTCAACGGCATGGATGCGGGCATGTCCGTCTCACACCTCGAGGAGGCCCTGCGGGACGTGTGCTCCGCCCATGACGGGGGCGACGGGCTGACGTTCGACCTCACCACGATGCGGGTGCTCAAGGACCGCGACGGCGCCGTTCCCGGAGGCAAGGTCTTCATGATGGCCAACATCGGCCGCACGAGGGTCCCGCTGCGGATCGACGTCGGCTACGGCAACGCCATCACCCCGAGGACGGTGAAGCTCGAGATCGAGAGCATCCTTCCTTCCCTGATCCCGCCCATCACCGTGACCGCCTACCCCCTCGAGACTACGGTCGCCGAGAAACTGCATGCCATGCACCGCCACGGGGAACTCAACACGCGCATCAAGGACTACTTCGACCTCTGGCAGCTGTCGCTGCGCTTTTCCTTCGAGGGCGAGGTGATGGCCGAGGCGATCGCCAACACCTTCGCCCAGCAGGGGGACGAAGTGCCCGAGGAGATGCCCGCGCTCGGACCCGGCTTCGCGGAATCGAAAGCCGCCCAGCGGCAGTGGGACAGCTTCGCCAAGCTCGTGGAAACGGGGCGTGGCGAGGAACTTTCCCATGTGGTAGGCCTCGTCGCCGGTTTCGTGATGCCGGCGCTAGGCGCCGCGCGGGGAGGCGCGAGTCCCGGCGACTGGCGTCCTGGCGAAGGGTGGAGCGGAGCGGTCCCGAGGCCGTTCCCGTAGGAGCGGACATGGACGAGGAAGCCATCAGGAATTACCTCAGGAACACGCGGGCGATCATCGAGAAGCACGGATGGGCGGTCCAGGCGGTCCTCGGGTCGGCGAGCGACGGCAGCGCCTACAGCTACACTATCGGATTCACCGAGACGCTCGGCCACCCGGAGGTGTTCGTGGCAGGATTCGATTACGACCTGTGCAGGAGGCTCCTGAACGACGTAGGCAGCCTTATCCGCGACGGCGCCGACTTCAGGAGGCCCTGCCTCGCGGACAAGGTCATCAAGGACTACCACGTGGCCTTCCGGCCCGTGACGGAGGATTCCGTGCGGGAGCTGTGCAACGCCGGCCGGGCAGCCCTCGGCGTGGACGTCTTCGACGCCGTCCAGATGTTCCTGCCCGACGAGGCTGGACGGTTCCCATGGGACGAGGGCTGCGAACCGTCCATCGCCCGCGCCCAGGCCGGACGCATCCGGACGGAAGGCCCGTTGCCCGGCGCTCCGGTCCCTCCGTCTGCCCTCCATTAGAGCCCGCCACGCTCCTTCCACTGGGTCCGGCGGTTCCTTTTCCAGCAGCGGCTGTCGCCGCCGCGCATCACGTCGTCCCAGGCGCTGACGAGATTCGCGAAGTTGCGGCGGGCGCGGGCCTTCACGCCTGCCTCCACGCAGTCCTCCTCATGGGCGAGCGCCTCCGCGGCGCGGCGCTCCTGGGTCGTGCGCATGTGGCGGAACCAGCTCCCTCCCCCGCGCCGTCCGGTTCCGGGGACAGGCCCGTCGCGGAAGGCGGCCGGATCGTAGCGGATGCGCCCGAATCGTCCGCGGCGCGCGATGCGGAAGGCGCTGCGCGTCTCTTCGGCCGCCGCGGCGACGGCGCGCGCGGGGATTTCCAGTCCCGCAGGATCCAGGAAGCGGACCGGAAGGAGAGGGCAGAAGGCGCCGCGGGAATAAGCGAGAGCCTCGCCGTCTTGGGAAAGGGAGATGGCCCAGCAATGGCGGCGGACCGCCTCTGCAAGGGACGCATAGGTTTCGCGGCGGCCATCGAGGACGACGGTCACGGTGGCGGCGGCAGGAGCCGGCCAGACGCAGGGGGATTTCATGTGTCACTCCGTCAGGTTGTTACCTAACGGAAGTACGCGGCCTCGCTCTTCATCGCCTCTCTCCGGCATCCTCCGCCGAAGATGGCGGGATGACGGGAGCATAGCGCCCGTGCGGCCAGATCTCAACGACTGGACGCTCCCGCGAATCCCGGATTGAAGCTTGCGAGGCCCTCCCCCCACCATTGCCCTTCCAAGACGATGCCGGAGTCCTGCATGCCAGCCCCCTTTTCCAAGAACGACAGGGTCGAGTTCGACCACAAGGGCGAGACGCTTTACGGCGTCGTGAAGCAGGGAGGCTCCAAGACCGTCAAGGTGGTCGGCGACGGCGGGAAGTACGAGTATTCGGTCCCGCCATCGATGCTGCGCCACTCCGGGCAACCGCTTGCCAAGGACGACCCCCATCCGATGGATGCATGGGGCCTCAAGGGCTACGCCGAGGTGGCCGCGATGAGCGAGGAGACGGTCGCCTTCACCGCGACCGTGACGCGTGACGGCGTTCCCGTCCTTGCCGCGAAGAACGACGGACGCGGGGGATGCAACTCCTATTACCCGGTCGCGGGAGGCGGCGGATACGGCAACGTCCAGCGACTCGAGGAAGAGGCCAAGCAGTGGCTCATCGACCACGGAATGCCGGAAGAGGACTGCTTCGAGGCGGGCGACATGTGGCTGTCGTGGAAGGCCACGCAGGCGCCCTACGGCGTGACTGCGAGGGCCATGGTCGCCGACTGGCTGGAGACTCTCGGAAAGACTCCTTCGCTTCGCCCGTGACCGCCGGGACGGCAAGGGAACGCCCGGGGTTACGCCGGGACCCGATCCGAAGCTAGAATCCTTTGAGCGGAGGAGATCAGCATGACCGGACCGGACGAGAAGACCTTCTGGAAAGGTTCACCCGACGTTGTCGCGGCGGCCCTCAGCCCGGCGATGATTGTTTCCTGCGCTCTCGCCGCCGCTGCCCTCCATCCGACCGCCAGGGGAATCCTCGAATACCATATGGTCCGCTTCGGACTGAGCGGGGGCGACGCCGTCCTGGCTTCGTATTCGGTCGGCGCCGCGGTGGCGGCGAAAGCTATCTGGGCGTGGCTCGCCGAAGTGACCACCCGTTACGAGCTGACATCGGAACGCCTGATCGTGCGCCACGGCGTGTTCCTGAGGACTGAGGACGAGATCGAGCTCTACCGTGTGGTGGACGCCGTCCACGCGATCAACCTGCTGCAACGCCTGATCGGGGTGGGCACGGTCAGGGTTGCCTCCACGGACAGAACGGGCACCGTGATGATGCGATCCATCGCAAGGCCGGACCTCGTCCGGAATGGCCTGAGGAGGCTGGCGGAACAGTGCAAGTCACGCCGCGGCGTGCGGATTCTCGAGTAACGTTCAGAGGCCGCGGGACGGGGCGTTGGCCTGCGTGGCCACCATCTGCCGGATGTATGCCCTCGCCTGGCGCTCTCGTGCCTCCACGATCCTTTCGAACGCGGTCCTGAAGAAGCCCTTCAAAGCCATGATGCCGTTCCCCGACTTATGTTGCGCTGCAAAGTACGCCGCCGACATGACTGGAGCCATAGACCCGGACGACGTGCTGCCATGCGCGGTACGCATGGCGCGCGGTCCGGTCAGAACCTGAGCTTGAGGCCAACGTTGAAGGACCGGGAGACCTTGCCGCCGCCGACGGGAACCTTCAGCTGGCCGCTGCCATGGACGGACAGCCTGTCGCTGAAGCCGTATTCGCCCGAAACCCCCAAGGATACGTGGGTCCTGGCTGCGCGCGCGCCATCGACGCTGAAGCCGTTCCCGCCGATCGACAGCTCCCGTCGCGAAGACGTGGCGTCGTAGGTGACCGCGGCCTTGCCATAGAGCCCGAGGGTCCTTCCGTCTCCCAGCTTCTCCCTCCGGCCCAGCTTCACGCCCGCCTCGGACCTGAAGAGGTTCATGGAGGACGCGCGCCCGCTGGCCGCGCCGGTTCCGGTCTCGGCGAAGCCGTCGGCGCGCGAAAGGATATAGGTCCCGGCGAGGTAGGGGGTGACGGTGTAGCCGCCGAGTTCCGCGACGTCGTAGCCCGCCTCGGCCCGGCCGCCGAAGACGTTTCCAGCGTAGCCGGCCGTCAGGACGTCGCCCGAGCCGAAGATGGACCTGACGGCCGCGTAGTCCTGGCGGCCGTAAGCGGCCTGGGCCGTGACGTGGAGCTTCCCTTCATGATGGCCGAGGTATGCCCCGGCGAACCAGGTGCCGACGGAGCTGTCGCGCTCCTGGCCCTCGAAGGAGGCATTCATGTGGTCCCAGCCGCCGTAGACGCCCGCGACAAGGGAATCCGAAAGCCGCGCGTCGGCGCCGAGGACGACGCCGCCGAGGGCGTAGCCGGCCGCCGAGGCCCCGCGGGAGGCGTCCAGCCAGCCCGCGCCGCCGATGGCCTCGGCCCAGAATCCCGTCTGGAAGTCGTGGTCGTAGCGGACCATGTCCATGCGGCTGCTCACGGCTGCCATCGGAAGGTCGAGGGCCGCCATTCCCGCCTGCTGCAGCGACGGATGGACGTGTCCCGACGCCTCGCGCAGCGCGTCCCTCACGGCCCCGGCCGTCGGAAGCATCTGGATGGCGGCTCCCAGCCGCACAAGATCGGTGGAAGCCGCGACGACGGTGGCCGTTCCCGCCTTTGCCGCAGCGCTGGCGACGCCCGCCTCGATCAGCGTCGCGGCTCGGCAGGCGTTCCTGGTTCCGCAGGTGTCCGGGGCAGCCAGGGAGCCTGCCTTGTAGGTGACGAGGATGTCCTTGCCCTTGACCGCGTATTTTCCGCTCACGAGGTAGCTCGAGCGGAACTCGAACCTGTCGAACTTGCCCTTGATGCCGTTGTCGGCGTGGAGCACCGTCGCCGACCCGGTCCGGACGTAGCCGTTCTCCGCCCCATCGACGGCAAGCAGCCCGCCGTTGATCGTCGCCTTGCCCTTCACTGCGACCTTCGAGCCGAGGACTACGGAAAGCGCGCCGCCCTTGTTCGCGTAGTTCCCGTTGATGGTCAGCGTGCCAGAATACGGCCAGCCGGCGTGAAGGATTCCCGAGGAGGTCACGCTGCCGAGCTTGCCCTTGCCGCTGAGGATCGCGTTCTTGGCGACGGTCACGTCGCCGACCGATCCGTCGACGACGAGGGCGCCAGCCTTTACCGTGGTGCCGCCCTTGTAGGCGTTGTTTCCCGTCAGGCGGAGGATTCCGGCCCCGTCCTTGACGAGTCCGCCTGCGCCGGAAATGGCGTTCTGCCAGACGGAGGTCCCGGCGAAGGAGACGGCGAAGTCGCCCCAGTCGAACTTGCCCGGCCCCCTGATCGCCTTGGCGGCGTCGAGCATGCCGTAGCCGAAGGTCTTGTCGACGCCCTTGGCGCCTAGGTCCCTGGCGGTTCCAAGCAGCACCTGGCCGATCTGGTCTCCCTTCAGGTAGGGAAAGGCCTGCTTGACGATGGCCGCGGTCGCGGAGATCACCGGGGCTGCCGTCGAGGTTCCCGCGAAGATGACAGGGGTCGGATCGCCTGCGTGCTTCGGCATGGTGAAGTTCACGGGAGCGCCCAGGCACCACTTCGCGACGATGCCGCAGCGGTTCGAGTAGGAACGAAGGTTGCCCGCGGAATCCAGGGCCACCGCGGTGAGATAGCCGCCGGTCTGGAGCCTCTTGTCGGTGACCTGCAGGGCGGCGAAGTCGCTGGGATTGGCCATGCCGCTGTTGCCTGCCGACCAGACCATGAGCATCCCGTGGTCCTTGACGTATTTCGAAGCGATCTGGCTGAGGTATCTCACATCGGCGGAAGGGGCTTTGCCGTTCGAGATATTGGTGGCCGCCGAGGAGACCGAATGGTTCACGATCGCCGCGCCGTCCTTCCTGATGTTGGCGTAGATGGTCTCGAAGACCTTGTAGTCCGCGACCTTCTTGCCCTTGTCGAAGAGGTGGGCCTGCGAAAGGCGGGCATCGGGCGCGACTCCACCGACGAACCCCGTCTTGTTCCAGTTGAGGTCCATGTTCCCGGCGATCGCCATGCTGGTCTCGTCCGCATGGAAATGGTCGTTCCCGGAGCCGTTCTCCTTGCTGTTCTTGACGTAGTTCCGATGGGTGACCACCTTCCCGGCGAGGAACTTCCCGCCCTTCGTGAAGCCGGTGTCCACCACCCCGACCACGATCCCCTTGCCCGTCAGGCCACGGGCGTATGCGTCCTGCACGCCGATAGCCCTGTGGATGTTGGCACTGATGGTGTCGAAGATCTTCGGAACGGAGTTCGTCGCCTTCATCGGGACGGGGATGGCGGAGAGGATAGCGGTGGCCGACCTGTAGATGCCGCTCGCAGCCTTCGCGGCTGCCTTTCCTGCGTCGACGAGGGGCTGCACGTCGACGGCCTTGCCGTCGGGGTGACGCAGGACCGGCGAATGCCTGTCCTTGGCGCTGACCTTTTCAAAGGAAACCGAGACCGCGTCGGCGAGCAGGCGGTTTCCCTTGCTCGCCGAATCCTTGTTTCCGTCCGCACTGCTCCCCCTAGGCGGCGGGTCCAAGGGATCGGCTTCGGCGACATCCACGCCGAAGCCCCCAAGGACAGTGGAGGCAAGAAAAAGGCTGACAAGGAATCCGAGGCGGGCCTGACGAGGCAATGGCGTCTCCAACAGTTATATTAGCGTTCTCTTATATAAACGAATCCTCGACGTCGAGAGCGCATGTCGAGGATTCGCCAGGATTCGCCGCCTCTGCTGGACAGGACTCCCGCTTGACTTCCCGCTCCGTCCGACGCATCAAGGTTCCATGGACAGGATCGTCGCCCTCGCTTCGTCGTATTACCGCGGCCCGCAATAAGCGGCTGCCGTCGATCACCCATGCATCGATGTCGCCGCGAGCCGGCGACACTTCCGTTTCCGGTCCGCGGCCTGCGAAAGGAAACCGGACATGAAACCCCTGGAACCCACGCCTGAATTCAGATCGCCCTTCCTGCGTGACCTGCAGGAGCGAGGATCGGTAGCGCAGTGCACCGACGCGGCGGCGCTCGACGAACTGATGCTTGCAGGTCCCGTTACGGCCTACGTCGGCTTCGACGCCACCGCGGACAGCCTTCACGTCGGGCATCTCGTGTTGCTGATGGCGATGCGAAGGCTTGCGTCCGCCGGACACGAAGTCATCGCCCTCATCGGCGGCGCGACTACGATGGTCGGCGACCCGAGTTTCCGGAACGCAGCCCGGCCGATGCTGCAGCCGGCCGACGTCGCCTCCAACGCCGCGTCGATCAGGCGCAACATCGAGGCCGTCGCCGGGCCGTTTTCAGGCAGGGTACGCTTCGTCGACAACGCGGAATGGCTCGGAGAGGCCCGGCTGATCGACTTCATGCGTTCGGTCGGGTCGCACTTCACCGTGGCGCGCATGCTCGCGATGGAATCGGTCAGCGCCCGCCTCGAGGCGGGCCATCCCCTGACCATGCTCGAGTTCAGCTACATGATGCTGCAGGCGGCAGACTTCCTCGAGCTGTCGCGAAGGCACGGGTGCGTCCTGCAGATGGGCGGATCCGACCAATGGGGCAACATCGTGAACGGCATCGAGCTGGCGCGGCGGTCCGACGGAAGGCGGCTCTTCGGGCTGACCACTCCCCTGCTCGCCAACGCGGCGGGCGAGAAGATGGGCAAGACGGCGGGAGGCGCCGTCTGGCTTTCGGCAGACAGGCTTCCGCCGTCCGGGTTCTGGCAGTTCTGGCGCAACGTCGACGACGCGGACGTCGGGCGCTTCCTCGCGCTCTTCACGGACCTTCCCATGGACCGCGTGCGGGAGATCGCCGCCGGGACAGGCGAGGCCCTGAACGGCGCGAAGGCGGCCCTGGCCGACGCCGTCACGACGATCGTCCATGGCGAGGCTGCAGCCGGCGCGGCACGCGCAGAGGCCGAGTCCCTCTTCGGGAGCGGAGCGCCGACTGTCGTCACCCACGAGGTGGACGCAGGAAAGGATGGCATCGGCCTTCTCGACCTGATCGTCGCCGTGGGCTTCGCCAGGACGAAAGGCGACGCCCGCAGGCTCGTGAGGGGCGGCGCCGTCAGGGTCGGCGGCGAAGCCGTTCACGACGAGAGGGCCTGGATCGCTCCGCGATCCGACCCGGTCGCGGTCGTGGCAGGCAGGAAGAACCGCGCGCTCGTCAGGCTGCTCATCGCGGCGTGACGGCCCTGCGGGCCATCCGGGCTTCCCAGAACAGGGCCCCGTCCTCGTCGAGCGTGGAGGACGGCTGCACCTCGACGCCAAGAGCCTCGACGGAGTCGTAGACCGCGGTTGCGATCCCTTTCCGCCTCCAGGCGGGATCGACCCAGATCTCCTCGAAGCAGCCGCGGCCTTCTTCCAGAAGGACGAAGACGGCCTCCGCCACCGGAAATCCACCCGACGTCACCCTGATCTCGACCGCCCTGCCGTCGAGACCGGACGCCATGACGGCAAGGTCGTCCCTGCCTGTGGCAAGGAGGGCCGGCAGTTCGACGGGAAAGCGGGACGACGTTTCGCTCATGCCCGCAGGATCCGGCAGTCCGCAGCAACTTTCCAATCGGCCGCCTTGTCCCCGGTCGGCGCTTTCCATTTGCATGCCGCGATGGAAGAATCCTTTGCAAGGAATCCTTGAGGGTGCTGCCATGGCCAAGTTCGTTCCTGTCGTCATCGCCGAGCCGGCGGATGAAACCTCGAGGAGGTCTTTCGTCAGTACGCTCGATGCCGTGACAAAGCCTGGCCTCTACCATGAAGCCATCGTGGTGGTGCCGGGGTCACTCCTCGCGGACGCGAGGCTGGCGCTCGGCGCCCGCGCCGGGCACGCGACCTTCGTGACTGTCCCGGACGGCAGCGGTCACGCAATCATGGCGGCCGCCGGATGCGTCCTTGCCGACAAGGACTGCCCTGAGGCTCCGATCCTGTTGATGGACGCCTCGCTCGACCGCAGCGCCTTCCCCGACTTTCACCGCGAAGTGGTTCGATGCGCCCATGCGCTGGACGAAGGTTTCATCGTCTCCTTCACCGCAGGTGACGGCGATGACGCGGAACCCACCGGAGACTACGCGTTCTCCTTCGCCACGGCTCGACAGGAATACCTCGCTCACGCCCCGGGCATCATGGCTTACGCGGAGTCGTCCATAGCCAGGGCGGCGTCGGACATGAACGTCGTCAGGCTCGACGACGCGCCCGTCTTCTTCGACCCGGGTTCGTTCGGCGAAGTCGTGGCTTCCGTTTCAGAGGCTGCGCGCTCGCTGAGGCACCGAGTCGGCGCGCTCAGGGAAGCCTATTCTCCCTGGACGAGGCAGCACGGTTCCTACGACGGCTTCTATGCCTCCCGGAACGCACCGACGCCGTGAAGGCCCTCTACCACGGCACGACTCCGGAGGCGGCCGAAGCCCTGATGGCCCGGGGCTGGAAGCCCGGAAGCGCGCCCCAAGGCGCCAACATGGGGCAGGTCCGCTACCTCTACCTCACCACCGAATACGAGGACGCGCTCTGGTTCGCGGAACAGAAGGGCTGCGACACCGTGCTGGAGGTCAGGGACGTTCCGCCGGACTGCCTGGCGGTAGATCCCGAAGACGGATCAGGCGCTACCGTCGAGGAGGAGGTTTCCAGTCCCTACGGACTGCCGGGAAAGCTGGTGCTGACGAAGCCTCTCGGACCCAGACACTTCTCGCTGGCTCCGCGGCCAGGAGCGGCCCCCGGGCGCTAGGGGGCGACGCCGGTGGCCTCGAGGTATTCCTCCTCGAACATCGGCTGGATGGCCACGCCCGAGTCCGGATCGTAGAAGTCCTCGTGGATCTCGTGGAACATGCCGTACCTGTCCCTGAGAGCGAGATACTCGTCGGGGGAAAGGGAGTGGCTCGCCAGGCGATAGAGCTCGTCCGGCGTGAGAGCGATGTCGAGGTCGTCAGCTCGATACCTGACGGCCGGCTTGCCTGACAGGATGGACGCAAGGCCCGGCACGGGTTCCAGCGTCTTGATGTTGAAGGTTTCCGACCCCTTCCCGAGGAAGCTGTCCGGCAGGTCGGGCTTACGCCCCGATTGGGACCAGATCGCGCAAGCCGCGAAGCCGTTCGGACAAGTCTTCAGCGAACCTCCGGCATGGTCGACGCGGAGCTCGAGAAGAGGAAGCGTGTCACTCGATCGGTTCTTGGGTTCGTACATGTGTCCGCCCTTGCTGTTGAAAGCGTTGGCGGACAGTAATCGAAGGCGTGGCTCTATTCCAGCCTGATCCTCGGCCGAAAAGGATGCCTGTCCATGGCCGGGCCGACCTCCTCAGTAGGCGCCGCGCCGCAAAAGCAGTGCCGGGATCGTCTTCAGGATGATCGCGGTGTCGTGCCAGGGCGACCAGTTGCGGACGTACCATGCGTCGAGGCTTACCCGCTGCTCGTAGGACAGGTCGTTCCTGCCGCTGACCTGCCACAGGCCTGTCACTCCGGGGCGGACGCTGAGATAGAGCGGCGTGGCCGGCCCGTAGAACTCGCCGAGTTCGGGTTCGGTCACTGGCCTCGGGCCGACGAGCGACATGTCTCCCCTTAGGACGTTGATCAGTTGGGGAAGCTCGTCGAGCGCCGTCTTCCTGATGAACTTCCCGAAGCGGGTCACCCTCGGGTCGTTCTTCAGCTTGCGGGTCTCTTCCCACTCCCGGCGGGCCTCGGGATCGTTCCGGAGGTACTCCTCGAGGCGAGCGGCGGAATCGACCGCCATGGACCGGAACTTCAGGCAGCGGAACTTGCGGCCGTTAGTTCCGACCCGTTCGTGGCCGAAGATGGCAGGGCCGCCGTCCATGCGCACGATCAGGGCTACGACGAGCATCGGAACGGCCGCGGCGGCCAACGCGGCGGAAGCGACGGCCACGTCGAAGAACCTCTTCGAGAACCTGGACAGCCGTGGCACCACGTCGACCTTGTCGACCAGGAGGATGCAGTCCTCCCCGATGACGTACTGCATGCGCAACCCTGAGGCTGCGTAGCCGAGGACCGGCGGGACCAGTATGACGCGAAGCCCGGCCTCGCGCAGCTTCTCTGCCAGCCGGTTCTCCGCGCCGTCGTCTCCTGAAAGCGCCACGACGGCGGTGTCAGCCCCGGCCCTCTCGGCCTCCTCGAGCACTGCGTCGACATCCACCGTGTGGAGGGTTGCCCCCACGACGTAGCCGAG
>Ga0065721_10050240_pt1 | contig 21870 bp, 17 predicted proteins | sample Mesricmetagenome_FD_59108 | JGI IMG/M metagenome (GOLD analysis project Ga0065721, IMG submission 59108) | Mesophilic microbial community from rice straw/compost enrichment Sample: eDNA_1 v2 (version 2) | ecosystem: Engineered > Solid waste > Grass > Composting > Bioreactor | place: USA: Davis...
CCATAATATATACCGGTTCTCACTACGGCACGAATGGCGGCATTCATACCTGGTGAATCGCCACCGGAAGTAAGAACACCAATTTTAGTCACCTTTTTAGCCATGAATAATAGTCTGTTAGATGTATTTATAAATCTTCAAATAGGCAATGGGATCGCTAGAAATTGTCTATCGTTTTTAAAAGGCGGCCCAAAAATAAGGTTTTGTTTTGATACAGATATGAGCCGTCATTTCACCGTAAAAAAACGCTAACATTGCGAAATTATGAATGGAATGAAAGTTTTGGTAACGGGCGCCAATGGATTGTTGGGTCAGCACCTGGTAAAAAAACTGATCAATAAACAATATCATGTAATTGCCACAGGGCGCGGGCCTTCGCGATTGCCATTCGCCAACTATACATGGTACGATATGGATATCACCGATGGTTTGCAGGTGCACAGGGTAATGAGCCGGGAGCAACCTCAGGTGGTGGTACATGCTGCGGCACTCACCCAGGTAGATGAATGTGAACAGGATCCGCAGCGTTGCGAAGCCATCAATGTACAGGGCACATCACAGGTGCTCACCGATGCTGAAACTTTTAGCAGCCATTTTATTTATGTGTCTACCGATTTTGTGTTTGACGGCGAAAAAGGGAATTATACCGAGGACGATGAGACGAACCCCGTTAGCTGGTATGGTTTTACCAAAATGCAGGCCGAGGCCATGGTGCAAACCAGCACCATTCCCTGGACCATTGTGCGCACATGCCTGGTGTATGGAAATGTATTCGACGGCACACGCAGCAATATCATCAACTGGGTGCGCAACAGCCTGCAGCAGGGCAAAAACATCAAGGTGGTTGCTGACCAGTGGCGAACACCTACCTATGTGGAAGATCTGGCGAAGGGCATTCTGTTGATCATTGAGAAAAAAGCCCAGGGCATTTATCATATATCCGGAAAAGATTTTTTATCGCCTTATATGATGGCTGTGCAAACCGCCGGTTATTTTGGACTGGATGCCTCGAAAATTGAAAAGGTAGATGCCAGCACGTTTACACAACCCGGCAGGCGGCCTTTGAAAACCGGTTTTGTCATTGAGAAGGCGCGCAGGGAATTGGGGTATGAACCTGTTTCGTTTGAGGAAGGAATAACGAGAATGAGAAACTAGCACTGGTTTCTCATTTTTCATGCTTTATTTGCAAAAATATCTCTGCCATCATACAACGCGCACTGCCGCCGCCATTGGTTTCAATGGTATTCAGCGATGCATGTATGATACGGTTGAAACTGCTTAACTTTTTTAACTGCGCTTCTGTAAGCGAACCATAAGCCTGGCTGGACATCACCAGTATTTTTTCGCCCAGCCTGTTTTGTACCTGTAACATATTGCCCGCAAAACGATTCATTTGTTCAAGGCTGATATCAACCAGTTCCTTACCCGTTTCCCGAATGGTGGCCGCCACCAGTTCCCGCTCGGGCTGGCTGGGTATGCATTCCAGGCAAATCACCGCATAGCGGTCAGCTACACACATCATCACATTGGTATGATATATCGGTTGGCCCAATGTGTCATTAGCGGTAAACAGAATGGGTTGGTAACCCATCTTTTTGCAAAACTCGTTCAGCACTTCTTTATGAGTGCGGGGCGATAAACAGGCATAGGCAATCTTATTTTCCCGGTCCAGCACCATGCTGCCGGTGCCTTCCAGAAACAAACCCTTGTTTTCGTAATGGCTGAGGTCGATGGTATTCTTTATCGTAAAATGTTCTCTGAGCGCCTGCAATACCTGGGGTTTTCTTTCCTGGCGGCGGTTGGCGGCAAACATGGGATACAACAATAGGGTACCGTTGTCGTGACAAGAGATCCAGTTATTGGGAAAAATGGAATCGGGCGTATGTGGTTCAGGCGTATCTTTTACCACCAGTACATCCACTTCATTCCGGCGCAGCAGGTTCACAAAATCGTCGAATTCACGTTCGGCTTTTTCCTGGGCCAGCGTATCGGCGCCGGCCACCTGGAAAGCATTGTTCACCGCCGTTTCGGCATTGAAGCCGAAATGCACGGGACGTATCATGAGAATGTGAGAAGTAGTTTGCATAATAATTAATCGATATCCTCCCTCCATAAGGGCATGCTCATACAATGAAAACCACCGCGTGCGCGGGAAAGTTCGGCAGAGGGGATCAGTATCAGCGTATCTTCCAACTCATCGGGGGTGGCTTCTTCTTTTTCAAACTGGTCCAGCAGGTCTTTTACATGCACAATGCTGAAACCGGCATGGCAGAATGCTTCCACGGTTTTATCGTTGCGGTCGTAACCCAGCACCACGCCTTCTTTCAAGGCCAGCAGGTTGCAGGAGTCGGTCCATTGTTCACGGGTATCGAAGGGAAACTGGTTATTACCCGAGTAAATGAATTTCACTTTTTCCTTGCAGCCCAGGTCGTTTTCGCTGATGTCGATCAGCAGCTCTTCCAGGTTGTCGAAGAATACCGGGTCTTTGGGATCTTTTTTCCTGAACTGCACAATGCGAATCTTTTCATCTTTTTTGGGGCTGCCTTCCAGTATACGTTCCACCGGATCGCCGCTTTCGTGTTTCAGGGCCTTGCGCGAGAAGGCGCCCAGCAATACCCATACATTTCGTTTCACCTGGGTAAAGATGGTATCGATATGCATATAATCGCGGCGCCGCGGAATTTTGATAACCGTGATCTTCTTCACGATGTTCTTCTCAAATAACATATTCACTACCTGGTGCGCGGCTTCAATGGTGGTGCGTTCACTGACGCCTATCAGCAAATGGTCTTTGGTAATCACCATCACATCACCACCTTCCAGCGTTACTTTCTTTTCATCACCATCGCGGGGTAACAGGAAATGATGCGAGCTGTTGGGTATTTCCAATATGTTGTTGCGGTACTCCCTGAACAGGGGATGGTTAAAGAAAATGTATTTGGCCAGCAGGGCTTCACGCAGGCGGGCCGTTTTGGCCGGTTTATTCAGCAACACATATTCATTGATCACAATACCTATATCGCGGGTAAATATGAAATTGGGAATAGGAGGGAAGAGCAGGCGGTCTTCTTCAATGGTGCCGCTGATGATGGCCTTGGCCAGTTTGGCGCATGACAGTTCCAGCAATTCGTTCTGGGTTTCGTACGAACAGCCTTCCACGGCGCATACCGAGGCTACCAGTTTCGACCGGATATCGTCTGTTTCCAGTATTTCTGCCAGCAACCATTCCAGTTCAATCACCTTATCGGATTTAAAGAACTCCGGTTTTTCGGGCTTGTAAAAATTGCGGTTGTTTTCGGGCGCATCAATGTTTTTCAGGTTGCCTTTTACCTTTTGCGGGTCCAGAAAATACAATAATATCTTGGTGTAATAATCGTATTCTTTCCCCCGCATGGTATCCAGGTGTACAATGTCTTCAAATAACCAGTCCTGCGCTTTGGAAGGCACCACTTTACCCACCCCGCTATCGGGGCTGTGAACCAGCAATCGTCGTAAACGGCCTATTTCAGAACTAACCTGTATGATCTTTTTGTCTTTCCGGGTCATACCTATCGAAAATATTTAATGAATGTAATAGTAATGGGGTCTGGCAATTATTGACAGCTAGCCGGGTATGAACAGGTGCACCGGGAAAGGAAGCCCGGTGAAAGCGTGGCATGGGATGGCTGATTGCATGTTGAGCAGCATGTCATGTGTTTCTAAGGCAAAGATAATGAAAGGGTAAACAGTTATCAAATAAAAACAAACGAATGTTAGTTTTTGTGACTAAACTTATTTATTATTGCGCCCGGTTTAAATAAATTCGCAGTATGCAATTCCAATTGAGTGAAGAACATGAAATGATCCGAAAGGCGGCCCGTGATTTTGCGCAAAACGAGTGTCTGCCCGGTGTTATTGAACGTGACGAACACCAGCAATTTCCCCGCGAGCAGATAATGAAACTGGCAGAACTGGGTTTTATGGGCATGATGGTGAGTCCTGATTATGGCGGTTCCGGTATGGATACCATCAGCTATGTGCTGGCCATGGAAGAGATCAGTAAGATAGATGCCAGTGTAAGCGTGTGTATGAGCGTCAACAACAGCCTGGTGTGCTGGGGCCTGGAAACCTATGGTACCGAAGAACAAAAACAAAAATACCTGACTCCCCTGGCACAGGGCTGTAAAGATGGTGAGCTATATATCGGCGCCTTCCTCCTGAGCGAGCCCGAAGCCGGCAGCGATGCCACTTCGCAACGCACCACCGCCGAAGACAAGGGCGATCATTATCTGTTGAACGGCACCAAAAACTGGATTACCAATGGTTCTTCCGCATCGGTGTACCTGGTGATGGCGCAAACCGACCCTTCCAAAGGCAGTAAGGGCATCAATGCATTTATTGTAGAAAAGAACTGGCCCGGCGTAACCGTGGGCGCCAAGGAAAATAAACTGGGTATTCGCGGCAGCGATACCCATAGCATCCTGTTTAATGACGTAAAAGTGCCCAAAGAGAACCGCATAGGCGGCGATGGTTTTGGGTTTACGTTTGCCATGAAAACACTGGCCGGCGGCCGTATAGGTATTGCTTCGCAGGCATTGGGTATTGCCAGCGGCGCCTATGAGCTGGCCCTGAAATATTCAAAGGAAAGAAAGGCTTTTGGCAAGGAGATCATGCATCACCAGGCCATCCAGTTCAAACTGGCCGATATGGCCACGCGCGTGGAGGGCGCCAGGCTATTGTGTTTAAAGGCCGCCTGGGAAAAGGACCAGAACCTGGATTATTCCGTGAGTTCTTCCATGGCCAAGGTGTATGCCAGTGAGGCGGCTATGTGGGTGACTGTGGAGGCCGTACAGATTCACGGCGGGTACGGGTATGTGAAGGAATATCATGTGGAGCGCCTGATGCGTGATGCGAAGATCACACAAATTTATGAAGGGACGAGCGAGGTGCAGAGGATTGTGATCAGCAGGGCTATTTTGAAGTAACTGGTTTTCGTTTGGCAGCTCATTGATCCACGTTACCTTTGCCACAACAATTAACACGTTAAGATCAATGGCAGTCAACAAAGAAATATACCAACAACTCATCGACGATTTGCAGCCCAACGGCATCACCCTGGTAGCAGTTTCCAAAACCAAACCCGCATCCGATATAAAGGCGCTGTACGACCTCGGTCATCGTGACTTTGGCGAAAACTATGTGCAGGAACTGGTAGAAAAACAGGTAGCGCTTCCGCCCGATATACGCTGGCACTTCATCGGCCACCTGCAATCGAATAAAGTAAAATACATTGCACCCTTCGTGCATCTCATTCATGGCGTAGACAGCCACAAACTGCTGCTCGAAATAAACAAACAAGCACAAAAAAACAACCGCACCATTCAATGCCTCCTGCAGGTACACATTGCACAGGAAGAAACCAAATTCGGTTTCAACCAGGCCGAACTGATGGAGGCCATGGACGCCATACACAAGTATAAATTATTGAACGAACTGCAGCATGTGGAAGTAACCGGCCTCATGGGCATGGCCTCCTTTACCGATAACGAGGAACAACTGCGCAGGGAATTCAAATACCTCAAAATGCTATTCGACCAGTGCCGGCAGTTGCAGGGCCACCCGCATTTCAACACCCTTTCCATGGGTATGAGCGGCGATTACCGCCTGGCCATTGAAGAAGGCAGCAATTTGGTACGTATCGGCAGCCTTTTATTCGGCGCCCGCCATAATGCCTGATCGGGTTTTACAGTGCTTTCATCGCCTATTTCAATGCAAACATCGAATAGATTCTTACACCGGCGTTCGGCGGTATATCTTTGACTTATAATTAAATAGTGTTTTTCATAGGTTATTGATTAATGGTAAAGGGCTGTGTCTACAGCTCTTTTTTTATTTCCCCGCCAGGTAGCCCGGTATATTCAATCCCACCGCCTCGCAACCTTCGCAGGCGCCGCCTGTTGAATCGGTGATCATTTCCTGTGTACAGGCTGTCGTGGAAACCAGCAGGGCTATTGCAAGTAGTTTCATGACCCAAAACTGATTATACGCAGGCGTTTCATCAAATTAATTACACAATAGGCGCCCCGGGCTTGATGTGCTGCATTTCGTCAAGCAAAGCCGCCCTTAGATGTAAGTGCCCATACCAGCCCGTTTTCGTATATTTAATTTGCTGTATGAAGTACAAGCTGCACCATCGTTTGTTTTGGGGTGTCCTGTTCCTGGGCTGGCATTTTTTCCGGTACCAGAGCTACCCGCCGGGAAAAGGATGGTGGATCACCACGCTGAAAGTAGCCGACCTGGCCCTGATGGTATACCTCACCAACTATTTGCTGATACCACGTTTTTTATACCGGAAAAAATACGGATGGTTTGCCCTTCTTTTTGTTGCCCTTGTATTCACTTTCAGCATACTGAAAATGTATGCCGAAGTTGCCTTGCTGCAATGGAAGCATTTCAGCATCTGGGATCGCTTCAAGGTTCGTGTATATGACAATGTGATACCACATTTTTTGCTGGTAAGCACAGGCGCCGCCATCAAACTGCTCACCGACTATGCAAATGCACAAAGAAGGCTGGGGGAGATGATGAAGGAAAAGGCCGAAGCAGAGCTGAATTCCCTTAAATCGCAGATCAACCCGCATTTCCTGTTCAATTCACTCAACACCATTTATTTTCTTATAGACAAACAAAATACAGCAGCCCGGGAAACCCTGCTTCAATTCTCGCACCTGTTACGTTACCAGTTATACGATTGCAACAGCAATACCATTGAAATAGAAAAGGAGGTGCGTTACCTGCAGGATGATATCCGCCTGCAGGAGCTACGCAAAGACAGCCAGTATGAAATAAGTGTGCAGGTTGGGGAGCATGTGAAAGGATTTCGTATCACTCCCCTGTTGCTGGCGCCATTGGTGGAAAATGCCTTCAAACATATATCCCACCATAACGATGGCTGTAATTTCATACATGTTGCATTGAACCGCATAAACGGCGCCTTCAGCTTTGTGGTGGAAAACTCGAAAGACGATCAGCAGAAATCTACCGAACCGAAGGGTGGCATAGGTTTGAATAATGTGCAACGCAGACTGGAATTATTATATCCCGGCAAATACAGCCTGAACATTTCCAACAGGGCCGATACATTTACCATAGAGTTAAACCTACAGTTGTCATGATACTGCGTTGTGTAATAATCGACGATGAGCCCATTGCCCGCAAGGGGCTGAAGGAATATATACAGGACGCCAGTTTTCTGCAACTGGCCGGTGAATTCGATAACCCGCTAAAGGCAGCCGACATGTTGATGCAGGAAAAGATAGACCTGCTTTTCCTGGACATACAAATGCCCAGGATGACGGGTCTGGAGTTTTTAAAAACCCTGCAGCACCCGCCGATGGTGATTTTTACCACTGCTTATCCGCAATACGCTGTGGAAGGTTTTGAATGGAATGCCGTGGACTACCTGCTGAAGCCCTTTTCGTTTGACCGTTTCTGGAAGGCCGTGCTGAAAGCCAAACAAATCATTAATCATGCGACCGGTGCCGCCACACCGGATTATTTTTTTATCAAGAGCAATAACAAACTGGTGAAGATCGCTTATGATGACATACTTTTTATTGAAGCCCTGCAAAATTATGTGGCCATAATATACCAGCGGGAAAAAATATGTTGCCTATCTCACTTTCAAAAGTATTGAAGCACATTTACCAGCAGGCCGTTTTATTCGAACCCATAAATCGTATATAGTGGCTGCTGCCAAAGTGCAAAGCATTGAAGGGAACGATATAACTATAGGCGCTTACCATATACCCATCAGCCGCACCGAACGCGAAGCCGTTTTACAGCATTTGGAACAAAACCGGCTGTTAAAGCGGTGAGGATGAAGTCGGAAGTCAGAAGTTAGAGGTCGGATAGTTCCTGTATTTTTTGACCTCGGACTTCCGACTGCCATGTTACGGAATTATTATTTTCAATTTTATACGTACAAACGGGTTACCTTTTTCCGTTTTTTGTATAAATTTGCAGTACGAATTCAAACAGCTCTTAAAAAACTCCTCTTATATTCTACGCTGCTTGCTTTTTCTTGCCAATAACAGCTTGCCTTCTCTTTTAAAACGATTTGCTTTCATATTAGCCTTTTTTGTAATTAAACAAAACAGATATGAAAACAATCACGCTGAACGCAATCACAATTGGAAAGAAAATGGTAATTACCCTGCTGATGGCAGTATGCACGGTATCGCTGGCGGTGGCCAATACAGGCGACTCCACCATTAACAAAGAAGATGCTTCTGTATCGTGCCTGAAGGTGGAAGAAGGCAACATTTACTTCAATGTAAAGTTCCAGAATGCCGACGGTGGCCGTTTTCACCTGCTGGTAAATGATGCTGTCGGCGACAACCTGTATCATGCCACCTTTACCGGTCAGCATTTCGACAAGGTTTTCCGTGCGCCTTCCGACAATGGTAAATTAACGATCATCATTCGCGATGTGAAAGACAAGACCAATCATACCTTCGAACTGACAACAGAATCAAAGCTTGTTCAACAAATCTATGTGAAGAGAATGTAGGATAACCGTTCCGGCAGTTGTATCCTTACAATTGCCGGGCCGGTAATTACCGGTTACAGGCCCCGTTTGAATCCATAAATACGTAAATTTGCCAATTCAATCGTTGAATATGGCAGAAACAACACCGGAAGAAAAAAGTCTGAATTTTATTGAGGAGATCATTGAAGAGGACCTGAAATCGGGTAAATACAAACAAATCGTTACCCGTTTCCCACCCGAACCCAATGGATACCTGCATATAGGCCATGCCTCAAGCATATGCCTGAATTTTGGTCTAACCAGGAAATACCCCGGTTATACCAACCTGCGTTTCGACGATACCAATCCCACTACCGAAGAAACCGAGTATGTGGAGAGCATCAAGGAAGATGTGCGCTGGCTGGGTTTTGAGTGGAAACACGAATTATATGCTTCTGACTATTTTGGCCAGTTGTATGAATTTGCTGTAAAGCTCATCAAAAAAGGGGTGGCTTATGTAGACGATTCCACGTCGGAAGAAATTGCCGCCATGAAGGGCACGCCTACCGAGCCGGGTAAGAACAGTCCTTACCGCGATCGTTCGGTAGAGGAGAACCTGGACCTGTTTACCCGCATGAAGAACGGCGAATTTCCCGATGGCAGCCGCACCCTGCGTGCCAAAATTGATATGGCGCATCCCAACATGCTGATGCGCGACCCGGTATTGTACCGCATCAAACATGCCCATCACCATCGTACCGGCAATACCTGGTGTATATACCCCATGTACGACATGGCCCATGGCCAAAGCGATAGCATTGAAAATGTCACCCACAGCATTTGTACGCTGGAATTTGTACCCCACCGTGAATTGTACGACTGGCTGATACAGCAGCTGGAGATATTTCCATCCCGTCAATACGAATTTGCACGCCGTAATTTGAATTACACCGTTACCAGCAAAAGAAAGCTGTTGCAACTGGTGAATGAAAAGTATGTAAGCGGCTGGGACGATCCCCGTATGCCTACCATCAGCGGGTTGCGCCGGGCAGGTTATACGCCGGAAAGCATCCGTGATTTTTGTGACCGCATAGGTATTGCCAAACGCGAAAACATGATAGATGTGTCGCTGCTGGAACATTGTGTGCGGGAACATTTGAACAGAATTGCCCTGCGCCGTATGGTGGTGTTCGATCCCCTGAAAGTGGTGCTTACCAATTATCCCGAGGATGGTTCGCTGGAGATGGTAAAAAGTGAGAACAATCCTGAAGATCCCAATGCCGGTTACCGGGAGATACCCTTTGGCCGGGAATTATATATAGAGCGCGAAGATTTTATGGAGAACCCGCCGAAGAAGTTTTTCCGCCTGGCGCCCGGGCAAATGGTGCGCTTAAAAAGCGCCTATATCATCCGCTGCGATGAGGTGGTGAAGGACAGTAATGGAAAAATTACCGAAATACATTGCACCTATTTACCTGAGAGCAAAAGCGGGGCCGATAGTTCCAATATTAAGGTAAAGGGCACCCTGCATTGGGTAAGTGTACCGCAGGCTATTACCGTGGAAGTGAGGTTGTACGACCGTTTGTTCAGGGTAGAAGATCCTTCGAATGAAGAGGGGGATTTTAAGGAATATATCAATCCTAACTCCCTGCTGCTGATCAAAAGTGCTTATGCGGAGCCTTCATTGAAGCATGCGAAGTTTGATGAACGCTACCAGTTTTTGAGAAAGGGATATTTTTGTTTGGATAAGGATACGTCGGAGGAGACCTTGGTATTTAACAGAACCGTGACATTGAAGGATACCTGGGCGAAGGAGCAGAAGAAAGGATAAACTTACCTAGTTATAAATTTTTTAGGCATCTTTGTCGTTATGCACGGCAAATCTGTTGTATCGTTTCCGTTATTTAATTATGTTTACAGCTTTCTAAACGGAGCCAGGGTGCTCCTCTATGCCCTCAATGATGCATTCAACCTGTAGTGAACTGTTAACCCCCTAAATATTTGGAATACCCGGTATGCTAAGAAAGCTGTTTTTTGTTCTAACTGCTTATTTGATCTGTTTCCTGTTCTACCCTGCGGCCTATGCACAAACCATGCCCGATGATCCCGCCGTGAAGATTGGCAAATTGCCCAATGGCCTCACTTATTATATTCGCAAGAATGCCGAGCCAAAGAACCGCGCCGTATTGTACCTGGCTTTGAAGGCAGGTTCGCTCATGGAAACCGATGCCCAGCAGGGCCTGGCGCATTTTGTGGAGCATATGGCTTTTAACGGAACAAAGGATTTCCCCAAAAACGAACTGGTCAATTACCTGCAAAAAGCCGGTATTTCATTTGGCGCCGATTTGAATGCCTTCACCAATTTCGATCAAACCCTGTATCAGTTACCGATACCTACCGACAGCGCCGCCCTGTTTCGGGACGGGTTTAAAATATTGGCCAACTGGGCAGGGTATGTCACCATGGAAGGCAGCGAAATAGACAGTGAACGAGGTGTGATCATAGAAGAAGAGCGCCAGCGTGGCAAGAATGCCCAATCACGTATGCAGCAACAGTTGTTGCCGGTATTGCTGAAAGGCACCCGCCATGCAGAACGGGTCCCCATTGGCAAGATCGATATCATCAAAAATTTCAAACACGAAGAGCTGCGTCAATTTTACCGGGACTGGTACCGGCCCAGCCTGATGGCCGTAATTGCTGTGGGTGATTTTGATACAGCACAGGTAGAGCAGTTGATCAGGGAACAATTCAGTGCACTGAAAAATCCTGCGCGGCCAAAGCCTGCCGTGAAATATCATTTGCCGGATTTGAAAGAACCGGAATTCAAACTGGTGACCGATGCCGAGTACCCGCATCACCTGGCTACCGTGATCATGCGCCACAAAGGTTTTGTATCGAAAACGGTAGCGCATGCCCGCATCAATGTCATCAATAGTATGATCAACCACATGATGGCCAACCGCATTAAAGTACTGATTGAAAGCGGTAAGGCGCCTTTTATGCAGGGTAGGATATCCTATGGAGAATACGAAGGCGGACTGTTCCCCGGTGTTGATGCTACTACCGTGGTTGCTTTGTCTAAATCGGCTGAGGAACTGCCTGCAGCGCTAAAAGGCGTGATGGCAGAACTGGAACGTATGGCGCAGTTTGGGTTTACCCAATCAGAAATGGAGATTACTAAAAAGAATATGGATGGCGGCAACGAAAAAGGACATCGCGAGCAGGACAGAACCATACACCAGGTATATGTAAACAAGTATGTAAAACATTTTATGGATGGCACCGCCATTCCCTCTGACGAATACAGTTACCAGTTGATCAAAAAACTGCTGTCGGAAATAACGCTGGAGGAAATAAACAAACGCGCCAGCCAAATGATCAACCGGGAAAACCTGACCCTGATTGTACAGGGACCTGAAAAAAGCAGGGACCAACTGCCGGGAAAAGATCAGTTGCTCAGCATCGTGCGTGATGCAGGAAAGGGGCTGACTGCCTGGGAAGACCATACCGAAATAAAACCTCTGTTAGCAGACAAACCCAAACCGGGTAAAGTGATAGGGGAGGAGAAAATAGAAGCCATTGGAGTTACCAGGCTGCGATTGTCGAACGGGGTAAACGTATATCTGAAACCTACCGATTTTAACAACGACCGGGTGTTGTTCTTTTCTTTTGCGCGCGGTGGTACGTCACTGGCAGAAGACAGCAGCCTGGTATCGATTGCCTATGCTTCCAATATTCCCGCAAATGGTATAGGTGAACTGGACAATAACCAGCTCAGAAAACTGTTTGCCGGCAGTACCGCATCGGCATCCACTTATCTTACCGAGATGTACGAGGGATTCAGGGGATCGGCTTCGCTAAACGACCTGGAAACCGCCCTTCAGATAGTATATGCCTATGCCACGCAGCCCCGCAAAGATGCTGCAGCGTTTCACCGCCATATGGACGATTTCAAAGTATCGTTGACCAAAAAAAGCATGTTGCCGGATGCTGTGTTCAGGGATTCCGTGAATGCCGTGCTTACCAATTATTCACCACGGCAAAGGCCACTCACCGTGGAAAGGTTACCGGGTGTTTCGCTGGACAGTTCCTATAATTTTTATAAAAGATTATTTGCCGATGCCGGCGGGCAAACCTTTGTGTTTGTAGGGAGTTTTAAGGTGGATAGCATCAAACCTTTGCTGGAAAATTACCTGGGTGCACTGCCCTCGAGCGGAAAGAGCAGTCAATACATCAACCGGTGGATAAAACCGATGAGCGGACAGGTAGAGCGCATTGTACGCAAAGGCATAGAGGATAAGGCTACTGTACAGTTGTTTTTCCATGGCGCCTATGATTTTAATGCAACTACCAACATGGAACTGCACGGGTTGAATAAGATACTGGAGTTAAAAATCAGGGAAAGGCTGCGTGAGAAAGAAGGTGGCGTGTATTCACCGGGTGTGGGCCTTTCTCTTCAAAAATATCCCGAACCCTATTACACCTTTACCATTTCGTTTAATTGCGCCACTGCCAATGTAGACAAACTAATCGCTGCCGTGTTGGAAGAGGTGGAACAGATAAAAACAGAAGGCGCACTGGTTAGCGACCTTGATAAATTCAAAGCCGAGTACCGGCGCAGTCTGGAGGTAAACCTGCGAACCAATGAGTACTGGGTAAACTACCTGTCGGAAAAATTGCGGGACGACGAAGACTTGCTTGACGTATTAACTATAGACGAACGATTGAATGCCTTAAAGCCGGAAACCATAAAGAAAGCAGCCAACCGGTATCTGGGAGGTGGCAACTACTTTAAGGCAGTGTTGATTCCGGAAAAACCGGGACTTTGATCATTTGTGTTCACCAAATACTTCGCGCAGCGTATCAGCAATTTCACCCAGCGTACATTTTTGCTCCACCGCTTCAATAACGGCAGGCATGATGTTTTCTCCGCTGCTGGCCTTGTCTGAGAGGGTTTGCAATACCTGGTCGCATTTGGCGAGATTGCGGTTATTACGCAAGGCTGCCAGCTTCTGGCTTTGCAATTGCCTGATGGAATCATCGATCCTGAAAACCGGGGTGCTGTCTTTTTCGGTGGTCTGGAACTTATTCACGCCTACAATGATCTTTTCCCCGCTTTCAATACCTTTTTGGTATTCGTAAGAACTGCGGGCAATAGCATCCTGTATAAATCCCTGCTCAATGGCCGGCACACTGCCGCCCATGGCATCGATGGTATGAATGAGTTCGTAGGCTTTTTGTTCTATCTCGTGCGTCAATGTTTCTACAAAATAGGAACCCGCCAGCGGATCAACGGTATCGGGCACGCCACTTTCGTAGGCTACAATTTGCTGGGTGCGCAGGGCAATACGGGCAGCTTCTTCGGTAGGAAGGCTCAATGCTTCGTCGTACCCGTTGGTATGTAACGATTGAGTGCCGCCCAGTACAGCTGCCAGGGTTTGAATGGTAACCCTGGAGATATTGTTTTGCGGTTGTTGCGCGGTAAGGGTGCTGCCGCCGGTTTGTGTATGAAAACGCAGCATCATGGCTTTGGGGTCGGTAGCGCCCAGTTCTTTCATGATATGCGCCCACATGCGACGTGCGGCCCTGAACTTGGCTACTTCTTCAAACAGGTTATTATGTGCATTAAAGAAGAAGGAAAGGCGGCGGCCAAATACATTGATGTCGAGGCCTTTTTCCAGCGCTGCTTTTACATAGGCCTTGCCATTGCTTAGGGTAAAGGCTATTTCCTGCACGGCGGTGCTCCCGGCTTCGCGTATATGGTAGCCCGAAATGGAAATGGTATTCCATTTGGGCAATTCCTGGCTGCACCATTCAAATATATCGGTGATGATGCGCATGGAAGGTTTCGGCGGATAAATATAGGTGCCGCGGGCGGCATATTCTTTCAGAATATCGTTTTGAATAGTGCCGGAAATCTTTTTCAGATCGGCGCCCTGTTGTTTGGCCAGGGCAACATACAAGGATAGCAAGATAAAGGCCGTGGCATTGATGGTCATGGAGGTGGATACCTCTTCGAGTTGGATGCCCTTGAAAAGGGTTTGCATGTCTTCAATGCTGTCGATGGCCACGCCCACTTTGCCTACCTCGCCTTCGGCCAGCGGATGATCACTGTCGTACCCGATTTGCGTGGGCAGATCGAAGGCTACGCTCAAACCCATCACTCCCTGCGAGAGCAGGTAATGATAGCGTTTATTGCTTTCCTCGGCGGTGGAGAAACCGGCATACTGGCGCATGGTCCACAACTTGCCGCGGTACATATCGGCCTGCACACCCCGCGTAAAGGGAAATTGACCGGGTTGTTCTTCGGTGTGCGATGCAGGCAGATCGGCTGCTGTATACACCTGTTTTATTTCAATACCGCTATCGGTGGTTATCTTTTTTTCTGGCACTACATTAATTTTTTGGCTTCATAGCTCAATACATCGGCTACCACATTGTGCAGCGATGCCCTGGGCGATTGCATGAGCATTTCCAGGATACTGCGGTTGAGGTCCTGACCCGTAGCCTCGGCCGGTAAGAACGAAGCCACCTGGTTGATGATAAGGATATTCTGATCTTTCAGGTTACGTACGGCTTCCCATGCTTCGGGCGTAACATATATCTGCTGGGTTACATTGTATTCATATTCCTGCCTGATATTTTGTATAAGCAATTGCTGCATTTCCCGGGCACTGATGCCCGACTGGTTTACCCGGTTGATGACGTTGGGCAGAGCAATTCGGTCAACCAGCAGGATAAGGCGCTCATAAGCCTGTAATTGAAGGGGTTGGGTAGCAACGGGGGCAGATTTTTGCTGTTCCTGTTGTTGCAGGGCCTGTTTTACTTCCCTGCGTTGTTTCCAGAACAGGTAGGCCAACGTGCCGCCCAGGGTAAAGGCAATTACCAGTGACCAAATAAGCTGATTGGTAGGTAATGACATGAATAATAGCATCAATCGGTATTTAGGTGAACAAAAATACAGTTTTGGGGTTATAGACAACCAAACTATGTTCTGCCTTGTTTATTGTATTTTTGCTATTTAAATATTCAGTGTTATGGATATGACAATGACAGTTCCTGTACGTTTTACTTCCGGCGCCCTGGCAGAGATCAGGCGGTTGATGAGCGCGCCGGATTTCAACAGCAGCAAGTACCTGCGGGTAGGCGTAAAGGGCGGTGGTTGTTCAGGGCTGAGCTATGTGCTGGGTTTTGACGACAAGCAGGATAACGACGAGGTATATGAATTTGAAGGGCTGACCTTTATTATGAATAAATCACATGGCATTTATCTGGCCGGCATGGAAATAGACTGGGCCGATGGATTGAATGCCCGCGGCTTTACTTTCAGCAACCCCAATGCCAGCAAAACCTGCGGTTGCGGAACTTCTTTTGCCGTTTAATAGGCGGGGTGTGCCGCGGTTCGTATTCTATTCCCTGTTTTGCGTTTGAGCACCAGGGCAGACAGCGCGGCAATAGCAGCCCCGATTATATATACAGTAAGCGTCATCACAATCAGCTGACCGTAGGCCGTTCCGAAAAATTTCCGCTTTTGTTCCAGTGATTTGAGCCGCGCCGCCCATTCCGTGGCGGGATAATCAGATTGCACCTGCGCCGCTTTCCAGGCATAATATTTATCAAAAAATGAAGGGTAGAGCCATGACACAAACAAGGCATCCAGCAGGCCAAAGGCCACAGCCGGCAATATGGCAATGAGCAAACCCAATACCAGGCCTTCTTTAAAACGCAGCTCACCATAATTCATATCGTTGCGATAAGTAAGTATACCTACAAATACAAACACAAGGCACAGCACAATACCTATCCAGTTCAGGACGGCCACATTCCCAAAGTTTGGCGTAGTGAGGCTGAACATAAGCCAGGTACTGATGAAATACACGGTTACAATCAACACGGCAAAGCCCCCGTAACGCCAGACTATTTTTTTCATGGTAATATGTTTTAATAATCCATCGATTCAGGCACGGACGGCTGAATATAGCTATAAATATAAAGAAAAGGCTTCATGCGCATGAGGCCTCCTGTAAATTTACTGTACCGAAGCATTGAAACGAAATCCCACGCCATGTATCGTCTCGAGCACAATTGAAGGATCTGATTTGAAGTATTTGCGCAGTTTGGTCATAAATACATCCATGCTGCGGCCCAGGAAATAATCGTCTTTACCCCATACATGCAGCAACACTTCATCGCGTTTTAAAATATGGTTGGCATGTTCGCAGAGAAATTTCAGCAGGTCGGCTTCTTTTTGCGTGAGGGTATATTGTTCAGTAGGCGTATGCAACTGCAGGTCGGTATAGTTGAACTTCATATTGCCGATGGTATATTCCTGTAAATTGTCGGCGCCCAGTTTGCGGGTGCGGCGAATGAATACATCCATTCTCAGCAACAGTTCCTGCATGCTGAATGGTTTGGTGATATAATCATCGGCGCCGGTAAGAAAACCTTTTATTTTATCTTCTTCCATCGATTTGGCGGTAATGAACAGGATGGGCACCACATCGCTTTGCTGCCTGATCTTTTTGGCTACGGTAAAGCCATCCTTATAAGGCATCATAACATCCAACAGGCAGATATCGAATTGCGATTTATCGAAACTGTCAATAGCGGTTTGACCGTCGGGGCATAGTACTACTTCGTACCCGGCATCTACCAGGTTATCTTTAATCACATATCCCAGCGACAGATCATCTTCTGCCAGCAGTACCCTGGTTTTTTTGGCTAACATGGTCAGTTATTTATTGTGGTTGGTAAAATGAGCCTGAACTCGGTGCCTATACCCGGCAGGCTGTTGATCTTTATAGTTCCATGATGCGCATCTATTACTTTTTTAACAAAGTTAAGACCCAATCCAAAGCCTTTCACGTTGTGTATATCACCGGTAGGCACCCGGTAGAATTTTTTAAATACGTTTTTCTGGTATTTTTTATCGATGCCAATCCCATTGTCCTTAACCGAAATATATACGCTGTTGTCATCCCGGCCATAACTGATGATAATATGCGGTTTGGCGGAAAATTTCAGCGCATTTTCCAACAGGTTGATGATGGCCAGTTCCAGGTGCGCCTTGTCGGCATAAAGGTCCACGGTTTCTTCTTCATCTACCTGAATTTCAACGGTAGCTTTTTTGTCATCTATGAGCGGTTGCATTTTGGCAACGGCCTGGTCAATGATCTCCCGTGCGGGCACATGCACTTTTTGAATTGGAAAATCCTTACGGTCAGAGGCGGCCAGTTGCAATAATCTATCTACCTGGTCCTGCAGGTGCTGGGTCTGGTGCTGGATGATGGAGGCGTACTGGCGTAGGCGTTCGGGTTGGTGAAAGATCTTTTCCTGTAATAACACCTCGGCAGATATCTTCATTACCGCCAGCGGCGTTTTGAATTCGTGGGTGAAATTATTCACGAAATCTTTTTGCAACTCGGCCAGGAAACGCTGGCGGTAGAAATAAAACAAAATAACCGCCAGACCTATCAATACCACAAATACAATGGCGCTGCTGATAAACCAGAAATTCATTTGCGAAAGCACATACCGGTTGCGGTGGGGGAAATACAACAATACATAGTTGAAATCCCTTCTATACAAAGGCAGGTTGATCACTTTTTCTTCATAACGCGGAGCTGTACCTGATACATATACTTCACGGGTATATTTATTACGGTCGGCATCATAAAAAGCAATATGCACATCGGTGAATACATCAAAATCGTTCAGCTCACGTTGCAGGTTGGTGGCAATGCTGTCTTCTGCCACGCCTTTGTTGGTTCTGAACAGGAAATAATCGGTATTGGGATGTTCAATAAGGTCCTGCAAATGATGGGTGCGGGTATCTGTCAGGGCCATATCTTCAAATACGCCCCGAATACTTTTCACTACGTTGATGTTAAAGGTCTTTTGTTCGAAAGAATAAACTTTATTCAGCCAGAATAATTGTACTCCGATGATCAGCGTAATCAGGATGCTCGCCAAAAGAACCAGTCCACGTAAAGTAGATGAACGCATATAATCCGAAGAATTGCTAACGGCAAATATGCTGCTCATTGTGCTATTAATTTTTGTTATCTGGTTAACTGCTTGTTAAGGTAAGTTACGAATACTATGGATGTTAATCGCCGGTTAAACGAGCTTCAAAATTTTTACAGGGTATGAGGTTTAAATATCTTCATGCCCTCATACAAATTTTTAAACTATCATTCAAGAAGGTCGGTTTCTTTAGGGTTTAAACGTCGCTCGGGATGAGCGGCGTTTTTTTTGTGGTCCAAAAAGAAAGCCGCCCTGTAAAAGAGCGGCTTTCCGTTTATAATATACCGGTTGTTATACTTTTTTAGCCAGTGCCGGTTTTTTAGGCAGGTTGTTGGCTGTTTTGCTAGCCATTTCACCCAGCGGTTTGTCCTTACCAAAATCCATCAAAATGGGCGCAGCCACAAAGATAGACGAGTAGGTACCGGTAACCACACCAATCAGCATGGCAAAGGCAAAGCCACGGGTTACTTCACCACCCACCAGGAACAGGATGAGGATGGTAAGGAACACGGTGAGTGAGGTCATGATGGTACGGCTGAGTGTATCATTGATGGCCTTATTGATGATAGTGCCCTTGTCGGCTCCGTGCATAAGATGACCATGTTCGCGAATACGGTCGTACACGATCACGGTATCGTTCATCGAGAAACCGATCACCGTAAGGATGGCCGCAATAAAGTGCTGGTCTATCTCCAGCGGGAAGGGCACTACATCTTTCAGGAACGAGAACACAATGAGGGTGACCATCACGTCGTGCAAAAGCGCCACAATGGTGCCCAGGGAATACCTCCAGTCGCGGAAACGGATGAAGATATAGATGGCAATCACCAGCAGCGACCAGAAAGTAGCCCACTGGGCGCCTTTTCTAAGGTCGTCTGAAATGGTGGGATCCACTCTGTTGGACCCTTCAATCAGTTTCTTATCAAAATCTTCCGGTGTGGTATTGGCTGGCAGGAAGGGTTTCAGGCCGGTATACAGCGTGTTTTGTACCAGTGAATCCACTGCGGCGCCATTTTCATCTACTTTATAATCGGTGGTAATGCTCAACCTGTCGGGACCGCCATAGGTTTTGATCATCGGCGATTTGCCAAAGGCTTTTTCCAGCGATGAGCGTACTTCTTCGGCATTTACTGCTTTACCAAAATTTACCACATAGCTACGACCGCCCTCGAATTCCACGCCATAGTTAAAGCCATGGAAGAAAGTACTGATACCGAGTACCAGTATCACTGCAGAAATACCATAGGCAATCTTGCGATACTTGATGAAATTATAAGCGGCGTGGCGGAAGATGCGTTTGGATAAAGCGGTGAAATATGTAAAATGCCTGTTCTTGTTGGTCCAGAAGTCGGTGATCAGACGGGATACCAGGATACCGCAGAACAACGACAGCAGGATACCCAGGATTTGTGTGGTGGCAAAACCCAGTACCGGGCCCAATCCATAAATAAACAGGATGATGGCGGTTAACAGGGTAGTAATATGGCCGTCGAGCACGGGCGGCAGCGAACGACGGTAGCCGACTTTCACAGCCTGCGCATGGGTGCTGCCCCTCGATAATTCCTCTTTAATGCGTTCGAATATGATAACGTTGGTATCCACAGCCATACCAATGGTCAGCACCAGACCGGCAATACCGGGCGCCGTTAAGGTGGCATTCAGGGCGCTTAACACGCCAACTGTGAATAACAGGTTCAGTATCAGTGCTATATTGGCTACTATACCACCGGTGTTATAATACACCAGCATCAGTATGAAAATCACCAGGAATGAGATACCAAAGGCCAGCATACCGCCTTTTACGGCTTGTGCACCCAGGGTAGGACCTACCACATTGTCCTGAACAATAACGGCAGGCGCTTCAAGCTTACCAGCTTTCAGGATATTGGCCAGGTCATTGGCTTCTTCAATCACCAGGTCGCGGTCCCTTGCAGTGCCGCCCATGGTGATTTGCGAGTTGCCACCTTCAATTTTCTGGTTGACGATGGGAGCAGAATAAACGATATCATCCAGTACGATGGCAATGGGTTTGCCGATATTCTTTTCGGTCATACGGGCCCAGATCCTGGCGCCGGTATGTTTCATAGACATGCTCACTGTTACTTCATTGGTAACCGGGTTGAAGTCCTGGTAAGCATTCTCAATGGCATCGCCTTCCAGTTCGGCGCCGTCTTTACCGGGAACAGTTTTGATGGCATAAAGTTCCAGTACATTCGACAATTTGCCGTCTTTATCCCTGCCTTGTTTTCCATACAGGAATTTCAGGTTGGCCGGGAATGCATTGCGTACGGCGGGTATGCTCAGGTACCTGTTTACGGTGGCGGTATCCTGTATACGCACATAGCCCAGGTTGGGTGCATAGGAAATGCGACCGTCCTGACCCTGCTGGGGCGGCATGAACTGGATTTTGGTAGCCAGCAGACCGCGGTTGGCGGCAGAAGTATCTTTCCGGGTGCTGTCGATGGCGCCGGTAGAATCTACTGCATAGGTGGCCATGGCATTGTCCAGGGCCACAATGGCATTTTGCACGCTACCACCCAGTTCCTCGAAAGTATATACTTCAAAGAACTGCAGGTTGGCTGTAGACTGCAGGTATTTACGCACCCTTTCAGGGTTGGTGGCGCCGGCCAGCTCAACGGTAATGATACCCTTGCCCTCATCGAGGTTGATATTGGGCTGGGCAACGCCAAATTTATCGATACGTTTATACAGTACCTGATAGGTCTGTTTCATAGCGGCAGAGGCCTGGTCGCGGATGTAGTTGACTACCTGTCCGTCGCTGGCGTTTGCGCTTAATTTGTTATTGGCATTGGCGAAAAGAGGGGCCATTTTTACTCCGGGATTCACATCGCGGAAGGCCGCAGCAAACAGTTCAATAAAGTTCTGGTCACTGGTCAGCTTTCTTTTCTGGGCTTCTGCAATTGCCTTTTCCAGTTGGGGATCTTTTTTGTTGTTGGCCAGTCCTCTGATGAGACCGTCCAGGGCAATATCCATCGTTACGTTGATACCCCCTTGAAGATCAAGGCCCAGCAACAGTTCGCTTTCTTTGGCTTTCTGATAGGTTTGACCCCACCAGGTAATTTTTTTATCTCTTGTAGCAGTCAGCAAGCTATCGAGATAGGCGCTGTAAGCGTCATCCAGGGTGTCCTGGTAGAGGGCCCGGGCCTCTGCGTTGGTAGGATATTTCTGGGCGGGGGATAAAGGGTAGGTTCGGTTGACAAGCTGCTTGGCTTTAGCCTGCATTTCTTTTTCATGATTGTTTACAAACCAGGTAAAGGAAAGCTGGTATAAAGAGATCAGTATCAACAGACCTGCAAAAATGCTAACCAGTGCTC
>Ga0065721_10050242_pt1 | contig 21867 bp, 20 predicted proteins | sample Mesricmetagenome_FD_59108 | JGI IMG/M metagenome (GOLD analysis project Ga0065721, IMG submission 59108) | Mesophilic microbial community from rice straw/compost enrichment Sample: eDNA_1 v2 (version 2) | ecosystem: Engineered > Solid waste > Grass > Composting > Bioreactor | place: USA: Davis...
CCCGCCGCGCCCTCAGCGGCCGCCGGCCCCGGCCCGCCGTCCGGCAGCGTCGCGCCGGCGTGCGAACGGCCGCCACAGCCGCTCGGCCCAGAGCCGCGCCTCGGCGTCGGTGGCGAGCAGGTCGTTGCGGATCTCGATCATCACGTTGGCGAGGCCGCGGGCGACCGCGTGCCGCGCCATCGTATAATAGACTTCGCCCGAACCGCTGTAGGGTTCGTTGGCCTCGGCGACGACCCCCTCTTCCGCGGCGAGTGCCGCCAGCAGTTCCGGCCCGAGCGGATTGCCCTCGCCGTAGAGCACGCCGACGTGGAGCGGCCGGGTCACGCCGAGGAACACCGGCGTGAAGGTGTGGACGCCGACGACGGTCGGCGCCGGGGCGCCGGCCCGCCGCCGCCGCTCGACCTGCTCGCCGACGAAGCGGTCGAGCCCGGCGTGATAGGGCGCGTGGATCGCCGCGATCCGCGCCCGGCGGGCCTCGTCCGAAAGGCCGGCGTTGCCCGGAACCGGCGTCGCCTCGCTGACGTCGGGCGCGAGCGTCGGCGAGTCCTCGGGTCGGTTGACGTCGACGATCAGCCGCGACACCGTTCCGTGGAACAGCGGCGCGTCGGCGAGCCGCGCGAGGTGGCGGCAGACGGCGAGCGCGCCCGGATCCCAGGCGATGTGCGCCTCGCGGTCTTCCGCGGCGAGGCCGAGATCGCCCCAGGGCGCGGGAAAGCGGTTGGAGGCGTGGTCGCAGACGACGAGAAGATCGCCCGACCCTGCGGCGTTCTCGATGGCGAAGGGCGTCGTCTCGTCGGTCACGGCCTCTCCTCGCTCTCCCGGTCGGCGCCGGGTCCGCTGCCCATCGGCCGTGGTCACCGCCGGACGGAGCCGGCGATCGATGTACGAAATCTGCCACCGATTCCGCCGAAGTCAATCGATGTAATGTTTCATACAGCACCGACCTCGCCGGAGCCGATTCGCACGCCGCCCGGTCGCGGCCGGGCCGATCGCGCCGCCCGCACGCGGCGGCGTTCCGGGCGCGAGAGCTTTTCGCTTGCCGCGGCGGCGCTTTGCGCCACACTCGCCGCAGACGACGACGGGGCGGGGGCTCTTCCATTGATGATCGACCAGGAAACGATCGCCGAGCGGATCCGGAACGACATGCACCTCTTCACGCCGACCGAACGGAAGGCGGCGCACGTGCTGCTCGCCAACTATCCGATCGCCGGTCTCGAGACCGTCGCCGAATTCGCCCGCCGCGCCAACGTCAGCGCGCCGACCGTGCTGCGCTTCGTCGCCCGCCTCGGCTTCGCCGGCTATCCCGAGTTCCAGCGGGCGCTGCGCGACGAGCTCGACCAGCAGGGCCAGTCGCCGCTCGCCAAGGCGCGCTTCGCCGACGCATCCGGACCGGCCCGCGAGGGGCCGCTCGGCGGCTTCGCCGCCGCCCTCGCCGGCAACCTGACCGAGACCTTCCGCCATGTGCCGCCGGCCGAGTTCGAGGCGGTCGTCGCCCTGCTGTCCGATCCGCGCCGCGTCGTCCACACCCTCGGCGGGCGCCTGTCCGATCCCCTCGCCGGCTATCTCGCCGCCCATCTCAAGGTCGTGCGCCCCCACGTCGGCCACGTCTCCGGCCAGAGCGCCAACTGGCGCGACCACCTGCTCGACATGGGCTCGCGCGACGTTCTCGTGCTGCTCGACATCCGCCGCTACCAGGACGACCTCACCGCCTTCGCCGCGGCGGCGGGCGAGCGCGGCGTCACCGTGCTGCTGTTCACCGACCAGTGGCTGTCGCCGATCGCCCGCCACGCCCGCCACGTCCTCTCCGCCCGCGTCGCGGTGCCCTCGCGCTGGGATTCGATGACGGCGCTGCTCGGACTGGTCGAGGCGGTGATCGCGGCGGTGACCGAGACGAGCGGCGAGGCCGGCGAACGGCGGATCGCCCTGCTCGACGCCATGCGTGCCGCCGGCGCCTGACCTTCCGGCGGGAGGGTGCCGATGCCGCGCCATCGTTCATCGCCAGGCGCCCCCCTCCATCGCCGGGGCTTTGATCGGACGGCAGCTTCGTCCTATCATCGCTGCTTCGGCGAAGCGGCCCCGGGGCGGGCGGCCGTTCGGCACCTCATCTCGAACCGCGGACAGGCGATGACCCTCCTCGACCCCGGATCCGGCGACGGCGACGGCAGGACGGACGGCGAGCGAACCGTTGGCCTCTCCCGCCGGCCCGCCGGTATCCGCCGATGACCGGCGTTCTCGACCTGTTGCCGGAGGCGATCGTCTGCGCCGGCTCGGCGGACTGCCCGACCCGGCCCACCGACGTTCTGTTCCTGCACAACGCCGCCGGCGCGGTCGTCTTTGTCGCCGGCGTCGCCGCCGCCGCGGCCGTCGGCATGCTCGCCCTGCGCTGGCGCGAGGCCGAGTACAAGTGGATCTTCGGCCTCTTCTCAGGCCTCATCTTCTCGCTGGCGCTGCTCGAAGGCATCGATCTCGCCCTGATCTGGTGGCCGCTGCACGCCTACGAGGCCTTCGTCGAGGCGATCGTCGCCCTGCTCGCGATCGCGGCGGCGATCTCGCTCTGGCTGCTGCTGCCGCGCCTGCTCAAGCTGCCGACGCGGCGCGAACTCGGCGCGATCAACGCCGACCTCGCCTCGCGAATCGAAGAGAACCGCCACGTCACCGAGGCCCTGCGCACGGCTCGCGACGAACTCGAGCGCCGCGTCGCCGAACGCACCGAGGCACTGCTGCTCGCCAACGCCGACCTCGCCCGCAAGGAGGCCTACTTCCGCGAGAGCTACAAGCGCACGCCGGCGATGATCTATTCCTGCGACGACGCCGGCCACATCGTCGAGGCCAGCGACGCCTTCCTCGCCAGGATGGGCCTGACCCGCGAGGCCGCGATCGGCAGCCAGATCGCGGATCTCGTCACCGAAGACAGCCTGCGCACCCTTCGCGAACGCGATTGGGGCGAGACGCGCGACGGCGGGGTCGCCGTTTCCGACGTCGAAATCGCCTACCGGCGCGCCGACGGCCAGCTGATCGAGGGCGAGATCTCGATCGTCCCCGAAGACAATCCCCTGCTAGGCCGGATCTATCTCGTCGCGCTCGTCGACGTCACCGAGCGCAACAAGGCGAGGCGTGGTCTCGAGGCCCAGGCCGACTATCTGCTGCGGGCCAACGAGTCGCTTGAGCAATTTGCCTACGTCGCCTCCCACGATCTGCAGGAGCCGCTGCGCAAGATCGTGCTCTACGCCGACATGCTCAACGACGCCCTCGCCGCCGATCGCAAGGAGGACGTCGCCTTCGCCGCCCAGGTGGTCCGCGACGCCTCGATCAGGGCGCGCGTCCTCGTTTCCGATCTCCTCACCTATTCGAGGGCCTCAAACCGCCGGCTCGAACTCGAGAGCTGCCGCTTCTCCACCGTCCTCGGCGAGGTGATGCAGACGCTGTCGCAGTCGATCGCCGAGTCGGGCGCCGACATCCGCATCGAGGGTCCGGAAGTCGTGCTCCAGGCCGACCGTCTCCTGATCGACCAGTTGCTCCAGAACCTCCTGTCCAACGCCATCAAGTACACCGCCGACGGCATGCCGCCGCGGATCGAGATTTCCACGGCCGTCGGACCGCGCAAGCGGCTGGTCCTGCGCTTCGCCGACCACGGCATCGGCTTCGCCGAGGAGTATTCGCGCAAGATCTTCGAGCCCTTCACGCGGCTGCACGGCCGCAGCCGCTATCCGGGCACCGGCATCGGACTCGCCATCTGCCGGGCGGTCTGCGAGCGCCACGGCTGGAAAATCTCGGCGAGCGGCGAGGTCGGCGCCGGCGCCGTCTTCACCATCGAGATCCCGCGCGGCGGCTACACCGTCGACCTCCCGTCCGGCGAGGCTGCAGATGACGTCTGATCCGCCGGCGGTCCTTCCCGGCGAACGGGAAGCCGGCCGCTCCGTCGTCCTCGTGCTCGGCGGCGCCCGCTCGGGCAAGACCGCCCACGCCGAGCGCCTCGCCCTTTCCCTCGCGGTCGCGGACCGGCGGCCCGTCTACGTCGCCACCGGCCAGGCCTTCGACGACGAGATGGCGAGCCGCATCGCCCGTCACCGCGACGACCGCGGCGCCCGTTTCGAGACGATCGAGGCGCCGACGGACCTCGCCGGGGCCGTTGCGGCCGCCGGAGACGGCGCGCCGGTGCTGATCGACTGCCTGACGCTGTGGCTCTCCAACCTGATGCTCGCCGACCGCGACCTCGCCGCCGCGACCGCCGCCCTCGTCGAAGCGATCGACCGGACGCGCGGCACGCTCATCCTCGTCTCCAACGAGGTCGGCCTCGGCATCGTCCCCGACAACGCCCTCGCCCGGCGCTTCCGCGACGAGGCCGGCCGGCTGAACCAGACCATCGCTACGCGGGCGGACCGGGTCGACTTCGTCGTCGCCGGCCTGCCGCTGCGCGTGAAATGACAGAACCAGTCACCGACGGCCGCGCAAGACCGGCCGCAGACCCGGGAGAGCCGCCATGACCGACACCCCCTTCGACCCCGTCCGCTTCGGCATCGTCAGCACCGCGAAGATCGCCCGCGAGAAGGTGATCCCCGGCATGCGGACGACGCCGCTCGTCTCGGTCCACGGCATCTCCTCGCGCGATGGCGCCCTCGCCCGCGCCGTCGCCGACGCGCTCGCCATCGAGAAATCCTACGGCTCGACGGAGGAGATGCTGGCCGATCCCGCGATCGAGGCGGTCTACGTGCCCGTGCCCAACGACGCCCACGTCGACGTCGCCCTCGCCGCCGCCCGCGCCGGCAAGCACGTGCTGCTCGAAAAGCCGGCCGGCATGACCGCCGCCGACGCCGAGCGTCTGCTCGCGATGCCGCGCGACGTCGTCTACATGGAGGCCTACATGGTCCGCCACCATCCGCAGTGGCAGATGGTGCGCAAGCTGGTGCGCGAGGGCCGGATCGGCCGCCCGGTCGGCATCCAGGCCTGGTTCTCCTATTACAACGACGACCCCGCCAACATCCGCAACCGCGTCGAGACCGGCGGCGGCGCCGCCCTCGACATCGGCGTCTATCCGCTGGTGACCAGCCGCTTCGTGCTCGACGCCGAGCCGCTGCGTCTCGTCGCCGCGATCGAGCGCGACCCGGCCTTCGGCACCGACCGCCTCGCCAGCGTCCTCGCCGACTTCGGCCAGGGCATCCACCTGACCTTCACCGTCTCCACCCAGTCGGTGCCGCACCAGCGCGTCACCGTCTGCGGCACCGAAGGCCGGATCGAGGTGGTGATTCCCTTCAACGCCCCGCTCGGCGGCGAGACGGTGATCCGGATCGACGACGGCTCCGCCCTCGGCGACGCCTCGGCCGAGACCGTCGTCATCCCGCCCTGCGACATGTACGGGCTGCAGGCCGAGGTCTTCGCCCGCACGGTGCGCGGCGAGATCGCGGCGCCCTACGGCATCGGCGATTCGATCACCCAGATGCGCCTGCTCGACGCCATCTTCGCCTCCGTCGACACCGGCGGTTGGGTCGAGCTCGACCTCTGAGACGATTTTTCCGCTCCTCGCCCGCCGAATTCGGTGAGTTGGCCCGGGCGCGCGAAGCCGCTCCCTCGCCAGAACGGTTAATCATGCGTTAAGATGCCCGCTCCGGCCAAGGACGGTCCCGTCATGGGACCGCCCCGGCGGATGGCTCGCGACGTCCCGGACCGGGGGGCCGGCGTCGCGGACGGGGACCGAGGAGCGCGACGATGAGTGACCGGCCGAACGAGACGATGGACCACCTGCCCAAGGTGCGCCGGCTCTCCGACGCGGTACGCAAGGTGCGGGTCGCCGAGGCCGAGCGGGTCGACGCCTTCGCCGACCTGTTCGAGGCCGAGAAGGCGCGGCTGACGCTGCTCGCCGAGGAACTCGAGGGTGTCTTCGCCGAGGTCCCGGCCGACGACGGCTATTTCCTGTTCAAGGTCACGGCCGGCACGCCGCCGCGGCTGTGGATCGATCCGACCACCCACGTCGTCATCGCCCGCGACCGCCGCAGCTACCGCGTCCTCAAGGACACGCGACTCGGCCGCACCGTGCTGTTCGAAAGCGTCGACGTCGCCGACGTCGCCGATGCGGTGACCGACTACATCGCCGAGCGGGTCGTGGAGCGCGAAAAGGCGCTCGAAGCCGACTTCGTGCGCGAGCGGATGGAAATTTCCGCCCGTCCGGCCGAAGGGGAGCGCCGCGGCGTCGCCGGCCGCAAGCCGCGCTCGCCCGGCCTCGGCTGGGTCTCGGCCGTGATCTTCCTGCTGTTCGGCGCCGCCCTCGGCATCGCGGCGCTGGTGCTCTACGCCTGGTTCGCCACCCCGGGCTGAGCCGAAGCGGCGAGGTGCTCGGCCGCCCGCGGCGCGATCGTGGTGCGGAACCGCTCGACCTCGCGGAACGTCCCGCTCTCGGGCGAGAAGCGAGTGTCCGCCTGCTCCACCGTCCAGCCCCGCGCCGCGTCACCGTCGATCTCGAACAGGTTGAAGCCCGAGGCCGGCCGCCGGCCGCCCGGTTCCTGGCTCGCCGCGCAGACGCCGATCACCGGCACCGGCCCGTCGCGGCCGGGAATGGTGGTTCGCGTCGGCATGTGGGTGTGGCCGTGGAGCACGAGTTCGGCTCCGGCGTCGCGGATGGCGTGACGCACCCGCGAGGCGGCGACGAGGCGCTTGTGCCACGAGGTCGCCCGCGGGAACGGCGGGTGGTGGATCAGGACGATGCGGAAAAGGCCCTCGCGGCCGAGCGCGTCGAGGGCGGCGAGCAGCAGGTTCTGCTGGCGTTCCGAGAAATGGCCGGTGGCGAGGAAGGGGCCGGTGGCGCGGGCGCTCGACGTGCCGACGAAGGCGACGCCGCCGCGCCGGCGCACGTAGGGCCATTCCGGTTGACGGGCGCCGTCGCCGGTCATGTAGGGCGCCCAGGCCTCGCGGGCCCGCGCCAGCGCGCCGGGGACGTAGGCGTCGTGGTTGCCGGGCACCACCGAAACGTCCTTCGGCGAACCGATGCTGTCGAGGAAGGCCCTCGCCGGCTCCAGCTCGCTTCGCAGAGCGATGTTGACGAGATCGCCCGTCACCGCCACGTGGTCCGGGGCCAGCGCGTGGATCTCGGCGATCATCCTGACGAGAATGTCGCCGCGCATCGACGTCGCGCGGTTGCGGTGCCAGTTGACGTAGCCGAGCATGCGCTTGGAGGCGAGCTCGCTGAAGGTCGGGGCCGGAAGCGGTCCGATGTGGGGATCGGAGAGGTGAACGAGGCGGAACATGGTTGTCGCCATAGACGACCGCGGCGTCGCGGTAAAGCGACATTCGCCCGATCCCGGGGCGCCGCCCCTCGGGCGGCCCGGCGGCGTGAACGATGACGCCGCCGCACCCTCTTCCGTTCACCTGCGACGAAGGCGGCGCCTCGCGCCGCTCCTCGCCCGCAAGGCGTCAGCGCGCGTAGAGCGAGAGCAGCGAAGCGATGACGCGGGGGTTGGTGAGGTCGACAGCCGGCACCCACACGTAACGGGTGGTCGAGGTGGCGGCGCGGCGGAACAGGGAAAACATGATGTCACTTGAGGTTTGAGCTTTGAGACGTCCGGGGGCTGCGTGCAGCGCCGCACCGGACGTTTTGTATATACTTTCAGCCGATGGTCGGCACCAGTTGAACAAAGGCGCGCCAGCCATGCGTTTTTCGCATGCAGGCCGCCAAAAATTCTTAACAATTCCGCCGTTTCTAGCCAAACCCCAGTGATCGGAAAATAGGCAGTCCCGCATTCATGGCATGGAACATGGCAATTCGCTCGCTCCACTCCGCTTCGGTGCGGCTGCTGAGAGGTGTCACCCTCGGCGTCAGGGGTCTCGTCACCGGGCCGGAGGGGGTGCTGCTGGTGCGCCACGGCTACCGGCCCGGCTGGTACCTGCCCGGCGGCGCCGTCGATCCGGGCGAGAGCGCCGAGGAGGCGGTGCGGCGCGAGGTGCTGGAGGAGACCGGCATCGCCTTCCTCGCCGCCCCGCGGCTGGTCGGCCTCTATTTCAACGCCGGCATGGCCAACCGCGACCACGTCGCCCTCTTCGTCGTCGAGGAGGGACAATGGCGGCGCGAGCGGCCTTTCGTTCCCGGCGCCGAGATCCGCGAGGCCCGATTCTTTCCCGCGCACGCCCTGCCCGCGGAGGCCACCGACGCAACCCGCCGGCGCGTCGGCGAGGCGCTCGCCGGCGGGCAACCGGTCAGCGGCCGCTGGTGAACGGGCCGTCGATGCCGGCGCGACTCAGGCCGACGCCGACACGCTCTCGCGCCCGTGCGGCGCGTCGAGGTCCAGCAGCGGCCCCTTCGGGATGATCCGGGTCGGATTGATGGTCGGGTGGCTCCAGTAGTAGTGCGTCTTGATGTGGCCGAAGTCGACGGTGGGCGCGACGCCCGGCGTCTGGTAGAGGTCGCGCAGGTAGCCGGACAGCGCCGGATAGTCGGCGATGCGCTTCAGGTTGCACTTGAAGTGGCCGACGTAGACCGCATCGAAGCGCACCAGCGTGGTGAACAGCCGCCAGTCCGCCTCGGTCGGCGCGTCGCCGACCAGCCAGCGCCGTGATGACAGCCGCCGCTCCAGCCAGTCGAGGCTCTCGAACAGCGCCGTCACCGCCTCCTCGTAGGCCTCCTGCGTGGTGGCGAAGCCGGCCTTGTAGACCCCGTTGTTGACGGTGTCGTAGACCCGGTCGTTGACGGCGTCGATCTCGCCGCGCAGCGCCGGCGGATAGGTCTCGGGAGGCCGCCCGGTCAGCTGCTCGAAGGCGGTGTCGAACATGCGGATGATCTCGGAGGATTCGTTGGAAACGATGGTCTTTTCCGCCTTGTCCCAAAGCACCGGAACCGTGACCCGGCCGGTGTAGGCGGGGTCGGCCCGGGTGTAGATCTCGTGGAGCCGGGACACGTCGGCATTGGGATCGCCCGCACGGTCGGAGCCTTCTGCGAACACCCAGCCTTCACCGCCCATCTTCGGATCGACGACCGTGACGCCGACGAGATCCTCGAGCCCTTTCAGCGCCCGGAAGATCAGGGTGCGGTGCGCCCAAGGACAGGCCAGCGAGACGTAGAGGTGATACCGTCCGGCCTCGGCCGGAAAGCCCTTCTCGCCGTTCGGTCCCGGACCGCCGTCCGCGGTGAGCCAGTTGCGGAAGGCGGACGACTGGCGCACGAAGCGGCCGCCGGTCTTCTTGGTGTCGTACCACTTGTCCTGCCACTTGCCTTCGACCAGAAGCCCCATCATCCACTCCTACGGCTGTCGTCGTCCATTCGTTGAACGGAATATGGCACCGGCCGTTCACGTTCGCCCCGCGGTGAACAGTGCGTCACCACGGTCGGCCCCACGCCGCGGGATGCTGTCCCGGCCGAACGCCCGTGAGGTCCGTCGAGATCCCCATTGCATTCGCCGCGGAGCGGTGGCTTGCTCTGCGGGCGTGGAATATCAACCAAAGAGACAAAAATGTCCTTCGAAGTCTGGTTCGCTTTCGCCCTCGCCTCGGCGGTCATGCTGGCGATCCCGGGCCCCACCATCCTCCTCGTCGTTTCCTACGCCCTGAGCCATGGCCGCAAGGTCGCGGGCGCCACGGTCGCCGGCGTCGCGCTGGGCGACTTCACGGCGATGACCGCCTCGATGCTCGGCCTCGGCGCCCTGCTCGCGACCTCGGCGACGCTGTTCACGATCCTGAAGTGGATCGGCGGCGCCTATCTGATCTGGCTCGGCGTCAAGCTGTGGCGGGCGCCGGCGATGGCGATCCCGGAGGAGGGCACGATCGCCGAGGACGGCGCGGTGCCGGCGGACGCCGCGGCCGACGCCCGCCGCATCTTCCTGCACGCCTTCGCGGTCACCGCGCTCAACCCCAAGAGCCTCGTCTTCTTCGTGGCCTTCCTGCCGCATTTCGTCGACCCGGCCGCGCCGCTGCTGCCGCAGATGGCGATCCTGGAAGCGACCTTCCTGACGCTCGCGACCCTCAACGCCGCGCTCTACGGCGCCGCCGCCTCCGCCGCCCGCACGGCGATCCGCCGCCCCTCGGTGCAGCGCGTCGTCGCCCGCACCGGCGGCTCCCTTCTCATCGCCGCCGGCCTCGTCGCGCTGACCTGGCGCAAGGCGTCGGCGTGACCGCCCTCACGAACCGGAACCGATCATGACCTCGATCCAGAAACTCATCTCCCCGGTCGACGGCTCGGTCTACGCCGAGCGGCCGCTGGCGAGCGACGCCGGACTCGGCGCCACCTTCGCGGCCGCCCGCGACGCCCAGAAGGACTGGGCCGCGCTGCCGCTCGATACCCGCATCGGCTATTGCCTGAAGGCCCTCGACGCCCTGCTCGCGATGCGCTCGGAGATCGCCGAGGAACTGACCTGGCAGATGGGCCGTCCCATCCGCTACACGCCCTTCGAGCTCAACGGCGTCGAGGTCCGCACGCGGCATATGGCGAAGATCGCCGAGGCGAGCCTCGCTCCGCTCGACAGCGGCCTCGAGAACGGTGATGCCGGCGCTCACCGCTACATCACCCGCGAGCCGCTCGGCGTCGTCTTCGTGGTGGCGCCGTGGAACTATCCGTATCTCACCACCGTCAACTCGGTGATGCCCGCCCTGATGGCCGGCAACACCGTGGTGCTGAAACACTCGGACCAGACCCTGCTGGTCGCCGAGCGGTTCCAGAAGGCCTTCGATCAGGCCGATCTGCCGAAGGGCGTGTTCCAGCACCTCGTGCTGTCCCACGACCAGAGCGCCAAGGCGATCTCCTCCGGCATGGTCGACGGCGTCTGCTTCACCGGCTCGGTGGCCGGCGGCGAGGCGATGGAGCGCGCCGCGGTCGGCCGCTTCCTGCCGCTCAATCTCGAACTCGGCGGCAAGGACCCGGCCTACGTCCGCGCCGACGCCAGGCTGCAGTTCGCCATCGAGAACATCGCCGACGGCGCCTTCTTCAACTCCGGCCAGTGCTGCTGCGGCATCGAGCGGATCTACGTGCAGGAGACGGTCTACGACGACTTCGTCTCCGGCCTCGTCGACTTCACGAAGGGCTACGTTCTCGGCAACCCGACCGACGAGACGACGACCCTCGGCCCGCTCGCCCGCGCCCGCCAGGCCGCCTTCGTGCGCGAGCAGATCGACGCGGCCGTGCGCGCCGGCGCCACCGCCCATCTCGACCCGAAGGCCTTCGCGGCGGATGCGCCCGGCACGCCCTACCTCGCCCCGCAGATCCTCACCGGCGTCAATCACCAGATGTCGGTGATGACCGAGGAGAGCTTCGGCCCGGTGGTCGGCATCATGAAGGTGCGCGACGACGCCGAGGCGATCCAGCTGATGAACGATTCCCAATACGGCCTCACCGCCTCGGTCTGGACCGAAGACCTCGACGCCGCCGCCGCGATCGGCGCGAAGATCGAGACCGGCACCGTCTTCGCCAACCGCTGCGACTATCTCGACCCGGCCCTGACCTGGACCGGCGTCAAGAACACCGGCCGCGGCGCCGCCCTCTCCCCCCTCGGCTTCCAGGCGCTGACCCGGCCCAAGAGCTGGTACATGCGCAAGGCGCCGGTGTGATCCCTCTCGCGAACTCGTTGCCGTGAAACCCCTCTCCCTGTCCCTCCCCCACAAGGGGGGAGGGGACGATGAAGGAGAGGGTGACCTTCTTCAACCTTCCTCTCGCCGAGCCGGGAAGGTGCCGTGCGAAAGCCGGCGCATCTGGCGTCCCCTCCCCCCTTGAGGGGGAGGGACAGGGAGGGGGGTGAGCCAAACACGCGACATCTGCCATCTTGCCCTGTTCTTTCCCGGACCCGCACCCATGACCGTCAAAGCCAACTGGAACTATCCCACCCCCGTCCGCTTCGGCGCCGGCCGCATCAAGGAACTCGCCGACGCCTGCCGAGTCGCCGGCATCGAACGGCCGCTGTTCGTCACCGATCCCGGCCTCGTCGACCTGCCGATGACCAGGGCCGCCGTCGCCCTGCTGAAGGACGCCGGCCTCGGCGTCGAGGTCTTCTCCGAGGTGCGCGGCAACCCGGTGGAGAGCAACGTCTACGCCGGCATCGAGGCGATGAAGATGGGCGACCACGACGGCGTCGTCGCCTTCGGCGGCGGCTCGGCCCTCGACGTCGGCAAGACCATCGCCTTCATGTCCGGCCAGACCCGGCCGATGTGGGACTTCGAGGACATCGGCGACTGGTGGACGAGAGCCGACCCGACCGGCATCGCCCCGGTGGTCGCGGTGCCGACCACCGCCGGCACCGGCTCGGAGGTCGGCCGCGCCACGGTGATCACCAACGAAGCGAGCCACACCAAGAAGGTCATCTTCCATCCGCTGATGATGCCGAAGGTGGTGATCGAGGATCCGGAACTCTGCGTCGGCCTGCCGGCGACCATCACCGCCTGGACCGGCATGGACGCCCTCGCCCACTGCATCGAGGCCTATTGTGCCCCGGGCTACCACCCGCTCGCCGACGGCGTCGCGGTGGAGGGCGTGCGGCTCTGCAAGGAGTTCCTGCCGAAGGCGGTGAAGACCGGCACCGATCTCGACGCCCGCGGCGCCATGCTGGCGGCCGCCTCCGCCGGCGCCACCGCCTTCCAGAAGGGCCTCGGCGGCATCCACGCCATGAGCCACCCGGTCGGCGCGCTCTACGACACCCACCACGGCCTCACCAACGCGGTGTTCATGCCCTACGTGCTGGTGTTCAACCGGGCCGCGATCGAGGAGAAGATCGCCCGGCTTTCCGGCTACCTCGGCCTCGAGCCGAGCTTCGACGCCTTCCTCGGCTGGATCCTCGCGCTGCGCACCGAGATCGGCATTCCGGAGACGCTCGCCGGCCTCAAGGTCGACGACGCCCGCCTCGACGAGATCGCCGCCATGGCCATCGTCGACCCCACCGCCGGCGGCAACCCGGTCGAACTCACCACCGACGCCGCGAAGACGATCTTCGCGATGGCGATGAGCGGCCGTCTCGGGGCGTGACACCGCAGCGATTGGCGGTGGACGGCGCGGGCGGCGCGGACTAGGAACAGGGCGGCCGAGCGGAGGCCTTTTCCCTTGCGGGAAATGTCCCGACCGGCCGGCGAGGCGACGCGCCAGCGCGCTCCTCGTCCAAGGGCTTCGCGCGCCCTCCCGAGCGGGGTCGCGGCGCGGAGTCTCGAGCGCCCCTCGTCCGTCCCGAGAGTTCCCGCCGATGCCCTCCTTCGCCCATCGCTACTACGAGATCGCCGCCCGCCGCTCGCCACTATGCGTCGGCATCGATCCCGCGCCCGAGACGCTGGCAGGCTGGGACCTGCCCTACACGGCCGAGGGCTGCCGCGACTTCGGCCTGCGCCTCGTCGAGGCCACCGGCGAGCGCGTCGGCGTCTTCAAGCCGCAGGTCGCCTTCTTCGAACGCTTCGGCCCGGCCGGCTTCGCCGCGCTCGCCGAGGTCATGGCCGCGATCCGCGCCGCCGGCGCGCTGTGCCTCTCCGACGTCAAGCGCCTCGACATCGACCACACCCTGATCGCCTATGCCGCCGCCTGGATCGGCGACGACGCCGGCTTCCCCTCCGACGCGATCACCGTCGGCGCCTACACCGGCGCCAGGGCCTTGCGGCCGGTGGTCGACCGCGCCGCCGAGCACGAGGCCGGGATCTTCGTCCTCACCCGCTCGTCCAACCCGGAGGGCCTAGCCCTCCAGAACGCCCGCCTCCCCGACGGCCGAACCGTCGCCGAGGAACTCGCCGACGAGATCACCGCCTTCAACCGCGAGATCGCGGGCGAGGCGACCGGCCCGGTCGGCGCGGTGATCGGGGCGACGCTCGACGACGCGATGGCCGTGCTCGACCGCCTGCCCCAGAGCCTGATCCTCGCCCCCGGCGTCGGTGCCCAGGGCGCGACCATCTCCGACGTCGCCCGCCGCTTCGGCCCCCACGCCCGCCGCACCCTGCCGAGCGTGTCGCGCGCCGTCGCCAAGGCCGGCCCGGACGCGCAGGCCCTCCTCGACGCCGTCACCCGCCTCGCCGACGAGGCGGCCCGCCTGCTTGACTGATGTCGCCCGCGACATCATCTTTCGGATTGATCGTCGTCGATGCCAACATCGTCCTGCGCGGTCTCCGATCGCGCAACGGCGCCTCGCACCGGATCCTGCGAGGTATGATCGAGGGGGAGATCGCCTTCGCTCTGTCGCCGGCCGTGGTGCTCGAATATGAGGACGTCCTTATGCGTCCGGGACTTCTCGGCGATGCGCCGTGGATCGCGCCGGAGGAGATCGGGACTTTGATCGACGCGCTTTGCGCTCTCTGCGTCGAGGTTTCCCCCGCCTTCCGGTTCCGTCCGTTCCTCGCCGATCCGAAGGACGATCTCTACGTCGAATGCGCCCTCGCGGCGGGCGCCCGGCTGATCGTCTCGGAGGACCGGCATTTTCGCCATCCCGCCCTCGCCGCTTTCGGCGTCGAGGCCCTGACCGCCCCGGCCTTCGAGGCGCTCTGGAGACAGTCGAGGTCGATGTCGTGACAACCTTCCCCTTGCGGCTTCCCGACCACATCATGCAGCAGGCCCGCCAGGCGGCCGAAGCCGACGGCGTCTCGATCAACCAGCTTCTGACCGCCTTCGTCGCCGAGGGCCTCGGCCACCGGCGCGGTCTCGCCGAGATCCGGTCGCGGGCGGCGCGGGCGGACGTCGCCGCCGCACGTGACCTTCTCGATCGCGTTCCGGATACCGATCCGGGCGACGACGACCGCCTGCGCCCCGATCCATCGGTCAGCGGGGCGTTCTGACCGCCGCACGTCTCTTTCCCTTGTCGCAGCGATGGTCGCCCGAGAGCGGCGACCGGCGCCATCCCGTACGCGAGTCCCCATGGCCCCTCCCCTTCTCTTCCTGCGCGACGTCCGCCTCACCTTCGGCGCGACGCCGCTGCTCACCAGTGCCGCGCTCTCGGTGTCGGCCGGCGACCGCATCACGCTGGTCGGACGCAACGGCTCGGGCAAGTCGACCTTCCTCAAGATCGCCGCCGGGCTGATCGAGGCCGACGGCGGCGAGATCTTCCGCCAGCCGGGCGTCACGGTCCGCTACCTGCCGCAGGAACCGGATCTGTCGGACTTCCCCTCGACGCTCGCCTATGTCGAGGCCGGCCTCGGGCCGGGCGACGACGCCTACCGCGCCGCCTATCTGCTCGAATGCCTCGGCCTCACCGGCGAAGAGAACCCGCGCAGCCTGTCCGGCGGCGAAGCCCGCCGCGCCGCGCTCGCCCGGGTGCTGGCACCCGAGCCCGACATCCTGCTGCTCGACGAGCCGACCAACCACCTCGACCTGCCGGCGATCGAGTGGCTGGAAGGGGAACTGAAGTCGCTGAAATCGGCCCTCGTGCTGATCTCCCACGATCGTCGCTTCCTCGAAAACCTGTCGCGCACCACCGTCTGGCTCGAGCGCGGCGTCACCCGCACCCTCGAGCGTGGCTTCTCCCACTTCGAGGCCTGGCGCGACGAGGTCTTCGAGGAGGAGGAACGCGAGCAGCAGAAGCTGCAGAAGCGGATCGAGCAGGAAGAGCACTGGATGCGCTACGGCGTCACCGCCCGGCGCAAGCGCAACGTCCGCCGCGTCGACCTGCTCGCCTCGATGCGGGCCGAGAAGAAGGCCCATCGCGGCCCGGCCGGCGCGGTCAGGCTCGAAGTCTCCGAGGCCGACGCCTCCTCCAAGCTGGTGATCGAGGCCAAGGGCGTTTCCAAGAGCTTCGGCGGGCGGCCGATCGTCACGGACTTCTCGATCCGCATCGGCCGCGGCGACCGGGTCGGCGTCGTCGGCGCCAACGGCGCCGGCAAGACGACGCTGCTCAAGCTGCTCACCGGCGAACTCGCCCCCGACGCCGGCATCGTCAAGCTCGGGGCGACGCTGGACATGCAGACGCTCGACCAGCGCCGCGCCTCGCTCGACCCGAACTGGACCCTCAAGGAGGCGCTGACCGACGGCAAGGGCGACACGGTGATGGTCGCCGGCCGGCCGAAACACGTCATCGGCTACATGAAGGACTTCCTCTTCGCCCCCGAGCAGCAGGGCACGCCGCTTTCGGCGCTGTCCGGCGGCGAGCGCGGCCGGGTGATGCTGGCCCGTGCGCTGGCCAAACCCTCCAACCTGCTCGTGCTCGACGAGCCGACCAACGACCTCGACCTCGAGACGCTCGACCTGCTCGAGGAAATGCTGGCCGACTATGCCGGCACCGTGATCCTCGTCAGCCACGACCGCGACTTCCTCGACCGCGTGGTGACGAGCGTCGTCATGAGCGAGGGCGAGGGACGCTGGACCGAGTATGCCGGCGGCTATTCGGACATGGTCGCCCAGCGCGGCGCGGGCGTCGCGGCACGGGCCGTGGAGCGGACCGAGACCAGGGCCGGAAAGGCGTCCCCGGGACCGGCGGTCGCGCCGCCCGAGCGCAGGGGCAAGCTATCCTTCAAGGACAAGCACGCCCTCGAAACGCTGCCGAAGACCATCGCGGGGATCGAGAGCGAGATCGCGACCCTCAAGGCCACCATGGCCGACCCGGATCTCTATGCGAAGAACCCGACCGGCTTCGCCAAGGCGGCGGCCGCCCTCGACGAGGCCGCCCGCCGCCTCGCCGCGGCCGAAGAGGAATGGCTGCGCCTTGAAATGCTGAAGGAAGAACTGGAAGGTTGAAGAAAATTTTCAACACGGCGAGATCCGGCCGCCCGCCGCCGCCAAGTGACTGATTCATATTTGGTCCGACGACCGATCTCCCGCAGCCTCCCCTGCCGGCTTTCCGGCGACAAAACCGATTTAAATGGAATGTTAAGCGCTGTTTTCAAAGAGTGGTCGGATAACCGCTGCTCTGGCGGGTTCGTGCCGACGTGACGATGGGGACCGGGCAAGCCCGGGATCGCGACGAGGGCGCAGGACCCGCATTCGGGGACTGGCAGGGCCGGAACAACGGAAGACCGCGATGCTCACCCTTTTCAAGAAGACTGCGAAAAACGATTTCGACGCGACGAGCGGGGCGACGGCGAGCGAGACGATGGCGGCGATGGCTGCGGCTTCGAGCGCGGCCGCGGCCGAACTGACCTCGCGCCTCGACGAGATGAAGCGCACCGCCGGACGCAATTTCGTCCACGCGGTCGACAGTTCGGTCAACCTCAGCGAACTGATCTGCCTGATGGCCTGGTCCAACGGCAACGTTCGCACGCTGAGTAGCGAGACGACCACGGTTTCGGCGGCGATCGAGGAAGTCGCCCGCTCGATCGAGAACATCGCCGGCCTCGCCGGCAGCGCCCAGGCCCGCGCCGCCGACACCCACGCCATCGTGCGTGCCGGCTCCGCCCGCGCCTCCTCGGCCGGCCGCGCCATGCAGGAGATCTCCGACGCCTTCTCCGGCCTCGAGGGCCGGATGCAGGAACTCGGCGGTGCCATCGAGAGCATCGGCGGCTTCGCCAAGCAGATCGAGGGCATTTCCAGCCAGACCAAGCTGCTCGCCCTCAACGCCACGATCGAGGCGGCCCGCGCCGGCGAGGCCGGCCGCGGCTTCGCGGTGGTCGCGGCCGAGGTCAAGGCGCTGTCGGAGGAGACCTCCAAGACCACCGATCTGATCCGCGACCAGCTCACCGCCCTCGCCGACGTCATGCAGGGCATGATGCAGGCGATGTCCGCCGGCGGCACCAAGGTTCGCGACGGCCGCGAGACCTTCGACGCCGTCTCCGACGACATGATGCGGATCGAGGGCAACGTCGGCGAGGTCAACGACAGCATCGGCGCCATCGCCGGCATGCTGACCGACCAGCAGAGCGCGACCGAGTCGATGGCCAAGAGCCTCGGCGAGATCGCCCGCCTCGCCGGCCAGAACGAGAAGGACATCGGCACCTCGGCCGAACTGATCACCCGCACCGACGCCCTGTTGTCGGACGTGGTCGAGGAGGCCCGCTCGCTCGATCTGCCGGACTACGCCGCGGCCCGCATGCGCTCCGACCACATGATCTGGAAGCGCCGCCTCGCCGAGTGCCTCGTCGGCCTCAAGCCGATCGACGCCCGCGCCTTCGCCCAGAACAACGACCCGCTCGGCCGCTTCTACGGCGAAGCGACGGACCTGCGCCAGCGCAACGCCTCCGCCTTCCAGATGCTCGACCGTCACGTCGAGACCATGCGCCGGGAATCGAAGCGCCTCGTCGAGGAGGTCGCCCGCGGCCAGATGGGTCCGGCGATCGACGCCTACATGGCGATGGACAAGAGCTCCGGCGAGACGATGACCGCGCTCAAGGCTCTGCGCTGAAGACCCGGGGCGCCAAGCGCCCCGGGAAGGCACATGCCTCGACATCGAAAAGCGAACGACCCGGACGGCAGGCCGCCGTCCGGGTCGTTCGCATTCGGGACCGGCGCACCGATGCGCGCCTCACCGCTCCTCGGCGCCGGCGAGCCGGCGGCGGCGGCGGTAGCGCCATTCGACGAGGCCGAAGACGGCGAGCGCGATCATCAGCGGCAGCAGGAAGTAGATGATGCGGAACAGGATCAGCGCCGCCGCCACGTCGGGGCGCTCGGGAAGGTCGAGGCCCGTCACCATCGTCGCCTCGAACACACCGATCCCCCCCGGGGTGTTGGCGGCGTTGCCGGCGAGGATGGCGACGATGTAGGCGATGACGAAGATCGATAGCGAGGGCACGGTGTCCGGCGGCAGCAGGATGTAGAGCGTCATGCCCGAAGCCAGCATGTCGACCCCGCCGGCGAGGATCATGCCGATCAGGACCGGCGTCGTCGGCAGCCGCACGGTCCAGCCGGCGATGCGGATCGCCCGGCGCTTGCGGCCGATCCAGACCACGGTCGCCGCCAGCAGGGCGAACAGGGCGAGCCCCGCGAAGCGATCGGCGAGGGGACCGAAGACGACCGGCTCGCGGTCGCCGTCGACGAAGGTGAGCGCGAGGGCGAGCACGAAGACGAGCCCCGACCACATCGTCACCCAGGTCAGCGCCATGATCCGGCCGACCGCGGAAAAATCGAGCCCGATCATCGAGTAGAGCCGGTAGCGCGCCGTGCCGCCGGTGAGGATCGGAAAGCCGAGGCCGTTGGCGAAGACGTTGGAGATGCCGCCGCAGAGTGCCGCGTAGCCGAGATCGACCGGGCGGCGGGTGCGGATCACCAGGATCGCGCAGACGTCGTAGGCGGCGAGCGAGACCACGCTGATCACGGTCAGCGCCAAAGCGACGGCGAAGCGCCACGGCGCCATCGTCTCCATCGCGACGCCGATCTCGCGCGGATCGATATGGGTGGCCATCCGGTAGATGACGATCGCCGCATAGGCGATCAGCACGAGCGCGACCGCCGGCCCGAGATAGCCGAGCACCCCGCGGCGCCGCGGCGGCCTCAGCGTTCCCTGATGGCCGCCGTTCTTGTCGTCAGAGGGATGCAACAAGCCTCGTGCCTCTTCGCTACGCCCGCACATCACTTCCGCGATCCCGCGGCAGAGGTCGTGCGTCCCGCGCCTCCTTCACCATGCCGGGGCGGGGGCGTCAAGTGCGCAGCTGCCGCCCGGACTTTCGCACCCCGGCCGTTCCGCGGCGCGAACCCCCTTCGTGACTCTCTACGGACCGACGGCCTATCGGGATCTTCGCGAGGGTACCCCCGCCCGCCACCACCGTCGCACCCGCGGCGCTCCCGCGGCCTTCACCGACGCAACTCGCCTGCGAGCAGGCCCTTCGGGTCCGCGATCGCCTCGACCACCGGCGCGAACAGGTGGACGAGGTCCTGGTCGAGCTTGCCGCCCATCGACTTCAGGATGTCGTAGGCCTCCCGCGGCGGCATCGGCGGCTTGTAGGACCGCCGCTCGATCAGCGCGGCGAAGATGTCGCAGATCGTGATGATGCGGACGAGGTCCGGGATTTCGGGGCCCTTCAGCCCCTGCGGATAGCCGGAGCCGTCGAGCATCTCGTGATGATGGAGCGCGACGTCGGCGATCTCGCCAGCCGTCTCGGGATAGCGGCGAAGCACCTCGTGGCCGATCTCGGCATGGGTCCGCATCAGGCGGAACTCGTCGGCGGTCAGCCGGCCCGGCTTGTCGATCACCGCCTTCGGGATCGCCGCCTTGCCGATGTCGTGGAAGAAGGCCGCCATGAAGATGCGCGAGGTCTCGCGCGAGGACAGGCCGAGCAGGCCGCCGAAGGCGACGGCGATCGTCGTCACCAGCGAGCAGTGCTGGACCGTCGTGTCCTGATTGGCGGCGATGGCGTCGATGAGCAGGAACAGCGGCGTGTTGTCGATCCGCGTCGCGAAGTCCTCCTTGAGGCCCTCGTAGAAGTCGCGGTCGAAGGTTCCGCCGCCGTTGAAGAGGTCGAAGGCGGCCGAGGTGTTGATGAAAATCGACTCGGCCGAGCGCTGCGCGCTGGCGACCCGTGCCTGTCCCTCGGAGACGGCGCCGGCGTCGATGATGCCGATGATCTTGAGAAGCTGCGCGATGCCGGCGCTCGCCTTGCAGACGTAGCCGATCTTGAGCCGGTCGAGCTCGACGATGTCGGCCGCGCCGAGCCGGCGGCCCCAGGCGACCGTCCGCCGCCGCGCCGCGGCGCTGGCCTTCCGGCTCCAGGAGCGCGAGGTGTCGACGCCGTTCTCCTCGAGAGCCACGAAGACGGGCGCGTTCGGCGTCCCCTCGCCGTCGGCGACGTTCCAGAACGAGGCCGTGATGCCGGATCTGCCGAACAGTTCGAGAAGTTCGCCTGCCGGCGCCTCGGAGCGACCCAAGACCAGAATGCCCTGCGATGCCATGGATCACGTTCGGTTGTCGTTGCGGCGCTCCGCGCCCGTTTCATCGGCACGGTTTCACATACGCAAGGATAAGCCGGTGACCGTTAAATCATTCTAGCGACCGATTGCAGAACTTGCAGGATCTTTGAGCGGGACCGGATCGGTCTCCGACGGCAGGGCGTGTCCGTGGATGTAGTCCGGCATCCATGCCCACTCGGTTTGCATATCGCATGGCTGTCGTCGGATGCGATCGGCGGGGACGGATCGAGGTCATCGGGAGAGAGGCCGGGCGCCGTATCAGTGGCTGGCGGCGGGACACATCGGCCTCGGGCCGGGTGAGACCGGACAATTCCAGGGCCCTAGCAATGGTGGGCGCAGACGAGATGGGGCGGGCCATCGTCCGCGCCGCCGCCGCGAACAGCGGCTTGAGTTAGGGAAGGCCGGATCCGCGTTCGCATTGTAGTATCGACAGAGTGACGGTCCCATTTCGATGAATTTCTCGCCCCCTCAACTCACCTGCTCTTGATCATTACTCCATATAATGGCCCATCATCTCCGTACAAAACGGCACCATCGATTAAGATGATGTTCGGATCACTTAACCGCTCAATTGCAGAGGAACGATTTCGAAGCTCGCAATGACATGTTGGACACTTCGGATTCGCCCCGGGCAGGAACCTGCCACCGCACTCGCAATCGGGAAGTGACGATGTAATCGTGGCCAATACGGCCAGACCTGACTCGCGCCAGCTAAGGGCCCGGTCTCTCTCGCGATGAATCGCATTGCTGCAGTCAGAACAATAAAGGTGCGGGTCCATATGGCTCATGCCAGATGATCTCCACGCTGGTGTTTCTGCCGCGCAATGGGGGCAAAAGAGGGTTCCATTGGCGACATAGTCGACCATTCTCATTGGAGGCTTCCCTGGATAGATGCAGCCAAATGCATGTATTCGACCGGCTATCAGGTCAGATGCAGAATCACGAAGAAGACAGTGTCCCCGCATATGGCCCACGACGGACTTACGGCCTGCATTATGCCGTGATGTCCACCAAACGCGCCCATGGGATCACCCCTTCAGTGGATCGACCACGACGAAGACGACGAGCAGCGCTTCGATCGAGGCGTGTGAGGGCACGATCCGGACTGCAGCCGCGGCATGGTGGTCGAGGCGGACCGGACTGTCCAGCGTCGGGGACGCTGCGGGGAGCGTTCGGGG
>Ga0065721_10050243_pt1 | contig 21864 bp, 25 predicted proteins | sample Mesricmetagenome_FD_59108 | JGI IMG/M metagenome (GOLD analysis project Ga0065721, IMG submission 59108) | Mesophilic microbial community from rice straw/compost enrichment Sample: eDNA_1 v2 (version 2) | ecosystem: Engineered > Solid waste > Grass > Composting > Bioreactor | place: USA: Davis...
AGCCAGTTTATAATTGTTACCCATAATAAAATGACGATGAGTTCGGTGGATGTGATTTATGGGGTGACGATGCAGGAGCCCGGCGTGAGTAAGCTGGTGCCGGTAGACTTTAGGAATTTGAATTAATACTTACAACATGTATAAAACGGTTGTATTGGTCAACGGATCAATACAACCGTTCCTTTTCGTATCTGTGCAGGTTGATTGGAAAAACGATACCTGCAAATCCAGGTATACACGCCGTTGTTCCCCTTATTGCCATTCACCAATCCATTCCAACCCGCATCGCGATTAGTAGTTCTGAAGACCAGCTGACCCCAGCGATGGTAACGTTCAATTTATTTCGATGAATAAGGTTTTCTGATAATTACAGGAAAAACATGGGCGAACTTTTGTCACGCAGGATAAGGTTCTTAAAGATAATCATGACAGAGGTAATATACTGATATTACCCTGTAATACAAATACAAACGGGTTACTTCTTAAACATAAAATACACCGCCCCCAACAAAAACAAAAAACTCACCAAATACCTCCAATGAAAAGGCTCCTTTAAATACAGCATCGCAAACACCGTAAACACCACCAGTGTTATCACCTCCTGCGTCATCTTCAACTGAAACCCGTTAAACCCATTGGTAAACCCCCACCGGTTAGCCGGCACCATTAAACAATACTCAAAAAATGCAATCCCCCAACTTACAAAAATAGCCTTCCATAATGGCACCCCCTGGTGTTTCAGGTGCCCATACCAGGCTAACGTCATAAATATGTTAGAGACAAGGAGGAGGGCCACTGTACGCATAAAAATAAAATCGGGCGAAGTTACTCAGCCTATTGCAAAAAATCCTGTATTTTCAGTCAAATAATTGACCTATGATCTCGAGTAAAATAGAAGCGGCATTGAACCGCCAGATTGACCTGGAAGGATTTTCTTCGATGTATTACCTGGCCATGGCATCGTGGGCAGAAGTTAAAGGTTATAAAGGCGTGGCGCAGTTCCTCTTCCATCATTCCGATGAAGAGCGCATGCACATGCTGAAACTGTTCCGCTATATCAACGACCGTGGCGGGCATGCCATTGTACCGCCCTTTGCCGCACCCCAGAAAGATTTTAAAAATATCCGCGAGATTTTCGATATAGTACATTCCCACGAAGTAAAGGTCTCCAACGAAATCAATGCGCTGGTGGAATTATGTATTCAGGAAAAAGATTATACCACCCATAACTTCCTGCAATGGTATGTGACCGAGCAAATAGAGGAAGAAAGCCTGGCGCGTGATATACTGGATAAGCTCAATCTGATAGGGGAAGACAAGGGGGGTATGTACCTGTTCGACCGTGACCTGGCTACGCTGAGCGGCGGGGAAGGAAAAGGCGGCCATGGACATGGGCATTAAAAATGCAGGCAGACATTGACTGTTTCACGCCATTAGAATACCAGGGTGCTTCAGGCGCCCTTTTTTATGGCTGCTAACCCGCCGCTACCATAGCAACCGCGCAATTCTTCCATCACTCCCCGCCAAAAATACCGCCTTACCGTTTTTGGCCTTCCGGCATACATGGTAACCGTCTTTGGTCACCAGCCGCCAGTTCATACCGCCATCGGCCGATACATCTACTCCCGAAGTACCACAGGCAATAAGTTTTTTGTTGTTGATATAGATCACACAACTACGATAGCCATGGGGCGGGATCTGGGGTTTGATCCAGCTATGCCCCCCATTGTGCGTGATCACACAATTATCCGTTGTGTCTTTATCGTTGCTGAAATCGCCGCCCACAATCACGAAATGATTGCTTACCCGGGCGCGGTTATCGCGTACGGCAATGGAATTGGCGCCCTGGCTTTCTTTTCCCTGTATAATGGGCAGCTGGCGGCCACCGGCATCATCGTGCAAACGGCTGAGGGTGCCCCCGCTCACAAACAGGAAATCCTTATTTCGAAAATAGTGGATATTGGTGCCGCTGGCGGCAAAACAGCCTTCGCCGGGTGCGGCATTGCTTTGCATGATGCCCGGTGTTTTTACCCAGCTATTGCCCCCATTCACGGTTTTGGCAATATAGAATTTGGAATCGATGGGGTCGCCCACCACCACACCATGCCTGGAATCGTAAAAATCCATGGCATCGAGGAACATGCCTTTGGTAGAATCGCTGAACACGATCTTCCAGTTTTGTCCGCCATCGGTGGTTTTTAAAATAAAAGCCGGTTCGCCAATGGCCATCACCAGGGCGGTTTGGCTGTTAAAGGCTTCTATATCGCGGAAATCGCTTTTTTCAAATCCCTTCACGGTATACCATTCCCAGTTTTTACCGCCATCCAACGATTTGCCCACCCTGCCACCGGTGCCGCTTACCCAAAGCACCTGGTCGTTTACCACGCTTAGTCCGCGTATGGAAACGGGCCGGCCGCTGGAAAGCAGGTCCACTGTTTGGCTGAACGCAGTATGTGCAAAGCTTGATAAGATAATAAGGAGGAAAGGGCGAAGGACCATGGAAGCATTTTTTCAAATTTATGGGAATTTGGCCCTTTTACATACAGGCGGGTATATAAAGTAAAAAGTCTTTGCCGGGTTAAAGCAAAGACTTTTTAAGTTTTTTCAGTCGATCTACCAAAGTGTAATACTTTTTCAAGGTATTGGATAGTCAAACATAAAACTCGTTTTGGCTACGGGTTTTCAGGATATCGACTGGGTTTTCCGGGATCGAAGGATTTGGTTTTTTCATTTGAACATTGGATTTTCTGCAACAGGTTTTTCAGGATTTTGATTTTAAAATAACCTACTGAAATGATGCTCACAGGACAAAGCTTTTTGGTCATGGTAAGGTTACTGATCTTTCGGATATTGGATTTTTGGACATTGGATTTTGAAACCTCTTATAAAACTTACTACTATTGGATTATTGGATCAGTATTCCAAAACTAGATATTAACGTTCTATTCACATAGAGCAAATCTGCTCAATTTAGGATCTTCAGTTATTACAGCCTGAAAAGGTAGATCACCGAAAAACGCTTTCGTAATTCTACGAATTTTAAGCGCAGGCCGGAGGTAGCAGGCCGCCCAACTCGCATGGGGTGTGCCTTACAGGCCTTCACGGAAGCGCTTTTGGGGTTTACCATCTTGCATACAGGTTTTCGTATTTTGTGCATTTTCGCCGAAAAGTACTAATACTGAAAATAAAGCAGAGGGCAATAAATAGCCGTTTTTTCCCGATTTTACAGGGTAATTATTAAGTTCAGAAGGTGAAAAATCTACTTTACCAGGTCGTATCCTATATTGCCGTGGCAGCCTATTTTCTTCCCATAACCATTGTTGCTGTTAAAAGGTTATGGCCTGTTCTTCCGTTTCGGTTATTTGCTTTGTACTGGTTGCTGGGCGGACTGGTGAATCTCGTCGAGTTCATTCCGCTTTCCAAACAAAGTATTGAATTGATTACCGTAATATACAATATGCTGGATATGCCGGTAGTATTGGCCATCTTCTATTTCAGCAGTTCTTCGGCCACTATAAAAAAGTTTAACAAGGCGGCCGCCATGGTATATACGGCCCTGGCGCTGGTAAACAGTTTTGTAAACGGGCTGCATTATGATGCCCTGAAATACCTGCTGGGGGTAGGGCTGTTACTGGTATTGATGAGCATTGTATGGGAGATTATGGCCTATCTGCAAAAGATCCAACATACCAGCCAGGAAAAAGGCCTGCTGTTTATTTATGCTGCCATGTTGTTTGAATATGGCACGTATGTGGTAATTTATATTTTCGATTATTTTCTGCCGGGCGTATCCACCGCCACCGATAATTTTTTTGTGTACTACTTATCATCACTGTTGGCGATATCGATAGCCACCTGCGGGTTTCTTACCAAAGGCCTGCGGGCGCCGCGAGACCATTTCGGGAGCACCATCAAACAGGAGCTTAAGATGGAATATTGAATATTGAACTTTCAATATTCAATATTTACAACGTAATAATGGCGTAAGCAGTTTCACTCACATACGGCCCACCGGGATACCGGGCGGTATAGTCCAGGTTGATCCAGTACTGGCCATTCTGTTCATGATAATACATATTGTCGATGGCCTCGTTACCGAATAAATGGATAACGGCCTGCTGCATTTGCTCGAATGATTTTTCATCGCCGCAAAACAGCTCAGGATACAAATGCCCGTCGGTAAGTATCATGCGGCAATGGCCGCCAATGGCCTTCATACAGGATACCATGAGGATAGTATGATCGTCGCAATCACCGCCCAAACCGTTCATGATGGTTTCGCGGGCGGTGGCAAAATATTCGTCCCTTTCCGAATCGGATACATATTTGAAGTTACTGTTCAGGTATTTGAACAGTGAAAGGAGGCGCACCATCGATCCGTATTTAGGATAGTATTCGTCGAAATAATCCAGGGAATGCTGTACCGCAAAATTCCGTACCACTGAATCGGTGGAAATTACTTTTGATTGCAACGCTTTAACCGTTTTGGTAAGCGGGCCGTCGAAAAAGGTGGGGCGCAATACCAGGTCAATCTCTTTTTGTTCCTTTCTTCCCCAGTTGTTTTGCACCATGGCCTTGTAATCCTTGATCATATTATTGAAGCCATAGCCATTGGTAAGCTGGTTATACAGCAATACCAGCACCAGTAAACCTACGGCGGGCAGCAACAGAAAACGGAATAAACGTAGCGTTAGCCAGGTGAGCAAGGCGGCTAATATGATGGAAACGGTGAGGTCGAGGTTCCAGTTGCCCACTACCAGCGGTGGAATATACCGGTTGATCAGGGGGGCAAGGGGCACTACTGCCAGTATACTTACAACTACAAGCAGAACCTTACGGGTGTGACCATATTTATCATGGACTTGGTTCATATCGCGCTTAATTTACCTAAAACGCAAATTCATACAATTTTGTGTATGGCAAATTGTTAAACCTTCCTGTTTTTAACCAGTAATGATTTCTCCTGACAGCGTAGTATATGATTATATGAGAAGCCAGGAACCGGTTGGCAGCGTACCTATATTTATTTGAGTCCCCATCCATGAAGTAAATATGGTAGCCGGTAATGCAAACATACGTAAAAAAACGGCGTATTCAAGAGGCGGGTCGGCAACACTAAAACATCTTTTTTTCGCTATTAATATAGATAATTTTTCCCGGCCTCGCCCGCCGAAGTCAGGCAACAAATGCCGCCAAAAACTTCGGCGATGGCGTAGGCGAGAGCGTTATTCATCGTCTTCTTCTTCATAATAAGCATCCTGGCTGTCGTTATAAACAGCCTCCCATTCTTTCACTTTGTCGTCGCTCAGCAGTTCCAGGATGTCGAAAATAGCATCGTTTTTCTTTTTCCAGCCCAATACCGGCATTTCGTCGTATTGGGTCACATACAGGCACTGGTCGGTTTCAACCGTTACTTTGATCAACGTTACAGGGTCTTCTTCTTTTTCCTGTATCAGATAATAACAGCCGGGCTCCAGTAATGCATACGAATACATACAAATTCCTCCACCTTTTTTTAAATGTTTCAAAAAGAAGAATCAACAGGTTGCAAGCACTGAATTTAACAGGCAGTAATTGGGTTATTCAGAATTTAATGGGCCGCGGTTGTAGTAAAAATTATAATGGATGTGTAAGTAAAGTTTTTCATGAGGTGGATGGCTCAAAATTAGGACAAATAATGAAAAACGGGGCGGCAGGGGAGGGCTACCGGCTGAATTTATAAAATATTAAATTTCAAATATTGATAATCAGTCGGATATGCGGAAAAGGCCGGATTTTGCCCGGCCGGATATTGACGAAATTTAAATTTTCCGATTTTCTGTCCACAGATACAACCTGCTGCATGCGTTTAACCTGGTTTTACGGCTAAATACCAGTCAGGCCCGGATACGGGACCTCGAACGCATTAATTGTAAACCTCTTACCTTCTGGTTTCGCACGGTATGTACCGATAAGCGCAACAGCCGCGCAATTTGCCGGTTGGTTAACCCGGCTACATAGCTCATGAGTACAATTTTACGGCATTGCTTGGGCAGCGACTCAACCAGATCAAACACCTCGCGCAGCACCTCGGCCCGCGTTATTTCATTCAGTACATGGTCAACATGATCATCTGAAATGATCCGTAGCATTTGATACGCACGTGCCTGCTGCCTAACCTGTTCCAGGTAATTGATACAGGCATTGCGGGTACTGATGTACAGGAAAGATTTAGCTGCCTTACAACATTCAATGGGTTCCTTTCTTTGCCAGAATTTGATAAATATATCAGTTACTATATCTTCGGCCGCCAGGGGATCGGCTATCAGCTTCCTTGCAAAATACACCAGAGGCGAATAGAACTGTTTGAATAAGGTAGCAAAGGAACCGGACGCATTGGCATGCGTAGGCCCGGTACCACTGCCTGGCTGTGGTAATGACATAGAAATTCATTTACGGGTTTGTTTGGTGGACTGTTCTTCCCGTGTAATGGTGTTGGTTGGGTGGTTGGACATCCGGTTATGGAAACAAAGATAGGATTTTTTGCCAATGTGGGCACTAAGGCCCACAGCTTTTAGATGAATTTCGGTGATATTACCCCGTTGTTCAAAGTATTTAAATGCTCAAAGGGGCCGACAAAGAAACTTTAAAGAATTTTGGCGATAACTTGAAAAAAATCAGAACGCGCAAAGGGTATAGTTTGCGTGCCCTTTCCTATGAGTGTAATATAGACTTCAGCGACATTGGTAAGATAGAACGCGGCGAAACCAATCCCACCTTACTCACCATTTTGCAATTGGCCAAAGCATTACAAGTACCGCCAGACGAATTGATGCGTTTTTGACCACCATCAATTTGAGCAAAAAAATACACAACCGTCCGGCGCTGGTCATCCGGCCTTTCTTTACTGGCATAAAAGTTTAAGCGATACCCGAAAACACATTACCATGCGAGCCATTTGGAGCGGAGCCATCGGCTTCGGATTGGTGAATATACCAATCAAAATTTACAGCGCCACCCAAAGCAGTGACCTTGACCTTGATATGCTCGACAAGAAAGATCATTCCAACATACGTTTTCAACGTGTAAATGAAAAAACTGGCAAGGAAGTGGCCTGGGAAAATATTGTACGCGGCTATAACCTCGACGGCCGTTATATAGTGCTTACCGAATCGGATTTTGAAAAAGTGCGTCCCGAAAAGAACAAGCTCATCACCATCACTGAATTTGTTGATGAGTCTGAAATAGATACGATGTATTACGAAACGCCTTATTACCTGGCGCCCGACAAAAACGGTGTAAAAGCCTATAACCTCCTACGCGAGGCGCTGGAACAATCCGGTAAGGTGGGGCTGGGAACCTATGTGCTGCGTAACAAGGAACATATTGGACTTATAAAACCATACGAAAATGTATTGGTGCTGAACAAAATACGTTTCCAGGAAGAACTGCGCGATCCCCAGGAACTGGATGTAAAAACATCCAAAAGCAAACCACAGGAGCTGAAAATGGCCATTGCGCTCATCAACCAGCTCTCCGGCGATTTCGATATCAGCCAGTATAAGGATACCTACTCAAGTGAATTGCTGAAACTGATTAAAATAAAAGCCAAAGGAAAGAAAGTGCCTACGCCTCAGTTACGTGTAGTACATTCACGTTCAAAAGATCTGATGGATCAATTGAAAGCCAGCCTGGAGAAAAAAGGAGGGCGGCGCAAAGCTTCCTAGCGCATCCGCCACCTGCCATTGCCCGCCAATAAAATTTGCCGCTGGCCGCCGCGTTTTGGCTCATTTGTTTGTCTTTAACAGGATAGCCGCCTCCCGGTGCGGGATTTTCCGTATCACCCATTCCTGCGGAATGATTTTTTCATTACCTAACCAAACTGCACGCAAGTGGAAAACGAACTTATTAAGGAAATCCTGAATGACATCGCGGCCATCAATCGCGAACGCGCCAAGGCTTACGAGGATGCTTCTTTCGAAAACCATATTTATAATCTCGAATTGAGGGGCACATTCGCCCTACTGGCCAATCAAAGCCGGCAATACAATTTTGCGCTGAAACAACAGCTCGAAAAAATGCCGGTGACAATAGCCAACCCCAAAAAGCCTTTACCGCAGTTGACATTTGGCGATTTGTACAACCATTGGAAAAACAGGTCCCTGTCGTTCAGCGGCAGTGATGTGTACCAGATGTTGAAAGCTTGCGAAGAAGGTGAGGAAGCCATACAGGAAATTTACCGGCAGGCCATTGGCATGATAGACAAAACAGAACTGCGGGAATTACTGGAAGGCCAGTTGCGTGGTTTGCAAAATTCGGCCAGCATTATAAAAGGCCTGGTATTGCATCCGCCGCAAATGCCGCAGCGCATAAAAAAATCGTCATAAAGGAGGCAGGAAGTAATACGTAGGAAGTAGGAGGAAGGAAGCAGGAAGTAAGATAGATACTACTGCTTACTTCCTGCTCCTTCCTCCCGCGGCATCATAGTGGTGATTTTGTTCAGTATCTTTTTCAGGTTAATGCCCTTACCCAATACAGGCGCGAAAATATCTCCCACATCCTGAATCCGGTCGAAAATATTCTGCATATTAAAATCCTGAATGGTCAGTCCTTTTTTTACTTCTTCCCAGTATAAAGGTGTTGATACCGTAGCTCCCGGTTTGGGCCGCAATGAATAAGGCGCGGCAATGGTTTGAATGGTGCGGTTTTGCAGGTAATCGAGATAAATCTTTGTTTTTCTTTTCGAGGGGCTGCGCTCCAGGCTGGTAAAGGAAGGGATTTCATGATGCGTGAGCGTAACAATCAATTCGGCCAGCTGCCTGGACTGGTCGTAATCGTAAGCAGCACCCAGCGGAATATATATATGTAAACCGGTGGAGCCAGATGTTTTGCAACAGGTATCGATGCCCAGTTCATCGGTGATGGATTTGATCACCTGCGCAGTTTCTATTACTTTATCGAAATGGATCTTGCCGGGATCAAGATCAATCACACACCAGGTAGGGTTATCCGGTTTTTTGACGGTGCTGTGCCAGGGATGCATTTCTATACAGCCCAGGTTGGCCATGTATAATAAACTGGCTTCGTTGGTGCAAACCAGGAATTCTTTTTTCTCCCCATCCGATTCGGCAATATAATCATGGGTTACTATCCAGTCGGCCACTTTGCCGGCCACATCTTTCTGGTAAAAGCCGGGCTTTTTGATGCCATTGGGCAGGCGGTTCAGCGACTGCGGTCTGTCTTTCAAATAAGGCAGAATATAAGGCGCTATGCGATAATAATAATTCAACAGGTCGCGTTTGGTGATCTTTTCGTTGGGCCAGTAAATTTTATCAAGATTGGTAAACGTGAGTTCTTTTTTATTGATGGTTACTACCTTCTTCTTGTCTCTATCGTTTAACAATACGTCCCTCACAGGATTGTTTTTCTTTTTGACAGTTTTCTTTTTCATACTTGTATGTAGTTTTTCGATGGCGCTGGTTTCGGCATGAATGGCTTTTTCAAAACCTACTTCTTTAGGCGATTTATCTTCTCTTAAACCCATGAACACGGGAATACGCATGATCTTTTCCCGCGTCCATTCAGAAAATTTTATTTCACAAACCAGTTTGGGTTGCACCCAGGTTACCGGCATATTGGTTTTTACCCTGGTGGAAAAAGGGGGGCGGTTGCTGACCAGTTTTTTCAGTTTAGTATATACTTCCTTGAGTGACCTTTCATTAAAACCCGTGCCCGTGTGCCCCACATACACCAATTGGTCTTCTTCATAAATGCCTAATACCAGGGCGCCAAAATGTTTGCGGCTACCGCGTGTTTCGGTAAAACCGCCTATCACCACTTCCTGTCTTTGCGAGGTCTTAATTTTCAGCCATTGTTTGGTTCTTACGCCAGGTGCATAGGTACTACGGATATGTTTGGCCATAATGCCTTCCAGTCCATTGCGCTGTGCCGCCTTAAAAAATGGGCGGCCTTCTCCTTGTATATGATCACTAAAGCGGACCACATTGTGTTTTTGGGGCAGGTATTGCCTTAGAATTTCTTTTCTTTCATGCAGGGGCAGGTTCATCAATTGAAATCCTTCTGCCCATAGTATGTCGAAAACATAATATACCAGCTGACCATGTTGTGTTTTTTGCCATTGTTGTAATAGCTGGAAATTGGCCTTGCCTTCTTCATCGAGGCAAACGATTTCGCCATCCAGAACGGCGTTGAAGGGCAAAGTAGCCAGCGCTCGGGCTACCGGAGCAAATTTTATTTTGAACGAAAGATTTTTTCTGGATAAGATATTGGCTTTCCCTTTTTGCACATAGGCCATAGCGCGGTATCCATCCCATTTTATTTCATATAACCAGTCTTTATCATCAAAAGGGGCGTGGGTGAGGGTGGCCAACATGGGTACCAGCTTCGAAGGCATGGCAGCGCGTTCGCCCTGCACCATCAGTTGCTGCCATTTTTTATGATTGGGTTTGCGCGGCATACCATACGTTCTAAAAACCTGTGCCACTTTTATTGAATGAAGGTGAGCAATATTTGCTGAAACTGCGGCGGATCCTGAATATGCGGTATATGGCCAATACCGGGTAATTCTACCAGCACGGCATTGGGTATAAGCTCTTTTGCTTTTTTAGCCAGAGCAGGATATTGACCGTATTTGTCCCGCTCTTCTTCTGGCAGTAATGCTTTGCCTACCACGGTGCGGTCTTCGCTGCCAATGATCAGCAAGGTTGGCGCGTTGATGCGGTCCCATTCGTAACAAACGGGTTGTTCATAAATCATCTGGTAGGTGAGGGCATTCACCCAGGCGGTTTTTGCGAAATCAGGATTTTGTAGTGCTTCGGCCTGCGCCTGTACATATTGTTCATATTCGGGCTTCCATTGCGGGTAATACGTTTGCTGGTATTTTTTATACGATTCGTAGGTGGCGCTTTTTTCTTTTTGGTACAGCAAATCCAACGGCTGATAGGGTACAAAACGTTTATAATCCTCCAGACCAATGGGATCTTCCAACACCAGTTTTTCTACTTTATCAGGGTACATCATGGCAAAGCGGGCTGCCAGCATGCCACCCATGGAATGGCCTACCAGCACCATCTTTTGCACTTTCAGCGTATCCAGCAACATACGGGTGGCCGATGCCAGTATATGAAAACTATAATGCAGATCGGGTTTGTCTGACCGGCCCCATCCGGGCTGATCGGGAACAATCACGCGGTAATTGTTCTTAACCAGGGAGGTCATCACATCTTTCCAGTAATACCCGTTGAAGTTTTTGCCATGCAGCAATACCACCGTTTTTCGCGCAGGCGAATCGGGGTGTATATCCATAAAGGCCATTTTCACCGGCTTGTTCTCCAGTTTAATCAGGACGGTTTGAATAGGGTACGGATAATTTACCTGTGCCGGAACGGTAACCGAAATACACAGGCAGATAACCACAACTATAAACCTGATAAACCAATTATTTCCCATGTTCATTATAAATCCTGTTCAGAGGTGACGCGTTGTTTGATGTGTTCTATCAATTCGTTCAGATCGCGGGGATCCATGATATTTTTCTGTTGGGTCATATCCGATTCGTTGAACAATACATCGCCCTGTTTGGATATGGTGAACAAATAATTATCTTTTGTAAATACATCGAATACGATGTAATCGCCAAAATCTCTTTCCTTCAATTGGCAGGAAACGGTTTTGCCGCTGAGTTTTACATCGATCGTTTTTGTTTGTAATTCTTCCATAACCCGCTTTTGTTTGGTGAGTGAATAACGGTTCAGGGTAGGGTTATCAGGAGAATATGACCTGCTCGTCTCGTTCCTGCACCTGGATTTTTTTAATCAGGTCATCGTAATTATCCTCTTCATGGGTGCTGTAAACGCCGTAGGCGTCTATGCTATAACCAATGGTGCCGTCGGTGGCTTCTATCAGATAAACGATTGATGAATCGGCCGGATCGGATTCTCCTTCAAAACGGTAAGTTTTGATAATCGTCAGATCTTCGGGTTTATAAAACTTCCCTTTGGTGGAAAAACCGTTCTTATCTATTTTAAATTCATTATCGCTGTGTTTTTGCCTGAGGCCTTCCAACACATCGGTCAGGGTAGTCATTGCGGTGGGTTTTGTTTCCATACCTGTAGCTTTTAATTTAGTAATGTAGATGTTGTTGTTTAGTAGCTATACCCAATTATTCAAATAGCATACCTTCGTCATAAATCATTCAGGGATATACAGATAGTAAACTGGTGAAATTATTCTACAGTCCCCGGCAGCACCGGCGGCATGCAATCCCCAATTTGGCAGAATGGGCCTTTTTGGGAGCAATATCCATTGGTACAATCTTTTAACTATTAAAATCAGCAGATATTTTTTTCTTTGGAAAATCTTCTATCGTCAGAAGATAAAAGATGCCACCATGTATTGTAATGGAAGTTATTTCATTACGGTAAAACGAAAAAAATATCCGGGCCCCGGGTAAAGCCGGGGTTTTTTATTGTATATAACCGGTAAGCCGATGATTTTTGAATGGCATATTTTTTTTGCTGATAGCCATGATTCGTTTTCTGTTCTCATTTAAATTAAACCAAATATGTCACCTAACAACATCCATGATTGGACCTGGTTGTCGTTGTTTGGTCCGGGTAATGCGAGCAGTATACCGTCCATAGAAGGCGATTTCCCTGAAGACTATGAAGTAGACGAAGAATACATAGAAGGCGATATCATAAATATAGATGAAGACGAGGATGAAGCAACAACAGAAGAAGAATCGGAGAGTATACTGATCCATTACGATGACGACGAAGAAGATTAACATGACAAACAAGACCGCCGGAAACGGCGGTCTTTTATTTTAGGAGAGGTGCTGCTATGGTGCATAGCAGATCCGCCACTGGTCTGTGAATTGCAAACCTGCCCTTATTTGCAAATAACAGTATATGGCGGAAGCACAACAGCAATTGCCCCCGGTGGCAGACAGAAAATGGTGGAAGGAGCTTATTGTATACCAGTTGTACCCGAGAAGTTTTAAAGACAGCAATGGTGATGGTATAGGCGATTTGAAAGGCATATTATCCAAACTGGATTATTTACAAAGCCTGGGAATAAATGCCATCTGGCTCAACCCTATATATGCTTCGCCCAACGACGATAACGGATACGACATCAGCGACTATTACGGCATCATGCCCGAATTTGGTACTATGGATGATTTTGATGCCTTGCTGCAAGGACTGCATGAACGGGGCATCAAACTGCTGATTGACCTGGTGGTGAACCATACCAGCGATGAACATCACTGGTTTGTTGAGTCGCGCAAATCGAGGAACAATCCCTATCGTGATTTTTACCACTGGTGGCCTGCCGAAAAAGGCCAACCACCGCAACGTTTCAGTTTTTTCGATCCCCATGGCAGCGCCTGGGAATACGATGAAACCACCGATGCGTATTACCTGCATATCTTCTCTAAAAAAATGCCCGACCTGAACTGGGAAAGCGACAAATTGCGGCAGCAGATTTATGAAATGATGCGTTTCTGGTTTAAAAAAGGCGTAGATGGTTTTCGGCTCGATGCCATTACGTATATCGCCAAAGACCATGATTTTCCCCAACTCAGCGAAAAAGACATTCGCAAAAAATACCATGGCGACTGGTCGTACTTCTATTCAAAAGGTCCGCGTTTGCATGAGTTTTTAAAAGAAATGCACCGGGAAACTTTTTGTTATTACGATATAGTGACCATTGCCGAAACGCCGGGTGTGTTAAAAAACGAAGCTTTGCAATTTGTGCACTCCGACTGCAAGGAATTGCATATGCTGTACCATTTCGAGGGCATGGGGCTCGACCGCCTGCCGGGCGGGTTTAAAAGCGTGAACCCTGAAGGTTACCAGCTCCCCGCCTTTAAAAAAGTATATACCGAATGGGATCATGTGTTTGAACGGGAGGGGTGGGGCACCATTTACCTGGGCAATCACGACCAGGGCCGCATGCTTACCCGTTGGGGCAACGACAGTAAAAAGCACCGCAGCGCGTCGGCCAAATTGCTCATCACCTTCTTACTTTCCATGCGCGCCACGCCCATCTTCTTTAATGGTGATGAACTGGGTATGGCCAATCCCCGATTCGATGATATAAACGATTATCGCGATGTGGAGGTAAAGGCCATGTACGATTATTACAGGAAGAAAAAGAAGGACCTGAAGCAGTTCATGAACGATATGAAAGTCAGCGCGCGTGATAACAGCCGTACACCTTTTCAGTGGGATGCTTCACCCAATGCCGGTTTTACTTCCGGTACGCCGTGGATAAAGGTGAATCCCGATCATACCTATGTAAACCAGCATGCCCAGGAAAAAGATGTGCATTCGGTATTGCATTATTTCCGTAATATGGTGGCCCTGCGAAAAAACAGGCTGGTGCTGGTATACGGGCATTATACCCTGTACGATCAGGAGCATAATGAAGTGTATGCCTATACCCGCACTATGGGCAGGGAAGGCGTGTTGGTGGTGCTGAACTTTTCCGGCAAAAAGATTAAATACAGTTTGCCCGCGCCACTCATGGTAAAAGAAACACCCATAATGAACAATGAAGCCGGTATTCAGTTCCATTCCGAAAACAGCGAATGTACTCTGCTGCCTTACCAGGCCCTGATCTTTGAACTGGCGCCCTGATGGCTGTGGCATATATGTTGAAATGATCCGGTATGGAAAATTTCAAATGGGGCATAATCGGTCCCGGCCAGATAGCCAGGGATTTTGCAGAAGATATCAGGTATGCGCAACACAAAAAGCATATTGTACAATCTGTTTTATCGCATACTCTGGATAAGGCAAAGGAATTTGCCGAGGAAGAAAGGGCGCCCCGGTATTTTGATGATATAGATCGTTTTTTACAACAAAGTGATATCGATGCCGTGTACATTGCTACGCCGCATACCCTTCATCATGAACAAACTGTACAATGTTTGCAACATAAGGTGCCCGTTTTGTGCGAAAAGCCGCTGGCTATTAACAGCGGGCAGGTTCAGGAAATGATTGATGCTGCCAAAACGCATCAAACCTTTTTGATGGAGGGCATGTGGATCCGTTTTTTACCCAGCATACAAAAGGTATTATCCATCATTGATGAAGGAACTATTGGCCGCGTTGTATGTGTTAAGGCCGATATGAGTTACCTGGCGCCCAAAGAACCCGGCAGCCGTTTTTATGAACCCGAAAAAGGCGGCGGTTCCCTGTTAGACCTGGGCATTTATCCCGTATACCTGGCCTTGTTGCTGCTGGGCCGGCCCACCACCATACAGGCCTGGGCACGCCTTACGGAAAAAAAGATTGACGAAGGTTGTGCGGCCATCTTTCATTATCACAACGGTGCTTATGCCATCATTGAATCATCGCTGGTGATACAACAGGAATGGCAGGCCTTCATCTATGGCGAAAAAGGAAAGATCAGGATCAGGCGGCCCTGGAATGAAAAGCCCGAAGGCATTGAAGTGGATATTTACAATAGAGATATCACTATACATAGAGTGGAATGGAAGGGCAGGGGATTGCAATACGAGGTAGATGAGGTGGTGGAATGCATCCGGAGAGGAAAGCTGGAGAGCCGGCTTTTTGATCATGCCAGCAGTATGCTTCTGATGGAAACGATGGACGCCATCAGGAAACTTACCGGCATCCGGTATCCTGAAGACAGCGAGTAGAATATTTTCTACATATAAATCATCGTTATGAAAAGTAAAGCGCATTTCAAGGGACATCCCCTGCATCCCATACTGGTTTGTTTTCCCATTGCATTTTATATTGGTACTGCGTTATTCGATGTGCTGGCCCAGGTAAACGGCCGGCCGGAATTTTTATTTGTGGCTTCTTACCTGGAACTGGCAGGTATTATTGCCACTATAGCTGCTGCTATTCCCGGCCTGATTGATTTTATATACACTATTCCACCGCAAAGCTCGGCCAAAACACGCGGCGCCCGTCATGGCCTGTTGAATGTGTGTGTACTGATCTTATTCACCATTGCCTGGTTTTACCGCCAGGCAACCGATGTGGCGATGGGTTGGGTATTGGCGCTGGAACTGGCCGGCGTAGCCGGGTTATTTTTCTCGGGCTGGATGGGCGGCACTCTGGTGTATCGCAACCAGATTGGTGTGAACCCGCGTTATGCCGAAGCCGGTAAATGGAAGGAAATTCATGTGCGGGAGGAGCGGGGCAGCATTGAAGTGGCCTACAGCGATGAACTGCAAACAAACCAGATGAAACTGATACGCCTGAACGACAAACGCCTGGTGCTGGCAAGAACTGAAAATGGTTATGTATGTTTCGATGACCGCTGCACCCATAAGGGTGGATCGCTGGCCGGCGGCGTCATGATATGCGGTACCGTGCAATGTCCCTGGCATGGATCGCAGTTCAGCGTGGTGGATGGAACGGTAAAAGCTGGTCCGGCCAAAGAAAAGATCAATACTTACACCGTGCACGAACAAAATGGAAAGATACTGATCATTATTTGAATCGCTAACAGTTGTTAGTAAATCCATTATCTTTGTAAGCAGGCCATAAAACCTGCTTTTTATATGAATAAATCGGAAGTGTATATTATATCTGCTGTTCGTACGCCCATGGGCAGTTTCGGCGGCAGCATCAGGGATTTCTCAGCTACGCAATTGGGCGGCATTGCCATTAAAGCCGCCATTGAACGGGCCGGTATTCAACCCAACCAGGTACAGGATGTATTGATGGGTTGTGTACTGCAGGCCAATCTGGGCCAGGCGCCTGCCCGCCAGGCGGCCAAACTGGCCGGTTTACCCGATGAAGTGAATTGTACCACCGTCAATAAAGTATGTGCCAGCGGTATGAAAGCCATTGCACAGGCTGCACAAAGCATTGCCCTGGGTGATGCCGATATTGTAATAGCCGGCGGCATGGAAAGCATGAGCAATGTGCCTTTTTACCTCGGCAACATGCGTTGGGGTAATAAATACGGACATGGAACGGTGATAGACGGGCTGGCAAAAGACGGTCTCACTGATGTATACAATGGCCAGGCCATGGGCAATGCGGCCGAGTTATGCGCCAGGGAATGCGGCATTTCGCGTGAGCAACAGGATGCTTTTGCCATAGAAAGTTATAAACGCAGCCAGGCCGCCTGGCAGAACGGCCGGTTTGCTGATGAAGTGGTGACCATTGAAGTTCCACAGCGCAAGGGCGATCCCATCAAATTGTATAAAGATGAAGAACCTTTCAATGTAAAATTCGATAAGATACCCGAACTAAAACCTGCTTTTCAGAAAGACGGCACCGTTACTGCGGCTAATGCCAGCACCATGAACGATGGCGCCGCGGCGCTGTTGTTGATGAGCAGACAAAAAGCGGAGGATTTGGGTTTGCAACCTTTGGCCAAAATACTGTCTTATGCCGATGCCGAGCAGGCGCCCGAATGGTTTACCACCACGCCTTCGCTGGCGGTACCCAAAGCCGTGGCCAAAGCCGGTTTACAAATGAATGATATTGATTTTTGGGAATTGAACGAGGCATTTGCCGTTGTGGGTATTGAAAATACAAAGCGTATGCAAATAGATCCTGCCAAAGTAAATGTACATGGCGGGGCGGTATCGCTGGGGCATCCGCTGGGTTGCAGCGGCGCGCGTATTATTGTAACGCTGATCAATGTATTGAAACAAAACAATGGCCAATACGGCGCTGCCGGTATTTGTAATGGCGGTGGCGGTGCATCGGCCATGGTAATTAGCTTGTAATAAATGAGGCCGGGTTTACATCCGGCTTTTTTTGACAGGGCACCGTTATAAATGAATATTATGCGCGATATCCTAATTAAAACGGCCACCGCAGCCGACGCCAACCTCATTGCCCGGATGAGCCTGCAAACCTTTTACGATACCTTTGCGCCTTTTAATACAACTGCCGATATGGAGCAGTTCATGCATGAACAGTTTACTCACCAGCGCCTGGTGGAGGAAGTGGGCAAACCCGACAGCATTTTTCTGCTGGCATACCTCAATAACGAAGCGCTGGGGTATGCACGCCTGCGCCATTCGGCCAATCCTGATAAACTGGGCGATGTACCCGCCCTGGAAATAGCCCGTATTTATGCCTTACAGCAGGCAATTGGCAAGGGGATAGGCAGTGCGCTCATGCAACATGCCATAGATGTAGCCATGGAGTTGCATAAACAGGTGCTTTGGCTGGGCGTATGGGAGAAAAACAAAAAAGCCATCGATTTCTACCATCGATGGGGCTTTGAAAAATTTGGCGAGCATGAGTTTGTACTGGGCAGCGATGTGCAAACCGACTGGCTCATGAAAAAGCATTTGTAGTACTTGATATGACTCAATCAATATACTTCTTATTATATATAACCCTGTAGTCAAATACATAGGCTATCGGCGCCGGCAATCACTTTTTCATGAACAGCCATACGGCAGGTTTATGGTCGCACTATTCCGGTTTGCCTACAGAATGGCCGGCAGCATTTTAAGCGCCAGATGCTGGCAATAGGCCGGACTGAACCGGTGCACCACCAAAAGAACGGTAATCAATACTGTTTTCATGACTATGCTTTATGAGATATGCAAATATGCGTCGCTTACCGGCCGGTTGTATGGGCAAGTCACATGAATTGCAATAAACGAAGGATGAATTGATATACTTATTTCCTGAGCAGCTTGTTATTTACAATCCGCACCAGCACTTCTTCTTTCAAATATTTGGAAATGGGTACCTGGTACTGACCGCCCAGGTGCAGGATATTGCCTTCGATGGAACTGATATGATTAATATTGACCAGGTACGACTTATGTGGCTGAATAAACCGGCTCGCCGGCAATGCCGTTTGCACCGACTTGAGCGTGGCATGGGTGATCCATTTTTTACCGGTTGTATACAGGGCCACATAATTCTCCATGGCCTCGGCAAACAACAATTCATTAAAACTGATCTTCTCCAGGCGATGATCGGTTTTGATAAAAAAATGATCGGGTGCGTTGCTTTGCTGCGCATTAAAATAATCAAAAGCCTTGTTGGCGGCTTTTAGAAACCGCTCAAAGGAAATGGGTTTTAACAGGTAGTCCAGCACATCCAGTTCATAACCCCTGATGGCATATTGTTCATAAGCAGTAGTGAAGATCACTTTGGGCGGCTGTTTGGTATGTTGTAAAAAGTCGATGCCGGTGATATAAGGCATTTCTATATCCAGGAAAAGCAGGTCAACGGTTTGTTCTTTCAGCAGGGTGTTCAATTGTATGGCATCTTCACATATTCCTGCAAGTTGCAGGAAAGGTATTTTTTCAATGTACCCCTGCAAACCCCTGCGGGCTATGGGCTCGTCGTCGATAATAATACATTTGATCATACTATCAGTTCTATATGTGCGTAAAAACGATTTTCTTTTTGTTCAATGTGCAATTCATGTTTGCCGGGGTATAATAATTCCAGTCTTCGTTTCAGGTTTTCCAGTCCAATGCCTTTTCTTTTTGGATTCATCATCCTTGGGGGAACGGAATTCTCCACGGTGAAAAGCACCCGGTCACCGGCCGCTTTTGCTTCTATAAATAAATGATAGGCGCCACCCACATACTTGAATGCATTTTCCACCAGGGGTAAAAACAACAGGGGATATACCTGCTGCCCGTTCAGTGAAGGATCGAAATGTAACTGCAATTGCAGTTTTTCCGAGCTTCTTATCTTTTGTAGTTCTATAAAATTTTGCAGGTAGTGCAATTCACTGCTTATGGCCACAGTTTGCTGCTGGTTGTACAACTGGTAACGAAGGAGCTCTGAAAATTTTTCGATGCTTTTTTTGGCCGCTTCCACATTGTCATCCATCTGGAAATACACGGTATTCAAGGCATTGAACAGGAAATGCGGGTGGTATTGCGCTTTCAAAAACTTCAGTTCTGTTTGCAGGTGGTCGTTGGTCAGTTTTTCCAGCTGTAACTTATTGTTTACATAGGCCTGCAGCAATTTATTGCTGCGCACCACGGCATAATAGATCAAATTAAACAAGAGGGGGATGATGCAGATAATGGCAAAATCGCCCCAGGAAAGTCCGTCATCGGTAAGCGCCACTATGGGCGTGATTACTATATGAACAATGATTTCGGTGAGTACAAATACCCACAACAATTCGTACAACACGGTTTTATAATTGATGCCATGCTGCAGTTTTTTATCAAACTGCCTGAACAACCAACCCATGGCATACATGATTACATAGCCCGACAGCAAACAAAAACTGATCTCGATAGTATTCGTAAGCCAGTCCCGTTTCCAGATGCGGAACCCTGAAACGGTATCGTTGATGATGCGTATGGTGCAATAGGTAAGCAACGCAAACAATCCGGGAAACCAGTATTTCCAGAAAATACGCATAGTATTAAGTTACGATAATTGAACGGCGGGTATGGCCACTTCCACGGTTTTCTTTTTGGATGCAACCGGCTTCATGCCAAATAACAAGCGGGTGATGGCAAAAGGCCGAATGAACAAATGATATGCCAGTACCGATGTAATAAACGACAGCAGCACCGTAAACAGGTATTTGGTCAATATGGATTCGGTAAGCTGCACCACATAAAAAGCGATGATCACGATGGCCGTTTGATGCAGTATATAAAAGGGGTACACGGCCTGGTTCAGGTAGTTCAATACGGGGTGTTGTTTATTCAGGTATTTCCTGCCATAACCAATCAGGGCAAATACGGCGAACCAGGCGGCCATAGGATATAGGCTCATATAAGCATAGGTGCGCGCGTCGATCACCTGCCAGGGTTCCAGGTGATTCCACCTGATATAGTTTAACACCAGGAAAACGGCAAAAGCCAGGCATAAGGAAAGGCGGCGATTTCTTTCCAGGCTGTTCATAAAAGGCCTATGTGAAATACAAATAAATCCCACCACCAAAAAGAGAAACCAGTAGGGCAGCCGGCACCAGTCGTTGATGAGGTCGTGGGTGGCCGGGAATTTCAGATTCAGCGAACTGTACAGCACCACAGAGGGAATGATTAATACATAGATCCATTGCGCCCTTGCCAGCGCATTACAACGCTGTAAAAACCGTTGCCCGCCGGCGCTCACGATCCATTTCAACAGGGGGGCACACACAATATCATATACCAGCAAATAACATATGAACCACAGGTGGTGCCAGCTGGTATTACCGGCAGGGTAGGGTTGGAATAGCCAAACCGACGGATAAAAATCCCAAAAACTGCCCCGGTAACCCTGCGCTACCCGCTCCAGGTAAACCTGCGGCGGCACCACCACCAGCATACCGAACAGCAGGGGTATAAACAGACGTCTGAAACGAAGGGCTATAAACCCGCCCGCAGATTTTTTTCGCAGCATGTAATAACTCACCGACCCCGATATAGAAAACAGCAGCGGCATACGAAACCGCGACATCCAGAAATTCATTTCCTGCAGCAGCCGGCTGGTTTCCCTGTTTTTGATATGCCATTCCCATTCGGCCACAAAGGGCATGGCGGCATGAAATATTAATACCCCGAATATGGCCAGTATACGCAGCCAGTCGAGATAAGCCTGGCGGGAGGAATTGTTTTGCATATATTGCGTTTTGCACAAACCTAGCGCAGGGTGGAATGGCGGGGAAAAAGGTTTGACGTGTGGACGGTTTCCGGGGGGAAATAGAAGTTGGAAGTCAGAAGTAGGAGGTCAGAAGTCAGCAATCAGATGATTTTATTATTCTCTGACTTCCTACTTCTGACTTCCGACTTCAGATTTGTTTATCTGCCTTTCAACCAATAATTTTGCCCGATTTTTAAACTGAAACAGAATGGCAAGAATAATAGCATTTCGCGAAGCACTGCGCGAAGCAATGAGCGAAGAAATGAGAAGGGATGACCGGGTTTTC
>Ga0065721_10004727_pt1 | contig 21862 bp, 13 predicted proteins | sample Mesricmetagenome_FD_59108 | JGI IMG/M metagenome (GOLD analysis project Ga0065721, IMG submission 59108) | Mesophilic microbial community from rice straw/compost enrichment Sample: eDNA_1 v2 (version 2) | ecosystem: Engineered > Solid waste > Grass > Composting > Bioreactor | place: USA: Davis...
CAACATGAGAATCTTCGAGCGGGATGTCATAAGCAATCAGCCACCACTCTGCCACATTAAATTGATTCAGCGGAATCGTCGTGGGCCGGTTCAGATTGCGCACCGGGACATACAGTGAGTTGTATTTCGTACTGTTAAAGCTGTCGGGCGTGGAGTAGCGCTCATTATAGTTGCGCATGAAGAACCGGATCTTCGGTGAGCTGCCGGTGTAGGAGATCAGGATATTGAGGTAATCATACTTTGAAAGATCCGTTCCCTCCTCCTGAGACGCGGCATGAGTCTGATTAAAGCTGCAGTAATAGGTCACCGCCGCATCCTCCGGATAGACGCAGCGAAACTGGAGCTTCGACTCATCCAGCCAAACTCCCGCTGGCGAGCCATCGCTCAGGTCAGTGGAGTGCAGGTAATAAGCACCGGCGGCACTGGGGGTCGCCACAAAGCGCTTGGCCGGAATCAACTGATGGGCNGCCATAGCAGCAACTGTGAGGCAGACNGCCAACAGCAGTACGTTATTGAAGCGAGTTCTATTCATTCGATAAACAGCCGAAGCACAAACCAGGAACGAGCCCGAACCGCCCCGGCAGCTGGACTTATAGACAGAGTTACCATAAGTAAAGCAGAAATGGCAGAAGTCGCCATAATAAACACAAAATATTTACTGAACTCCTGCTGCTCGAACTATGATCTGAAGCGCCACCAGCCGACGGATGGAAAACCTCAAAAGCCACTGGCATTCCCTCGCCCGGAACCGTACAATGCCGCCAAGTCGTCTCGAACCAATGCCTATAGGACTTGTCTTAGAGCAGGTTCAGGACGAACGGGGCCGATTTGGATTCGACGCCGGTGATGAAGCCCGAGGTGCATGTGGTGATGACAGCGAATCACCTTAATCCAAAGCTGTAACTGAATAGTCGCAAACGACGATTCATACGCTCTAGCGGCTTAATGCCCTAGCGGTTAGCAACAAGGTGCCAGTACCGCGTAGCTAACTGTCATACAGAACTGGATCGCAGCGAGGCAAGCCTGGGGCCAGACTGCTAAAACTTCACAGGATCGCGCTTATCGTCCCGCCCGCTGGGCTGATGAGCGTTAAATCAATAAGCGGAACTAAACATGTAGAGCCGAGGATGGAGTGCTGGCGGACGGGGGTTCAAATCCCCCCGGCTCCACCAAATCCAATAGAAAACCCGGTGCCTTTTGGGGCATAGGGAAAGTCACAAAGTTTGGCCATTTTGGCCAAACTTATGTACTTTTTTCAGAAAGATTGGCCAGAATCAGGGTTAATTCCAGCCTCTCGAAAGAACAAAACCCTATAAAATCAATACGTTAGTAATCTTTAGGCTGTTCTTTGAGTTTTTGAAAAAATTGTCACTCTTACTCCCGCTCGATACTGATATTCTTTTCAGGGTACTTTGCACTAAGCAGATCCACCGCTTCCAACGTTCTTACCCCCCACTGATTGGTCATGGCATAGGTCTTACCATCAATATGAAATAGTTCTTCCTGCTTGCAGAAATAACGCTTGGTCTTAGGTAGCTTGCCCCCGGTATCGAGCGTCATTAACTGTTCTGCGAATTGCTCTTCATCGAGTGAGCCATCAAAGCAAACGAAGAGATTCCCTTTTCGCCAGCTAATAATATCCGCGACCTCTTCTGGCTTGGCTCCACCCTGGATGACTTCACTCACCAGTTGGTACATAAGATTACGCTTATTCAAACCGTGGTGGTCACGCCCTCCAATCGAGAGAGTGAATTTTGAGAAATCGCGAGATGACGTTCTGGACTGCTGCTCTTTCTGCTTCTTCTGTCTAACCTGGACCTGAAATTGTTCGGTCTCAGGTAAAGGGATAACCTGCTGAATGTCCAACAGGATTCGTTGCCCATCGTAGAATGGCTCCATCTTGACGCAACGAATATCAATTCCCTTGTCGTTAAGCCATAGCACCGCACTGGTTAGCTCTTTAGAAAATTCGGCTGATGCCAGAACGATCCGGACATCCTGTGCAAAAGAGTCCTCATCTGGCTCTTCCCAGTCGAGGAACTCAAGGATTCTTTGCTGAGCATCTTCTTCCGATCCGATACTGGCCAGGAAGGAGTTGTGGGCCTCAACAACCTGGTCAAAGGTCATAGTTGAGATCATGGCACTATAGCGAATAGCCTGGAGCTCCATATGCCCACCGTCTTCAGTGCGCTTCAGCTCAATAACAACCAGGTTGGCTTCTTTGTCGATGCAAAGCAGATCAATCCGCCTCCGGCTTACGTCCCAATCGCCGAACTCTTCCGCGATCACCATTGTCTGGTCGGAGATGATTTCGATCTGGTCTCTCAACAGCCGCTGAATATTCTGCCGCTCACGGATACCCCGGTCAGCAAAGGTTGTTTTCTGTAGGCGCTTAATGCCGGTATCGCTCAATTCATAAATTGCCACTTTGCTTTTACCTTTTCTTTAATCCAGTGGCTTAAACCACTCTTTATGTACCTGGCAGTTTTTACTGTTAGGCTCTGGATTAGCCTGCTTCACCCGAACATGAAGTGGCATTGACACACAGTTCCCAAAGACTAATGCCTCACCTGGAACAGACTGCTTAATCTTGTTGGCAAAATCATCGGAAAAGTATGGGAGGATGGCATATACATACTTCATGTCGATTTCATTCTGTATTCGATGAATAATAAAATTTGAACACTGAGAGAGAACAGTTTCCGATAACTCAGAAGGCCTCTGCGACGAGATTAGTAGATACAAAGAGTATTTTCGTCCCTCACGAGCTATCTGCTCGAATATGTTCTCACGCAGCAAATACTTAGTGTCTTTCTTTATGTATCTATGCGCCTCATCCAAAACCAAATGGATAGGCTTTTCCCTTCTGGCCTGCCCTCGAAGCCTTTTTCTTGATGAGAAGTTAAGTCTTGAAACTACAGAGGTTAGCGTCTCCAATGCATCCTTCGATAGCTCACTGGTATCAACAATAACCATGTTAGTTTGCGAGTTGGCATCTGCGTTCATCCCCCATAGCCATTCAAGGTATTGCTCTGAATTAGTTACACCAGCCGGTCTATCCCTCATAAAAGCGCAATCGCGATTCTCAATAAAGAAATCCAATCGCGTCATCATTGTTGAGGTATATTCCCTTATTCTACGGTTGCCTCTAGCATCCTCTTCAAGCAGGGTTATATTGGCTGCCTGCTTCAGGAATCTATAATCAAAATATTCTTCCCCGACTGCACGCAACTCAGTAATCTCTCTTACTGCTTCATATTCAATTTTGTCTCTAACCTGCTCAACAGCGGCTTTCAACTTATCGTTATTATTCCCATAGGCGACTGTGCAATTGCCATATAGATTCTGAAGATCCCGGTACATACCCTCGTTATCACACGCTGCTTTTAGCCCTTCATCCATATCAATTAACTCAGATATGCCATATATGACATTTTTAGCAGCAGTGACTATTGCCGTATCCGTATCACCCTGAGCCAACAGCATGTGAACTAAATTGCATACTTTGAAACGCAAGTAGTTGATTAATTTTTTCCTTTCCTCTCCCTCACGGGTAGAGATCATGTAAAACTTATAACTTTCTTGAAGCACTTTATCCCAGAAAGGGCGTTGAGTAGCATCCGTCGCCATCAGAAATGCACTCCACTCATCAATACTCATAAGGAAGTGCGGAAGATAGAATGGCTTATATGAATCCTCTTCCCGGTCTATATTTGGTTTAAGCAAAGTAACATTCAGATGTTGGCACTTTTCATGGTCAGTGAATGCGTTTTTATATTCGCCATTTACATCAAAAATTAGTACTCTTGACCCGATAGCCGAATTATTCTTTTTCTTATGAATATCCTGAATGATATGGGCAATTGTATTTGATTTTCCGCTACCAGAATTACCCAATACTGCCGAATGAATATTGAAAAATGAATTTATGCTGATATGAATAGGATAATTAATAAGGTTTTTACTTTCGCCCAGGTAAAAACTTTGGTGGATAGTTTCCGGCAGCTCTTTGTCATCATGGTTCCTGAGAATTAGTTCCATATCTTCAAAAGAGACAATCGTAACCTCGCTATATATGCTAGGAAAAATACCAACACCCAGACTAAAATCTCCTTTTCTAGTAATCGTACCTACCGGCTTCAGAAGAACCTCGCGATTCCCTTCCACATCATAAGCAGACGAATCTGATTTTACGTCGCTATCAAAAATTGATACGACTTCACATATTAACTGCTCACCAACTGAGTTAGTGGTTTTCAGATAGCTTCCAATGTTGCCGAAGTAATAAACCACACCTGCAACATTTACTGAGTTGCCTCTTATGTCAGAAGATATTTTTACTCTGAACTGGTTAAAATTTACTGAAGTGATCTTCCCAATTCTCATCCACGATCACCCCTAATAGATTTTACCGACTTTATAAACTCCTCAAGAATTTCACTATCCTTACTCTTATCGAGATCAGGTATAAATTCATCTACTATGTAATCGAAATAATGAATCTTCCTTTTCTTCGGCTCACCACTTTCGCCTTTTTCTTCGACTTGTCCACTAATCTGATAGATTCTACGATCCGTTAATTTTGTAAGGTTTTCATTTGGATAATTTCCAAAAATGACTACGCTCAGGCTGGAGTTAGATGCCAAAGCTGAGTAAATAGCGCTATTTATGTGCTCATCGCTAAAACTGTATCCAATGACAATCAAAACACCATGCTGCAATAGAAGCCTATTCTGAAACTCCCTGATTAAATCAGCGTATGGCGTCCCCAGACTCTTGTTTTGCTTCAGAGGCGTCGGATAAATCAGTACATTGCTATTGCTTGATGGCTTGCCAGGCGTAACATCCACTTCTTTGATATTGAAGAGTGAGTTATCTTCAGACTCAATCCAGCTTATTGAGCCATGAAGTTTGTATAGGTACACCATGTTCTCAAGGGGTTCATACTTTTCCATTCCGGAATCAATCTTTCTGGAATATGTGTATGAGAATCTCGCTGGGTTGAAAGTTCTGGAGAGCCCGCTGCTAAACCCATTGTTATAATTTATGTTCAAATATCCCAAAGCAGTTTCACTGAGCAGATCATTGTTCGTTGTAAAGACATTCACACGGGACAAGTCTTTGTTTCGGAGGGATAATTTCTGGTACAGCTTTTTGTAGATTGCTAACGATTTCCTCGCGCTCTCAGATGAGAGATCAATATTGATAGAGCTGTAAATCTGCTGTTCAATCAGCGAGATTAGATAATCATTTAATGCGTCCGACTCACCAATCCCCTTCAAATATTCTCTTTTTGAGTAGAACGTGCCCAATATGTTTTCAAGATTACTTTCAGAATTTTCCTTTGCTAGCATGTATCGCTTTTTAAGATCTTCATGCGATAGTTGTTCTGGAAGGGCGTTTAGCTCATTTTTCGTTTGATCGCTATTAACTCTTTCCTCAACAATAGCAAGTAACTTTGCCATAGCTGGTATTGCATCAGAACTGGCACCAGCTCCGAGCAGAAAATGCAGGTTCTTTATGTTGGTTAGGTCAGATAATTTATTCTTTATCTTTTGCAGACCCTCATCAAGAGTGTCCATATCTGTAAGCAACGAGTCCTGCCCTTGCTTAAATACAAGATGATCTTTCGCGAGAGTCTTATCTCGTTGCTCGTCACTCATCTTTGTCTCCTTTTTAATCTTCGGGCTATGACTACTTACGGGTGTCGCTTTGTCTTGCTTGATTATTGGCAACCCTTTTACCTTTCTACAGTGAGTACAGGTAATTCGATCGTCGATAAAACTAATTACATAGGGATGACTAACGTGACCATCCCAAACTTTAAATGCATGTATAAGGGCTGCTTCGTCATCCATAATGTATTCCCTCTTCTAATCCACCCCAAGCGCCTTAAACACCGCATCAACCGGATCGGCGTAAAAGCTTGTCTGGAACTTGGTAAACAGTTCAGCCGGAATTGTTGGGATGTCTGCTGCACTGCTCATTGGCAAGGCCACTTTCTTGGCCCCTGCATCAAAAGCGACTTGGAGACACTCAGCGAGGCTTTCTACCGGCGTAACGGAACCGCCGAGACTCATATCCCCCAGCACCACCATCTGGTTCTGAAGAGGCTTACCAAGGAGGCCTGACGCAAATGCAACGAGGCTGGAGAGCGCCAGGTGACTAAATGGCCCCGTGTTCTGAAGCTCAACTGCGTGCAAATGGAAGTCGTGTTCACCCACTTTACTCCCGCCGCTGATCCTGGATGCGTTCGCCTTGAAGTAATCAAAGGCAATCTTCACCTGCTCTTTAGCTGCACTGGAGTTCCATAGCCCGGATGTGGCCAACTTGCCGGAGCCCTTGGTAACCTGAAGTTCCAGCCGGTATAAGCCAGGCATCCCTTTGTTGCTGAGACCAATGGTGTGAAGGAATCCGGGCTTACCAGGGCCTTCTGGGATCAGGCCACCGCCACCCTGCTCTTTGACTGATACGAAATGCTCTTCCAACGAGTCATTGTCGATGTAACTGAAGTGGACATCGTAGAACTCCATACCACCAATCTTTTTGAGTTGCTCCTTCACCCGGCGTCGAACCTGAAGGGCATACTCCAGGCACTGGCGAACATCCTCTTTATCGAACTGTCCATGCGGGAATAGCAGTTTCAGTAGACCAGAAACTGTCTTGCGTACCGCGATCACATCACGCTGGTTCAGGTTGTTCCCCAGCTTGAAGTATTTCTCGATAGCATCTGCGAAGCTGCGTTTGCGCATCTCCCGATAGAACTCTGCCAGGTAGTCAACAATCAATCCGTAACGGTTGGTGAAATACTCAGGCCGCATCTTGGGGATTTCCCAGCCTGGGATGTAGGCATGGAAACGGTCAAAGAAAGCGGAGTCGATCATGGCATCCGGGAATGGTGCCAGCAGATGACTTGTTTTCACTAAGGACTCAACGCTCTGGTTGATGTTGCCTACAAACACCATAGAAGCGGAAGCTTCCATCTGTTCACGGCCACGGGCAAAGGAACCAGAAGCCATATAGTCCTTCATGATCTGGACACCATCTTTGTCCTTGAAGGAGATCCCGGCCACCTCATCGAAGGCAACCAAGTCCCAAAGCCCGACCAGACCAATTCGGCGTGAACTCATGTTGTAAAACAGGTTGGCCACGGTCGTTTGGCCGCCAGACACCAAAATGCTATTGGGGGAGCATTCCTTGTAAATATGACTTTTACCTGTCCCGCGTGGACCCAACTCACAGACGTTATAGTTGTTCTCAACGAATGGAATCATCCGGGCCAGAATGTGCCATTGCACATCGACACCCAATGCTGCTGGTTCCATACCAACTGACCGTATCAAACACTCGCGCCACTGGTCCGTTGTCAAAGCAGCTCTCCCCTGGAAGAGCTCGTCCATATTCATGTTCGGCATCTGGATCGGTTTGAGCAATGTAACGCCGAAAGGAGAACCGGTCTGGCCTTCCTCGTGGTAATAGCTCAAGGTGGCAATCACCCAAATACCGCCCACCAGCAGCTTTTCGTACTCTTTGACGATCCCAGAGGAAATTTCAGCGTCCTTGATACCCAGATTGCTGAAAGAGGCTTCATACTTATCCTTGCGCTCATTCAGCTTCACGGTAACCCGGTCAATGACCTTAAAGGTACCGCGCTCCTTCACCAGGGACTTAACCTTCTCAGCCTCATCCGGGCGCACGTAATTCTCGGCCAACACGGTTTTGACGTTGTTCAGCCCTTGCTCAATGATGTCTGGATCATCAGACGCGCAGTACATGCCAAGCAGGTATTCGAGCACATAGACAGGGACATTCGCCCCTTCCTTAATGAGCTTGGTGAGATCCTTGCGAACCACACGACCCGCAAAGTGCTCATTCAGCAGTTGATCTAATTCTTTATCGTTAGCGGATTCCATACTCGGCACGCTCTATCGTCAAATTGTGGTTAAAAGAAGTCATCGGTAAACGCCAGGTCGATGGTGACCTTATAGCGTTCCATCTCGGTATTCAGGTCCTTGTCCTTGAGCACCAGGAAGTAATCCTTCTTCCGATCGAAGTCCGTCCCAGACAGTGAGAGTCGCACTTGCTTGACCCGCTCTGCGACCGAATCGGTTGCACAGTCAAAGGTCACCGTCTCTTCACTGGAGATCTTGCTATCACCGTCATAGATGGCCACTGACACCGTGACCGGCGTAACCAAATCACTGACCACTTCGGTCTGCATCAGGTCGAACTTCTGGATGTTGTTCACCATCTTCAGGGTGGACTTGGTGGAAATGACCCCTACCTTTCGCTTGGTACGCTTCTCAGCTTTTTCGCCACGAAGCTGTTTGACGGTCAATACCGGCACGACAATCTCTTGCGGCATAACCCCACCGTGGACAAAACGTGAACCGCCCACGAAATGGAATCGGTTCGCACCCTTCGGCACCCAGAAATCCGTATCTGAAGCTGTTCCGGCTGTTGACTTGGTAGAACCCTTCCAGGCTTCTTTGGTTTCTGGCAGACCAAAGCCCACCACATAGCGCTTTTTGTTCTTCAGGGCATTGGTTGGCTTTTCAGCCAGAGACGAGCGATCGGCAGCCTCCAGCTTGCTTTGCTGGAACAAGAACCCATGATCTGCCGTGATGAGCACCGTCGATGTATTGAAGTGCATCAGGATCTTGCGACTCAACTCGGTCAACTCCTCGATGGCGTATTCAACGGCCATGAAGGTTTCTGATTCCGTCGATGAGCTATCGCCGCGGGCATCCACCACATTGTGGTAGACATAGACTAGCTCCTGATCTTTGAGAGCTTCCCGCCCTTCATCACGCGACCAGGCCTTGACGGTTTCTGCTGTCACGGCCAGACCGCCATGCGCTGCAAGGATCTTGGTTCTTGCCGCTGTGCCCTTACTGGATTGTCCATCCACAAATACGTCATCTGACGCTCCCTTGTTTTCAGAGAGAGGACGGTACTCAAGGGTTTTATGCGGCAAGAGGGAGGCCATTCCCAATGTCGTATAACTTGGGACAACGCCCAGCTGGGAAGACAGGGTAGCTTCAGAGTAGCGCTTGTTGTTGATTCGATCGCGAAGCTCAACTGCCGCCTCATAGCGGAAGGCATCACTGATAATGACCACTACCCGGCGCTTGGTAGCCTTGGAAAACAACGGTTTCACCAGTCCCTGAAAGAAGTCCTGCTGATTGGGTATTCCAGGAAAGCGCCACTGAGATAGACGTTGCTCCGCCTCGATGCGGTCACCCCAGTTCTTCGCCAGGTTGTCGATATACCAGTAGGCGTAACAATTCTCCACTTCGTCATCGAGCTTCTTCAGTATCTCAACATGTGCTCGCTGGGACGCTTCACAGTAATGACGGTAGGCCATGTCGAAGCGGTATAGGTCTCGCTCGTAAGCCTTGTATAGCGCTTCACTCGACTCAAAGTGGAATCCGCTATCATGCTGAATACGCAAGCTGAAGAGGTCGATGGCAGCCTGCAATGCGGTATAAACGGTGCGGTACTTCCGGCGCGTCGTGTCGTCTTTATGCTTGGAAGCCCAATAACCGTCCAGGCGCGACGCTATCATTGCACGGAAACGTTCCAACTCCCCCTTGGGAGCGTGAGGAATGGCCACGGCCAGATCGACAATAATCTTCTGCTCCACAGCCTCAAAGGTGACAACATCGCTGAGTTGGTCGGTATCGAATATACCCATCTTGTCTTTGATCCGCAGCGCGATCGCCACCCATCCGGACACGGCATCGAATGCCTTGTAATACCGTGAGCTGTCTCGCCAGCGTGAAAGTAGTGCTCTGGCCGTCGCTCGGGAGCTGGCCGAAGACATTACCAACTCTTGAGCCCAGCCGGGAACATCACCTACGCTCTCGCAGAAGCCGGTAACCAGCAGCCGGATAAAGAAATGCCCCAGCTTGAACTGGGCTTCTCCCTTCAACTCCTCTACCGTAGCCGGGTAACCAATTTCGGACTGAAGTGCAGCTACCAATGCCGGGATTAAGTCGTACTTTTCAAGTTCATTGATTGAAGCGGGGTTGGCCTCAAGTCCAAGGTCATCCGCAACTGTTTCTTCAGCAAGCGCCAGGATCACATGCGGGAGATCACAGCTTTCAGCCTTAACGACAGAAGCAATCATGGCCATGTCCAGGTCTGACTCATCAAAGTCCGGCTGAACATAGCGTTGCAGTGCTGTCAGCCTGGCTTTACTGGCAAGGAATTTGTCTCGCTTGGCCAGGTGCTCTCTCAAGCTTTGCTGGTGCAGTCCAAGCTCATTGAAGATGATTGAGAAGCGATCGGCGTAGAAGCATCTGGAGTACAACTTGATGTCGAGCAACCAGTCTTTTTCTACATCTGGCTCGGCAAATGGGAAGTACAGGAGATACTTTCCGGCCTTGTCTTCCAATTCCAATTTGAGCTTGGTACCCAATGCTGATTCATTGGCCATGTTGAGGATCTGCACGTCCACGAGAGAGAGGGACGGGAGCTCATCCACAAATGACTGCTCCGGGTCATACCAGAACACCAGACGATGATTCTCTTTGTAGAAGGCCTGCTCAAGGCCCTCTCGAAGCTGGTTCAGGTTCATGATAGAGCCTCCGGAGCCTCGCCGGTAATGGCTTTCACTTCTGCCAGCAAATCACCAAACTTGCCGTAGTTGACCTTTACGCCATCATCCAGATTCAGGCTTATTCTCTGGTCAGCATAGTGGCGTAACTTTTCGTCGAACTCGCTCAACTCAGCCTGCTGCTTGTGCAGTTGGGCAATTTCTTTTTCGAGCCGCTTCACTTCTGCTGCCGAACCGCTGGCCTCTTTATCGTTTTCCAGTTTTTGAGCATAGGCCGCCATCTTCGCTGTCAGGGGAATGACGTACTCAGTACGCATACGAGCCAGCGTACCTTCGTTATACCGGTGCAGATAAACCAGGCACTCGAAAGCCTTTTGCTTACCAGAGCTGAACAACCAGTAGATAGGACGTTTTTTGTAAGTCTTCAGGTGGTCTTTATAAAACTGGGTAGATAGGTACCGACGAATCGTGTCCAACGACGATTCAGATTTCTTAGGTTTGATAGAGTGCAGACAGAGAGACTCTGCTACAAAGTCGAGGTTTTCATGAAGGCGCTCTTCACCCCAAATGACTTTGACAAACTCTCGGAAGCGATTGGTTGCGTCGTCAGGGAACCATTCTTGGTCGGTTAGAGGTATGATCCCATCGTCATCGGCTGGGAAGGTTTTATAAGCACCTTTCGCTATTAAATCGGAAAATCCTTCGTTTCTTTCTTTGGCGTAGACTAGCCCATTCTTATCCAAAGAATATCGACCAAGAATACATCCAATTGAGTAGCTTATTAATTCGCATGCAGAATCACCTCGCATTCTTACTGCATGAATTTCTTTATCATCTCCATAAACGAAGTACGGATTGCATTCTAAGCTTATTTGGCTAACTGACCGAACATCGCTAAGCTCATCACCCAACCCGAATCTATCCACATATATAGAGTCAACTTCAAGTTCCAATGTATGCGCACGCCTGACAGCCTGATATGTTTTATCTGACCATTCATTAAATGCCGAGCCAATGGATGTCGCTTTCAGTTCAACTAATGGATTCGATTTAAAATCCCATGAGGTTTCCTTACTATTCCAATCATCCTGAAATATTTCTACAAGCTCTCTTACACAATTCGTAGCATTGCCATCAATAACCACTGGCACCTTTGATATGTACCCTAGATTGAAGTCCAACGTAGGTGCCAAAGCCTTCATAAAATGCATAGCGACGGAAGAATTCATATAGCCTAACAACCCATATAAATTACTTGAGTTATAAGGAAACATGGCCTGCCCCTTGTCTGCAAAAATAAACCCCTTCGGCTGAAGTCTCAGGGAAAAATCACCGGAGCTAAGAGCAGACCAACTCAACCCCTCTTTAAAGTAGAAGTTCGGGTTCTTAGCCACGAAGTCTGGTGTATTTAAATACGGATATTTTGACAGGATACTTTCTTTAATTTCCCTACCATCGTCACCCCAGTTTACGATCAGCTCATAGTTGCCAGCCCATTTTTTATAAGAACCACCTTTATTGAATGGAAACCATTTCCTAGAAGAGTCTTTTGCTTCATCCCTTGAGCCAATGCCAAAACCAATGTTAGCAATAGACACTTCGTGCCAATTCCTAACAAATCGATTGTTATCGCTTGTCGCTAATCCTTGTCTAGGATCTGCAAACTCAGTAAGAGGATCTACCTTCTGAAATGAATTTATAGTTCTATGACTTAACCAATAAGCGATGGGGCTACCAGGAATCTTCTGGAACTCGTCTTGGTCAACCTCGCAGTACCTATTCTCTCCTGATCGCAACCATTCCTTTTTATTCTCTTCATTTCCCTCAATAAGACGATTAAATGTAGGCCTGTACATTTCTACACGAAACTTTTGAATAACCCACGCAGTTGTCTGTACTACTTCACCACTAATTTGGCTAAAAGCCCTTGGGCCTAAGTGGGCCATAGCAATCAATGTATGCTGTTTTAATAATTTTTCCCGCAGCACCGCAAAACTAGACAGAAACATCCATGCCTGCATATTAATCTGTGAGTTAAATCCATTTTCATTCAAAAAAGAAAATCCTCTCTCCATAAACACTGCGAACAAATCAGATTTACTGTCCTTAAATTCCTTTTTTGAGAATGACTTAAGGTCAGCATTCATACCTTTACTTCCCATATAAGGAGGATTCGCTACAACGGCATCATATTTCTGAGCCAAAAGAACAGCCTGATGTACGTAGGGCATCAATTGCGTTGCTGCTGCCTTTTGCATCGAGTCGCCTGTACCCTCCAATTCACAAAGGGTAGCGAAAAGCTCCTTCAGGTCCTCACAGTCCTCATGAGGAACATTAATTAAGGAACCGAAGGTTTTGGCCTGTTTGAATCGCTCTAATGTTTTCTGAAGCAACTGGTAGCGGTTATCTGCTGCAAAAGCACTCAGGTCCTGCTGCTCTTCTTCAAAGAGTCCTTGCGATGTGCCACTCTGCCATTCTCCGGTCAAATTCAATGACCTCCATAAAGAAGGCAGATTTACAGTTGAGCTTTCCTGTAATGACAAAACATTGAGCCTGATATTCCTACTGAATATTCGTCGATCGTCCTCTCTCGCCAGCATCATCAACGCGAACCCAGCCAACTGTCCGGCACGGTCATCAATATCCAGACCGAAGAGATTGTTTTCAAGAATGAGCTGCGGAATGTCGCGAGTTCGATAGCCCCTCTCTTCGTAAATCGCTTTAAAAACCTTGTACGCCTCAATTAGTAGGTGACCGCTGCCGACTGCCGGATCGATGCATGAAAGCGTTTCTGGCTTGAGCTCTTTTGGAATCATCGACGAAAGTTGTGCCTGCACTTCAGGTGTTTGCTCGGCAGGCTCAATGTAGTACGGCATTTTCTCCTTGAGTGGAGAATCTGGATACGTCTGAAGCCACTGGCGACCAACCGAGTTCTGAACCAGATACTGAACAATCCAATTAGGCGTAAAAAGCTGTGTCGCGGCTGGAATATCCTCGCTCTTCACGACCTTACCCATGACCTGATCTTTCTTCTCGGAAATATAGAACTGGTAAAGCCAGCCAATAATCTCAATGTGCTCCCAGTCTTCATCAGGAACACTGGCAACAAGATCACGAATCAGTGAGTCGGTCTTGGTCAGGTTTTCTGGCAACAGCAGCTCGGATTCATCTGCTACCGCCTCAAACAGGAATGGCATTGCTTGGTGCAAGGCATGGCACTGGGCCAGTAACAGCTCACGGTAAAGCTCTTCGTCTTTGGTGCCATCAAGCTTCAGTTCTCTAACCTTGGCCTGGTCTAGGCCGGGCAACTCGACATCCAGACACTCTTCCAGTATTTGGGGCACACCGGCACTGCCGTCAGCCGCGCTCAATACCCGACGCCCGTGGTCGAGAAACCCTTTGCGTTCCATGTAGCGAATAGCGCACAGCCGGTTGAACCAGCTATAGGCTACATGCTCCATTACCTGGTCGAAGCCTTGCTGCTCGATTCGCTTTACCAAGCGTTCACGAGGTTTGATAACCGACGCCGGAAACGGTCTATCACCAATCAGAACCAGGTCACCCTTCTGCTCCGCTTGCTCGATTTTTCTTTTTTGGTAATCCCATATTTCGCAGCCTGTTTACTCATGGCCTCAATGAAGGCTTTCCGCGCTTTGGGTGCGTATTTTTTTACGTTGTTGGTGTTCATGTGATTGAAGCCTTTAGCGAATATTTATAAAAAGTATTAGCGAATACGCACGCGCTTTTCATTGCGAACAATGCTCTTCAACTCAGCCTTGAGCGCTTCCACAAACTGGTCGATGGATTCTTCAGTTTCCAAGTACACGCCTTCACAGGTCTTGTTGTAGACGCTGGACACATTCACCTCGACAACGGGTTTTGGAGTAGAGAGCGGCTTAGCAACGGGTGGCTCTGGCTTTGTATTCGGGACCGGTGTGGACGTATCTGCGCCGGTTGGATCAGCTTGCTGAGCTTTCGCTGCCTGTTCTGCCTTAGCGCGGCGGTCAATCTCTGCCTGAACCGCTCGCTCAAGCTCATACAGACCATCATCAAAGCGTTCGGTAGCTGTTTCTGTTTGCAGCATGTAGATACCGGCAATACTGGTCTCCGTCTCTAAATCTGCTTTCACCAGTTGTAGTGGACGAAGTAGCCGGTTACTCAGCTCAGGTGAGCCAATACCACTCTTGGCGATCTCACCTTCAAGCTGTTTGATTTTGTCGTCCACTCGCTCAATGGCATGTGTTCGCTTTTCAGTTAGCAGACGTTCGTTGACGGTTTCTACTGTGCTTACCAGAGAAGCGACCTTGTGCAACATCCCGTAAGGCGCATCTGCTGATTCGATAGATTGCAGTTCCGACAAAGCCTTACTGGCTTCCGCGTCCTTCTCCAACGCCTGACGGTTCTTATCAAAGTGACGAAGTGCCTGCTGAAGCTGCTGCCAGGTGTGGATCTGGTTACTGAAGAATTCGTGAATGTCCCGGTAATCCTCCTCCAGATCGAGGTAATCGTCCTTCTTATCCACGACCTGTTTGAAGAAATCGAAGCTATCGTCGTTGCTAAGCAAGCGCTCCAAAGTCAGGATCGACCGCTCAATCACTGTCTTCCCTGGAAAACGGCCCACATCGGTTTTGCTCTTGTAGGATTTGAGGTTGGCCAGCCACTTGCTGAAGTGCTGAGTGTAAAACTCGAACAACTCCTTCTCAGTGGCAGGCCCCATTGAAGAGAACAGGTCTTGAGTCAGGTTACGCGCCTGCTTCAGCACTGCCTCATCGGTTTGGCGTTTCTTGATAATTGAGACTTCGCGACGGCGGCGTGTATTCTGGAGAGGCTCCAGCGCTTCCCTGACAGGCAGCGTTCCACCCCCAAGCTGGAACGAGATCCGGCCAGCCGCAGCCAAACGGCCAACAATCAACAGAATCTCAGCATCTGGCCAGCCATACGGTCGCTTCGCGAAACGCTCAACAATGTCTGAAAGCAGGATACGCTCGGTCCCGGTCGCCCTAAGCCCGATGTATTGCTCAACATCGTGGGTTGCCTTTGGATTACCCTCTTCACCTTCCAATGACAGGCCCATTTGTCCAATATCATCGACGGTCAGAACGGCATTAAGCTCGCGCCAGGGGTCTTGCTGGTAGACCTTGATATAGCTCAGCTTGGTGTAAGTATTCTCCAGCAGGTAGCGGCAGGCCTCATCAAGCTTGGTAAGCGCATTGGATGAAGATAGAGAAAGATGCTGACCAAGAGCGTAGACCTCCGCTTTCAACAGCATGTCTTCCATCCGGGCACGCAGGCGCTTTTTACGCTCCTGGTTCTCCCGACCACGATCAGCCAGGATACGGGTAATATCCGCCTGAGTACCGTCGTCGTTCAGACGAATAAACTTGTTGGTCTTCAGCCAGGTGCGGAGTTCACTGAAGAACTGCTTATCATCACCCAGCTTAATGAGGATTTGACCTTCGCCCTCTGCGCTTTTGTTGATGCAGCCAGCCTCAGAGTATTGGCTGTAATCAGTGTCCAGCGGTGACACCACTTCCACTTTCAGGTCAGCTTCATACTTACCGTCCAGGGTATGTCCATCCAGGTACCGGCCAATGCTGTAGTCCATCTTGTTGGGCTGATGCCGGTATTTATTGGTATCTCGCAGAAGGTCTTTGAAAATCAGGTTGCTCAGTTCTTTGTTTTCTTCCGAGCTGGCAACGTCAGTAGCCTTAATCTTCTGAGTAATGTCTCGCTCTTCGTTTGTCAGGAACAGGAATTCGTCACCATTACGGGTGATCAGGCTTTCCTTCTCCAGACGCTGAAGACTCTCCTCGATACGTTTGCGTAGCGCCAGCTTGTCATCGTCGATTTTCTCAATCGACAGAGTGACCAGGTTATCGAGGGTTCCTTTGATCAGGTCCACATAGCGGATCATGAACAATGTGCGGAGCATCTGAACATCGAAACTATCCAGCGTGGCATTTTCACCGGCCTGATCAATGGTGCGCTTGACGGCTGTATCCAAAAAGCCCTCAACAGCACTATAGAAACGGTGCATAGGCACGAGGGCTCCCACCTCTTCCTTGGCGATGGAACTGGCGGCCATTTGGAAGGCGTCCAGCATAGACCGCTCACCGTAAGCCAGGTGTGCCCCGGTAGCCCCGACTTTACGGATCTCCTCAAAAACCTTCTGCACCAACTGGAAGTGGTAAGGCGCAAACGGATAGTTATTGACGAAGCTATCTGGACCATCAAAGTTTTTGAGCGTCGGCCCAGAACGATCGAAGGTAATTTGGTTCTTCAGGATGTCGCCTTTCTGGTCGAAGAGGGACTTGAGCATGTTCGCTGCTTCCGGAGTCTTACGCAGCAAGCGCTTCTGGATAACCTCATCGGTATTCGAGCTGGACAGCGACAACCGGGTCTTGAAGCGACCGGCAATCTTGGAGAAATCGTTGGCCTTGGAAGATGACAGCTCGCCCAGTACCGCGTCCATATCGGCCTGAGAGGTTACTATGATCCAGGCACGCCCCTTACAGATGGTGCCCAGGTTTTCCGTGATGGTTTGCAAGGTCAGCATCAGGCGAGTATTACTGCCAATAAACTGACCGACTTCATCCACCAGGAACAGTATCCGGTGTTTCGGATCTTTACTGTCCAGGTACTCTTTAACCCAGTGACAGAAATTCTCCACAGATACGCTAAACGTCTTTTCGGACTCTTCAAACCATTTATGGGCAGCATCCGGCGACAGGTTCAACGCCTTGGAAATGGCCTTCTCTACGTCATCCTGGTAGAACTGATACCCGTCACGTTCTTCAGTCCATGACAGACCGCTGGATTCTTCAAATGCGGTTTTGAAGGTCTCATAGGCACCTTTCTGGGCCAAATGGCGTTCCATGTGCGCGATGTGCGGGTGATCGCCGCTAAACCCCTGGTGCTCATTGAAGACTCTCAGAAATACGTTGAGGATAGGGTTGCCGTCGTCGTTTGAGCTGGCCTTGCTGTCAATGTTGAACAGAATGACATCGGCATGACCACTTACGGCCTTATCAATATCTGCACGAATAAAAGCATCGCGGATCTTGTGTTCATCAAAAAACTCTACTGCGCTGCGTTCGTTACCTTCTGAATCCCGCGCCACTTTGTTGGCCAAAATATAGGATAAGGTCTTCAAGAAGTGCGATTTACCAGAACCGAAGAAACCAGAAATCCACACCCCCACACGGTTAGCGATGGATGGGTCATTGAGGTCGGTACCGTAGGACTGAAAGAAATCCCGAAAATGCTTCTCCAGCTCATTGGTCACCACATATTCATCCAGTTCCTGGTAAACAGTGGCATCATCATCCTGGTCAGCCTTAACAACGCCGTTAATTGAGCGATCCAGTGGCTTAAAAAAGAGTTCTTTGATGTTCATAGTGTGTTGATTCCCCTGAAATTCTTATTAATTGGTCGCCATCGCTTACGGAACCAACCTGAAGGCTCTGTAGTAATTGTTGCTGGGTATTCTCCCGAACAGGCTCATTGCCTGGCCGTTGTATTGGCCGGGATAAAACAGGACGACAGGCTTATGCCCCAACAGTGAATGAAGGCTGTTTAGCAGGTTGTGTGCTCGCAATAACGGCCAAACAGAACCCACTCCAGTAATGAAGATGATGTCCTGCTCGGTAGCGGAATGTTTTTCTGTCAGGTAAGGCGCGAATTTGTCCATGTGCAGCGGCCCTTTTAGGGCTTTCATCAAGGCCTCATCACCTTTGATCTTCTGCATCTCTATGGCTTTATCAACGAAGTTGCGATCGGCAAGATAACCGACCAGGCACTTGAGAAGATTGATGTTAACCACCTTCAAATGGCTGTGCTTCTTGGCCAACATAACCTCAAGGAATTCGATGTACTCTCGAACCCCAAGTTCTTGCTCAGGCTCGTAATCAAATATCCAGAAGCCAATTTCATTTCCCAGTCCCTGCCCACTCAAAAATTCTGGGGACAGAATCTTGTCTGGTATCTGATTCAGCCGGTCATGTAGTCGTTGATCCATAGTTGCTCCCAATGCACTTATCGCGTCCATGCCGACACTTCCATGCACTTTTTAATTCTCTGTTTGTAATGCTCTTCGAGCATGGTTTTGACTTCAGGCCTTACCACAACATGCTGTAGTTCAAGCTTTCGTGTACTCTTCAGGTACCCAACCTCGGCAAGCATACGAAACACAACCTGCCCCATTTTCTTTTTGGTGGATTCCTTCCAGTCACAAATAGCTGGATCTCGATGTGATCGGTCTTCGAGAAAATCCGCCCAAACAAACGCATCGAGATGCTCAGCTCTCGACATGTAGGCATCACGAAGTACCGTCTCCATAAACTCCACCAACAAAAGATTCCGCTCCAGCGCACCACAAAAGGCTACCTGTGTGGCCAGCTCGTCATCACCATCTCTCAACGCTCGCCAGAACTCCGGCTCCAGACGCTCAAGTCGTTTGCGAATCGCCGTGGCATTTCGCTTTGCTGACGCTGGCGTGCGTTTTTGCAACACGTTCTCTACACGAATTGCTTCATCCCACTGTTCAGGTGTTTACGCCGTCCATTAGTCAAACCAGCAACGATACGGCTTTCTCTCACCATGAGGGAGCCACCCGCCATGTCGCTGTCATAATGGAACTGCTTTATCAAACTCAACCTCCCCTAAGACTCTGAGCCAAACAAAAAAGGACTCAGCTTCTTTCGATCTGAATCCAGTAGGGTGATGGGGAACTTAAACTCATCGGCTGCTTCATCAACGGTTATCGCCGCCTGATAACGCTGCAAGGTATAGTGTGCCAGTGCTTTTCTCACTGAAATCTGTAACCGACCATCCGGCATACCAAAATCCTTCTCTACCAGCGCCTTCTGCCCATCGTTCAGCTTTGGGTTCGGCACAATGGTTAACAGGATTTGCTCATTCCACAATGAGTCGTGCATTGGATCGGGTGACGACTCTGTAGCAGGTTTTGGTGTCCGGTCTATCCTGGACAGAATGAAGTCACGGAACTCACCACGCTTGTGGCAGTACGCACGAACATGCCAACGGAACCCTGTATAAACCAGTGTGTGCGGAGATATAACACGCTCACTCCACACAGGGTTGGTCATAGAGGCGTAGAGGATTTTTACGCTGGTTTGCGTCCGACAAGCTCGTAATATTTCTCGGACTATTTCTGGCCGAACCGTGCGATCGGGCAGTTGGACAGCAGCAAGATGATCTTCGGATTCGAGAGTCACAGCGACAGATTCGCTGACCAGACCGGAAATCATATCCAGGTATTCGTTGATGTGCCCCTTGGTTAAGACCGGCTGGAAGCCCCCTTGCGGGACATACCCTTTAACTCCCGGATCGTGATAAAGGGAGCCAGGATTATGAATACTTATATAACGCTTAATATCAGATGAAGCCTGTTGTCGGCTGATACCAAACCAGGACATGAGCCGATTGGTAACCAATCGTCCCTCCCAGTACGCCAGCAATTCAATTGCTCTCAGCCTTAGTAGAACTTCATGCTTTTCATCAGCCATGAGTAGCCTCATTAAATCATCACATAATCAGGCTACCCCAAAATTTATTTACTGTAAAGTTTTTATACTGTAGAGTATTTTGAGATATTATTGAGAATGTTAAATCAACTCATTTCAACCTCCTTCATACTCCGCAAAGATCTCATTTTTAGGTGATTTCTCACAATTTTTGATTTTTCTACATGACATCCTGCATCGGCCAAAAAAACAAACCGCGCCAGCTCGGTGTAGCTTGCTGTGATGGAGTAGGGCGATAACCTGCCATCTTTCAGAATGGCACCAAACAGATACTCTTGCGGTTCCTCATACCGGCGAAGGCGGCACCAGGCTTCCAGGGTTTGGTGGTACGCAGTCTCCAGATCGAAAAGCGGCCTGGTGGCACCAGTGGGCATCGTCAGCGTCGCCACCTCATCAGCGACGGTAAGGCTAGATAGCCGGAGTCCTGCCAGTTCATCACGACTTAGACCACGGTGGTAACAAACGAGTAGCACCGCCTTGGCCAACAAGGTGTACTTGGCGAGATAGAGGTGGTGACTTCGTGAATAGGGAGCCGATCGCTGCCCTTGATTGAATTGATCGAGACATGTGAGCCGCTCTTTTACCTCAGAGTGCACCGCGCAACCGGCCCTTATGCTGCGGGTTTGCGGAGCAGGTCACGCCGCAGGTGGTTAGCCTTGTTACTCGGCAATTACCCTTCACTATTCACTACTTGCCGATTCCCATTGGGGCGGATAGTATTACCTATATATATCTATTTCTATAGGTTTTATTATCCATGACTAAAATGCCTGCAATAAGCAAAGCCCGCCAGACGGCCCTTGATGCCATCCGAGAGATGGGGGGCACGATTCGGACTATGGATGCAATTCAGGCGGGGATCCACCCCCGAACCCTGTATCAACTCAGAGATTCCGGTGAGCTGGAGCTCCTATCTCGTGGTGTTTATCGCCTTATGGATCAGGACCAAATATCTGATCCAGACCTTGTGATCGTTGCCAAGAGGGTTCCTCAAGCAGTCATCTGCCTCGTTTCGGCACTGGCTTATCACGATATCACCACCCAAATTCCGCATGCTGTTTCTATTGCTCTGCCCAAAGGCGCGGAAACTCCTCGGGTAGACTATCCACCGATCTCGGTGCATAGGTTTTCTGAGGCTGCACTGAAAGAAGGGGTTGAAACTCATCAAATTGATGGTGTTTCAATCAATATTTACTGCCCGGAAAAGACCCTGGCTGACTGCTTTAAGTTCAGAAACAAGCTGGGAATGGACATAGTACTGGAAGCACTGAAATTCTATAAAGCGCGCAAAACATTCAATCTCGAAAAACTAATAATGTATGCNAGAGTCTGCCGAGTCGAAAAAATAATGCGCCCCTACTTAGAGGCCANACTTTGACAAAATTTCAGGATAGACATTTTGCACAGCCGCNGGCTGCCCGTAAGGGTGGCGTACAAGGAAGTACGCCATGAACACAACTAAAAATATCTCAGCCTCGGTACGCCAAAAANTNCTGAACCGCGCAAGAAGCGATAAACGGCCATTTGCCGAATTGCTCCAATACTATGCCATGGAGAGATTTTTATATCGCTTGTCCCAATCATCCCACGCAAAGCACTTCATCCTTAAAGGTGCTCTGATGCTGCGTGTTTGNGAATCGCCCCTGTCTTCAAAAATTGAGGGCAGACCAACGATGGACATCGATTTGCTGGGAAAAACCAGCAATGAAGAAACCAATATCGTGTCGCAGATAACTGAAATTCTTAATTTGGCGGT